>ENA-UOWO01004881-UOWO01004881.1-activated-sludge-metagenome-genome-assembly--contig:-NODE-4881-length-14546-cov-19.280933_pt1 | contig 14546 bp, 14 predicted proteins | sample MGYA00238148_ERZ761564 | MGnify/ENA primary metagenome ERZ761564 (study PRJEB28885, sample SAMN05720194) | activated sludge metagenome | isolation source: Anaerobic digester | place: USA...
TTTATAAATTCTACACGTCTGTTGTTAGCTTTTCCTTCGGCTGATGTGTTGGCTTCTGCGGGTTGCGTTTCACCTTTACCTTCCGTTTCCATTCTGCTGTTATCGATGCCGAATTCTTTGTTCAGGGCTGCTTTTACAGCATCTGCACGTTTTTTAGAGAGTGTTAAATTACTGGCATCATCGCCGTCGCTGTCGGTATGTCCGACAATTTTTACTTTTACATCCGGATTTTCTGTCATAACCGCAGCAAAATCTTTTAATGTGCCGTATGATTCACCTTTTATTTTATCACTGTTCACATCAAACTTAATTCCTGTTGTAGAATATTTTCCGAGTTCTAAAAATTTATGGCGAGTATCCGGAGCACCTACGGCAACACGTATATTGCTTAAAAAGTATGCATCTTCTTTTCCATGATAACCATCTGTACTAAATCCGAAAAAATTATATTTTGAAGCAGGGCTGAATGCTTTTGGAATATCCCATATTTTTGTCTCGTTTACATATACACGCAAACGTTGTTTTTGTCTCCATATAGATACTTTCACCACATTTTTGGTTTCGTCATTAAAATCAGGAAAATCAGTTCTGTTGTTTATAATTTCTTCTCCTGTTTCGTCATACGTTATTAAAAATTTTTGACCTTGTCCGCCGCCGCCAGCCGCTTGAGGATGAATGGCAATTAATACACCATTATTTCTATCTCTTCCAAAGCGCTTCCAGACCATATAGTTTTTAGAAGGATTCACTAAAGGAGCAAAAAAGAAGTTGAAAGCACCCGAGTAAAAGCTCAATGGTTTTGTTGATGCTACACTAAATTCTACCGTAAAATTTTCCGGCAGGTTGGTTACAAACTCAGGATAGATAATGCTTTCAGGTCCAAATTTTAACCATTTTCCAGGTTGGCCGTCAAGGGTTACTAATTCGCCGGTTCCGTTAGTGTTCCATTTTGCCGGGAAATCGCCAATGGCATCCTGAGAAAAATCTTCTTGTGCAATTACTTTTTCACCTTGTACAAAATCAAATTTTCCGTATGCTTTTAAACTGGTGTTTGACGGTGCTCCGGAAGATGTATTTTTTGAAGACGTATTTCCACTATTCGAATTTCCATTGTCATCGCTGGTATTATCAGCTGAATTTCCGGAGTTGTTTGATTTAGTGTTTTTACTACTGTTCTTTACGCTTTCTTTAGTTTTTTGCTTTGTTTTATCGTACGCTTTGTCGGCACCATTGTTTATTTCGCCTTCAATTTTTTGTTGTGCTTTTTTACTCAAATCATCCGCTATCCTGTCGCCTATTGATCCCCATTGGGCAAATGAGTATTGAGTGCTTAGTAGCAGTATAGTAACTGCTATTAATACAATTTTGAATGTTGTTAATTTTTTCATTAGTAAAATTTTAATTGGTTCAGTAATTAAATGTAGGTCAAAGTTAGTCTATCGATGTTTCGATAACAACTCAATAAAAAGCGTGTTGTGATGGAATATATTTAATCAGTCATGTATCACTATGATAATCAATTGCTTGGGTTTGCCATTCAATTCAACTTTGAAAGCAACCAATTAGTATACGGGCAAAACGAATTAGTATTCGGTAAATTTAATTGTATTACAATAAAAGCATTGCAATTATAAAAGATTCAACAGAGAACACTATTTATTGAAGTTTGTATTTTTATCTTCTTTGATAAATTTTAAGGAAGCTTGCGGAATGTCATTTATCCATGTTTTTAACAGATACATTGAATTTGGTAAATCGTTTATCTTTAGTTGTATGATGTTTTCTTCAGTTTCATTTATTGTCATCAGCTGCTGACCAATCGCATTAAATAAGTGTATCGTTTTTTCACCGATGATTCCATTAAAATCGACCGTTAAAATATCTGTTGCCGGATTCGGATATAATTTTATTTCAGCATTATTTCTATAGTTACATTGCTGTATCGCAATTATTGAATAAGAATATTTACCATCATAATCCACTTGTTTTAATCGAAAATATTTATAATCAGGTTGAGCACTTATAGTTGTATTGTAGGTTTGATGTGTATTTGCATTTCCATTTTTAGAATTTATTTTACTTATAGGAACAAAGTGAATGGCATCTGTTGATTGTTCGATTTCAAAATACTTGTTATTGAATTCAGATGCGGTTTCCCAACTAAAATTTAGTTGAGCATTTTCGCATTCAACATTAAAATAAACAAGTTCTATTGGCAGAATACAGCTTGTTGTTCCAAAATTAAACAACCGTGAAAGTGTATCTCTACAACCTGCAATTTCAATAAACTGTTCAATTAAATAATCTCCTTCATCGGTGTATGCTATTGGATTAATTGCTATAGAATTTCCGGTAGAAACCACATTGTTAGGTGTGGTCCATCTGTATTGAATAAACGGTGAACTTAATAATGACAACCGAATGGAATCACCAATACAATTATTGCCACTTAAAAAAACAGGTTGAAAGGATATAGTATCCACAAAAACATTGTAGATAAATTGCGCACCACAGGAGTCTATAATTATAGCTCTGTAGTTTCCAGTATCTGCTACATTAAATGCATTTGAACTTTGAATGGCAGAAAAAACACCATTTTTATCCTGTAATTGATATTTGTAATTCGGCACGCCTATTGTAGTGTCAGGAATTAATTCAAGTACAATATTGCTATTGCATTTAACGACATTGTGTGCAGATATGCGTGGTGAAGTTTGTGCCGGAATAATGATGGTGTCGTAAATTCTTTTGCAAGTTTTGTTGTCATTTAATGTATATCCAAAGTAGTTGCCGTTATATTCAAATTCCACTACATACGTGCCGGCTGGTTGGTTGTTTAAACTAATCTGATTAGGTGCATTAAAGGCACTGAAAGAATTGTAATACACTGTGCCAAAACCCAATCTGCTGATTCGCAAATCAGGAATAAATCCAAAATCCGCAGCAAAGCTTAGTGTATTGTTATTGCCACAACCTTTTGTATAAGTTAACCGATGTGCTAAGCTTTTTATTTCGGAAGGTAGAATTACAAGTGTAGTATCTAACTGTGTACCACAATTATCTGTAAAACGCAATGAATAGGTTCCTGCAGTCAAGCCACCAAGTCCGGTATTGTATAAATTACTTAAACCATAAATAAACATATTTTGCGGATAGGTGTATGTGTCGTTGTAGGCGTAAAGTGGCTGTGTACTGCTTACAGTTGCTGGTCCGGATAAAACCTGAAAAACGGGTAATGATTTAAAATTGTAAGCAAATATGTTTTTAAACAAAGCCACAGAATCTGCACAGATATAACCAACATCACCAATATTTATATATGGTCTGGCTGGTTGAACATAGAACCTGAATGTGTCTGTATATGTTTTGCCACAACCATCCGTTACTCTGAAAAAATAGGTTTTGTTGTTCTCTATAGGTTCCAGATTAACATAATAGATAGATTCATAGCCATACTGTTCCAATAATATTTGCGCTTGCGTTCTCGTTCTTGTTGAATCTAATAAAACGGCACCCGTTATGGAATCTATTACCTGAAACTGAACCGGCGCTTGTAATCCGGTTTGATACCTTAAAGTTGATGGATCGTAAAGCGTAAAATTAACACTTAAGCTATCACTACACAAAAGAGATGGCGTTGCAACAAATTTATTAAAATTTAAAATCCTGCCAATTGTTTTTATAGAATCATTGCAAGCGTTAAACAGTGCTACATCAATCTGATCACCGTAAGTAACACCACCAATTTTATGACTGAAATACAGGTAGTCAATATTTGAAGTAATAAACGTGATGTCGTTATTAGCAATAAACTGTGTGCCGCTTGCCGTGGTAATGCGCAAGGTATACGGTGGCTTGAATTGTTTATTGAGATGATTTATGATTACACGATACATGGTGGTGTCACAGTCAATCATTTCAACAGTTGGAAAGCCATTGCCATATAAACCTTCGCTGAATTCGCTTCCATTGGGTGAAAATTCTATGGCATAACTTACCGTGTTGGCGCAATCCTGCAAGACCATTCTGTAATTTCCAATTGGAATATTTGTAAACGTAGCACTAGCCTGAAATGGCCTGATTGTGGCACCTGTTATAGTATCCAAGCGCCATTGAAACGGACCAAAACCTGTGCCTGATTGTAAAACACCACTAAGTATTCCATTTACATCTTTGTCGCAATATGGTGCAATAGTATCTACACGTTGTATAACAGGTGCAGTATAACTTGTAGTAACGATGATGTTGCTTTGTATGGCACTATCATTGGCTAAATTAAATACTTTTAAATAATACGTTCCGGCTTCCAGGTTTGTAAAATTTCCTGATGAGTTAGTTTGTGTGGTGCTGCCTGTTAGTGAATAAAATAAACTGGTTACAGGTAAAGCTTCTGTTGCATTTACGGAAATCGAAGCATTGTTTGAACAGGTTGCATTAATTGTATTAACAGCATTTATGGTTATTGTTCCAGCCTCCAGTTGAAATGAAAATAAAGAAAAAGTTGTAAAGGAAAATAGTTTAAATAGAATTGTAGCAAGGTTAGTAAAACTTTTCTTCATACATAGGATATGATTTAAATAGATTATTAATTAAAAAAATAGTATTTGATTCTGTAAAAATAATTCTAAACCATAGCTAAAACAAGGCAATATTTAAATCTCTGTGATAGGAATAAAACTAAATTAAGCCGTAAGTCTATTGTTATCAATATTTTGCATTTATTTTTTGAAGTTTTTACATTGAGTGCAAATTAGTAATCGGGATGAATGAGTTAGTATTCGGGAATAGTTATGGAAAAATTGGAAATATTAAATCGCTTTTCTATTTTCGTAAAAATTATAAAAATGACATCTTTTCAGGTAGGCACAAAAATAGAACATCCAAAATTTGGCAAAGGCGTTGTCATTGACGACAGTGATGAATATATCTACTCTATTTATTTTGGAGAAGAACACGGTGAAAAAGAGATTTCGAAGAGTTTTGATGGTATGATTGTCATTAAACTCATAGAAAAAGACAAGGATGCCGTTTCTTTAGATCAAATCAGAACCTTATTGGAAAGCATTGTAGAGCCATTGACAGAACCATTAGAGGACTGTAAAATAGCAGAAAAATGGGAAGGTGGCAATTTGGTGATGCAGCCAAAAGACAGAAGTTTACAGTCTAAAGAAATTCCGATTGAATCTTTTTTCCATAAAATAGTAATGACGCGCGACAGGCTTCGTGTTATGGAACAAAAAATTAATGCTTCTAAGATTTCTGATGCAGAAAAGGTTGAATTACAGCAATATATCACCAGGATTTACGGCAGTTTAACCACATTCAATGTTCTTTTTCGTTTTAAAGATGACTACTTTAAAGGAACAGGTGGCGGTGATTAAGTGAAAAATGCTGTTTTCTAATGGATTTACGATAAAAATTATTGCTATATAAAATAAATCTGTTTAACTTACGTTAACAGTATAAATACTTTTTTATGCAACAAAATTCTACAAACGAACTACTTGTTAAACATCTTTACAACGAAACGAATTCGGAACAAATCACTGCAATCAATCAGGCATTGGCTGAAGATGCTCTTTTACAAGAAGAATTTAATCAACTTAAGGAAACAAAATATGCTTTAGATGAAGCAGGTGATGAATTGCCATCTGCTTCAGTTATAGAGAAAATTAAAGCGTTTTCCAAAAGCCAAGAGCTGACAGCGACACACTAATTCATTTTATAGTTTCGTACTTTTTCATTTCTCAGTAGTGAAAGATTTGTATTTTTGCCCAAAATTTAATTGTGGCTTCAAAATCTAAACTTCAGAAGTTTGCCGAACTGGCTTCTAATCCTATCGTGCTGGAAAAAAATCCGGCTGTAAAAGGAAAATGGAATACAGAGTTTTTTAAAAATCAACATCCGATTGTGCTGGAATTAGCTTGCGGAAAAGGCGATTATACGCTTGGAATGGCAAAGCTATTTCCGGATAAAAATTTCATCGGTGCTGATATAAAAGGAAATCGAATCTGGAGCGCTGCAAGAATTGCCGAGATGGAAAACTTGCAGAATGTAGGATTTATCCGAGATCAGATTGACCACATCAACGAATATTTTGAGCATGGTGAAGTAGAGGAAATCTGGATTACTTTTTCAGATCCTTTTCTTCGGGATGGCGATGCTAAAAAGAGGTTGACTTCGGCCAAGTTTTTGCCATTGTATAAAGAAATTTTGAAAGATGGCGGACTGATTCATCTTAAAACAGACAGCGATTTGTTGTATGCGTTCACTAAGGAAATGCTGCACGAATTTCCATCTGAAATTATAAAAGACTACAACGATGTGTACGCGATGCATAAAAATGAAGAACTGCATGGCATACAAACGTACTACGAAAAAATGCACCTGAAAGATAATCGAACAATAAAATATCTTTGTTTTCGCTTGTTATGAAAAGCCAATCATTTCTAACAGTTCTGCATATTCGTCAACAAAACTCAAACCTGCTTTTTCTTCTTTTTTACAGGTAATTTGAATGCCGTAAGGTTGTAGCGTCTCAACAATATGCTGAATATTATCTTTGGAGAAATCAGCTTCTACGAATACTTTATGTGTTGAGATAAAATGTTTTAATGCAGCATTTTCTATTTCAGCATCTTTTATTTTTACAACAATTTGATCCAATGACTGCAGACCATTGACCAATGACCAATTATCCACTGCTAAAAATTTGTCGAACGCCAGTTCATTTTTTTGCGGATGGTCAAACGGAATTTGTATCTCGTTCAATTCCAGTTGTTGTGCAATAAATTCAATTTCTTCTTTGGTTTGATGATTGCCGAATTCACCAAGAATCACAGGCTCGTGCAGCCATTGAATAATTTCCTTTGCCTTCGGAATGCTGATATTATTGGTGTTTAATACATCAAAATTAAACCCTAAATAATGCGCACCTACAGCACTGAAAAAACGCGCATCGGTAAGATTGGTAATGGAAGAGATTTTAAGTTGCATTAATGGATATAATGTATAAAGTTAATTTCATTAATTTTCTTAAATGCAGCATCAGCAGATACTAATGGTAAGTCTAGATAGATACTGGTTGCAGCAATAATTAAATCAGGAATTTTTAATGCATACTTTTTTCGAAGTTCTATAGCAATTTGTTTAGTCTGTGAATTGATATCAATGATAATATTATCTTTCAATAGATTTTGAATTTGCCTTTCTTCTTTAGCTGTTAGTTTTTTGAAACCTAACAACTCAATTTCTGTGATGAAAGATAAAAAGATAGATTTATTATTGGTTAATTGGAAAGCTAAATCTTGACCATCTAAAAGATATAAAAAAATATTAGTGTCAACAAGTATGTTATTGCCATTCATCGCGCATTTTTTTTTGTATGAGCATTGGGTCTTCTTTTAATTTTATTTTTCCAAAATACTTTTGCGCGTCAAATTTTTTCTTTGAAGAATGTGCTTCCAGTTTCTTTTTAATAGATTCTTCGGTATCCTTTGAAGTTATTCTGACTGTCATACCATAAAATTAATTAAAATCTCTTTGTAAACGAAAATTATTTTGCTCTGTATTTAATAAAATAATGCGCTTCAATAGAAAATATCAGCAATAAAAAGGCACCCAGCTGATGACAAACACCCAATATAACAGGTACTTTTCCATCGCTGTAAATCAAAGTCAGAATACCAAGAATTACTTGTAGTAAAACCATACCTAACAGTAACCATCTGCTTCTGTGGAATTGATATTGTGCCGCTACATTCCTGGTTTTGAAAAATAAAAACAGCACAAAAAAGAAAATGAAATAAGCCAGGTTTCTGTGTAGAAACTGGATCATCAACTTAACCGAAAATTCGTAATTGTCGGCAATGGAGAAGTTGATTTCAGAAGGATAATAGTGTCCGTTCATCAACGGAAATGTAGTGCAAACCAATGCCGCTTTTGAGCCAGCCACCAAAGCACCTAATCCTATTTGAATAAAAACCAAAACGATTAAAACAGCAAACCAGATTCTGTTTTTCTTGTCATAAGCCGATTCTTGTTTCGGATATAAATATTCTATTCCAACACGCAGCACATAACCAACAATGATGGTTGCCACCAAAATATGCGACATTAGATTTACAGGATTGACCAACACGGTATTTTCTTTCAAGCCACTTTGTACCATTATCCAGCCAACCGTTCCGGCAACGGCACCCAGCAATATGGCAATCACTATTTTAATGATGTCTTCTTTGAAAACTATCTTTTTAATGATAAAATAAATCAAAGGAATAATGGCTGCTAATGCAATCAATCGCGCCCACAAACGATGAAACCATTCCCAGAAAAATATCCATTTAAATTCTGCAATTGTCATTGACGTATTGACTAACTTAAACTGATCGAATTGCTGATATTTGATAAAAGCGAGATTCCAGTCCTGCTCATTTAGTGGTGGCAAAAATCCTAATATCGCTTTCCATTCAGTAATAGATAAACCGCTGCCGGTTAAGCGAGTGATGCCACCTAAAATAATTTGTCCTAACAGCATGCCAACGCCAATAATAAACCAGATGCCGAGTATTTTCTTTCTTTTTGCTTCGTCCATTTTATTTCAATTGTTGCGCTATAGTGTCGATTGTTTCATCAAATGGAATAAAAGTATAATCCAGCTGACGTTTTATTTTTTCATTTGAATATTCAAAATGTTCCATGGAAACCTTGAATATTTCTTTTGTAAAACTACGCTTGCGTCTGCTTAGTGTTGATGCCATCCAGTCTGCAAAAAGAAACACATTGCCTAGTGTTTTGTTTAGCGCTCTTTTGGGTGGCTGCACATTTAATCGTTTAGCAATACGTTCAAAATAATCTTTAAAGGAAAGGTTTTGGTTAATCAGAATAAAGCGTTCGGAATGTATAGGACTGTTCATGAGTTGAATGCAAATTTTTGCCACATCTCTGACATCAATAAACCCATTCGTGCCATTCGAATAAAAGGGCATTTTTCCGCAAGCAATTCTTTTAAAAACGCGCATCGTAGCTTTATTTTCATTACTGCTGCTGCCTAAAATAATTCCGGGATTCACTACCACTACTTCCAGACCTTCCTGTTCTGCGCGCCACACTTCGCGTTCTGCCAGCATTTTAGTGATACCATAATGTGTAGTCCATTCATTTTTTTCCCACTTCGTATCTTCCGAAATAAGGTCATTCGGCTTGCCGCCAATAGCGGCAATGGAACTGACATGCAGCAGCTTTTTGATGCCTTTTGTCAAAGCGACGTTCACTACATTGGCGGTGCCTTCGATATTGCATTTGTACATACTGTCGTAAAATGAATCGTCGTAGCCGATAACTGCAGCGGAATGATAAATTTTTTCTATGCCGTCCATGGCAATTTCCAGAGAAGGAACATCCAGGATATCGCCTTCCATAATTTCTATTTTATCTTTTATGGAAGCGAGATCCGAAATATCAGATGAAGGTCGAACGATGATTCTTACAGATTCGCCGTTAGCAATTAATTGTTTTACCAATTCACTTCCTAAAAAACCAGATGCACCTGTGACAAGAATCATGGTGTAAAGTTATTGGTTATTAGTTATAAGTTATATGCTATTATTTTGTTAAGGCAAATAAACAGCACCGCCAATCGCATTTTTTTTTGCACCGGTTACGGAAGCTAAGCAATTTGGTATTTCTAAAATGCGCAGTAAGCCAATAAATGCCATTGCTAAGGCTTCCTTGTGTTGCACCGTTAAAACATCCGGCACTACAACCTGTAGTTTGGTGTGTTGTTGAATTCGTTCTATTAAAAATGCATTGAGTGCGCCACCACCAGTAATTAATAGCCGATGGTCAATGGTTGGTAGACTACCGATTCTGGTGTCATTTTTTTCTGCTGACTGTAGACTATGGAATATGGAATTACTCACCTGCATCGCAATATGTTCAACCATGGTGGCCAATTTATCTTCAATGCTATCATCGTAGTTGTCAAATAACGGAATCCAGTCTTCGTAAATATGTTCGCTGCCTAAAGATTTTGGTGGATTTTCTTTACAGAAATTAATCTCATTTAAGTTGATTAATAAATCAGGAATAATAGCACCGCTTCGTGCTAATTTTCCGTCTTTGTCATAATCCAACCCTTTTTGTTTTGCTAAATAATTCAATACCGTATTGGCTGCACAAATATCATAAGCAATAACATTTTCACTGCTAAAAGAAATATTTGCAATACCACCGATATTCAAAAATACTTTGTAATCTGAAAATAAATATTGCTCTGCAACAGGTACAATCGGCGCACCTTGTCCGCCATTTGCAACATCGCTGGTTCTTAAATCGCAAATCAATTTGCAGTTGGTTTGAGCTGCAATTTGCGCGCCACAGCCAATCTGGCTGGTAAATCCGGATATTGGTTGATGGAAAATGGTTTGTCCGTGCGAACAAATAAAATCAAGGTTTTCTATCTTATTCTTTTGAATGAAATTTTTGGTGAGTTTTCCAAAAAAGTTGCCTGCTTCCGTATGTAGTTTTGCAAATTCAAATGCAGATAAATTCGGAGCAGTACGCAATCGTTCTCTGAATTCGTTGCTGTACTCAATACAGTCAGCTTGTAAAATCTCATATGCAAAGCTTGAATCTCCAACCTTAAATCTGACATAACAGATATCCAGTCCATCCAGGGAACTGCCACTCATTAGTCCTATTGCGTGAAATAATTGGTTGTGTAACATAAATTACAAAAGAAACAAACTACAATTCGTAAATTTACGACAAAATTACAATACGACCGTTGAAATAATATGAGTGAACTAGACGCCAGAAAAGACAATACGCCTGATTTTTTAGATGCCAATTTTTGGGACGAACGCTGGAAAGCCAATGAAACCGCATGGGATTTACAAGCCGTTTCGCCTCCATTAAAAAGCTATATAGATGGAATCAGTGATAAACATACATCCATTTTGATTCCTGGTTGTGGAAATGCCTATGAAGCGGAATATTTATTGAACAACGGTTTTACCAATGTGACCGTAATTGATATTGCACCAACATTAGTAAAACAACTATTGGAAAAGTTTTCTGCATTTGCAGGCAATCAACTAACGGTTATTTGCGGAGATTTCTTTAAACACAGTGGTCAATACGATTATATTATAGAACAAACATTCTTTTGCGCGCTGGATAAAAACAAAAGAGAAGCATATGTGACAAAGATGCATACCTTACTCAATGAAAACGGAAAGTTAGCCGGATTGTTATTCGATAAGGAATTTGAAAAAGGTCCGCCATTTGGTGGTTGCAAAGATGAGTATACACAGTTGCTTGGAAAGCAGTTTGCCATACTGACTATGGAGCCTTGTGCAGAATCTGTAAAGCCGAGAGCCGGTGCAGAATTGTTTTTTCAGGTAGAAAAAAATTAAGATGAATAACATAAGTATGCCAGTAAAAAGTAGAAAAAGTATTTTCTTTCTGAGATGTCCGACTTGCGGAAAAGGAAGTTTATTTAAAAATACCAATCCATATGTACTAAACAGTGTGTTGGATATGAATGAGCATTGCGAGTACTGCAAGGAAGATTTTGAAGTAGAGCCCGGATTTTATCACGGTGGCATGTATATGAGTTATATTATCACCAGTGCCATGTGTCTGATGTTGTTGCCGATTTATACAGCCTTAAATTTTAGTCGCGAAAAATTTCTGGACAATGCCATGTATTATATTTCTGCCTGTGCCATCATGCTGGTGGTTACGGCTCCTTATATCGTCAGACTTTCCAGAGCGGTTTGGTTAAAAATACACGTAAAGTATTTCAAGAATAAAGAAGATTAATTTACTACACGCAGATAGATACCTTTAGAAGGTGGAAAATCGTACATCATGCAAACAGCACAATCATTACTTGCATCGTTTTCGCTGATTTGTTTGAAATAAAATTCATCGCCGTCCTTTAAGCTTGACGGAAATTCACATTTATTGGAAACAACGGCAACGTGTTCGTAGGTATTTGATGTGCCTTCGATTGTCCAGGTTTCACCAAGATTGTAATGTGCTGGATCCAACACCTGAATGACAGTGGTAGCACAGGTAATACGAATTACTTTTGCTTTTATACGCTGAGTGTCGTTGCCAGTTCCGGCATTGGGTAATTGTATACAAGAAGCCGATAACAACGTGGCAAGAATAATAAACAGATTTTTCATACCATAAAGTTATCAAATCCTGTACCAAAACGCAAGTGTTAGGCGTACGATTTGTCCTTAAAGAACTTTTCAATCAGATGCCTGTCGTCGATATCATCAGGATGAAAATCACGTTTAAAATAACTTAGTAAATGCTTGGATAAGTTTTTGCCAATCTCACCAAAAATGACTGTTTTGAATAATAAAAAAGTTTCAATCGGCATTTTTATAATGCTTTTATCTTTGTCCTGAGAGATGAAATAAATTTGTCCGATACCCAGATAGCCCCACAATAAAATGGTTGCCATTCCCATGCCGGAAACTCTCAAAATATAACTGTCATCTACTTCTTTCAGCACATCAAAACAAACCGCTTTGTGTTCAATTTCTTCCGATGCATGCCAATGCAGTAATTCCAGCATTTGCGGCGCAATATTTTTATTGGTGGCCATCGGCTCATAAAATAAAGCATTGGCCATAATTGCCGTGTAATGTTCTAAAGCAGTGGTTACGGATAAAGCAAACTTGTCGCCTAAGTTGGGTTGTAGTTTATTTAGTAAGTTTTTACTTACATTTTCATAACTGTATTTTCCTGAGAATGCAGTGTTTTTTAAAAAATTGGCAAACCAATCAGGTTTCAACCCCTGTTCTTCCATCACTTCCCAGAAACGCTGATGCTCGCGTGCGTGGACACCTTCCTGTCCGCAAAAACTGTTTATTTCTTTTTTGAGATTTTCATTTTTGACATCTTTTGCAAATCTGCGCACACTGCGCACAAAAAATTTCTCGCCTTCCGGAAATACTATATGCATGCTATTCACAAAATTGGTGGCAATAGAACTGCCGAGTATCCAGTGCTTTGGCACTTTATCGAAATTGAAATGCACATTGCGAACTTTTAATTTAGGAGGTGCAGCGACCATAGTTGTATTTTTTAGTTGGTTAAATTTAACGGCAATCTCTTCCAACTTTCCTTTGCATAAGATAATTAGGTGCATCATTTGAAGAACTTATCTTAGGTATATTTTAGCGTTATTTCGTTATAATTGAATTTCTGTGAATATTTTATGTGTTATGTATTTTCTTTATAAATCATTAATGGTTTTTTGTATTTTTAGATATGCATCTAATGAAAATTAAGATATTGGTATTGTTTTGCTTGTTTTCTTCGGCAACATTTGCACAAAACATTACGCACGGACCTATGATTGGTGGCATTACCGCAAACGATGCACGTATCTATATCAGAACGAATGTGGCGACCGATTTTGTGCTGGAATACAGTACAGACTCTTTGTTTACCACTTTTCAATCAATCAGCACTGCTACAGATGCTGCACTGGACAATACGAAGATTGTGAATCTCACTTCATTGATTCCTTCTTCTGCGTATTATTTTCGTTACCGTATCAACGGTGTTGTACAAAGTACAAAAGGTCAATTTAAAACCTTTCCGACAGTTGGCGCAGCAGAACATTTGGTGTTTGTAACAGGTTCCTGTCAGGAAACGGAAAACATGAAAGTGTTTGATGTGATGCCGACACATAAACCTGATTTGTTTATTCACACCGGCGATTTCACCTATCCGGCGTATCAGATTCCAAGTATACTTGGCTATCCGCAGGAATGGAGTGCCATTGAATTGGCCTGGCGCAGACGAAACTCTGAACCGATATGCGAAGATATGCTGAAGAAAATTCCGATTGCGTATATGCCGGATGACGATGATACCTGGGGCAATTCAAAATATTTTAAAGGCGGCGGCGCACAGGTAAGATACGAAAACGGAAAGCTGATTAATTATTTCGATTTGATTCCGCGCACGCAACAAATGCGCACCAATTGTTTGAGTGGTTATAAGAAATTTTTTCCTGGCTATCCATTGGTCAATGATACCGACGGTTACTATCATGCATTTAAAGTGGGCAATTGCGAATTTTTTATGATAGACGTTCGCAGCTGCAATACAGGTGGCTGGAACAATCTCAAATATAACGCAGGACCGAATTTATGGACCTTTAATGGAAACAGTCCGACGCAATCTATGTTGAATCAACCGCAGTTGGACTGGCTGTTGAATGGGTTGAGAAATTCTACCGCAACGTGGAAATTTATTGTTTCCGGTGTGCCTTTTAACCGGAACATACAGCCATTGGTAGAACTGCCTTTGTTGATACAAGGCATGCAGTTTAATATTGCAGGTTATCCGGGAACGGGTTTCCGTTTGTCTTATAGTTTTTCGGATTACTTTGGTGCGTATGCCTACGAGCGCGAAAAAATTCTGAATTATATTAAGAGCAACAACATTAAAAACGTGATGGTGATTAGTGGTGATACACATGGTTGTGCCATTGACGACGGAACGAATGC
>ENA-UOWO01004882-UOWO01004882.1-activated-sludge-metagenome-genome-assembly--contig:-NODE-4882-length-14545-cov-25.954727_pt1 | contig 14545 bp, 10 predicted proteins | sample MGYA00238148_ERZ761564 | MGnify/ENA primary metagenome ERZ761564 (study PRJEB28885, sample SAMN05720194) | activated sludge metagenome | isolation source: Anaerobic digester | place: USA...
CGCCATCGTCGGCATCATCGGCCCGAACGGCGCCGGCAAGTCGACGCTGTTCCGGCTGATCTCCGGCAAGGAGCAGCCGGACTCGGGCACGGTGAAGATCGGCCCGACGGTGAAGATGGCCTTCGTCGACCAGAGCCGCGATGCGCTGGCCGCCGACAAGACGGTGTGGGAAGACGTCTCCGGTGGCCTGGACAACATCGTCGTGGGCAAGTTCGTCATGCCCTCGCGCGCCTACATCGGCCGCTTCAACTTCAAGGGCAACGACCAGCAGAAGCTGGTGGGCAGCCTGTCGGGCGGCGAACGCGGCCGGCTGCACCTGGCCAAGACGCTGGCGCAGGGCGGCAACGTGCTGATGCTCGACGAACCGTCGAACGACCTCGACGTGGAAACGCTGCGCGCGCTCGAAGACGCGCTGCTCGAGTTCGCCGGGTCGATCATGGTCATCAGCCACGACCGCTGGTTCCTCGACCGCATCGCCACGCACATCCTGGCGGCCGAGGGCGACTCGAAGTGGGTCTTCTTCGACGGCAACTACCAGGAGTACGAGGCCGACAAGAAGCGGCGCCTGGGTGAGGAGGGCGCCCGCCCGCATCGCCTGCGCTTCAAGGCACTCAAGTAGCACGTCGGAGCACGACCCACCCCTCGACCCGGGGGCACGCCGTGTCTTTTCGGGCCGCGGCCCCGTGATCGCGGGAGCTGCGCCGCCCCAGCGCAGCGCGGTGCTGCTTCAGAATCGGCGCGAACGCATCGCGATGCGCCGACACGACATGCACACCGTCCTTCCCTTTCCCTTCGAGCTCGGCAGGCCCACTGCCGGCGCGGAGCACGCCGCCCGATGACGGCGCCGGGCTCGCCACTCCCGCCGGACCACCCGCTCGCGCGCTTCGAACCCCTGCGCCGTGCGGAGCGCATCCTGCTGCGTGCCTTCCGCCACGGCGACATCGCCCGCATCGGACTGCGCCGGCCGGTCGAGGCCAGCGATGACGTGACGGTGCGCGCAGCCTTCCTCGCCGAACTCGCACTGCACGGTGCCGGCCGCGCCCAGGGGCGGCGCATCCAGCTTCTCGGAGCCTGGGTGCTGGGCCGCCTCGATCTGGGCGAGTGCGATGTGCCGAGCAGCCTGTGGTTCTTCCGCTGCGTGTTCGACACCACCCCCTTGTTCGATGGCGCGCGGGTGCGCGGCGCACTGAGCTTTCCCGATTGCGAACTGCCCGGCCTGCTGGCCGAACGCTGCCGCATCGCGCAGGACCTGGCGCTCAATGCCGGCTGCAGCGTGGCCAGCGAGGTGCGGCTGCAACAGGCGCACATCGGCGGCGACTTCAGCGCCACGCGGCTGACGCTGTCCGGCGGCGAGAGCCCGATCCCCGGCCGGCGCAGCCTGCTGGCCGATGGGCTGCAGGTCGAGGGCGACGTGCGCCTGTCCGAAGGCTTCGACGCCTCCGGCGAAGTGCGCTTCGCAGGGGCCCGTGTCGGGGGTGACTTCATCGCCGGCCGCGCACGCGTCAGCGGCCCGCTGGACACCGGCGGCGCTCGCCGCGCGGCGCTGGTGCTCGACCGCATCGAGGTCGGCGGCGACATGCGCCTGGACGAAGGCTTCGCCGCGGCCGGCCTGGTCAGCCTGCGGCGAGCGCAGATCGGCGGTGATCTCGATTGCACCTCGGCGGCCTTCGACCGCGTCGGCGACGCGGCCTGGGGCGACGGCACCTCGCTGGTGCTCGACCGCGCCCGCATCGGCGGCACGCTGCGGCTGGGACAACTGGCCGCGCCACTGCTGGGCGCCTCGTTCGCCGGCACGCACGTGAAGGCGCTGGTCGACGACCTGTCCACCTGGGGCGAGCGGCTGGTGCTCGACGGCTTCGACTACTCACGCTTCGGCGAAGGTGCGCCGCTGGATGCGCGCTTTCGCCTCGCCTGGCTGGAGCGCCAGCCGGCTTCGCACATCGACGGCGACTTCCGCATGCAGCCCTGGCGCCGTGCCATCCACGTGTTGCGCCGCATGGGCCATGGCGCGAGTGCCGACGACCTGGCGGTGCGGCGCGAGCAGCGGCTGCGTCGCATTGGGCGCATCGGCCAGGCGGTCCCGGCCGCGATGCGTTGGTCGGCGCGGGCGGCCCACCTCGCTTTCGGCGCACTGGCCGGCTACGGCTGGAGGCCGCAGCGGCTGGTGGCGTGGTCGCTGGGGGTCTGGCTGCTGGGCGCGGCTCTGTTCGGGTTCGCGCAGCAGGAGGGCGCGCTGCTGCCGGCCGGTTCGGCGGTGCTCGTGCCCTTCAGCCCGCTGGCCTACACGCTGGATCTGCTGTTGCCGTTGATCGACCTGAACGAGAAGCGCCACTGGCTGCCCGCCACCGGGGCCGCGCCAGGATCTGGCTGGAGCGACATCGTTCGCGTGGCGGGCTGGGTGGTGACGCTGTTCGGCTGGACTGTCGCGCTGCTCGCGGTCGTCAGCCTGGCCGGCTGGGCCGACCGCGACCGCAAGCGCTGAGAATCCCGGCGCGGATCCGCCGCGCTTCGCGGGGTTCCCTCACGGCGCAAGGGGACTGCCCTGATCCTGTCGGCACAGCCCGTGCTGCAGAATCGTCCGCAAACTGCCTTCGTCGCGTGCGACGCCGTCTCCATGCCCATGCCTTCCCGCCTTGTCGTGCTTGCCCTGTTGTCGTCAGCGCTGACCGGTTGTGCTTCGCTGAACCTGCCCCGCGCGGCGGCCGCTGCCCCGCCCAACGCCGCGGCCGCCAGCGGCCCGGGCGCTGCGGCATCCGCGCCGGCACGGCCCGACCCGGCGGCGCCCAAGCCCTTCGCCGAGGTCATCAAGGGCGCCACGCAGCAGGCCGGCTTCATCCCGGTGTGGCGCAAGGACGAGAAGGTGTGGCTGGAGGTCCCCGCCGAACTGCTCGACAAGCCCTTCCTGATGTCGGCCAGCATCACCCAATCGATCGGCGAGCGTGGCCTGTACGGCAGCCAGATGGGCCCGTCGTGGCTGGCGAGTTTCCGCAAGGTGAACAACCAGGTGCAGCTCACCGCGCTGAACACCGAGTACATCGCCAGCGGCACGGCGATGCAGGCCGCCGTGGCCCAGGGCTTCTCCGACAGTCTGCTCGGCGCCACCGCGGTGGCCAGCGCGCCGCACCCGCAGCGCAAGTCGCTGCTCGTCGATGCGAGTTTCCTGCTCAGCGACCTGCCGGCCTACTCGACGCGCCTGGAGTCGGCCTTCCGCCTGCCGTACTCGCTGGACCGAAGCAACTCGAGCATCGAGAAGTCGCGCGTCACCGACGATCTGACGACGCTGAACCTTCGCATGCACTTTGCCACTGCGCGCCTGCCGGCGCCGCCGCTGGTGGCGCCGCCGGTTCCCGCACCGGGGCCACCGTCGACACTGCCCGACGCACGCAGCTTCTTCGTCGGCTATGTGTACAGCTTCACCAAACTGGCCGAACAGCCGATGGCCGCGCGTCAGGCCGACCCGCGCGTGGGCCACTTCACAGACACCGTCACCGACCTGTCAAACGACCTGCTGGTCAACCCGAAGCGCTTCATGGTGAACCGCTGGCGCCTCGAGAAGGCCGACCCGGCCGCGGCGCTGTCGGAGCCGAAGCAGCCGATCGTGTTCTGGCTCGACAAGAACATCCCGCCGGTCTATCGCCAGTCGGTGACCGAGGGCGTTCTCGAGTGGAACAAGGCCTTCGAGCGCATCGGCTTCAAGAACGCCGTGGTGGTCAAGCAGCAGCCCGACGATGCCGACTGGGACACGCTCGACTCGCGCCACGCGTCGATCCGCTGGTTCGTCGGCGCCGACGTGGGCTTCGCACGCGGGCCCAGCCATTCCGACCCGCGCACCGGCGAGATCATCGATGCCGACATCGCGATGAGCGACGTGTTCGGGCGCGGCGCGCGGCGCTTCATCGTCGAGAACGTGGGCTCGCCGGGGCAGCCCGTTCCGGCGCCATTCGCCACCCCGATCGCGCTGCCCTGGTCGAAGGCCGCAGCGCAGGCCTGCGACTATGCCGACGCGGCGGCGCTGGAGTTGAACTTCGCCCTGGACCTGCTCGATGCGCGCGGCGCGATCGCGCCGGACAGCCCCGAGGCGGAGGCGTTCGCGCAGTCCCGGATCCGCGACACGATCATGCACGAGGTCGGCCACACGCTGGGGCTGACGCACAACTTCAGGGCCTCGACCGTCTACACCCGCGCGCAGCTGCAGGACAAGGACTTCACCGAGAAGAACGGCACTTCCGGCTCGGTGATGGACTACAACGCCTACAACATCGCCGCCGCGGGCGAGCGCCAGGCCAGCTTCAACAACACCACGATCGGCCCCTACGACTACTGGGCCATCGAGTACGCCTACAAGCCGATCGATCCATCCGACGAGAAGCGCGAACTCGAACGCATCGCCGCGCGCAGCACCGAGCCGCTGCTGGCCTTCGCCAACGACCCCGATGCCGGTGGCGTGCCCGGCAACGACGGCATGGACCCGCTGATCAACCGCTTCGACCTCGGCGACGAGCCACTGGCCTACTACCGCAAGCGGCTGCAGCTCTCGCGCGAACTGTGGCAGCGTGTGCAGGAGCGCAAGCCGCAGCCGGGCGACGACCCGACACGCCAGCGCCGCGTGCTGCTGTCGGGCTTCAGCCCGCTCAACGATGCGGCCGTGCAGGTGGCCAAGTACGTCGGTGGCATGTACACCTCGCGTGACGCGCCGGGGGCCTCCGCAAGGCCCGCCTTCCGGCCCGTCGAGCCGGCACGCCAGCGCGAGGCATTGCAGTTCATGGTCGGCGGCCTCTTCTCGGCCGACAGCTTCCGCTTCGAGCCGCAGTTCCTCTCCGGCCTTGCACCCGACTACCGCGAGTGGACCCGGCCGGCCGTCGTCAGCATCCCGGCGATGGTGCTGCAGCTGCAGGTGGCCGGGCTGGACCGACTGCTCAGCCCGGGCACGGCCTCGCGGCTGCTCGATCTGCCGCTGTACGTGCCGACCGCCGAGCGCCGCGGCCTGATCTCCCTGAACGAGGTCTACGGCACCCTGCAGTCCGCCGTGTGGAGCGAACTGAAGAGCGGCTCCGAGATCGACCGCCTGCGCCGCAACCTGCAGCGCGAGCACCTCAGGCGCCTGCACGCACTGCTGGTTCGCGTGCAGTCGCCGCTGCCGGCGGACGCGCAGAGCCTGGTGCGCCTGAACGCGGTGGCGCTGCGCGACGACCTGCGCCGCGCCCTGGCCACGCGAAAGTGGGCGGTCGAGTCGCGCGCCCACCTGCAAGAGAGCCTGGGCCTGCTCGATCAGGCGCTGAACGCGTCGATGTTGCGCAACTGAGTCGGCGCCTGCCGCCGTTCGCACCCTTTGCGGCGTGGCCTGTCGCACGGGGCTTCGCCGGGCATGGCGCTGCCGCGGCGGCGGCGCTATCGTGGCGCCATGTCGGCCACCCTGGAACCCGCGGCCTTGCCCGAGCGCGGCTTCAATCGTTTCGTCGCAGCGCTGAGCCTGCGCGGCGCGTTGCTGGCCATGGTGCTGGCGAGCCTGGCCGCGGTGCTGCTGAACCCGATCTTCGTCACGCCCTTTCCGGTGCTGCTCGGGCGCATGCTGGTCATCGCGCTGCTCCTGCTGCTGGTGTTCACGGCGGCGGGGTTCTGGTCGGTGGGCTGGCTGCCGCGCTGGCTGGTGCAGGTGCTCGCGGTGGTGCTGACGGCGCCGCTGGCCACCTACCTCGTCTACCTCCCGGCAGTGCAGGGGCAGGTGTTCGAGGTATTGCGTCACGAGGGGCGACTGTCGGGCTTCGTGCTGATCACCGGCACCGTGCTGGTGGTGGCGCCGCTGCTGGCCCTGGGCGCGCTGTACCGCGAGCGTGACGCGCAGGCGCGCAGCCAGGCCCTGGGCTTCGCGCTCGAGCGCAGCCAGCTGGAGAAGCAGGCGCTCGACGCCCGGCTGAAGCTGCTGCATGCGCAGATCGAGCCGCACTTCCTGTTCAACACGCTGGCCAACGTGCAGGTGCTCGTCGAGTCCGGTTCGCCGCAGGCCAGTGCCGTGCTGAAGAGCCTGATCGCCTATCTTCGTGCGGCCATGCCGCGACTGGCCGACGAGCATGCAACGCTCGGCGACGAGCTGGCGCTGGTGCGCGCCTACCTCGATCTCATGACGATGCGCATGCCCGACCGGCTTCAGTACGAGATCGACGTGCCCGACGATCTGCGCGGACTGCGTTTTCCGGGCATGGCGCTGCTCACGCTGGTGGAGAACGCCATCCGCCACGGCATCGACCCGGCAGAGCAGGGCGGCCGCGTCGAGGTGCAGGCCCGACGCAACGGCGACGGCACGCTCACCTTGCGTGTGGCGGACACCGGCGCCGGACTTCGCGAGAGTGCACCGCCGGGCACCGGCCTGGCCAACCTGCGCGAGCGCCTGGTGATGTTCTACGGTGCCGCGGCACGGCTGGAGATCGCGGAGAACGCACCGCGCGGCGTGCTCGTCTGCATGCACTGCCCCGGCGCGATATCGACATGACGACGCCCACCGCGCTGATCGCCGACGACGAGCCCTTGCTGCGCGAACGCCTGTGCACGCTGCTGCAGCGCTGCTGGCCCGAACTGGAGGTGGTGGCGCAGGCGCGCAACGGCCGCGAGGCGGTGGAACTGTTCGACCAGCATGCGCCGCAGGTGGTGTTCCTCGACGTGCACATGCCCGGGCTGAACGGCATCGAGGCAGCGCGCTCGCTGGCGCGGCGTGCCCAACTCGTGTTCGTCACCGCATTCGAGCAGTACGCGGTGCAGGCCTTCGAGCAGGGCGCGATCGACTACCTGGTCAAGCCGGTCGAAGAAGAGCGCCTGGCCGACACCGTGCAGCGGTTGCGCCAGCAACTGATTCGGCCCGTGCCGGCGGCACCGATCGCGCTGGAGGCGGTGCTCGACGGCCTGTCGGCCGAGCTGAAGCGCCGCGCCGGAGCGCCCGCTGGCCACCTGCAGTGGATCAAGGCCTCGGTGGGCCAGAGCGTGCGGCTGATCCCGGTCGAGCAGATCGCCTATCTGCGCGCCGACGAGAAGTACACGCTGGTGGTCTGGGAGGGAGGCGAGGCGCTGATTCGCAAGACCATCCGCGAACTCGCGGACGAACTCGACCCCTCACGCTTCGTGCAGACGCACCGCTCGGTGATCGTCAACCTGCACGAGGTGCTGCAGGTCACGCGCGGCGCCAACGAGACGGCGGAGGTGCAGCTCAAGGGCCGCCGCGAGCTGCTGCCGGTGAGCCGCAGCTACCTGCACCTGTTCCGCCAGATGTAGGCTCACTGCAGGCGGCGGGCGGTGGGCTCGGCCTGCGCTTCGTTCTGCGCCACCGGCCCGCTGGCGGCTTCGCGCTGCCCGGTGATGGTGACCGCCGGAAGCGTCACCACCGTCGTCGTGGTGCTGTCGTTGAACAGCGCGCTGCCGATCGCGACGGTGCCGCCGGCCAGCAGGCAGAAGGTCAGCAGGGCGGAGAAGATGCGGTCGATCATTTGGGGCTCCTTCGGGTCACGACAACGTGTCGCGTTGAAGTGAATGTAGGAGCCGGCCCGGCGCGGCGACAGCCGATTGCGACGAACTGCGCCGTGGCGAGGATGAACTGCAGCGCGCTCAGGCCAGAGCGAAGGCCCTGCGAAGCTGGCCAACGTCGGCCTGAGGTGAGCCGCCTGCGCTGCACAGTTTCACAGGCGCCTCGCTCCGGCGGCTCAGATGGGCGCGGTACGCTCCAGCAGCCAGGCCTTCGCCGCGCCCTCCACCAGCAGGCTCAGGCGCTCGCGGACGGTGGCGTGGTAGCCGTTCAGCCAGGCGATTTCGTCGGCACGCAGCAGCGAACGGTCGATGCAGCGGGTGTCGATCGGGCACAGCGTGAGCGTCTCGAAGCCGAGGAAGTCGCCGAACTCGGTGCTCGCCACCGGCACGTTCATCACCAGGTTCTCGATGCGGATGCCCCAGCCGCCCGGCCGGTACAGGCCGGGTTCGATGCTGGTCACCATGCCGGGCTCCATCGCCATGTGGGCGTCGGGCACCGCCTTGGAGATGCTTTGCGGGCCCTCGTGCACGTTGAGGAAGTAGCCCACGCCGTGGCCGGTGCCGTGGCCGTACTCCAGGCCCTGCTCCCACAGCGGCGCGCGGGCGATGGCGTCGAGCATCGGCGACGGGGTGCCCCGCGGGAACTTCGTGCGCGACAGCGCCATCGTGCCCTTGAGCACCAGCGTGTAGTCGCGCTTCTGGGCCTCGCTGACGCGGCCGATCGGCCAGACGCGGGTGATGTCGGTGGTGCCGCCGAGGTACTGGCCGCCGGAGTCGATGAGCAGCAGGCCGTCGCCTTCGATCACCGCGTGCGATTCCGGCGTGGCGCGGTAGTGCGGCATGGCGCCGTTGGCGTTGAAGCCGGCGATGGTGCCGAAGCTCAGGCCGACGAAACCTGGGCGCGTGGCGCGCGCCGCGCTGAGCTTCTCGTCGATGGTCAGCTCGGTGATGCGCTCGCGGCCCAGCGCGGATTCGAACCAGGCGTAGAACTCGCACATCGCCGCGCCGTCCTGCGCCATCGCGGTGCGGATGTGCTCGGCCTCGGCGGCGCTCTTGCGGCTCTTCAGCAGCGTGCTCGGATTGATCGCCTCGAGCACTGGCACCTGGATGCGTTCGCGCAGGCCCAGGGTCACGCGCTTCGGGTCGAGCAGCAGCTTGGCGTCGCCGGGCAGCGCGGCCAGCGCCTCGGCGGCGCCGGCGTAGGGCGCGAGCCGCACGCCGTCGGTGGCCAGTGCGGCCTTCAGCACCGCATCGATCTTGCCCTCGCCGACGAACAGCGTGGCGTCGTTCGCCGTCACCAGCAGGTGGGCGAGGAAGACCGGGTTGTAGCTGACGTCGGCGCCGCGCAGGTTCAGTGCCCAGGCCACGTCGTCGACGGTGCTGACGAGGTGGTGCGTCGCACCCTGCCGGGCCATCGCCTCGCGCAGCTGCGCCAGCTTGCCGGCGCGTGCGAGCGGTGCCTGTGGCGCGCGGTGCTCGTAGACCGGCGCCGTGGGCAGGCCGGGGCGGTCGGGCCAGACTTCGGCGAGCAGGTCGAGGTCGGTACGCAGCTTCACGCCGGCGCGCTCCAGCACGCTGCGCAGTTGCTGCGCGGCGGCCAGGCCGATCACGTCGCCGTCCACCGCGACCGTCTCGCCAGCCTTCGCTTCGCGGGCCAGCCACTCGACGTGATGCGTCGCGGTGCCGGTCGGGATCTTGACCAGCTCGATGCCGCTGCCGGCCAGCTCGGCCTCGGCCTGCACCCAGTAGCGGCTGTCGGCGAAGAGGGCCGCCTTGCCGCGTGCGACGACCAGCGTGCCCATCGAGCCGGTGAAGCCCGACAGCCACTCCCGGCCCTGCCAGCGCTCGGGCAGGTACTCCGACAGGTGCGGGTCCGACGAGGGGACGAGCAGCGCGGCCAGCCCGTGTCGGGCCAGCGCGTCCTGCGTCTTCGCGATGCGTGCCCGGTAGGGCGAGGTGCGTGTGTCCATGGGCCGATTCTAGAAGGGCGTCAGCGCGGCTGCAGGCGCCGGCGCACGAGGTTGATGTGGCTTCTCAGCGAGTACAGCTCGTCGGCGTAGCTCAGCGGCACAGTGATCTGCTCGGCGCGCTTCTCCAGCTTGTCGAGCTCGGCGATCAGTTCTTCGGCCGGCTGCTCGCCGATCGAGTCTTCCAGCCGGCGCAGTTGCCCGTACCAGCGGAAGATGCGCGAGCGCACGCGGAACTGGTACAGCGGCGGTACCACGCGCGACAGCGGGATCAGGATGGCGACGATGGACACCATCACCACCCACATGCGGTCGACCAGGTTGGCGATCCAGAACGGCAGGTAGCGCTGCAGCAGCGGCGGGCCGTTGCGGAAGAAGCGCTCCGCCTCGGGCGCCAGCGTGCGCTCGCTGTTGGCGATGTTCGGGAAGTCGCCCTTGCGGTTGAACCAGCCGGCGCCGCTGTGGATCTGCTTGGCGGCCTGCACGAACAGCTGGATCAGCGCGGGGTGCGTCGATTCGCGTGCCACCAGCGTGGCGGTCGGCGCGATCATGCGGATGTTGGCCGGCGGCATGTCGCGCGCCAGGTCGACCACGCCGCGCGGCAGCGTCACCGGGCTGATGAAGGCGAAGCGGCGCGAGTAGGCCTCGGCCTGCGGGAAGTCGAACAGCCGCACGCCCGGCGTCTGCAGCAGCATCTGCACCAGCGGCGACTCCGGAGCCGAGGCGAACACCAGCGCGTCGATGTCGCCGGCCAGCAGCGCCACCACCGCCGGCGTGGAAGGCTGCTGCACCAGCGTGATCGTCGCCGGGTCGATGCGGTTGGCCTCGAGCAGCCGCTTGACGAGGTTGGGCACGCCGCTGCCCGGTGCGCCGATGTTGAGTTTCCAGTCGCCCGGGCGGCTCATGTCGGCCAGCGCATCGAGGGCTGGCTTCTTCACCGCACGCTGGGCCGACTCCTCGCGGTAGAACAGCCACACCGGCTCGTGGAACAGGCTGCCCAGCGACACCAGGCCGGCATTGGCGGCCTCCGCGTCGGCGGCGCTGCCGAAGTCCGCGTCGGCGCCGCCCTGCACGAAGGCGAGGTCGACGCCCGAGTTCGGGTCGCGCAGCAAGGCCAGGTTCTCGGCCGCGCCGGCGCTGCCGCGCAGTTCGACCTGGATGCCGTGCTGCAGCAGCAGCTTGGCGTAGCGCTTGCCGAACTCGGCGTAGGCGCCCTGGTCGGCGCCGGTGGCCAGCACCACCTTCTTCGGCGGCGTCGGGTCCAGCACCTTGTAGGCCAGCAGCAGCAGCAGCAGCGCGATGAGGATGAACGGCCCGGCCGTGGCGAGCAGGTCGCGGACCGAGAGCAGGGTGTGGCGCAGGGCTTGGGGCATGGGCGGCTTTCCGGCGGCGGACAACTTGCACGATAGCCTGCGCCGGCCGCCCCCCGTTCACCAACCGTAACGGTGGGCCATGGTCAAATGCGGCCCCCGAGACCGACGCCTTGCCATGACTCGAACGCTGGACACCACCGAACTGAACGACCTGCTGGGCTCGCTGACGAACCCCACAGCACTGGCCGAGCTCGGTGTGCTCGTCGGCTGCCTGCTGCTGGCCTGGGCGATCGTGCGGCTGCTGCGCGGCCGCGCGCCGACGGCCGGCTCGATCTGGTTCGGTGAACGCATCATCGATGGCGTGCTGTTCCCGATGGTGGCGCTGGCGCTGGCCTTCGGCGCGCGGCTGCTGCTGTCGGCCTCGCTGAAGATCGCGGTGTTCAAGGTCGCGATTCCCATCCTGGTGTCGCTGCTGGTCATCCGCCTGGCCGTGCGTGTGCTGCGTGTCACCTTCCCCGATGCACACTGGGTTCGCGTGATCGAACGCACCGTGTCGTGGATTGCCTGGCTGGCCGTGGTGCTGTGGATCACCGGCGTGCTGCCTTTGCTGCTCGAGGCGATGGACGAGGTCAGCTGGAAGGTCGGCGCCACCCGGCTGACCTTGCGCAATCTGGTCGAGGGCACGCTGACGGCCGGCCTGGTGATGGTGGTGGCCCTGTGGATCTCGGCGGCGATCGAGAAGCAACTGCTTCGCGGCAGCGGCGACGACCTGTCGATCCGCAAGATCGCCGCCAACCTGGTGCGGGCGCTGCTGCTGTTCCTCGGCCTGATCCTGGCCCTGTCGGCGGTGGGCATCGACCTCACCGCGCTGTCGGTGCTCGGCGGCGCAGTCGGCGTGGGCCTTGGCTTCGGCCTGCAGAAGATCGCCGCCAACTACGTCAGCGGCTTCGTCATCCTGGCCGAGCGTTCGCTGCGCATCGGCGACATGGTGCGGGTGGACAACTTCGACGGCCGTGTCACCGACATCCGCACGCGCTACACCGTGATCCGCGCGCTCTCGGGCCGCGAGGCGATCGTGCCCAACGAGATGCTGATCACGCAACGGGTCGAGAACCTGTCCCTGGCCGACATGAAGGTGCTGCTCGCCACCACCGTGCAAGTTGCCTATGGCACCGACGTGCGCGCGTTGCAGGCCCGCCTGACCGAGGCGGTGGCGAACGTGCCTCGCGTGCTGAAGGATCCGGAGCCCTCGTGCCAGCTGGCCGAGTTCGCTGCCGACGGCATGAACCTGACCATCAACTTCTGGATCGCCGACCCCGAGAACGGCCAGGGCAACGTGCGCTCAGACGTCAACCTCGCGATCCTCGACCTGTTCGATCGCGAAGGCATCGAGATCCCGTTCCCGCAGCGTGTGATGCATCACATCGGCGTCGATCCCGCGGCGGGCAAGGGCGGCGAGTGAGTTTGCGGCGCGCCGCGTCGGCTGCGCTGGCGACGGCGCTGGCCCTGGCCGCCTGCAGCGCCACGCTCGCGCCGAACCCGACACCCGCTGCGCCCGAATCCGCCAGCGGCTTCACCGACAAGCCGGGCTGGCACGCCACGCGCCACATGGTGTCGGCCGCGCATCCGCTGGCCGTGCAGGCCGGCCTGCGCATGCTGAGCGGCGGCGGCAGCGCAGTCGATGCCGCCATCGCCACGCAGATGGTGCTGGCGCTGGTCGAGCCGCAAAGCTCGGGTCTGGGCGGCGGCCTGTTCCTCGTCCACCACGACGGGCGCCGGGTGCAGGCCTACGACGGGCGCGAGACGGCGCCGGCGCAGGCCGGGCCGGGGCTGTTCCTGCGCGAAGGGCGGCCGATGGGTTTCGCCGAGGCGCTGGTCGGTGGCCGCGCAGTCGGCGTGCCGGGAGTGCTGCGTGCACTCGAACTCGCGCATGCGCAGCATGGCCGGCTGCCCTGGGCGGTGCTGTTCGAACCGGCCATTGAACTGGCCGAACGCGGCGCACCGGTCGGCGCGCGGCTCGCCCGGCTGCTGCGCGAGCCACTCGCGCAGGGCCTGCGCAACGACCCGCAGGCGGCCGCTCTTTTCTTCAACCGTGACGGCGCGCCGCTCGCGGCCGGCCAGACGCTGCGCAACCCCGCGCTCGCCGCCGTGCTGCGCACCGTGGCCACACAGGGCGCAGCGGCGTTCTACCGCGGCGAGATCGCCCGTGACATCGTCGCCCGCGTGCGCGGCCACGCCGGCAACCCGGGCCTGCTCGACGAGGCCGACCTCGCCGGCTACCGCGCCATCGAACGCGCGCCGCTGTGCTTCGAGCATCGCCGCTGGCGCCTGTGCGGCATGCCGCCGCCCTCGTCGGGCACGCTGGCCGTGGGGCAGATGCTGGGGATGCTCGAAACGCGAGGCATCGAGGCGCTGCGGCCGCGGCCGGCACCCTGGGGGCTGGAGCCCGACGCGCAGGCGGTGCACCTGTTCAGCGAGGCAGGCCGGCTGGCCTTTGCCGACCGGGCGCGCTACGTGGCCGACCCCGATTTCGCCCCGTTGCCCGGCCTGGGCGCCGCCACGCTGCTCGACGCCGACTACCTCAAGCAGCGAGCCGCGCTGATCGGCCCGCGCAGCATGGGCCGCGCCGCCGCCGGCACGCCACTCGGCCCGCTGATGAGTCTGGCCGACGACCACAGCCCGGAACTGGCCTCGACAACGCAGGTGTCGGTGGTCGACGGCTTCGGCAATGCGCTGTCGATGACCAGCACCATCGAGAACGGCTTCGGTGCGCAGATTATGGTGCGAGGGTTCCTGCTCAACAACCAGCTCACCGACTTCTCATTCGTGCCGGCGGTCGACGGCGTGCCGGTGGCCAACCGCGTTCAGGGCGGCAAGCGGCCGCGCTCGGCGATGGCGCCGATGCTGGTGTTCGAGCGCGACGGCGGCCGTTTGGTGACGTCGATCGGCTCACCGGGCGGGCCGGCCATCATCAACTACGTCGCCAAGGCGCTGGTGGCCTCGCTCGACTGGGAGCTCGACCTTCAGCAGGCCGTCGCGTTGCCCAACTTCGGCTCGCGCAACGGGCCGACGGAGCTGGAAGCCGGCCGCTCGAGCAGCGCGCTGGCGGACGCATTGCGCTCGCGCGGCCACGACGTGCAGGTGCAGGCGCAGACCAGCGGCTTGCAGGGCATCCGGCGCGTCGACAGTGGCTGGTTCGGTGCGGCCGACCCGCGCCGGGAGGGCATCGCCGCAGGCGACTGACGCGGCAGCTCAGGCCGTCAGCCGCGCCAGCATCAGCGACTGCAGCCACAGGGCCGACTGCGAGGGCATCGCCGGCGGGCGCTGCGGCTGGTGGCGCAGGCCGATCGCCACGCGGCCGGTCCACCAGACCAGCCTGCCGCTGCCGGGCAGCACCACCGGCCCGATGTGGCCCGGCGGAATCTCCACCGGCGGCGGCGCGTCGTCGTGACGATGGATCGCGCTGATCTCGGGCAAGGCATGGACTCGTTGCAGCATGATCGACTCCGCAAGTGGTGCCTTCATGATCTGCGTACTGCCATGCCGTCGCACTGCCCTGCCTGCGGGGGGCACGGCACTCGAACGTGGGATGGGAGATCAGGCGAGAGCTGGCAGGCCCAGGCCAGCCGGGAGATTGGCTGCTTGCGGCCCTTTGCGGTCGTCGTTGGTCTGCTTTGCGTGCGACGGGCATGGTCGCAGGGCGACGGCGGTACCCGCGTTCTCCGGCCCACGCTCGCGGGCGGCCTCCGCGGGCCG
>ENA-UOWO01004883-UOWO01004883.1-activated-sludge-metagenome-genome-assembly--contig:-NODE-4883-length-14544-cov-19.826075_pt1 | contig 14544 bp, 15 predicted proteins | sample MGYA00238148_ERZ761564 | MGnify/ENA primary metagenome ERZ761564 (study PRJEB28885, sample SAMN05720194) | activated sludge metagenome | isolation source: Anaerobic digester | place: USA...
ATATTGGACAATACTATCGCTTTGGTTTGGTAAGTGTAGACTTTGAAACCGGCAAGCGCACTATGACTGAAGCCGGAACTTTCTTAGGTGAAGTGGCAAGGAATAATAGCGTGGAGGTTTGATGGATACTAGTTTCGTAAGTATTTTAAGTAATGTTGTCTCAGGTTATCCATATTTTAGTCTATTATATATATTGATATTTTGGAGAAAAATAAAATCGGATGAATTTTATTCTAGTTTGATTTTAGCTTCAAATATTTTATTTTCTTCACTTACCTTAGTTGTTTTTCTTTACTATTTTATAGAAATCTTTACAGCTTGGTATTCTGGGAATATGTATGAAAGCTATGCATTTGCAAGTAGAGCATATGGTGTCTTGAATTATCAATTCTATTTCGGATTATTTTTATTTACATTGATTCTACCGCTGATTTTTTGGTTTAAATATTTTAGAAGAAGTATTCTCGCTACTATATTAGTTTCTCTCTTTATTTTGTCACTTATGTGGTTTGAATCAATAGTCTCAATTATTATATCATTTAATAGAGATTTCCTGCCATCAAAATGGATTTATGAAGAGCCTTGGTATATTAGAAATATTTTGATTCCTTTTTTACAAATGATTTCTTATGGCTTTGTTACTGTTCTTTTTATTTTAATTAGAAAGAAAATTCAAAAATAATATCACACCTTCGGCGTTTGCATTCTTCATTAATTCAACTATTATAATAGTTTCATCGCTTCGCGATTTATAAATATTTTGTATTTTTGATTATATATTATTAACCACGAAGTGGTGGCATGATTATAGAATAAATAATCGTTTACCGTAACCACGAAGTGGTGATATGATTATAAAAATCATTAAAAGAAATAAAATGCCAGGAACATTTTCACAAATTTACATTCAGGTTGTATTTGCTGTAAAAGGCAGAGAAAATTTAATTAGCAAAGAATGGAAAGAGGATTTACATAAATACATTGCCGGAATTATAAAAGGCAAAGGTCAAAAGTCTATTATTGTAAATGGTATGCCTGACCATATTCATGCATTTATTGGATTGCGGCCAGCTATGTCAATATCAGATTTAGTCAGAGATATAAAAAACAATTCGTCTAATTTTATCAATGACAATAAATTTGTAAAAGGAAAGTTTTCCTGGCAAGAAGGTTATGGTGCATTTTCATATTCTCATTCACACATCGAGAATGTATATCAATATATATTGAACCAGGAAGAACATCATAAAAAGAAAACGTTTAAAGATGAATACATTGATTTTCTGACAAAATTTAATGTAGATTATGATGAAAAATATCTGTTTGATTGGATAGAATAATGTCACGCTTTCACCTTTCTATTAAACATTTATATTTTATAATAATATCGTGTCTTTGCACGATATAGCAAAACATTGACTTTATTTAAAGGGTTTTATTTAGTATTTGCAAGTTTAGTGCTACTTTTAACTACAAAAGAAACACTTTGAAAACCCAACAAATCCAATTCAAAAATCCAATCAAAGTCATTCAGGTATTTCGGAATATTAATATTTACAGCAAAGAAGAGAAATCATTTGAAGTACGGAAAGATGCTATGACCTGGAAACCTATTCCGTCGAAGTCCGGCTTTGTGCAAGAAAATGAACTTTATTTGCCGGAACAGATTTTACAGCTTCCTGATTTTGCTCATTGTGATGTTGTTATTCTGGAAGATGATAATTCCATTCAATCTCATAATTTCTCACGTACTAAGGAATCCAATTATTGTTTCAGAACGACAAGGCCAAATCAACTGGATATTTTCGAATTAAAAATGATGGACGAGCCGGAACTTCATTTGAAATACGATTATTTTGAAGTGGGCACACCAGAAAGAGAGAATTTTAAATTGTGTACAATAAAAGAACATCAACCTGTAGAAATTAAAATAAACGGCAAAACAGATTTCTCGCTCTCATCCAGAAGAGCCAGGGTCTTTAAAGAACAACACTATATTATACACTACTTAGGCGATTTCAATCAGTGCACTATGTTGAAAGAGCCTTTTGAACCTGTTGTTAAAACAGTGCCGGATGACCGAAAAATCATAGATTTAATTAAGCCGCTTTGGTAATAAATCCAGAATGATATTAGCTGTAACAAGATTTCTCACTGACTCGAAATGAAATCGTATTCTTAGCGACTTTGCGCAAAAATCCTTCCTAAGGAAAACCCTGAATTTTATTTATCGTGTGATTCCCTGACGTGTGCGGAGCTGTTCCGGCATAACTTTACAACATCAAATAACACTAAAAATAATTATCATGAAAAACACAACTAACAACATCATCAGAACAGCAGCAGTTATCCTTACTTTAATGATTACAACTGTAAACTTTGCACACGCAGGAAATCCGGTTGCAAAAACAACAAACACGACTTCCAAACAAGTCAATCCGAATTTTGATCCTAATAAAAAACTGGTGAATGTGCGCACAGAGCCATTAATCAACCGCGACAGACAAGCAGGTGAATCTTTCTTAAACAGAAACAGAGAGCCGTTAATCAACAGAAAATACGTGCCGAAAAAATATACGAAAGCGCAGTATTATAAATAAAAATTGAAAGGAATCAGAAGGCGAAGCGATAACTTCGCTTTTTTTATTTAAGCAAATCATTGAAGATGTCGCTATAGTCAACAGCCTGACCCGGGCAGGTTTTATTCATGGCGCTCTCAAATGCTTCATTAAAAGCATCGAGCGCTTCTAAATCTTCACCTTTATTGTCTTGTCGTATAATCTTTTTAATGAGTTTTTTGATGGAATTTTTATGTGGTTTTAATTCTTCCAAAACACAGGTCGTGTATGAAGTAGCACCTGGTTTTATTTCCTTTTCTTTAAGGCAATGACAAACTGCAGTTGCCATTTTTTCTATGATGTCCTCTTTAGAGAATGCTCCTGTATAAATTGTACAAAAAAGAAAGGCAAGAATAAACTTCATGGAATTATTTTTTCAAAATACGTTTGCGAATTCTGCTCAGCGAAACCGGTGTAACACCAATGTACGAAGCAATATATTGCAACGGAACCCGATTGAGTAAATCCGGCGTTTCGCGTATCAGACGCATGTAGCGTTCTTCAGGTGTATCTAACAAGTAAGAGGTGATGCGTTGTTGCATAAATGCCATATAATATTCCAGTATCAGTCGGCCAACGCGCTCAAACTTAGGACTTTTATCGTACAGTTTTTCTAAATCTTTGTAATCAATAATAAACAGTTCGCTGTCTTCAATTGCCTGTATGGTTTGTGTGCAAGGTTGTTTCAGAATATTACATTCAAAGCTGCCAATCAGGTTGTTTTCAAAGCCAAGTAAGCAAGTGATTTCGTTGTCATTTTTTTCGTAAAAAAAACGGAAACCGCCTTTCAGGATAAAGGCAATTTTAGTATTAATTTGATTTGCGGTGATGAAATTTTCTCCTTTTTTGAATGTTTTCAGCGAGCCGTACTGAATCAGCGTAGCCCATTCTTTCGGTGTGAGAAAGGTGATGTCGTAATGTTTTAAAACACGTTGCGCTGTCGGAATAATCTGCATCAAATCCATAAAGTGAAGATACGAAAAATATAGTTGTAATTGTTACCTGTTTATGTTTGGATTGCGGAATTCTGTGTTAGGAATCGGTGGTGGCAATAAATGCTGTTTAAACAAATCCTGCAGAAAAATATAGCCTGCATACAATTCATATTCATTGCGCACCACTATGGTTGGATGCAGATACAATAACACACGTTTCCATTTCTTTGTGTCATATGTTTCTGAAAAGTCGATGTATTCTTCGAACTGATATTTATGTACTGTAACACCGGACAGCATCAGTGCCATTTTTTCAGGATGAAATTCTACAATATAATACAAGCCTTCTATATCAAAATCCTGAATCAGCAGGTGATGAACACCTTTTACACAATCTGATTTTGGATACATGCTACCCATGTAGAAATATGGATAAAATAATTCTTTGTATGGCAACTGAAAAGTGTCGAGCCACTTTTTAGCTTGTTCTATTTTTTCGTTAAAGAAATCATTGACCTTCGTTTTCTTATATCTTTTTTCAAATGAAATCCAGCGCTTACTGTACCAGTCATAAAATTCAAAACTATCAGCCAGCCGCAGTTTGTAATTAAATTGTGACGGCTCATAGGCTACATAACCCGGATAATAGTATTTGAATTGCATGGATTTTGCGTATTCCATTTCGAGCAACATGGTGTAAATTCCTAAACTGTACGCTGCATATTGCTGGTCGAAAATGCCAATAATACTTGCCATACTGGTAACGCCAACATCAAAGAAACTATATCCGATTAGTTTGCCGTCATCGTAAATATTGATTTCAAGTGTATTGAAAATATTTTTATTGTAATTGTCATACATAAATCCGGAAAGGCTGTTAGATGCATTGCCTTTAAACCGTTTTCTATGCTCTTTGTACAATAATTCTTTTTCAATAGTAATATTATAAGGCTGTATAGTGTAAGTAAATTTTGCGTTGTTTTTGCGCAGGATTTTCTGCAGGCTTTTTGAAAACTGATGTTGCTGTAAAAGTATGCGAATATGTAGCGTGTTCAAAATTTCATCATTAAAATAAAGTACACGAGTGCGCATCAAATAGTTGCCGGTTCTGAAATAACCGGTTGCCAATAATTTATCAAGCCGCTTTGCAGAAACGGTATTGTCCGGAAAGTGATATTCTAATGGCAGCAACATGTCTTAAATTTATGCTGTATAATTGGTATTAAAAATGACATTAGACAATTTTTTTCAAATTATTGATTTGTTCTTTCTTGCCCATGGCAATAATTCTGTCAGTAAGTTCTATTTGGTAGCTGCATAACGGATTGACGATATATTCACCATTTTGCTGTTTTATTCCAAGAACAGTTGCACCACAAATTTGCCAGGAATTCAGCTCTTGCAAGCTTTGTGATTTGGTGGGAACGAGTTCTGTAATTTTTGTTCCGTTGTTTTGATAAGTGCTCATGACATCAATAAACTCTTTGACATCCGGAAACAAAACCAGGCTGGCCATGTGAACACCTCCAAGTTTATCCGGCATAATCACATTGTGTGCACCGGCAGACTTCAGTTTTTTCACAGAAATATCTTTTGATGCGCGACTGATGATAGTCACGTTTGGATTCAGCTCTTTAGCGGTAAGCACTACATACATGTTTTCAGCATCGTTTGGCAATGTCACCAGGATAGCTTTTGCTTTATTGATTCCGGCTCTCAGCAAGACTTCATCTTGTGTTGCATCATCAATGATCAGATAAGGAAGATCGTTGATGTATTTTGGTTCGTTTTTGTCAATAACAACAAATTGCAAGTTGCTTTTTCTTAATTCTCTTACTGCTTCCGTTCCATTCTGACCGCAGCCACAAACGATAACGTGGTTTTCCAGTTGTGCAATTTTATTTTCCATAATCAGTTTTTTATAAAGCTTGATGAATTCACCGTCAAAAAGAAATCTCGAAATCTTGGTTATTACATAGGTGAGAATTCCAAGGTTGGCTAAAATAAGAATAATGGTGAAGACTCTTCCGGTGTTGTCCAGCGGTCTGGTCTCGGAAAAGCCAACAGATGCCAGTGTTATCGTGGTCATATACAACGCATCTATAAACGGAAAATCCTGTAGCACCATATAACCTGAGGTTCCTGCGACCAGCAGTACTACAAATAACATCAAATAAACCAAGGCATTTCGCCATAGAATTTTATAGATGGTCATATTTCTTTTTTCTATAGAGTTTGTTGTAAGTTACAATTGCAAGATAACAAAGTAAAAGCACTAAAACAGGTATCCACCAAAACTTTACAAAGAAATAAGGATGAATAACGATAGCACTTTTGTCGCCATATAAATTAAGGTTTGCCCAGAAAAACGGTTCTTTTCCAATAGCATCTGCGTTTTCGATATAGCTTATTTTTGCTAATCGCAAGGCTTCCTGTTTAGGAATTCCAGCGTGTAAATTCCTGTAAAAATCACTGATAATGGCTGAGGTAGATTTGTCAGGTGCATTCCATTGTGTGGAAAGGATATTGTGTGCGCCTGCATAATGAAAAGCCCAAGCAAAATTTTGTACACCTTCACCAGATTGTTGTTTGCCGAAATTGCTCTGACAGCAGGCTAATGAAATCAATTGAGTGTTAGTGCTGAGTTTCCATATTTCATGGATGGATAGTGTAGAATTTTGTGAAGGCTGAAAGACTAAATATGAATATAATGGAGAAATGGTGTCAATAATCAAATGAGAAGCAATGTGTATAATTCCGGTGTTATTGGCGGTTTTGATAAAATTAGATTTAGTAGCATTTTGCTGATGATATACATTGTAATTAGAAAATAATTTAAGCGCATTATGTTCTTTAGTGCTGTTTAAAACGGCATAAGAAGAGGTAGAAAAATCAGGATAAAATGCGATTACATTTTTCTTTTCGTTGTTCGGTTGATGATTAAAATAAGTATTGGCTGAAAATGCAAATTGAGTAGGATGTTCATAGATTAGCAGCTTTTCTGTTTCAGTTGGCAACATGTCAAATGCAAGGAAGTGTATTTTTCCATCTGCTGATATTATCAACTCTTTAAACATTGTTGTTGGAAGCAAATGTTTAGCGATTTGCTTGTTGATGTCACTATTAGATTTTTGAAGAATCGTGTGTTCGTTTTGTAATGAAATTAATGAGTCAATATGTTGTTTGTCGCCACAAATTTTGTAAGTGATATTCTTTTTGGAAATTGCCAGCAAATAATAGCGTTCATTGTCACTGATGTACTCAAGAAACGTTTGATTTTCGACCAGCTTTTCTTGTATTTGTTTGGCTGTTAATGGTTTTTCACCATATTTCAACCGGTAAATTTTAGGATATTTTTTTTCTATTGATTTAGAAAATGTTTCGTACAAATTTTGATAAAACAAAATGGAATCATTGATGTTGTATTGTAGTGTTTCAAGGTTTTCGTTCAGAGAAATAAAATAATTCAACCTTCCTGTGATAACTGATGATTTGGCTTTTTCAGCTAAGGGCAAAATTTCAGTTGCTTTGTAATTAATGATTTTATTTCGAAGTAGGTTGGCCTTATTGTTCTCTGCAAAGAATAGCAAGTTGTCCAGAAAGTAAGCATCAGTTTTGTTGTAAAAATGGGTGAGAAAATAAATCCCTAACTGGTTCAGTTCTGTCATTTTCTCAGCATAATAAAGCTGACTTCCGGCTGAGTAATATGTTTGTTTAATTTGGTTGGCTTCCTGCAAGGTCAGTTTTATGGTTTCAATCTCTTCTTTGATTTTTTGTATTGAGTGATTATGTGTTTTGTCTTGTTTTAGCAACTCTTTCATACAAATAATTTCCTGCAATTTGCATTCCCAGTGGTCATAAGGGAAAATGATTTTATTATTTAGAATGGTTTTGCTCGTGGCAAATGCAGCATATTCGGAAGCTTTCAAATAATTCTTTTTCTGCAGAAAACAATTAGATAATCCAATCCAGGCATCAATGGAATACAAGTTCTGTTTTCCATAAATTGCTGAATAGATATTTTCAGATAAATTGAAATAGATAGCAGCTTTTTCTGTTTCTTTTAAGAGAAGGTAATTCTCTGCCATTTGTAAATAGATATCTGCAGTAAACTCGTCATCAGGTTTTTGTGTAGTTAAAAGCTGTTTTAATAATTCATTTGATTTTCTGTAATCTTTTTTCTTGTACAATACCTTTGAAAGCTCAATATTCAATTGCAAGTAAACGCTATTGTTGGTTTGTTGTAATTCCGTCAAGAGTGTAATTCCGGTATTTAACTGAAGTTCAGCATTTTTTAAATCATGTTGAAAAAAATAAATCTTACCGGTGTTCAGGTAGCTATAGGCAATATCCGGATGCTTCTTGTTGTATAAAGCAGATAATAAATCTCGTTCTTTGGTGATATAATACAATGCTTTTTGCAAGTCATCTTGTAGAAGGTATATACTGCCTAAGGTGCCGTATGCTTCAGCTGTTCTGATGTGTTTTTCTCCTAATTTGTTTCTGTAAATCTTTAAAATAGCATGCAGTTTTTTTTCTGATGCACTATAGTTTCCGAATTTATTATCCAGTAAAGCAAGATTATAATTTACCTGTGCCGTTTTTGTGTGATTGTTCCCAAAAAGCATTTTATGAAGGCCTAAAGCAGTTGTATAATATTGTCTCGCAGAATCATATACACTGATAGCATTAAAGCAGGCACCGATTCCATTTAAGGCAGTTGCGGTTTGCATTTTGGTCTTTGCAGATGAACTTTCGATATTTCTATACAAAGTCAATGCTTTTTCAGAATGACCATTTATTATATGTAATGATGCTAATGACAGCATATAATCAATTCTGACATCTGCAAAACTGCAATTTTTAATTGATGTAATTATTAAAGTTTCCGCCAGATTAAAATCACCTTTATCCTTTAAATAATTTGCTTTTATAGCAGTAAGTTTTGCCAAATAATAAGGTGAAATTAAACTCTTATGGTTTTCAGCCATATTTAAAATAGTTTCCAAATGTTCGGTGGCGCGAATTTTAAACAAACAGTCTGCCGTTAGATATAGATAATAGGAAAGTGAGTCATTTTCTAAGTAGGGTGCATTTTTAAAGGACGATTGCAGCAGTTGCAATGCTGTTACATAGCGCTCTTCATAAATAGCTCTTTCTATTTTCGAATCATGTATTGGGTTTGCAAATGAATGTACATTCATCAGAACAGACAAAAAAAGAAGGAACACTTTACGCTGCATCATTATCAATATAAATTTAATAACACAACTTAGATAATTTATACTTTAATCTTGTTTATTTTTGATTTATGAATAAGAAGATTGCAGTTTTGCCCGGAGATGGCATTGGTCCTGAAATTATTGAACAGGCAGTTAAAGTATTAAAAGCGATAGAAAAAAAGTACCACCATGAATTTTCGTATGAGTATGGTTTAATTGGTGCAGCAGCTATTGATAAAACGGGAAATCCATATCCTGATGAAACACACGAATTATGTTTAACCAGTGATGCCATTTTATTTGGTGCCATTGGCGATCCGAAATACGATAACGACCCAACAGCAAAAGTTCGTCCGGAACAAGGTTTGTTGAAAATGCGCAGTAATTTAGGATTATATGCAAATATTCGTCCGGTGAAAAGTTATGACGCATTATTAGACGCTTCACCTTTAAAAAATGACAGAATAAAAGGGGTTGATTTTGTGGTGGTGCGTGAATTAATTTCCGGAATTTATTTTGGAAAACCACGTGGCAGAAGCGAAGATCAAACTATTGCATATGATACCTGTGTTTACACTAAAGATGAAATTTTACGCATCACAGAAAAGGCATTTCAATTTGCCATGAACAGAAGAAAAAAAGTAACCTTGTTAGATAAAGCCAATGTGTTGGCAACCTCACGTTTATGGCGCGAAACTGTAACGGAATATGCGAAACAATTTCCTGATATTGAATTGGAATGCAATTATATTGATAGTGCGGCGATGGAAGTCATTACCAAACCAAGTAAGTTTGATGTGATTCTAACTGAAAATTTATTCGGCGATATCATCAGTGATGAAGCATCCGTAATTGCCGGTAGTTTGGGTGTATTGCCTTCGGCATCTATTGGTGATAAGATTGCATTGTATGAACCAATCCACGGTTCTTATCCGCAGGCAGCCGGAAAAAATATTGCCAATCCTATGGCAACGATATTGTCAGCAGCCATGTTGTTAGAATATAGTTTTGGTTTACTGGAAGAAAGTAAAGCCATAGTAGATGCAGTAGACAAAGCCATGAACGAAAATTTTGTTACAGAAGATATCAATCATGGAAAATATTCAACTTCGGAAGTTGGTGATAAAATTGTAGAATTCGTTTTAAATAATTAAAAAATCCCATTAGGAATTAAGGTATGAAAGTAGTAATTCTTGGTTCGGCGCATCCATTGCGTGGTGGTTTGGCAGCGTACAATGAACGTTTGGCAAAAGAATTTCTACAAGAGAAAGATGAGGTAACGATTGAAACATTTTCCTTACAGTATCCAGAGTTTTTATTTCCGGGCACCACGCAATATTCATCGTTGCCAAAACCTGAAAATTTAACGATACATGTTTCTGTGAATTCCATCAATCCGTTTAACTGGATTAAAGTGGGTTTGAAAATCAGGAAACAAAAACCGGATGTTTTAGTGGTGAAATTCTGGTTGCCGTTTATGGCACCATGTTTAGGCACTATTTGCCGAATCGTGAAAAGCAATAAACACACTAAAATTATTTCCATTTTGGATAATATCATTCCGCACGAAAAACGAATCGGCGATACATTTTTCACGCAGTATTTTGTAAATAGTGTTGATGGATTTATTGCGATGAGTGATTCGGTGTACAATGATTTAAGTGTGTTTGATAAAACAAAACCACGTTTATTAAATCCGCATCCGTTGTTTGATAATTATGGTGAAGCGATTTCAAAACAAGATGCTATTCAGCAATTAAAATTAGATACTGCTAAAAAATACATTTTATTTTTCGGATTGATACGCGATTATAAAGGCTTGGATATTTTGTTGAAAGCGATGGCAACTGATGCGCTGAGAAATTCCGATATTCAATTAATTGTTGCCGGTGAATATTATTCCAACAAAGAAGAGTACGAAAAATTAATCCAGGATTTGAATTTGAAAGATAAGTTGGAATTACACACACGTTTTATTCCTGATAATGAAGTGGTGAACTATTTTTGCGCGGCGGATATGGTGGTGCAACCCTATAAACATGCAACGCAAAGCGGTGTCACGCAAATCTGTTATCATTTCAACAAACCGATGTTGGTCACCAATGTTGGCGGATTGCCGGAAATTGTGCCTAATAATAAAGTTGGTTTTGTGGTAGAACCAAACGAACAAGATGTTGCCAATGCTATTTTAAAATTCTTCAATGAAAACAAAGAACCAGAATTTGTACAAAATATTTTAATAGAGAAACAAAAATATAGCTGGAAAGTGATGGTAGAAAAAGTGAAGAGTTTGGTGTAATTTTGATGAATATATGAAAATTAAATTTTTACTTGGTTTTATTTTTTTCTCCCTGATGCAAAATACAATTAAGGCATCAGATACATTAGGTTGTTATAATGGCTATGAATTTGAACCAGAAATTTTTGATAGAGCAGAAGTGATGCCTTCATTTCCTGGTGGATGGCCCGCATTTCATTATTTCATTCGAAATAATACAAAACAATTTAAAAATGTTTTAGATACAGTCACTACCTCAGAATTTATTGTGAAATGCTTTATTGACACATCAGGAACTTTAAGACAACCAAAAATATTAAAAAGTAATCTCAGTTCTGATGTTTTAGATGAATTGTGTGATTTATTAAGACGAATGCCTAAATGGAATTGTGCAAAACAAAGAGGAAAACCGGTAAAATGTTATCTAGTATTACCATTCAAATATATCCATTAAATGAATTATTTAATATTAATAAGAGTATGAATGTTGACCCAATTAAACCGTAGATTAATAGCTCAGGAAATATTACTATAAATCATAAATCATAAATCGTAAATTCGTCTAATGATTATCCGTTCAAAAGCACCTTTGCGTATCGGTTTAGCCGGTGGTGGCACCGATGTTTCGCCGTATTCTGATATTTATGGCGGCGCTATCTTAAATGCGACGCTGAGTTTATATGCCTATGCATCCATCAAACCGCGTGAAGATGGGAAAATAATTATAAATGCCATCGACAGAAATGAAATCATCGAATTAAAAAGTGAAGAACATTTAGCTATCGACGGCAAATTAGATTTGATAAAAGGTGTGTACAACCGTATCGTAAAAGATTTTGTCAAAAAGCCATTATCCTTTGAAATCAATACCTATGTGGATGCACCACCAGGTTCAGGCTTAGGTTCGTCATCCACATTAGTAGTTGCCATTTTAGGTGCCTTTGTAGAATGGCTGAAATTGCCTTTAGGTGAATACGATATCGCGCACTTAGCCTATGTCGTTGAGCGTGAAGATTTGAAAATGGCCGGCGGCAAGCAAGACCAGTATGCTGCCACTTTTGGTGGTGTGAACTACATGGAATTTTATGCCAACGATAAAGTAATTGTAAATCCATTGCGCATCAAATCCAAATTTTTGCACGAACTGGAACATAATCTGGTTTTGTTTTATACGCAAACATCGCGTTTGTCTTCCAAAATTATTCAGGAACAAACTGATAATGTCAATGCCAAGAAATCTTCTTCTATTGATGCGATGCATCAGTTAAAAGAACAAAGTGTATTAATGAAAGAAGCTATTTTAAAAGGTGAAGTTGACCATATCGGTAAAATTCTACACGATGGCTGGATGCATAAAAAACAAATGGCAGATGGTATTTCCAACGCATCTATCGATGCAATTTATGAAGCGGCTTTGCAAAGCGGTGCCACAGGTGGTAAAATTTCAGGTGCCGGTGGTGGTGGCTTTATGATTTTCTACGCACCCTATATTCACAAATATCAACTGATAAAAAAACTGAGTGAACTTGGCGGAACTGTAATGAATTACTCATTAACTACAGAAGGATTGACAACCTGGACGGTTTAACCTTGTTAGAATCAATATACGCATCGCGTCATCCTGAACTTGTTTCAGGATCTATCAAAATATTAATTCGTCAACGCATTCACGGAAACATAATCTGTCACAAGTTGTTTCTCTTCTTCTGTAAGCTTAGCTTTTGGTGCCATTCTGCCAATCCATTTTGTCCACTGTTCCATATTGCCTCTGTCCGGACTATGTAATTTATGGCATTTGCCGCATTTTGCTTCATATACTACTTTTCCTGCTAGGTATTGTGCATTGCTTACAGTGGCACTTTCCGTTTTAACGCTAACTTCCGTTTTGGCTACAGTGCTTGCCGTTTTTTTAGAGCAGGCAAATACGATTAAAGAAAGCAGGCTGATGGTCATCAATTTTTTCATCTTATTATTTTTTATTGTTTTTTAATGTTGTATTCCGATTATTCAGAAGGAATTCGTAAATGTTTTTTCTGTTTAATGTGCGAATACGCATGCAAATTTTATTGACTTTTATTTACTTATTTTATATCCGTCTGTTAATGTTTTTAAAAATACTATAATATCATCAATTTCCTGCTGGGTTAATCCTAAATTTCCCATATCCTGTGTATTGATGTTTTCTGCCACTTCCGGATGTGAAAATTCCGGATTTATATCTCTTTCGTTGTAAAATTTCAAGACTTCTTCCAGTGTATTAAAAATACCGGAATGCATGTAAGGTGCTGTTTTCTCAATGTTTCGCAACGTTGGTGTTTTAAATCTTCCAACTTCTAACGGATTATTCATCTCAAATTTTGACAAGCCACTGTCAACCGGAGTGCCTGCTAAATCAGGATGCTTAGGCAGTCCGATGTTGTCGTACGAATAGTCTGTAAATAAAATTTTATCTGTCGTTGCGTAATAAGTTGGCGATGACATATGGCACAAACTGCACTTTGCTTTTGTGGTGTCATTAAACAACTGCATGCCGCGCATTTCCTGTGCAGTTAAGGTTGCTTTACCTTTCAGATAAAAATCAAATTTGCTGGTAAATTGGTTTACCTGATGAGATTGTTCAAAGGCTTGTATGCAACTGACAGCGTAGAAAACAATCGTCTGACTATCTGCCAATGCTGCACTGCCAAACAGTTTTTCCAGTTTGGAATAATAAGGCGCATGTTTAATTTTTGTAGAAGCAATGCCAAAGTTTGGAATATTCATTTCATGTGGATTCATCAGCGGAAACAAAGCCTGCTGATTTAAAAATTCCGCTTTGCCGTCCCAGAAAAATCCACCTACCGTTTCCCAGATTCCACGCACCAGTTCTGCTCTTCTGTTGGGTGCAAAACTCATATAGTTGATGGCGTTGGCATTTCTGTTTCCACGCTGATTGTTAGAGCCTTCCGAAAAAGAAGTATGTCGCGGATCGGAAAAACCAGTCATAGGTGAATGACAGGAAGCACAACTCACACCAGCCGGCTCAGACAGATTTTTGTCAAAGAAGATTAACTTACCTATGATTGCAGAATCCGAAAGACCTTCATTGTTATTGATAAATTCTTCTTCTGAGGAATAATAGAAAGGTTGGTTTTCATTGCCACCATCTCTTTTGCAGCTATTTAGAAATAGTGAAAACAAAAGAATAAATGGAAGCGCATGTTTCATATTAGGTTCGGATGTTTAAATATAAACATAAAATTGCTAATTCTTAGTATGCCATTTAAAAGCAATGGTTCCGAATACACCAATGCCATCGCTTGGAATAATGCCCGGACCCGGATAACTTTCTGCACGTCGCGTGAAATATTTATTATTAGAAAGGTTATTCACGGAACAACTGAATTTAAACCATTTGTAGGTGTATGAAGTGGTGAGATCCATTACATAATATGCTGGAATAGAGCCTATGACTGCCGTTGAAGCATACGTAGCATTGGTGGCATCAGTGA
>ENA-UOWO01004889-UOWO01004889.1-activated-sludge-metagenome-genome-assembly--contig:-NODE-4889-length-14534-cov-5.120312_pt1 | contig 14534 bp, 9 predicted proteins | sample MGYA00238148_ERZ761564 | MGnify/ENA primary metagenome ERZ761564 (study PRJEB28885, sample SAMN05720194) | activated sludge metagenome | isolation source: Anaerobic digester | place: USA...
TATTCTTTCATCGGCTTTGCCAAGGTTAACGAGAGCCGGGCCAACCGCCTGGCGGGTGGCAGCTTTTTCGCCTTTTTTGTAGGGTGCCGGTTCAATATTGGCTTTGAGCGGACCGGTGACGATTGTACCCTTGATCTCGGCAGGTTTGGCAATGGCCGGTGCCGGCGGGGTTTTCATCAGGTCTTTGCTGACTTCTTCAAGGGCCTGTTCAAGTCCCTGGCCGGCGACGATCGGCTTGCCGTGCCAGTTGTCCTTGTCGGCGATCTGTGACAGGCCGCCGCCCTTCAGGGTGCGTGCAATGACGCAGACAGGCTTGCCGGTAACATGGACAGCCTGCTCAAGAGCCTTGAGAACCTGCTCGATGTCATGGCCATCTTCAACGACAATGGCTTCCCAACCGAATGCTTCAACTTTTCTGGCGTAGGTGCGCATATCATGGCCGTGCATGGTTTCGCGGCTCTGGCCAAGGCGGTTGACGTCGATAATGCCGATGAGGTTGTCGGTTTTAAGATTATCTGCCAGAGCGAAGGCTTCCCAGACTGAGCCTTCTGCAACTTCGCCGTCACCCATGAGAACGAAGGTGCGGGCGCCATTTTTTACGACATTCTTTTGCTGAATGGCAATGCCGAGACCGACTGAAAGGCCCTGACCAAGCGAACCGGTTGCGACATCCACGAATGGCAGGCTTGGCATCGGGTGCCCTTCAATGCGCGAACCCATTTTTCTCAGGGTAAAAAGTTCTTTTTCTTCAAGATAACCGGCTTCGCACCAGGCTGCATAAAGGGCTGGAGCAGCATGCCCCTTTGACATGACAAGGCGGTCGTTAGCGTGCGAGGCGGGATTTTTCGGATCATAGCGCATTACTCTGAAGAAGAGTGCTGCAAGTATTTCGGCCGCAGAACAGCAGGAGGTGGGGTGCCCTGAACCGGCTTCAGCTGTGGTTTTAAGGGACAGCCAGCGGATTCTGGCGGCGCGGTGTTTGAGTTCTTTTATCATAGATGCATCGTAGGACATTTAACCCTCCGGAATTTTAGTTGTGCAAAAACTTCCTCATTAGGTTTAAACAAAAGTGGAGGGATAGTCAACTACTTTACTAACTGGGGGGTGGTTGCGCCTGTATTTCGTTTTACCGAAACCTTCGGGGCGGGAACATTTACCCCTTTTGGGATGCTGCCATTTGGCAGGGATGAGGCGACAGCTCCTGAAGACGGACTTTCTACGATAAACAGCGCTTCTCTGATATCGGCCGGGCAGATGAAGAGTTCTGGAACTCTCGGAATAAGAGTGTATACGACCAGTGCCGAAGTCCATATTAACAGCGATTTTGCGTCACCATCCGGGTTGTAGTTTAAAGATGTCAATAATTTAATCAGAGAATTGACCCATAGTGACGGAATAAGCATTCGAACCGCTATCGCGCCGAAAACACGCGGCATGATCGTGTGCAGCGGTTGATTTTCAGGGTGGAGGACCGGAGTCATGGAGTCGATGGTTCTTAGCGGAAAGGCATAGTAAACACGGCTCCAGAAGGCAAATTCACGAAATTTTTCTGTGAGTGCGGTAAGTTTGAATTCAAGTTTGCTGCCCGTCGGACGAAAACGGCGAAAAGCAAGCAGAATTGAAACGAAAGAAGCGCCGGTCTGCCCGGCCAGAGTTAAAATGTACGCTGCCACAAAACCCTTGGCAAGCAGAAGCGGCGTGAAAATGATTATGGAGGGTACACCCGCCAGAATCAGCAGAAAGGCAACCATCAGAAGCCCGATGCTGTGGGTCAGGGGAAGAAGTTCGCAGGCAACAACCATTTCAGTAATGGCATTTTTAAGGCCGCTGCGGGTCAGCAGGGCTTCCTGTCTCCCCGCATTCATTGCAAGCAGGTAGCCTGCAATGAGTATACCGGCAAAAAAACTGAGGTATCTGACCAGAATCTGGCGATTGTATTTCCACATAAGGCAAGCAATATATTTAGAGTTTGTTGAAAAGCAAGAATGAAATGCAGAAAGTTGAAATTTTTGCCTGTTGTTTATCGTCTGCTTTTATGTTAGTGTTGGTATGTAATAATTCTTTCGCAGAGTAGTCAGGTCTGCAGAGAGAGCTCAAGTCTCCGAGGAGCTTTAAAAACAATTATGTCAGAAGAATTTTCTCTTTCGCATCAGGTTGATGGCCCGGTGCTGATAATCAGAACCAAGGGTTACCTCAACGACCTTGGGGCTGAACAGGTTGACGAAATCTGCTCAGAGCACCTTGAAAAATCTGTAAACAAAATTGTCATCAATCTCGAACAGTCGCCTTTGATCAACAGTATCGGTATTTCAATCTTGATCGGGGTAATTGAGGCAATCGAAGAATCTGGTGGTGCTCTGGCATTTACCAACCTTACTCCGACCAACCGAAAGACCTTCGAAATGATGGGCCTTCTGCAATTCGCAGAACCTTTTGACAAAGAGGAAGAGGCTGTAGCAAAATATAAAGGTTGATTTTAATGTCTGAATCAGAACAGACGTCTTCAGTTGAACAGAAAATGCAGCAGCAGGTGCTGCGCTATGAGTATGTTCTTGAAGCTCTGAGCGACATCGGAGACGAGTTGTGTCGTGTCTCAAGTTTTGATGCGCAGCTCAAGTCGCTTTTACATCTGTTGCTGGGTACCCTCGGCGTTCGCAAGGGTGGCATATTTCTTTTCGACAACTATAACAAACGGGTCTCGTTGCGTTGCTCCTGGAAGCTGGTTCATAAAAATTTTGAATATGACCTGCCGCATGATGAGATAACTGCCCTTGAGGCAGATTCTGCCGATATTACCTACCGCGCCGCAGATTATAAGCACTTGCGCGGCATTCTCGAGGCTTTCGCTGAAGATAACCTTGACTGTATATCGATTCTCAAGGTTAGAGAGAAGCTCATCGGCTTTCTGGTGGTTGGCCATAAACTCAAGGAAATACCGCTCACAGAAAAAGAAGTCAGCTTTCTCAAGACTCTTTCGCGCAATATCTCGGTTGCGATCAATAACTTTCTGTTGCTTTCTGAGCTGCGCGAAGCAAATGTGCGCCTTGACGAAAAAATCCAGGAAGTAAGCATTCTCTACCAGGCGTCTCAGATGATTTCTTCAGAGCTTCAACTCCAGGCGCTGCTTGATATGGCAATGAGTGCGATCTCTGAAATCACTGACATCGAGAGAGGCACTACCTGGCTTTACGAAGAAGAGCACCGCCAGTTCAACCTGATGAGCCATCTTGGCGATGCCAGCAAACTGCCGGAAAACCTTTCGCTCGAAGACTCCGAAATTCTTCAGATTGTTGCCGAGCGCAAGGATACCTTCGAATACGAAAAGGGCAAGAGTCAGCCGGCTGAATTGAAGCGCCTCGACGAAAAGGTTTTCGGTGAAGCATTCGTAGTTGTACCGATTCTCAACCAGGGTGAGTTTCTTGGCCTTTTGCATCTGTGTGCCACTGCGGGTGCAAATGGTTTCACCTCGCGCGATATAAGGCTGATCAAGGTTTTTGCAGTTCAGCTCGGCGCCGCAGTCAAAAACGCTCAGCTTTATGAGCAGGCCATCACCGATGGCATGACCAAACTTTATCTGCATCGCTATTTCAAACAGCGATTGCTCGACGAAATCAAGAGAGCTGCACGTTTTAAACGCAATCTCGCTCTGATCATGGTCGACATAGATCACTTCAAAAAGCTTAACGATACTTACGGCCACCAGACTGGTGACGAGGTGCTCAAGCATGTTGCTTCGATACTGCGACGCGCCGTGCGAACCCACGATTTGCCAGTTCGCTATGGCGGCGAGGAATTTGCTCTCGTGCTGCCGGAAACAGACATGACCGGTGCCGTTGCTGTTGCTGAGCGCATCAGAAGGTCGATCGAAACAGATTTTCTCGAAGTAAACGGTGTTGTTATAAAAATCACTGCCAGCTTCGGGGTTTCGGTATTCTCTGATTGTGCCGACGACATGGATTCACTGATAAAGGCTGCTGACGTTGCTCTCTACTGGTCTAAGGAACACGGGCGCAACCAGGTTACCGCCGCTCCGGCCAAAATAATCCGCGAGGTTGAATAGTTCGCGAAGCTGAACAATTGCAGACGAACGCAATAAAATATGGCAGTCGGTCAGACCGATGCTGCCGGGCGGGCTGGGTCTGTTTTTTCAGGTAAGACTGCATTTGCGCAGCAGCATTATCTTGCCACGCCCGGGTGTGATTTCGTTCTTGATGGTTTCCCAGCCTTTGTCTACCATTTCGGCCACTTCATCTTCCTGAAATGGTCTGACCAGCATGCCCTTGCGGGCCCCTTTTACATAAACTATCGAGCCATCATCGGTCGAAATGGCATTGTTGTCGCCGGTCATTTCAGAGAAGCTGTCCATGGTCAGCAGCATTACCCCTTCAGGCTTGAGAACGCGAAAGGCTTCTTCTGCCGCCTTGAAAAAGCTTGTGCGGTCGAGATGATCGAAAAGATGGTGCGCGAGAATGCCATCCACACTTTCAGAAGCCAGCGGCAGAGATCTGGCGTCGCCGGTAAGCACAAGGCCCTTGAGTTCTTCTTCGAAAAAGTTGTTTTTCATAACCCGGGCAGCCTTGAATGAAAGATCGAGACCGATGATATTGTAGCCAACCTGACTCAGATAAAGACTGTTGCGGCCTTCGCCGCAGCCAAGGTCCAGGATTACGCCGTGACGCGGAACATGGCCGAGCAGGTGCTGAACCAGCTTGGCAGAGGGGGCTATCATACCGTGGTATTTCAGGAAGCGGTTCCAGGTTTTATCCCAGTAGGTGCGGGCCTGTGATTCAATCTGACTGTTCATGCTTTGCTCCCGTCATATTCAATGGTCACGGCAGTTATGTCATCATGCTGTGTGGCCAGATAGGCAAAATCTTCTACGGCATCGAGGAGATCCTGGGCCGGATTTTTGCCTCTGACCCTCGCGAGAAACCTTTTCAAGCCAAAGTCACCAAACTCTTCATCATCGCTGTTGCGGGCTTCGGTAACTCCGTCAGTGTAAAGCAGCAGCAGATCGCCAGCTACCAGCTGAAAACTTTTGGAACCATATTCATAGTCATCCAGAATGCCGAGGGGCAGGCCCTTTTCTGACTTTTCGCGCAGAATATGATTGTGACCATAACCATTTGAGACAAACGCCGGATTGTGCCCGGCACTTGCCATTTCAACATTACCTGTCTCTGCATCAATTATAACGTACATTGCAGTGATAAAGCGATCGTTGGTAATATTTTTTGCAATAATGCGGTTGGCACGTGTCAGAACTTCTCCTGCCCCCATTTTATCAAGTTCCATGGTCGACAGAGTCGTCTTGAAAACAGTCATGATGATGGCGGCCGGAACATTTTTACCTGAAGCGTCGGCAATTACAACACCAATACGCTTTGGGCCAAGAACAAAAAAGTCAAAATAGTCTCCGCCAACCTCGGCCGCTGATTTGTTGATTTTATTGATGCGCAGGCCAGGTATTTGTGGAACGCTCTTTGGTAGAAGATTATCCTGAATTTCCTTGGCCATGTTCAGCTGGTCGTCGATGATCTTTTTCTTGTCGTGGTCTTTTAACAGGGCATCTGTCTCAATGATCGATGCAATTTGGCCGGCAATGATCTGAACAAAAAAGATTTCCTGCCACGACAGTCGGGTGTTTTCATCGATACTGTAGACAAAAAGAATTCCACGCGGTGCCTGAAGCTCATTGTCGTTATCTCCGGGCACATTAAGCGGTTCCAGCATAAGGCTGCCGGCAAGACCCTTTTCGAAGTCACGGTCAGCAAGAACTGGATTGTTTTTGATTGGCGGTGCCGAATAAACCTCTTTGAAAAAACTGTCAGCTTCTACCCCGGCCTTGATGCCACAGGCAAATTCGAAATACCAGCCGGTCAGGCCCTTTTCAAAGGGTATTTTTTCTTCATGGGCAGTTTGGCCGTGACTCGGATTGACACCGGCAGACAGGCAGTAGGGTTCAAACTCAGGGCTTTTCATAAAGCGCTCGCTGAATTCATGATCCCCCAGCCTGACAAAGAACTTTTCACCGGTTTCCGGGTCGGTTTGAATTACCATGACTTTGATCAGATCAAATTTTTCGTTCTGTTCGATAAGCTCTTTTAAAATAAGGTTAACCGCTTTTTCAAGTCTTTCATTTGGCCGATCCGGGCGGGTTTCTGTTTCGTGCAGTTCGCGGAAATATTTGGTCAGGCCATGAATTGAAGAGAGGTAGTTTCGATTTACTTCACCCTGAAGATTCAGACGCCCGCACATCATAGCAAAAGCCTTGCCGAGAGAATCAATTTCTTCAATTTCAGAGGATTCAGCTTTGAAGTCACTGCCGAGTCTGAAGCTTGCAACCTTTTCGCTCAGCATTTTAAGCGGGCCGCCCAGAGCGGTCGGGAAGAAAAAGGCCAGATATGCGCTGATTGCACCTATCAGCAGTAAAAAAGTCTGGGTAAAATTAGAATTGCGGTTAGCACGTGCAATCAGGTCTTCTGAAATCGAATTGATCTGGTTCCAGAAAAGGTCTGCCTCGGACTTGGCGGCATTTACACCCTGATGCTTGACAGAGTTGATTTCCCTCTGCATTTTGAGAAGCTGGTCTTCAGTTTCGAGAAGTTCGCTTTCTGGCGCTTCAAGAAGGTTACGCAACCGGTTGAATGACTCGAAAAAACCTTTGATTTTCCCTTCAACCTGAGTGAGAACCCTTTTGTGCAGGGGTACATTGCTTTCTTGAATTGAACGCCCGAGAAGATATAGAATCGCTCTAAATCGGCTTTCTACGCGGCCTGCTGATGACTTCTCAGATTTGTCGCCATGATCTTTGCCTTTTTTGAGGCTGAGATACAGCGCCACTTCTGTTTCTGCAAGAATGAGATCTTTCTCGACCCTGGAAATCTTCTCCATCAGCGATGAGGTATTGCCGAGCGAGGCCTGAAAGTCAGGATTTTTCAGGGTATTGTTCAGGTCGACAATCATGCTTTTGAAACGGTCGAGCAGGCCGGTCACATCGGCCCGCAGGCCTTCGGCCGCTTTTGAGCGGCGGTCAGCATTTTTCCTCAGCATGCGATTGCGGCTTTTCAGCAGCAGATCGAAGGAGGTGAAATGCTTTTCAAAACTCTTGAACATCAACTTGATGCTTTTCAAGACTTCGTGCCGCGCCGGGTCGTCAATCAGCTTTTCAATGCGTCCGACTACCAGTTCAAGCTGATGCAGTTTTTCGCTGTTGTCCTGCTCAGCAGCTTCTGGTGAGGTTTTCAGGCTTTCGGTTACGGTTTCGCCAAGCTGGGTCCATTTGGCCGCAAGCTCTTCATAAGCCCTGGCAATTTTGATGTTGACCGGCAATGAAACATTGACAGTATCTTCGATATCGCTGAATGAAAGCCAGTTGATCGCAAACAGAACCACAAACAGCAACAGAATGACGAGAAAAACTTTGGCGAGGCGTCGCTGCAGGCTCTGTCTGGGTCTGGTTTCCGAATCAGACATTGAAGCGGAAATTGATAATGTCTCCATCTTCGACAATGTATTCTTTTCCTTCAAGACGCGCCAGACCGGCGGCTTTCACTGCTGCCATCGTGCCCTTCGCGACGAAATCTTTGTAGGCAACAACCTCGGCTCTGATGAAACCGCGTTCGATGTCTGAATGGATCTTGCCGGCCGATTTCTGAGCGTTGGTGCCGCGCTGCAGAGGCCAGGCGCGGACTTCGTCTTCGCCGACAGTAAGAAAGCTGATGTAGTTGAGAAGGCGATAGGCTTCAGAAATAAGGCGGTTGCGGCCAGATTCTTTTATGCCGTACTCTTCAAGAAAAACAGCTTCTTCTTCTGGCGAAAGAGCCGAAATTTCCATTTCGGTAGCGGCAGAAATGAGCATCGGCGACCATTTTCGTTGTTGGCATGCCTGTTTAAAGGCAGTTACTACCGGGTCTGACTCGTTTTTAAACTGCTCGTCAGAACAGTTGCCGACAAGAAGCAGAGGTTTCTGGGTCAGGAACCGGTAGCAGCGCAGGCTGTGTTCCTGTTCATCGGTCAGCTCGATTTCAGAGATGAAGCGGTTTTCTTCGAGAACCTTCTTCAGGTTTTCCATGAGTTCGAGCTCTCTTACCAGTTCAGGCTTTTTACCGGCCTTCATTTCTTTGTTCAGACGCTCGATTTTATTGGTAACCATTTCGAGGTCGCTGAAAATGAATTCAAGACAGAGTTCTTCGAGGTCGGCGGCCGGGTCTATACGGTTGTGGATATGGGGTATCTCTTCACTGGCAAAGAGCCTGACAACCAGCATGACGGCGTCGCAGATTCTTATGTTGGCGAGGGTTTTGCTGGCAGACTTGCTTTCGGCATTGCTGATACCGGGAATATCTGTGAATTCTACGGTTGCGTAAGTGGTTTTTTTAGGTTTGAAAATAGTGGCGAGGTGGTCGATGCGCGCATCAGGAACCTTGATAATGCCGTTATTGATTTCATCTGTCTGTGCCAGATAATCGCGGGTCTGGGCTTTGGCTCTGGTGGCCATGTTAAAAATGCTTGTCTTGCCAGACATCGGCAAGCCGGCTAATCCGATTTTCATCTGCTGCTCCTGAATGCTATAAATTTCAGGCTGTATGATAGCATAGACCGGCTTTGAACGCTAATAAAAAGGGCGCACTGCCTTGAAGAAGCAGTGCGCCCTGAGTTTGCTTTAAAAGCGGGTTTCCTGTCAGATCATCATACCGGCGATGTTGGCGGTGAGAAAAGAGGCAAAGGTGCCGGCTATCAGTGCTCTGACCCCAAGTTTAGCGAGGTCGCCGCGTCTCGACGGAGCAATTCCACCGATACCACCCAGCTGAATGCCGATCGAGCCGAGATTGGCAAAACCACACAGCGCATAGCTGAGAATGACTCTGGTGCGCATGGCCAGTTCAACCGGCTTGCCATCAACCAGAACGTTACCATTGAGGTAGCTGGCAAGATCGGCGTAGGCGACAAATTCATTGAGAACCGTTTTTTTGCCGAGCAGGGCGCCGGCAATCGAAATATCCTGAACCGGAACCCCGAGCAACCAGGCAAACGGCGAGGCGATCAGGCCAAACATTGAGTCGAGAGTATTGTATTTTGTCAGGCCCACGAGATTGGCAAACATGCTCCAGAGATGGTCGCCCATGGCGATGAGAGCGATAAAGCCGATAAGCATGGCTGCAACGTTGAGTGCCAGGCTCATGCCTTCAGAACAGCCCCTGGCGGTAGCGTCAATAACGTTCTGGTCGATCTTTTCGATGCGCAGTTCAAGATTGCCGCTGGTGACCGGAACTTCTGTTTCCGGAACCAGCATTTTGGCAAATACCATAGCTGCCGGCGCCGACATGACAGAAGCTGCGACCAGGTGCCCGGCGATGCCGGGGATGGTGTCTTTAAGCATGCTGACATAGCCGGCCATAACGCCGCCGGCGATGGTGGCCATACCACCGGTCATGACGCAACAGAGTTCAGAATAGGTCATTTTTTCGACATAAGGCTTGATTACCAGCGGGGCTTCGGTTTGACCGACAAAAATGTTGGCCGCGGCACTGAGAGACTCGGCACCCGAGGTTTTCATCGTCTTCTGCATGACCATAGCGACGTAATAAACCAGGCGCTGCATAATGCCAAGGTGGTACATGATGGCCATAAAGGCGGAAAAGAAAACAATCGTCGGCAGAACGTTAAACCCGAAGAAAGCGCCGGTGCCTGCGGTAAGCTGCAGGTTGTTGAGCTGGGCTGCTACTTCTGGAGCTGCCGAGGGGTTTGAAACGGCTACCGGCACCACAAATTTCACCAGATTGCCGAAAACAAAACTGGCGCCCTTTTCGGTGAAACTCAGCATTTTTACAACCGCGTCATTGAGATAACCGAACACAGCCTTGCCTGAATCAGTCTTCAGAATCAGAAACGCGAAAATCAGCTGCAGCAGGATGCCCCAGATGACAAGTTTCCAGTCGATTTTTTTGCGGTCGGTCGACAACCCGTAGCAGATTCCAAGCTGAACCAAGATTCCGAGGAAGCTTGCACCGTATTCTGAAGCGTGTTCCATTCCCTGTGCTCCTATTGTTTGATTAATGAAGGGCATGATATCACAACAGGCCACAAAAAGCACCGATAAACATCGACAGACAACAGAAGGTCTCGGCAGACAAAGAAAAACACCGGCATTGCTCAATAGCAATGCCGGCGTTTGAAGTCAGAAAGTCAATCAGAGGTCAATGTTTCTCTCTTCGCCATCATCGGGACTGATTTCGATAATGCGGTCTGCAAACTTGACCACGACACGCTCGCCGGCCGAGAAGAATCTGGCCAGTGCCGGGTATTTCTGGCAGAGTTTGAAATAGGCGTCAGACCAGGCTTTTATCACCAGTTTGTTTTTCTCGCCCTTTACTTCACTGTCTACCCATTTGTTGTCGATCAGATAGAAGGTTTTGGCGTCGATTTCTTTCTGTATCGGTGCCTGCAGCACCTGACGGGTAGCGCCGGAACTGCCCGGGCGCGGTGCCGGGGCGCTGAAACTCTGAGGTGCGGCTGCTGATTTGAGTGAGTTCATTTCTCTCGATGCCCCAACCGCATCTGCACCATCAGAAAGATTCTGGAGGCGGTCGACAGAATATTTGGCCCGGCTTTCTTCAAACGAAGCTGAGGGCATTGATTCTGGCACCAGCGTCTGTCGCAGATTCGGACCAAGGCTGTCGTTATCTTCGAGTACCAGATATGAAGTGTAGGGCGTGAGAATTCCGTAACGTTTTGCGAGAGCGATGATTTCGTTCTTCAGTTCTTCATCTGCGCCGTTTTTGCGTATCTGTTCGAGCAGGAATCCGATTTTGCGCGTCGCCCAGATTTTGGCGACGAAGGCGTTTTCGCTGGAACTGGCCGGAAATTCAGTTTCGAAATCCATTTTTACCGGCTGACCTTTGACGCTGCCGGTGAGAGTTATCAATGCCGGGCCGGGTTTGCTGTAACGGCCAAGAACGAGAATGTTGCTGTCTTTGAATACGTCGCCGGTTTTGCGCGGGTAGATCTGTGAAACCTCGACATTGCTGAACTGCAGCCCGACATCGGTTAAAACAGGATGAGTCAGCTTTGAAAAGAGTGAAGAAATCTTGATTTCAAGGTCTTCGTCTTCAGAAACGTAGTCTGAAACACCGCCATTCTGATCGGCGAGATTGTCGATCAGTTCGGCATTGAGCTGATCGCCGACGCCGAATGAGAAAATTCTTATTCCCTTTGTGTTTTTGTTGCCGACGATTTTCAGAATTTCGGCGGGATCAGTCTGACCGGCTGTCGGTTTGCCGTCAGTGACGAAGACGATGAAGCGCGGGTTGTTCGACTCACTTTTGTTCAAGGCGTTGATCGCCAGTTCAAGCGCTTCAGATATATTGGTGCCGCCCATTGCGTCAAGATTGCGGATGTGATTGAGAGCACCTTCCCGCACTTCGGGCGTCATCTTTGTCATGGCCGGTTTGTATGATTCTGCTTCGGTAGAAAAATTGCACAGAAGAAAACTGCTCGATTCATTGAGTGAATTGATGCAGAATTCAAGTGCTTTGCGGGCCTGAGAAATTTTCGCGCCTGCCATGCTGCCGGAAGTGTCCATCACCAGCGCCACGTCGATGCTGGGAGTTTTTTCTTCGAGGTCTTTGAGCGCCGGGGCAAGCATCAGCATGAAGGTGCCGTCTTCTGTCGGGTCCGGGCGGTGACAAAGTGAAGTTACAGCAACATCCTTGCGCGCTACCGAGTAATAAAGTACAAAATCTTTGTCGGGGCGGACTTTATCGATTTCATAGCCAATTACCGCTTCTTTGTCGTTTTTGCGGTTCACCGAAATTTTATGGGTGGGCGAATAAATCGAGGCAATCGGCAGGTCTGATTTGATGTGAGCCTCGATTGCAACATCTTTCATATCTTCCTGGCTGTATTTTTCGATGTTTAACGGGTAAACATAGCGCACCAGGCCACCTTCCATTTTCAATGCTTCCTGGTAAGAGAGTTTGACGTCTTTATGGCTCAAAGGATTTATCGGGTAAATGCGGGTCTTGAAGATGCCCTGACCCATAAATTCAAGAAGACCGGGGTCACGCATCTGCCTGACGATATCTTCGTAGATCTTGCGGGCTTTTTCTGCCTCAAGCAACTCGCCTTTGGTCATTTTTCCTTCAATATCCATGGCGAAGTCGCTTATAGAAGCACCAATCGGCAGAGGGAAAATATACAACCCCTCAATTACTCTGTTTTCGTGGTTATAAAACTTCTGGTCAACCTGAGTTGCCGCTGCCAGATTATTTATCTGAATCTTTACATGATGCTTGGTAACAGAGAGCGGCACAGTAAAGTTATCAACCGGTCTGGGGGGCGGTCGAAAGATAATGTGTGGCTGTGGTTCGATCGGGTCATACGGAAAAACCATCCCGTCGGCAAACAGCGCCGACCCTGATAAACAAAGACATACAAAGACAAACAGTGCGAGACAATTTAACTTTTTCATGCTTCCTCCCGTTTCATTGGTCATGAAACACCTAACGAAATAACATAATTTCGGATTTAAAAAAAGATAAACCGCATCAGATTACATTTAGCTTGCGACTGTTGGCGCCAGAAGTTAGAATTTACTGTAGATTCATGTAAAGGGTTGGTTAAATGGGCGCATCGATTCTACAGCTTGAGCAGGTTCGTAAAGCAATTCATGAGATTTACCAGCTTCCCGAAAGAACCGAGCCTTATCTTGAGCTGCAGCGAGCAATTCAATCCTGGGAAAAGGCCAGCGGCAGCGAAGAAGATGATGAAGGTCGGCGCATCTTCGATGGCTTGCAGAGTCTGCACAATTTTCTCGACAATAAGGAGCTTACCAGCCAGGCCTCTGAAATTTTCTTTCTACAGGTAACGGTTTTTCCTGAGCTTTATTTCCCAAAGCTGCCAAAGGTCCGCTCACAACAGAAACTTGACCTTGAACTGTTCGCAGCCATGCGACAGGCGTTGGCCGGCAAGACTACCTCTGAAAAAGTCAGGCAGGCATTGTCCGGGTTTGAAGAAAGCTTTCGCCGTGCCAATCTGAACCTGCCTCTTCTGGCTTCGGAAGTTGCTGCTGGAGAATTCCACCGTGAAGGAGCCGGTCGTGCCGGCGAATTTTTTCGCAGTTTTGCCGAAGTTGCAACCCTGCTGCAGGATACTCCGGCGCGCGACACCCCATGGGAGCTGATGAACCAGCTGGCGATGAAAATCAATAATCAGGTCAGCGGCTTCAATCAGTCATATCTTTTTCTCAAGGCTCTTGAAACCATCAAGACTGCCAGGCCAGCCGGGTGGGTCCGTGACGAAATCGCCAGAAATCAGGAATTCTATCAGAGAAATTTCTGCTGGAAAAACATTGATGATGCCTTCATTGCCGGAGATTACCTGCGCCAGACACATTGGATCGATAGAGCCCTGCTTTGCGTAAGCGATGAATTTGAGAGAAAATATCTGCTTGACCTGAGAAATCGGGCTGCCAGAAAAACCGGTAGATCTGCTCAGCCTTATGTCGGGGGTGTTTTGCTGGTTTTGCTTGTCGTTTTTATAATAGTTCTGATCAAAACAGAGCCTGAAACCAGAAAGAGCCTGAACCTGGACCTGGCCAGAAAAGATCTGATGAAGGCTATTGGCAGGGCTACAAAAGACGAGCAGCCGGAAAGTGATTTTCCGGTGAACAATGATATCAGCCCAGTCAGGCGCATTTCGAGTCGATCTGGTCTTGAAGAACATTTGCCGCCATTAAAACCGCATGCCCGCAAATTGACGTTGCCAGAGGTAAGACACGCAGTCTTTCAGAGGCAGCGTCTTGACTATCTGAGCGGGCAGAACCTGAGCAAATCTGAGCGGGAGCGACTTGAGCAGCTCGAAAAGGAATGGCGGGCCAGGTGTGATTTTTATGACTACCGCAGCGAAGACCGTGAAGCAGTTTTCTGGGATTTGAAAATCCATGCCCCGAATCTTACCCTTGACGCCCAGGATATACTGGCCTCATGGCGGTCTGAAGGTGACGATTTAATCAGACAAACGCTTGAATCTAATGTTGACCTCGACATCAATAATTCCCTGCATTTGCGGATTATTCTCGACCGATTGCGCAGCCTCGGCTGCCTGAATGCTTCTGAAACACCAAAAGTCTGGAACGAAGACTGCCGTAGGGCCCTGATCGAATTCAAGGCCACGCACCTTTCCGTCGTAGACTCTGTCTGGGACAGAAGAACCCAGGATGCTCTTTTCCCCAGGCAGTAACTTACATCATCGCTTTCAGAACAGTCAGCAGAAAAATCTGAAAATTCAAAGTCAGTGAATTCAAGGGTTCCTTGAGATACAGCAGGTTAAGCAATGACTCTGCATTTGCCGGAAAAAACAGTTTCCCGAAAATAGTTGTTCCCGAAACGAATATCAGGGTTCCGAGAACATAGACGAGCATTGTTTCGAAGCCGGAAAGATCGTTGCCAAGCCTTTGGGCATTTCCGTACATAAATGAGATATACCCTGTGCAGACGAGAATGACCATTATCAAGGTCAGAAATTCTGCATAG
>ENA-UOWO01004892-UOWO01004892.1-activated-sludge-metagenome-genome-assembly--contig:-NODE-4892-length-14528-cov-24.631659_pt1 | contig 14528 bp, 7 predicted proteins | sample MGYA00238148_ERZ761564 | MGnify/ENA primary metagenome ERZ761564 (study PRJEB28885, sample SAMN05720194) | activated sludge metagenome | isolation source: Anaerobic digester | place: USA...
TCGGGATGTATTTGCCGCCGCTGATGGAGGTGCTGGGGCTGGTGGAACTGGAGCACAATGCGAAGAATAACCGGGTGCGTGCGAAGTGAGGAATTTATAGTCTGGGGGTTCGCTTAAGTCATCGGATGACTTGAAGTCATCCGATGACTTAAGCGAACCCCCAGACTATAAATTCCTCACTTCGCACGTCGTCTTTACAAGAAAAAATGCTTCTGTCTTTTCCTGTAAAAAGGAGATGTTGGTATCTTTATGCGCTTCATCTAATTCATACTATCATTTATGTCGATGCATTTTGAAAAAAACATGATTTATCATGTTTATAATCAAGGTAATAATCATGAGGTGGTATTTTTTGAGGAAAGGAATTACCTTTTCTTTCAGGAAAAAATGCGCACCTATCTGTTGCCATATGCAGACCTGCTCTGCTTTTGTTTGATGCCGAACCATTTTCACTGGCTCATTCGGGTGAAAGAAGAGGTATTGAAAATTCGGAGACCGGGATCGTTTAAGTCATCCGATGACTCAGAGTCATCGGATGACTTAAACGATCCCGGTCTCCGAATTTTCAATACCTCCCGAACCCTCAATCAATCCATCGCCATTCTGCTTCGCTCCTATACGCGTGCTGTTAACAAACAGGAAAACCGAAGTGGAACACTTTTCCGCCAGCATACCAAGGCAAAAAGCGGTTGGATTGAAGAATTTATCACCGTAGACAAATACAGGCATGGCGTCTGGGATTTTCGGGCTTTCCCTGATGATGAGTATGGAATGCATTGCTTCAATTACATTCATCATAATCCATGCGACGCAAGACTGGTTATCCAGGCAACGGATTGGGAATTTTCTTCCGCTAAAGATTATGCAGGGTTGCGAAACGAAACTTTGTGTAACCGGGCGATGGCGGCAGAGGTATTGCAATTACCTTTCATGGCATTTAGGCAGGATGGTTAAGCCGAGGACTCACACAGTCATCCGATGACTCCGAGTCATCGGATGACTGTGTGAGTCCTCGGCTTAACCATCCTGCCTAAATGCCATGAAACATCCTTAATATGAATCCTATTTTACCCCTTCTTTTTCTAGTGGCAATATGCGCCCATATCTGAATGCTCAAAACGATGCGGCTTCAGATTGCCAATCGAAACTCCGGGTTCTGGAAAAAGAATTATTCTTCTCCTGCCCGCTCACTGCCGACGCTGATTCGGCTATCAAATATCTCGACCAACTGCCGGATTTTATCAAAAACGGTGAGCCGCAATACGGTCATGGTGCATACAGGTACGATTTTAAAAATGCTCAATTTTCACAGTGTCCGCTGGTGGAAGAAAAATCTTTCTTCTTTTTTAACAGCAAAAAACGGGATGATTCCAGCGCCATTTTTCTGCTGGATGCATTGTATTGTTTTGAATCATCAGTCGATCAGCAAAGGCAGGTAGAGCGGCTGAAACAACTGTTTGAACAGGAACTAAAATTGCCGCACAAGACATATTTCGACGTAGAAAAGAATCCTTACGAGCAGTACTTCCTACCATGTGCTTCATTCAATTTCAAAACGGCATTATCGGGGAAAGACTTGCCTTTTATTAGGATTCAGATTGAGTTATAGAGAGCCCCTACTCATCACTCATCAACCTTTTCCAAGAGCCATTTTTTCTCCGAAACCGACTTCTCGTGTAATATCGCCGTCCGAAGTTCCACCTTTTGACCTGCGGAAGCCGTAACCAGTTTTCGCGTAAAACGGATAAAGTTCACATAATTGGCGCGGTGATAACTGATTTCCTTGTGCCGTTTCAGAAAAATCTGCATCGCGTCGAGGTGGGAATGAAGGGCGTCGAAAGCGCCGATATTGAACAGTATTTTGGCGGCCAGCGTCTTCGATGCCAGTGCGGCCAGCAGGTCGTCCGACTCCGAATGTTGCAGCAAAAGCAGGGCCGCGTCGTAGTTTTTCATTTCATATTCCCAGCGGGCCAGGCTGAAATAGTAGTTGCTGTCGCGGTATCTGGGCTCGATAAATGCGCGGAATTCTTCGAGAAATGTGCGCACCCATTCCAGTTCGCCCAGCAGCAAACCCAGCGCCGCAGCATTGCGGTAGGTGAACCTCGACAGGACGCCATCCACCAGAAATATCTTTTTTTCAAAGCCTGCCCGGTACAATTCGAATCCTGCCCGCACGTGCGCCTGCGAGCCCTCGTTGATGCGCCGGGTGCAGAAATTCAGGCCGAGTACGTACAGGTCGCGCAGTTCTTCTTCCGGAAAACAGGCGCCATGCTCCACGATTTTTTCCAGAAACCGCGCAAAACCCGCTTCGTTGTCGGGCTCACTCAACACGACGTAACAATGATAGTATAAGTCGATGGCAGGGTACTGAAGCAGGTTTTCGTGCTCGATTTGCTCCAGTATCACCCCGAGTAAAGAGAATTTGTATTCCGTTTTGAAAACGTTCTGGTGGGAAAGCGCCGTGCAGATCTGCCGCAATTTCTGGGCAAAAAACCAGTGGTCCAGCGCATCGGACATACCCTGCACGTTGAGCGCTTCCGTTCGTTTGGTAGCCGCCTCGAAGCGGAATTTTTCCGCCAGCGCATCGTGTTTTTGTCGCAGGTAATCGGCGTTGCGAATGGGTTGCTGTTCCAGGCGTTCCTGCGCCAGCCGGATATTTTTTTGAAACAGACCGGGCAGGTTTTTTTTTCGGTAAGCCGATGCCAGTACCATATAGCCGCCTACCGGATTGGCGTGCATGGATTTCCAGCGCAGGTAATCCTCGATCACATCCGTCAGCCAACTGCCGAGCAGCCGCAGCAGGCGGTCATCCAATTCTTTTTCCGGGTAAATTTTTTTAAAAATCACGGCCTTGTCCGGCATACTGCCCTCTCCGGAAGCCGCCGCCCGCACCAGGATTTCAAACAACTGCCGTACGTCGGCGCGGTAGTTGAACCAGTCGGAACGCAGGATAATCCGCATGTCCCTGATCTCTGCCGTTTCCAGCATTTTTATCACCTCGAAAACCTGCATTTGTGCTACTTTTTTATTTGCAAAAACAAATCATTATATTTTCTAATAATTTGATATTCAATTTTTTACAAAAAAACTATTCATTCAAATTCTTTGCAAACTTAAATATTTGTTTTCACTCTTGGTCACGTGTACACCTTATCTTGTACCGACAATCCATGTAAAGGTGTTTAGAGGCAATTCCACATTGCGGTTCATATTATTTTTTGGCATCATGCTATCGCTGCGTCCGGCGGTGGCGCAGTTTCGCATACCCGCGCAGCAGGTTCATACGGAAGGTTATCTGCTGGATGCCGATACCATCTGGATGGGCACGGGCAATGGTATCGTCAAAATGCTGCGCAACGGCGACCTGCTGCAACGCTGGACCCGGGAGGAGTTTCCCTCCCTTTTAGGTAGCCCGAATGTGATTACCAAGGACAACCAGGGCCGCCTGCTGAGCTATTCCGATTTCTGGGGCATCCGGCGGTTCAACGGCTCCGACTGGGAAACGATTAGCGATCCCTTCACACCGGTCATCGGTCCGCTTTCCTTTATCGACATGATGGTCGACTCCCAAAACAGGATTGTATTGGGCGGTGGCGGCGCATTCCTGTACCGGCAAAACGGCACTGCCTGGGAACAAATCCCGGTGCCGTTCACCATCAATCGTATGAAACGAGGGCCCGCCGGCGATTTATGGAGCAACAGCGGCGGGTTCATCGCACACTACAACGGCATCGGCTGGACCACTTCCGAAGCGGCTCTGCCCGATAAACGCCTTTGTTTCGACTTTACCTGGGACTCGAACGGCGACCTGTTCGGCATTTTTTACCAGCAAAGTGCCAATATCCCGGAAATCTGGAAATTTCCGGATGGCAACCTCGACCAGCCTGAACTGGTCGTTGCCCTGCCCGAATATGCGTTGTCCGATAATCCGCCGGTTTTTTACACCGAATCCATCGCCATCGATGCCCAGGGCCGTATCTGGCTCGGAATCGCCGGTTTCGACTTCAACTTTATCCGCCGCGACGGTGATACCTGGACCGAACTGGGCGGCTATTTCAACAGTCCTTTTCCCCTGTTTGCCTACTCGGAAGCACGCATGACGCCCGACCCCGACGGTTCCATGTGGATCTGCAGCCGCATCAATGCCGATCCGCTGTACCGATATGCCGACGATACGGGCTGGCAGGTGTATGAAAACAGTTTTTCAGAAATGGGCTACGCCGGTGCTGCCGGACTGGACGGGAAGGTGTTTTTCGGCGGTTCCCGCTTTATGGGCAGTTATGACCCTGCCACGGATCAATACCGGCACAAATCGCTCGGCGCCAGCGGACCGGTGGTGCACGACATGGCAGTTTCGCCCTACGACAGTACGGTGTATGCCGCTACGGAAACCGGCATTTGGGAATTCGACGGGCAGGAATGGAGCGTGTCATTTCCAATAAACGACCCTACGGCGCATGGACTATGTGTCGCCGTAGCGCCCGATAACAACGTTTGGTCACTAATAGCCACCAGCAACGGCCAGACGATTCAAAACCACCTCACCGTTCGTGCGCCCGGCGGTGACTGGCAGGGCTTTCTGCTCCCCAGAACGGCTTCGGGGCTGGCCATCGCTCCGGATACTGCTGTGTGGCTGCCGGTTTTTGATCAGGTGTACCGCTACAAAAACGGCGCTTTAACGATATTCGATGCTACGACTGTTGGTTATCCTTTCACGGAACTAAACGGTGCGCTGCTGGAAATTCATCCGGACAAGCAGGGAACGATATGGTTGTTTGTGCCGGGCGCAGGCCTGGCACGCTACGACGGTACGGCATGGACGGTGCTGACGCCCGAAAACTCCGGTTTGTATGCTTCTTACAACCTCCGGAGCATGGCGTTCGATGCCGCCGGCGACCTGTGGCTGAGTTTTTCCAATGGCGGTGGCGCACAGCGGGCCTTGCAGGTCTTCGATGGCCAGAACTGGAAAAACTACACGCCCTACAACAGCAATATAGGCAGTCAGGCCATTGAAGAGATTGTACCGGCGCCCAACGGCCGGGTGTGGCTGCACGATTCGTATTCTTTTTACTATTTCGAGCCGTTTCCCAGGCACCTCAGGGGGCATGTGCTGCGCGATACCAATGAAAATTGTTTGCCCGAGCTCCCGGAACCGCCTTTACCGCAGTGGATTGCCCGCGCGACAGCCCCCGACGGGCAAAAGTGGTACACCATCACCGACCCGAACGGGTATTACGAATTACCCCTGGACAGCAGCCTGTATGACGTCGATATGCTGCCGCCGGCCATCGTCTGGGCAAATTGTGATGAAAACCAGAGCGTCGATCTGACACAGACGTTAACCGACACGCTCGATTTTTCAGGAGAAGTGCTGGCGGAATGCCCACTCATGCAGGTGGAAATCGACGTGCCTTTTTTGCGGCGCTGCTTCCCGAATATTTATCAAATCAGGTATTGCAATTTCGGAACTGCGCCGGCCGCCGTTGCCAGCATCGACCTGAGCCTTCCGGCGGGTCTTGTACTACAAAACCTGGGGCTGCCCTACACCGAGATATCGCCCGGCCACTTACGAGTGGCGCTGGGCCAGGTCGCCAATGGTTTTTGCGGCGATTTTTCCATGACGGTGGTGCCCGATTGCACCCTCGAACTGGGCGAAACGCTGTGCGTATCGGCGCAAATTTCCCCGGATACGCTTTGCCTGGGAAGCCCCGGCTGGTCGGGAGCCGACTTGCACGCCGAGGCTACCTGCACCACGGATACGGCTTACTTCGTACTCCGCAACCAGGGTTTCGGCGACATGATCGAGGCGCAGGATTACGTCATTATTGAAGATGAAGTGATCATGCTGGTTGTACCGGTGCAGATCCCAATGGGCGACTCCGTAAAAATTGCTTTCCCCGTCAGCAGCGGATACCAGCGCATCCAGGTGCCGCAGGAGCCCGGGCATCCTTTCCCCGGCCTGGTGAGCGCTTTTGTGGAAGGATGCAACGGCAGTCAGGGCAGTTCGTTCATCACACAGTACCCCTTCGACCAGCCGTCGCCTTTTTATGCCCAAACCTGCGCTGTGCTCAAAGGCGCTTTCGACCCAAATGACAAATCGGCCGCTCCGGAAGGTGTCAAAGACGAACACTACATCTGGCCGGGCACGGAACTGGATTACAAAATCCGTTTTCAGAACACCGGCACCGACACGGCTTTTACCGTGGCAATTCGCGATACCCTGCCGGAATGGCTCGATGTGGCGACGTTTCGTCCCGGCGCAGCTTCTCACGATTACAACTGGGACGTCAGCGGACCGGGTATCCTGACCTTTGTTTTTGAAAATATTCTGCTGCCCGATTCGAATGTGAACGAAGCCGCTTCACACGGTTTTGTCACCTTTAAAATAACTCCGGCCGACAGCACATCGTTGGGCACCGTGCTGGAAAACAGAGCGGGCATTTATTTCGACTTCAACGACCCCGTCATCACAAATACGGTATTTCACACGGTAGACACAGGTTTTTTGGCCTACAACATGGTGAATACCGTGCTGGAAAGCAAGCCGTCGTCTTCGCTGTTGATATCCCCGAATCCGGCGGGTGACTGGACGCGGGTTTCAATGCCCGGTCATTTTTTTAAAAACGGGAGCATCCGTTTGTCAGACGTTTACGGCCGAACGCTCGCGCAGCAAAAATTTCAGGGAGACCATGTGGTAATACGACGAAATGACTTGCCGGCCGGCGTGTATGTATTGGAAGTTTTTGACGGCCTTGGCTGGGTTGGAGCGGGGCGAATATGCTGGTATTGAATAAATTGGGTAGAACCCAATGGATAGGTACACGAGGCGGAACCTCGCGCAAGCAAATGGCGGAGCCTCGCGCAAGCAGAAAAAATGGATTAAATTTTCGCAAAACGTTGATTACCAATGACGAATAACCATCCTAATAACTCATAACCCTTTCGAAGATGAGCGTTTCCACAACCACCCTGATAACGGATAACTGATAACTGATAACTGATAACTAAAATGAGCATCTCCCCTACCACCCTGATAACTGATAACCGATAACGGATAACCACTCATGAAGAAACAACTACTTTTTGCCATTTTCGCCTTCTTTATCTCCCAAACAATCTACGCCCAGGACCTCGTCTGGGCAAAAGGGTTTGCCTGGTTTTCATCGAGTCTGGCGACAACTGTAGACGCCGAAGGCAATCTTTACCTGGCAGGTGTCGACATTGGCAACCACGACATCGATCCGGGGCCGGCCGTTTGGGCCATTCCGGGGCCTGCGAACAAGGCCGTCGGCTTTGTCGCCAAATTTGACCCGACAGGCCAGCCCCTTTGGCTGCGCAGCGTCGGAGCGCCCGATGCAGGGATGCTTTTCACCGGGCCTGCGGCTACGGGCAACCCTGGCAACCACAACATCAAAATCGCCCCCGACGGGCATGTACACGTGCTGTTCAGCGTACAAAACACCACCAGCGGAAAATTATTTATTTATCCCGGCCAAACGGATACCATCAATGCTTTTGTTGTATCCGATGTGCTGCTGACGTTTGAACCAACGGGCGATTTCGTTTTTGCGGAATTGATTTTTGGCAACAGTACATGCCGAAGCACCGATTTTTATGCGCATCCCGACGGGCGTGTGACGGTGGTCGGTTTTTTTGAAGGCAGCATTTTCCCCGGCAGCGCATCCAGGTTGCAAGTGAGCGCCGGGCAGACCGACGGTTTTGTTTACCAGTACAATCCGTTTAATTACAGTGTTATGGAGACGCGCAGCCGGCGCATTGGCGGTCCTCAAAAGGATTACTGCTACGGGATTGCGGGCGATCCGGCAGGCGATCTGTTTGTAGGGGGAATGTTTTTCGGCGACTGTGACGTCGATCCGGCGGACAACGAATCGTTTTGGCTCTTCCTCCAAAACGGGCAGATTCACAACGGGTATTTGATGAAATGCGACGATGAGCTGGATTTTCAATGGGCGCAACGCATCCAGACCGGTGGTAACCTGCCCCCTCGCATCGAAACGGACGCCGCAGGCAACGGTTATATCTCCATCCATGTTACGGGAGGTGTACAAGTGTATCGATACAGTCCGAACGGCAATTTGGACAATGGCTACGATCTCGGTGAAAATACCCTCGGCGCTTCGGCGCTGGAACACCTGCAATACCGGGTCGACCAGGCGGGCAACCTGCATTGCTGGCGGCCTGAACCGAGTGCAACGCACGACTTGTACGACGCCGTTTACAGAAAAATAGATGGAGAAACAAGTGAACTATTGTCGGAATTACGCTTCCCAGCCACCAAATGGTCGGCTGGTCTGTCGCTGGCGGTCGATGCGCTGGACAATGTCTTTTTGACGGGTAGTTTTGAAGGCATTATCGATTTGGATCCCGGCCCGGGCGAGCAACCTTATGCAGCAGTTGCCCCATATCCGCAGCGGCTGTTCTGGGTAAAACTGAATGAAAAATGCCCCACGCTCGGCCTGAAATTTCTGGACGTGGCGCCGGTAGGCTGCGACGCCAATGGCACGGCGCGTGCAGTTGGTTTCGGCGGAACCGCGCCCTACTTGTTCGAATGGCAGACGCAACCGGCGCAGATGGATTCGGTAGCACAGTTTACACAAAGCGGCTACTATACCATACAAATGACCGATTCTGCGGGTTGTGTTCGCCGCCGCCAGTTGTGGATAGACGGAGTGCCGGACAATACACCAACACTTTTTGATCTCGAAACCCGGCCCATTTTTGCGACCGAATTCCGCCCCGGTTTTTCAAACAGCATCTTTTTCAGCGCAGCCAACCTGGGCTGCAATCCGGTTGACGGAACCGTGAAAATGGCGCTCGACCCGGCGCTTCAGTTCTTGTCGGCACAACCGCAGCCCGATGTCATCGTGGGCGATACACTGATCTGGCTGCGGCCGCAGTGGAATTTTGACAGTCCTTTGCAGGTGGCTATTCAAACGTACCTTCCCACCATAGCCGTACTCGGCAATCTCATTCACCTGCGCGCATGGTCCGAAACGCCCGGCGAGCCCTCGCTTTCCAACAATGTTCAACTGTTCAGAGATACCATCATCGGCTCTTATGATCCCAATGATATCTCGGCTGCTCCAGCGGGCGCTTGTGATGAACAAGCCATTTTACCGACTCAAAAACTAACCTATTCCATTCGTTTTCAGAACACGGGCACGGCTTCGGCCATTAACGTCCGCATCCTCGATACCCTGCCTGCCGAACTCGACCTGAACACCCTGCGCGTACTTGCGGCCAGCCACGCCATGGCGGTTGAACGCCTGGATTCTGCGACCCTGGCTTTTGTATTTGACAACATTCACTTGCCCGACAGTAGTTCCAACGAGGCGGCCTCCCATGGTTTTGTGCAGTTTGAAATAGCGCTGAAGCCGGATGTTCCACTCGGCTCACAAATAAGCAACCGGGCGGCGATCTATTTCGACTTTAATGCGCCGGTAATTACGAATTCGGTTTTCAGGACATTGGCAGACCCTTTGCCGGAATGTCCGGAAGTCGTATCGACTTCAGTTCCCGGTCGTGCCATGGAATTTTCCGTGTCACCCAATCCAATTCATGCAGACGAGTCTTTGTTTGTTACACTGGAAAATGATTTTATCGGGCAGGTAAAAGTGGAGATTCTTAACATGGACGGGCGGGTGATCTACAGCCTCCTTACCCAAAAAACGGAACGACGGTTTCATCTGACAACCCCGCCCGTTCAGGAAATTTCCTCCGCATGGATCGTGCGAATCTCGGATGAGCAAAACGTGCTGTCAAAATTGATTTTGAAGCTATGAAAAGATTGAAAATCAGCCTGTTGTACGTGCTAATGCTTGCCGGTGGAAGTACAACCGGCCAGTGCCCCGATTTTTACTTCTTCTACAAACAGGTCCAGATAGACAACTTTGGGGCGCAATACCCGGATTGCCACACCATTCCCGCAAATATTCGAATTGAAACAAGCCAGGATATGAGCGATCCCATCCTGAACCTGAATGGATTTTCCGGCGTGGACAGCATTCTGGGGTATGTGGAAATGTTGAGATCCAGTCTGGCCGATTTGCACGGACTGGACAGCCTGCGGTACATCGGTGGCAGGATGAAATTCGTCCAGAACCCGCTATTGACCGGTTTTTGGGGGCTGGAGAACCTGCGCTACATCGGCGGCAGCCTGCAAATCGGACTGGAAACCCCGCCGCAAAATATGCAGGGATTCAACGGACTGGAACGTGTGGAGCAACATTTGGAAATCAGCGCATCCAGCATGCATTCACTTGCGGGTTTGGAAAACCTGCGCTATGTGGGGCAGAATATGGTGCTGCGAGACATGCCGTTGTACAGCCTGGCCGGGCTCCCAAACCTCGATACCGTTCAGTATCAACTGGTGCTTGTTCGCCTCCACCGTTTAAAAAACCTCGAAGGCCTGGAAAACCTGCACGCGGCGGCGCCTGTCATCCTGGAATGCGATTCGCTGCTGAATCTGACGGGGCTGGAACACCTCGAAAGCGGCGTAACAATCACTTTGGCCTACAACCAGCAACTCCAAAGCCTGCAAGGGCTGGAACATTTCAGCGCATTCACGTACGACACATACCCCTGGGGGGCGCTGGTGCTGTTGGACAATCCGCGATTGCAGGACGTTTCGGCACTGCACCCCGGCCTACACATGAACGGCCTGCTGCTGTCGGGCAATACCACGCTGAGCACCTGTGCGGTAGATGCTATCTGCTCGTACCTCGCCGCGCCCGGCGACACGACCCTGATCGGGCAAAACGGCCCGGGATGCAATACGGGTGAGGAAATCCTGGAGGCTTGCAGCGTGGGTACAGGCGAAATTACCACAACAGATGAATGCAGCGTTTTCCCCAACCCGTTTTCTGCCGGCCAGGCGCTTGCCATCACGCTGGAAAACGACTTTATCGGACAGGTGAAAGTAGAAATTGTAAACCTCAACGGACGTGTTTTCAATACGTTTTTTATTGAAAAAAACGAACGGAAAGTTACCCGGGTATTGCCGGATTTTCCGTATCTTGATAACGCTTCCACAATGGGATGGATGGTGCGTATTTCAGATGAATTGCACGTCCAAACAAAACTTATCCTAAAACTATAACCCTGCAAGTCAATCACTTATGAAAGGTTTTGCATTAATTTTATTCGTTTGCCTGACGGCAAACGGGCTCGCGGCGCAGTCGCGTTTTCAGGATCCCGCCACCGGCAAATGGGGCTTCCGGGACAATGAATGGAACGTTCTGATTCCGGCCATTTACGACGAGGTGCAGCCACATTTCGATACCATTATTGCAGTAAAAAAAGACGGGAAAATGGCAGCGCTGGACATCAAAGGCAACTACAGGATTCCGCTGATTTATGAGCAAATCATGCCAAACCTGTCGCCCTTTCCCAGCCAGTACGGTTATGCGGCCGTGACCAAAAACAACGCGCAGCGCAATACCTGGGGCATGGTGGACGCATACGGCAAAGTTATTTTGCCCGAAAAATTTCAATACGTGCGCGCCATCGCACCCACGCTGCTGGTGGGCAGGGTCGACGGCGACAGCATGTTGCAGTTCCATAACTCGAAGGGGAAACTGCTGTATAAAATCGCCGGTAAAAAAATAGAGCCGATCGACATCGACAATACCTGCTTCGGTGTAGACGGTATCGACCGCAAAACGAGGTTTTACAAACTGGATGGAACCTTGGTGTATCCCGCCGACCCGAAATCGGGTATGTGGACAGACGGAGAACGAACCATTTTATGTAAAGACAACCAATGGGGCATGATCGATGCAAAAGGAGAAACGATCATTCCTTTCGAGTTTTCGCGCATCAAACATGGCCTGCCGGGGCATTTTATCGTGGAAAAACGCGATGAAAAATATGCCTACGGCGGTATGGGCGTGTACGACAAAAACGGGAAAGTAGTGATACCGGTAGCGCATCTTTCCATTGTACCCTTCGGTAAAATATACCGCATGCACGATCTGAGCGCCGACAAAAACGGCATCAGTTCGGGAAAGGGAGCCGAAATTTTACCGACGCTCTATCATTTTTCTACAGTGTATATTTCCGAAAGCGACTATGGAAAAAAAATTCCCGCGAGCCACCCGGAACGATACATTTCAGCGACCAATATGGAAAACAGGCAGCAATTCCTGATCCGCGACGATGGCACGATCATTCGCCCGGAAGGTTCGCAACGGGTGACCTATCACAGTGAAATACACCCGCTTATTATTGACCTGATTCCGCCGGACGACAAACAAATGCCCAAAAAAATGGCCATCGATTTCAAGGGAAAAGTATTGCTGCCGGCCGAATACCTGTTTCTGGATTTCACACCGAATCCCGGGGTTTTGCTGGGCAGCAAGCAAGCAACCCAACAAATTGGTTTCATCTCGCTGGCCGCGCCCCAAAAAACCGAATTTATATACGATTATCGAACCCGCTTCTCCAGCGGCTACTACCGAATGACGACCACCGGCAGAAAATACGACCTGTATAACCCACAACTGAAACGCATCCACTCCGGCGAGTACAACTGGTTCAACGAACCCAACAGAGACCAGTTCGAGCAGTTTCGCGCCGCCAAAAAAACGAAGGAAAAACTCGTGGCCGTCGCGTTCCGGCAAGGCATGGCCTACGGTGACTGGCTGGCCATAACGGAATCGGGCAAGGAGTTTCTTTTCAAAAAACCGGAAGAAAAGCCCGCGCCCCCACCGCCTGCAAAAACTGCCGAACCTGTGGAAGAGGTCATCATGGAAGAAATGCCCGCAGCAGTCCAGGTTGCACTGCCGCCACCGCCAATGGAAGTGGATGCCGCCGAGCAGGTTTTTCAAACGTTCGACGTGCAAATAGCGCCCGAATTCCTCGGCGGCAATGATTCCCTGAATCAATACATAGGCCGCAACCTCAAATACCCGCGCCTGGCCGCCGAAAATGCTATCCAGGGTATGGTTGTGCTCAAATTTGTCATCGAAAGAGACGGCAGTATAAGCAACGTCAACCTCGTGCGCGACATCGGCGGGGGCTGCGGCCAGGAGGCCAAACGACTCGTGGAAGCCATGCCGAAATGGACGCCGGGAAAGAAAAACGGGAAACCGGTAAGGGTGGAGTATACGATGCCTGTGAAGTTTAAGTTGGAGTGAACGGATTTTCGAGTTGACGGGGGTTTGAATCAGGATTTTCAGGATTTTAAAGGATTGTAAGGATGATGCATTACTCATGTAAGGGGTGTTTAGTAACAACAGATATTGTTTCCTTTTTTAATCCTTTAGAATCCTGAAAATCCTGATTCACCCCCCCGTCAACCTCGTGCGAGATCTCGAGGGGTAGCCGAACCCAATCAAAAGATCTTGATAATTATCAATCAACATAAGTATGAAGAAAACCCTACTCTACCTTTTTTTGATTGCCGCTTCCGGTCTTCCCGCTCAGATCAATGACGTGATCCCCGAACCGCCCGTCGTCGTCGAGGAGCCTCCAATTAGTGCAGGCAAAACCCGTTTCGGTACCTACCGCACCGGCCGGCCGCAACACGTGTACGAAGGCAATAAAACAGGCTGGGCGCTCGACGATTCGCTGCTCGTGCCCATTCAGTATTATAAAATGCCCGGCGCGTACAGCGATTTTATGATCGTGCACAACTACGAAGGCGTGTGGGGCGTGATCGACAAACGCGGCCGCACCGTTTTGCCCTTCGAATACGATCAGGGCGGACAGTTGTACCCGCGTCAGGCGGGCGATCCATCCGGATTTTTATCCAAAAACGGCCTGCAGCAGTATTTCGATTCCCGGGGAAAAGTGCTGTTTGAAACCCGGTTTGAAGCCCTCGATCTCGAAGGCACTTACCGGCTGGATCATCCCGGCTGGCTGGTGGTGACGAAAATGGATCCCGTTTTGGGCGAAGTATCGGCCATTGCCGACCGTTTGGGCAAACTGCTTTTTCCCTTCAAATATTACCGCATCGCCTGGGCAACGCCTTCCTTCGTGGGTGTAATGGAGCCACAACAAGGAAAAATCGGTTTTTGCGACTGGCAGGGCCGCGAAATCGTGCCGCCCACGTATGTAGCCCTGCTTGCGCCCGATGAAAACCACAACCTGGCCGGCGCGCTGGGCGGCGGAAAAGGTGGACTGTTAGACACCACAGGCCGTATCGTGATTCCGTTCGAATACGATTTGTGCAGCAGGCGCTTCGACTACCGGCAGTATTACGACCTGAAAAAAGGGGAGCGGATGGGCATGGCCGACGCGCAGGGCCGCATCTTCATCCCGACCGAACTGTTGCAAAAAGCGACACCCATTCTTTACCATTCCGTGGTGTCGGAACCCGATTCCTTCGGTATTCGGGCTACGCGCAACGAGCCGATTCGAAATGTCTACTGGCAGGGCAACGTTTCCCGCTCCGTACTTGCGCTTTACCATCTACAGCGCGGGCAGGTATTTAAAGGTGAAGCCCTGGGCGTTCAGGTGTTCAACGACGATGGCCCGCTACAAGTCACGCTGGCCGACCGGCAGCA
>ENA-UOWO01004893-UOWO01004893.1-activated-sludge-metagenome-genome-assembly--contig:-NODE-4893-length-14524-cov-6.713525_pt1 | contig 14524 bp, 13 predicted proteins | sample MGYA00238148_ERZ761564 | MGnify/ENA primary metagenome ERZ761564 (study PRJEB28885, sample SAMN05720194) | activated sludge metagenome | isolation source: Anaerobic digester | place: USA...
GGCGGCGAACTGCGTGCCCATGGCCACCGCTCCGGTAATGAAGGCTGGCGTGTCGGCATCGAACAACCCGACAGCGACGACAATATCGCCATGATTATCGTGTTGAATAACCGGGCATCGGGATCATCGGGTGATTACCGGAAATTTTACGAGCTCGACGGCAAGCGTTATTCGCATCATATCGACCCGCGTACCGGCGTGCCGGTCACGCATGCACTGGCGTCGGTTACCGTGGTCGCCGATGATTGCATCACGGCGGATTCGACCGCGGCCGCGTTGAGCATCCTGGGGCCGGACGAAGGCTACGCCTATGCGGTGCAGCATAATATTGCCGCACTGTTTCTGGTTCGCACTGACGACGGTTTCAGCCGGACGATGACGCCCGGCTTCGAAAAACTTTTTTGATGATATGCCGCGCGATCAGTCTTTCGCTTTGTACATCGCGGCACTGATGCAGGACAGTATGCTGACGACGAACCAGCCAAACGGTAACAGGCTCAGGGTGATCAGCCAGGTAATGCCGAATGCGATGCAGGCAAACAGGAACCAGAAAATGGCCGATAAAATCCGGCCTTGAACCAATTGCCCCAGACCCGGAATGAAAAAACTGCAAATGGCGGCGATCACATTGCCGGTAGAACCTTGACCGTTACTCATGGTGCGTTTCCTTTGATCCTGAATCCATTACCCAAAAGTATAGCCTGCACAAGACTCGTTGATGGCAGGATCTTCCGTTAATCTAGGCAGATGACGAAAAGCCGACAACTGCACGCCTGGGCCCGTGAGCGTGCACCGCACTACTGGGCATTGATTCGCGGCGACAAACCGGTCGGCGTGCTCTTGCTGCTTTGGCCGACCTGGTGGGCGCTGTTTCTGGCGGCGGACGGGCTTCCCCCTATCAAGATCATGATCATTTTCACGCTCGGTGTCTGGCTGACGCGCTCGGCCGGCTGCATCGTGAACGATTACGCCGATCGCTGGCTGGATGGCCAGGTTAAACGCACGCAAGAACGTCCGCTGGCGACCGGCAAAGTCTCTTCGCGGGAAGCGATGGTTTTGTTTTGCGTATTGATGCTGATCGCTTTCGGGCTGGTTTGCCTGACCAACACCCTGACGATCTATATGAGCGTGATCGCGATTTTTCTGGCGGCAAGCTATCCGTTTTTGAAGCGATATACCTATTTACCGCAGGTGTATCTGGGCGTCGCGTTCGGCTGGGGAATACCGATGGCCTTCACCGCGATTCAGGGCAAGATTCCGAATGAGGCCTGGTTGTTGTTCTGCGCCAATCTGCTTTGGACGACCGGCTATGACACCTGGTATGCAATGGTGGATCGCGATGACGATATCCGGATGGGTTCGAAATCCACAGCGATTTTATTCGGCGATGCCGACCTGATTGCATTGGGAATTTTATATGGCGGGTTTATCTGGGCCATGGTGTTACTGGGCCGCGGCACCCGTCTCGACATCAATTTCTACATCAGTCTTGCCGTCGCCTGCGGATTTATCGCTTACCAGTTCTATCGCGGCAAGACTCGCCAACGTGAAGACTGTTTTGTAGCCTTCCTGAATAACCAGTGGGTAGGCCTGTCGATATTCGCCGGCATCGCGCTGGATCTGATCGGCAAGGCCTGATCTCAAACAGACATCGCCACCCGCGCAATAACCCATATATCAACCCGCTTCACTCCCGCCTTCAACAACACTCTCGCGCATTCGCTCACGGTCGTGCCCGTGGTCATCACATCATCAAGCAATGCGATATGTCGGGGCAGATTCCGTCTATCGGCGATAAAGGCATTTCTCAGATTACGGCGACGCTGGCCAGCATCGAGATAACTCTGTGCTGCGGTATTGCGTGACCTCAACAAGATATCGGTGCGCAGCGGAATTGCCTTGTGTTTCGCGATCATTTTCGCCAATTCCAGTGCCTGATCGAAACCGCGCTTTCTGAGGCGGGTCAAATGCAAAGGTACCGGCACCAGGGCGTCGGGCCTATCAAATGCAGGTGTATTCCTGTGGAACAGCTCGGCCAGCAAGCGTCCCGCGGCCAAATCCTGATGAAATTTCAGGCGCGGCACCAGGATCGATATCGGCGCGTAATACTGCAGCGGAGCCAGACTCGTCTGGAAAGGCGGTTCCCGTCGAATACAGGAAGCACAGGCCATGGCGGGTGCCGACAATGGCAATGCACAACGTGGGCAGGCGACCGGATTGCGTGGCAGTTCGCGCCAGCACGCCTCGCACAGATCGATAGCCGCCATGCCCGGCTGATCGCAAAGCAGGCAATGGGGCGGTAACAGCGACCAGGCAAGCATTTTGCGAATGCCGTCTACTTTTTCCAGCAGGTTTGGGTTGACAGAAAAGTCCATGCTGACCAGACTGCCCGTCTTTACAATGCTTTGCTGTCAGGGAATCCCTATGTCTGCTGTCATCCGAAATGACTGGTCGCGCGAAGAAGTGCTGGCCCTGATGAATCTGCCATTCCCCGACTTGATGCACCGCGCCGGCGAAGTTCACCGCGAGCATTTCAATCCGCAGGAAGTCCAGGTGTCCACCTTATTGTCGATCAAGACCGGTGGTTGTCCCGAAGATTGCGCCTATTGCCCGCAAAGCGCGCGCTACAACACCGGTTTGAAAGCGCACAAATTGTTGACACTCGATGAAGTAATCGAAAAAGCGACACAGGCGAAAAACGCCGGTGCCACCCGTTTCTGCATGGGCGCCGCCTGGCGTTCGCCGAAAGACAAGGATGTGGCCCAAGTCGCCGAAATGGTCAGTGCCGTCAAAGCACTCGGTATGGAAGCCTGTGCAACGCTGGGCATGCTGAGCCCGCCGCAAGCCAATACCTTGAAGCAAGCCGGTCTGGATTATTACAACCATAATCTCGATACCGCGCCGGAAGAGTATGGCGACATCATCAAGACCCGTGATTACCAAGATCGTCTCGACACCCTGGAAAACGTGCGCCACGCCGGCTTGAAAACCTGCTGCGGCGGGATCGTCGGCATGGGCGAATCGCGCGAACAGCGGGCGAATTTATTGCACAGTCTTGCGACCTTGCCGGAGCATCCCGGTTCGGTGCCGATCAATCGTCTGGTGCAAGTCGAAGGTACGCCCTTGCATGGCACGGCGATGCTCGATGCATTCGAATTCGTTCGTACGATAGCCGTGGCAAGAATCATCATGCCGAAATCCATGGTGCGCTTGTCGGCCGGCCGCGCTGAAATGAACGAAGAATTGCAGGCGCTGTGTTTTCTCGCTGGCGCCAATTCGATTTTCTACGGTGAAAAACTGCTGACCACCGGCAATCCGGATGTCGAGGCCGACCAAGCCCTGTTCGCTCGCCTTGGTTTGCGCGGCATGCCCTTGGTAGAAGAAAGCAAAACCGTGCACGCCGATGTGCTGTGCAGCGACAAAACCCAATCCTGCGCCGCATAAGCATGGCCCGCATTCTGATCAGCGACAAAGTCAAAGCCGAAAAGCTGGCGCGCATCAATACGCAGTCTGTTCGTCAGCGTCGCATTATCCAGGCACGCGATGGCGTGATCGTGAAATGCGACGGCAAGGAACTGGTCAATTTCAGCAGCAACGATTACCTCGGCTTGTCGCAACATCTGGATGTGGTATCAGCTTTGCAGGAATCCGCGGCCTATCACGGCGTCGGCAGTACCGGTTCGGCACTGGTCTGTGGTTATCACCAGGAACACGCCAGTCTGGAAAAAGAAACTGCCGAATGGCTCGGTTACGAAAAAGCCTTGTATTTCGGAAGCGGTTATCTCGCGAATCTGGCAGTGATGCAAAGCCTGCTTGGCGCCGGCGATGTCTGCGTGCAGGACAAACTCAACCATGCCTGCCTGCTCGACGGCGCGCGTCTGGCGTATTGCGAATTGAAACGCTATCCGCATGCCGATGTGTCGGCGGCTTTGCGCCAGCTGACAAGTCATCGTGATGGCGCTGCCATGCTTGCCACCGATTCGGTGTTCAGCATGGATGGCGATATGGCACCGCTGCGCGATCTGGTATTGCTGACCCGCACGCAAGACGCGATGTTGTATGTCGACGATGCTCACGGTATCGGCGTATTGGGTCCCGAAGGCCGCGGCAGTGTTGCCGCCGCAAAACTGACCAGCAAGGAAGTGCCCTTGCTGGTATTGCCAATGGGCAAGGCCTTCGGCGGACAGGGCGCGATACTCTGCGGCAGCGAAGCGATCATCGGCCACATCTCGGAAACCGCACGTCCTTATCTCTTCAGCACTGCACCGCCGCCGGCAATGGCAGCCGCGATGCGTGCAAGCCTGAAACTGATTCGCAGCGAACCCTGGCGCCGGGCAAAACTTGCTTCGCTGATCGCGCGTTTTAGACGCGCCGGCATGCGCCATGGTCTGCCATTGCACGATTCGCAAACGGCGATTCAGCCGATCATGCTTGGCAATAATGAAAAAGCATTGAAGATTGCGAAATCGCTCGAAATTCAGGGCTATCTGGTCACCGCCATCCGGCCACCGACGGTTCCCGACGGCCAGGCACGTTTACGTGTCACGCTGACTGCACTGCATACCGAAGAACAGGTGGACGGCTTGATCAAAGCCTTGGCATTCGCGCTGGAAGACAGCCGTCGCCTGCCAGAAAATCACGCAGAAGCTTAAATGCATATCGAGCAACGCGGCACCGGCCCGGCGCTGGTGATGATTCACGGCTGGGCCATGCATTGTGAAATCTTTTCGCCGTTGGTTTCATTGCTGGAAAAACAGTTCACCTGCTTTCTGGTCGATCTACCCGGTCACGGTCGCAGCATTGCCGATCATTCGACTCTGGATATTGCCGTGATCGCGAAAGACATTTCGGAACGGATACCCGCCGCCATCTGGTGTGGCTGGTCACTCGGCGGCTTGGTCGCCTTGCATGCCGCAAGACATTACACGACGAAGGGCTTGATCATGCTGTGCGCTTCGCCGCGTTTCGTCAAAGCCGATCATTGGCCGCATGGCATGAATGCGTCGGTGTTCACCGGATTTTCCGATGATCTGAAAAAAGATTATCGCGGCACGCTGGATCGCTTCATCAGTCTCGAAGCGCAGGGCTCGGATCATATGCGGGAAGAATTGCGCGTGTTGCGCGATGCCGTCTTTGCCTTTGGTGAGCCGGCCGAACGCGTGTTGTGCGAAGGCCTCGAACTGCTGGAAAATACCGACTTGATTGACGCCTGCAGCGGCCTGAATGTGCCCAGCCTTTGGTGTGCCGGAAAACGCGATCGACTGGTTTCGCCATTGGCCATGCAAACGGCATGCGAAATGGCAAACGGTGAATTCTTCGCCATTCAAGGTGGCGGCCATGCACCGTTTTTGACGCATGCCGATCTGGTGGCACAAGCCATTACCAATTTTTCGAAAAAGATGGCATGAAATATTTTCGCGCTCCTGTTTTATTTGAAGCCGCCTCGTTGCGACGGAATTTCGGTCGTGCGGCGAGTTCTTATGCACAAGTCGCGGTATTGCAACGCGAAGTCGAAACCCGATTGATCGAGCAGCTGGATTTCCTGGAAGACCGTCAGCCATTGCGCGTGCTGGATCTGGGTTGCGGGCCGGGGCGCGCCAGCGGCATGATGAAAAAACGATGGCCGAAGGCTCAAGTGATTGCGCTCGACGCCGCTCTGCCGATGCTGAAAGAAGTGCCGAAACAAACCCGTTTCTGGCGACCGATAAAACGCGTCTGCGCCGATGCTTCATCCTTGCCCTTGATCGATGGCAGCGTCGATGTGATTTTTTCCAATCTGTGCCTGCAATGGGTGAATGACTTGCCGGCCACGCTGGCGGAATTCCGTCGCGTATTGAAACCGGACGGCCTGCTTTTGTTTTCGACCTTCGGGCCTGACACCTTATTGGAATTGCGCGAAGCCTATTGGCAGGCCGGTGAAAAGAATCCGCCGCTCAGTCCATTCGCTGCGATCCAGCAAATCGGCGATGCGATGATTGCGGCCGGTTTCAAGAATCCGGTACTGGATCGCGAGCTTTATCAACTGACATATTCCGATGTTCGAAGCTTGATGAAAGAACTGAAAGCCATCGGTGCGAACGACGCACGGCCGCAGCGCTCTCGTGGTTTATCCGGAAAAACCCGTTTGCAAAACATGACGGCAGCTTATGAAAAACTCCGTGTCAATAATGTTCTGCCCAGCACCTGGGAAGTCGTGACGGTGATGGCCTGGGGTCCGGCGCCGGGTGTTTCACGAAGAGAACAGGGTGCGGATATTGCGAGTTTTCCGGCGGACAGAATTCCGGTTCGCAAACGATAACAATAAAGGACGCTCCTACGCGCTCATCACCACGGTAGCGAATCCAGATCGACATTACCGCCGGTAATGATCAGGCCGATTTTTTTTCCGGTGAATTGCATTTTGTTTTTGATGATCGCGGCCAGCACCGTGGCACAGGATGGTTCAACCAGAATCTTCAGCCTTTCCCAGATCAGGCGCATGGCTTCGATGGTGTCCTGATCGGGTACGGTGAAAATTTCAACTCGCCGTTCCTGCATGATGTGCAAATTGATTTCACCCACGGTGGCACGCAAGCCATCGCAAATCGTGTTCGAGACAATGTCGGTGATGCGCATGTTCGCTTGCAACGATTCATACGCATCGGCGGCGCCACTTGGTTCGGCGCCGATCGTACGACAGGTTTTAGATTTGCCGGCAACCGCAATGGCAGTGCCACTGATCAGGCCGCCGCCACCAACCGGTGCGATCATGAAATCCAGTGTCGGTGTTTGCTGCAGACACTCCAAGGCCGCCGTGCCCTGACCCGCAATCACGTCAACATTGGTGTAGGGATGAACCATCGCGGCACCGGTTTGCTGCCGGATTTTATCGGCAGCGTCATCGCGACCCTTCATCGTGTTATCGCAAAAAGTAATTTTGCCGCCAGCTTGTTCGATGGCTTTCAACTTGGCGGGATTCGCGCCATTCGGTACCACGATGTAGGCAGGAATATTTCTGGTTTTTGCCGCCAATGCCAGCGCCGCGCCATGGTTACCTGAGGAATGCGTTACTACGCCATTGCTGGCTGCCTGTTCGTCAAGATTCCAGACCGCATTGCAGGCGCCACGAAACTTGAATGCGCCGGCGCGCTGGAAATTTTCGCATTTGAAAAACAGTTCGGCGCCGACCAGTTCGTTGATGGATGCCGATTGCAGTACCGGAGTCACGTGTGCGTAAGGCGCTATGCGTGCCGCTGCCGCAAGGATGTCTTCAAAGACCGGTTTTTTGTTTTCGCTGCCCATTTATTGCTCCGCTTTTTTTTGCCCCAGCAAACTGCTCAGGCTTGAGCCGATCACGACCAATACCGCGCCAACATAGCCGAGCGTCGTCACATGTTCCGATGCAACAGTGTCGGGCGATATCGAATGCACAATCGCCACGCATGCCAGGCACAGCAAGGGTGTCACCGCCAAAATAGCGGACACGCGCGAGGCTTGCCAGTGCACCAGCGCCTCGGCAAAGGCGCCGTAGGCAATCAGCGTGTTGATGGCGCAATACGCCAACGCCCAGGCATGTTTTTGATCCAGCGCCAGTATTTTTTGCGGATGGGAAAATGGCAACAACAGCAAACTAGCTACCGCGTAGATAAAAAACAGAATGGTTTGCGAACTTAAACGCAGCAGCAATTGTTTCTGGATCAACGCATACCCGGCCCACACGACTGCCGCAAAAATGACCGAAGCCGAACCGATCAGATAAGCCTGCGTTCCCAAGGCCGTGCCTTTGAGTTGATCGCTGAAAAACAAGGCCAGCCCGCAGGCAATGATCGCCAAACCGCACCATTGCCCGAATTGGTAAAGCTCGCGAAAAATGAAGATGCCACCCAATGCCATCAGCAAGGGGGCAAGCTGAATAAGCAATTGCGCGTTCGCCGGCGTGGTGTACTGCACGCCGAGCAAATAGAAAACGTAATTGCCGATCAGCAGCAGTGCAGCTGCGGCAAGATGCCTCCAGCGCTTTTTATCCAAGGCCTTGAAAACCGATAAACCACCACGCCAGCTCAGCCAGACCAGCATCACGATGGTCGCCACCAGAAAGCGGAACCAGGTGAGCGTGATCGCATCGAGTTCTTCCAGCGTTACTTTCAGGGCTACCGGCAAACTGGCCCAGCAAAGCGCGGTAATGATGGCGAGCATCAGGCCCAGTCGCCAACGGCCCGACGCTTGATGTAAGGCCATGGGAATTCCTTGTGTGCGTTATGTTGCAGATTCTAACATTCCACGTGCTTTGGCTTATGAGTTAAGTGACGATTCACTCGTATTGCACGACACTGGTCTTCACTCAGGAGTCCGCCATGAAACTCAAGCTCGCCGCCGCCGTTCTTGTCATCCTTGCCAGCTCGGGTTGCGTGACAAGCACGAACAGCTACACGCGTGACATCGTGTACCGCGATGGCAGTTATTACTCGCCAGCCGATGAACAAAATGGCGATTACTATTACGAGCCGGAACCTGACTACGGCTATTACGACGACAACTATTACTATGGCAGCTCATGGTATGTCGGCATTGATCCCTACCGCTGCCGGTTTTCCCACTACCACGATCAGTATTGCGATTACCGCTGGGGTAGCTCTTACCTGAACTTTGGCGGATTGACGCTCTACTTCGGCAATTCGAATTACCAAGGTTATGGTTACGGCTATCCTGGTTATGGTTATTACGGCGGCTATCCCTATTACGGTTATGGCTGGTATTCCCCGAGACCGCGGCCACATGCGAACGGCCCAATCCCCATGCCGAAACCCGAACGACCTGGCAACCAGGTGCCGGATTACAGCTACAACACTCCCGGCATGCGCGTATCCGGCGAACCGGTCAGAATGCCCACCAAACCTGGCGTTCTCAATCAGGCACCAGACGAAACTGTCAGCGATAACGAGAGTGAAGACCGACAAAACCTGAATCCGTACACTCGCACGCGTGAACGCAGGCCGATAATTCGCCCCGAATATCGTCAAGAGGAACGTGATGAGCGTGCCAATGATGGAATCGCAATCGGTAATCCCAATCGACAAGGCAGGCAGACCAAGCCAGCATTGCTGGTAGAGGGTGACGATACCTACCAGGCCAGCGACAAGCCGGTGCGGCAAGATCGCAATACCCTGCCTTATCCGCAAACGGTGAATTCCGGTCCAGGTCGTGAACCCACGGTTGAAATTGATGCTGCCGATTCCACTCCGGTCGAGCGTTCCAACCGGAATAATCGTCAGGAGCGCCCGGCACCACGAATACAAACGCGTGAACGGGTCGAGCGCTCGGAAAGAATCGAGCGGCCAGTGCGCGTGATCAAAAAAGACGATAACGACCGCGGCGGGTAATGAGCAAACAGCCCTTGGCTCTTTAAGGCAGCTTAATTGACACAATGTGTCGCTTTTTGACCTAAACTTGATCTCTAGCTTGTCTGGCGCTCGGCGTTGATTCCCCCGGATCCCCCCTGTTCCCAAAGAATCGGCCCGAGTGCCAGCATTTTATTTCGCATGCAAGGGACATAAAAAAGGCCGGGAGCTCCCCCCGGAGCTCCCAGCCAGCATCCCCCTCATGTTTCTGTGCCGCCCCTGTTCAGTCGAGACAGGCATGTAGGGTGCCTGGCAGTATCAGCAGGATGCATGCCAAAAGCTTGTTTATACTTGTTAAAACTTGTGACATGAAACTCTTTCGCCGGCGCGCCGCTGCGCATATTCCTTACCCCTCACTAAAATGACCCCATGAAAAACGATTTTTTTAATTACGACGTCATAGTGATTGGTGGCGGCCATGCCGGCACCGAGGCAGCACTGGCTTCGGCACGCGCAGGCGCACGCACCTTGCTGCTGACCCACAGCATTGAAACCATTGGCCAAATGAGCTGCAATCCGGCCATCGGCGGCATCGGCAAAGGCCATTTGGTAAAGGAAATCGATGCACTTGGCGGGGCGATGGCGCGCGCCACGGATCGGGCCGGCATTCAGTGGCGCACCTTGAATGCGAGCAAAGGCCCGGCGGTTCGTGCAACACGGGCCCAGGCAGATCGCCAGCTTTATAAATCCGCCATTCGCCATATCGTCGAAACTCAGGAAAACCTGACCTTGTTTCAGGCTCCCGTCGATGACATCGTTTTTGAAAATGGCCGCGTTTCCGCGGTAATGACGCAAAGCGGTTTGCGCTTCAATACCAAAGCGGCCGTGTTGACCGCCGGTACTTTTCTGGCGGGAAAGATCCATATCGGCCTGACCAATTACGCCGGTGGCCGCGCGGGCGATCCGCCTGCCATTACTCTGGCCGAAAAATTGCGCGACGGGCCCTTTGTCGTCGATCGCCTGAAAACCGGCACGCCACCGCGTATCGATATCCGCTCGATCAATTTCGAAGGCCTCGAAGAACAACCCGGCGACACGCCGATTCCGACCATGAGTTTCATCGGAAACAAGAGCGAACATCCGCGGCAGATTTCCTGCTGGATCACGCATACCTCCGAACAAACCCACGAAATTATTCGTGGCGGCCTTGATCGCTCGCCGATGTATTCCGGCGTGATCGAAGGCGTGGGCCCACGTTATTGCCCGAGCATCGAAGACAAGGTCGTGCGTTTCGCCGACAAGAATTCGCATCAGATTTTCATCGAACCGGAAGGACTCGATACGTTTGAAATTTATCCGAACGGCATTTCCACGTCACTTCCTTTCGATGTGCAATTCGATCTTGTCCGCTCGATCAAGGGTTTCGAAAATGCGCACATCACGCGCCCGGGCTATGCCATCGAATACGATTATTTCGATCCGCGCGGATTGAAAGCATCGCTGGAAACAAAGGGCATCAACGGCCTGTTTTTTGCCGGCCAGATCAATGGCACAACCGGTTACGAAGAAGCAGGCGCACAGGGCCTGATAGCCGGTTTGAACGCTGCGCGCCAGACGCAGGACAAGCCGGCCTGGACGCCGCGTCGCGATGAAGCGTATATCGGCGTTTTGATCGACGATTTGATTACGCACGGCACCACCGAGCCCTATCGCATGTTTACCTCGCGTGCCGAATACCGTTTGCAATTGCGCGAAGACAATGCCGATACCCGCCTGACTGAAATCGGTTACAACATGGGTCTTGTCGACGAACAACGCTGGTCCGCTTTTTCGCGCAAGGCAGAGGCGGTAAAAACCGAAAGCGAACGCTTGAACAAACTCTGGGCAACGCCGACCAATGCACTCGGTGCCGCAGTGCAATCGCAATTGAATGTTCCGATTACACGCGAATGCAATGTGCTCGACCTGATCAAGCGTCCGGAAATCACCTACGCCAGGCTGATGTCGGTCGCGGATCTGGGCCCCGGTGTCGACGATGAAAAAGTGGCCGAACAAATTGAAATCAGCGTGAAATATTCGGGCTATCTGGATCGTCAAAAGGAAGATATCGAGCGGCAACGCCGTCATGAAGACACCGAAATACCTGCCGACTTCGACTACCAGACCATTTCCGGTCTTGGTAACGAACTGGAATCCAAATTAATGAAGGTCAGGCCACAAACCGTCGGCCAGGCCCAGCGCATACCCGGCATGACGCCGGCCGCCATTTCCCTGCTGCTGGTCACGCTCAGCAAGCGTCGCCGGGTAGCCTGAGTCGAATCAAGGCCATAAAGTCTCGTTATTGACATCGAAATCCGCGATCTGCGGAAATAAATGTCAAAAAACCTACCTACGCAGTGGTATGGCGGCGAAAGTTCAATTAAAGTTAAGACTCTAACCGAGGCTCACCTCGGAGGTGGGCCGAAGCGGTCTGCGGAAAAGCAGTGATCTGCAACTCCGCAACGTGGCGCTCAATGTATTTTCGTTCACGCTCAGGAGTTTTCAACATGCCACGTATATCCCATCTCGCCGCCGCCTGTGCATTGGCGCTTTGCGCCCAGGCTGCACAAGCCCAACAGTTCTCCGGTGTTGTCACTTTCGGCGACAGCCTGAGCGATGCCGGTAACGTCTCGACCGTCGATGGCAGTGCTGCCACCGCGGCCGGCAACAGTTTCACGACCAACAACGACCCGGTAGCTGCCCAGATTATCGCCGCGCAATACGGCTATAACCTGCAACATTCCGTCGTCGGTGGTACCGATTACGCCTGGGGTGGCTCCTGCGCCCAGTTCGCCACGTCGGGAACAACGCCTCCCTGCGTTGCACAACCAATTGCCGTCGGACCAGGCCTTTTCTATTTCGCCCGACTAGACCAGCAAATCACGCAATACCTTGCAACAACAGGCGGCTCGGCCGATCCGAATGCGCTTTATACGGTATGGAGCGGTGCCAATGATATTTTTGCTTCGCTTGGTACGGCATGGACCACTTCGCCAGCCATCATCGGCGGAACAACAGGCGTAGCGAATGCCGTTATTGCCAACGTCACCACCCTGCAAAATGCCGGCGCCAACTACATCATCGTATTCAATCTGCCTGATCTCGCGCGCACCCCGCAATTCAACACGCTGTCAACTGCCACACAGGGCGCCGCCAATCTGGCTTCGGTCAGCTATAACGCTGCCTTGAATGCCGGTCTTGACGGTCGCCAAGGTATTATTCCGATCAACGTTTATGCGTTGGTGAACGAATCCATCGCAAACCCTGCGTACTTTGGCTTTACGAACGTAACAACCGCTGCCTGCATTGGCGGCAGTTCATTGGCCTGCGGTGCAGTCGGTTCCGGTAATCCGATCAATTACGCTCCCGGTACTAACGATACCTTCCTGTTCGCCGATACCGTACATCCCACCGGTGCTGGTCACCGCTTGCTGGCTAGCGTGGTGACCTCGACCATTGCAGCACCGGGTCAGGTTTCGCTCGCAGGTGAATTGCCGGTTCAAGTCTATAGCGACCACAGCGGCGCCATTAACCAGGCCCTATTGAGCGATAAAGTCGGTGGTGGCGAAGCGGGTTCCGCCCCCCGTGGTTTCTTCCAGGCACAGTTTGGCAACCAGGATTACGATGCCAGCCCGAATTCCCCAGCGCTGAGCACCAATAGCAATTCGATCACCGCCGGCTTTGACTATCGTTACAGCGAAGGTCTGAGCTTTGGTGCCGCAATCAGCTACGGCAACTCGAATGGCGATTTCAGTGGCGGCGACATCGACGGCAAGGAAATTCTTGGCTCGGCTTTTGCCACCGCTCATTTCGGCAATGGCTACATCAACGGCATTCTGTCGCTCGGCAGCAGCAGTATCGATATCAACCGCTACATCGTCCTCGGCCCATCGGTTCGTGTCGAAGAGGGCAATGCCAATGCTTCGCACAAGGCGTTTGAACTCAGCGGTGGCTACCTGTTCGGTGACGCCGTTCGCCACGGTCCTTTTGCCAGCGTGACATGGCAAAAAATCAGCGTGGGCGACTATGCCGAAAACAGCGGCACCTCGACCTCGATGCGCTTCGACGGCTTTGATCGTGATTCCCTGATTGGCCGTGTCGGTTATCAGCTGCAAGGCAGTTTCGGTGATAGTGCGATTCATCCAAGCCTGCGCGTAGCTTACGCTTCCGAAAACCAGAACGATCCAACCCGCGTTACCGCCGGATCGACCTCGATGAACGGCCAATTCACCCTGGATGGTTTCACGCCTTCCGATAACTGGGTCGAAGCGGATCTGAGCGTCAGTGTCGAATTCACCGACACCATCAATGGCTACCTCGGTTATCACGGTCGCTTGAGCGATGATAACCAGGACAACAACAGCTACAACATCGGTGTAAACGTAGCTTTCTAAGTCTTCATAAAGAAAATAAAAAGCCGCCTTCGGGCGGCTTTTTTATTGACTGGACCACTCAAATACGGCGAACGGGGCCTTGCTGAGTGTCTGCTTTGGAACAGCCTTGGTTCCATGCATGACACATTCCGTTTGTCGGCATCCGGAATGCGAACAATAAAAAAACCGGGCCTCTCGCGAGACCCGGTTTTTTATTGTCGATTACTTACCAGCCGAAGGATGCACCGGCACCTGTCGCTGTCTTGTCACCATCGAATGCCGCACCGAAACTGATCGTGACGCTATCGGAAACGGTACGTTGGAAGCCAAGCGCGAATGCGGTTTGACCACCGTAATTACCAAGGCCGACCGCGAGGCGATTTTCCTTGTCGTTACCGGAAGCCGCTGCCGTCATTTGAGCCATTGCTGCCGACATTGCACCGACTTGATCAACGCGTTTATCCAGACCTTCGATTTGATATTGGAGGTTGTCGATCTTGTCGTCGAAGCCCGCTACGTTAATCACAACCGCAGCAATTTGGGAATTGGTGTAGTTGTTGGCGGCAACCAGGACTGCCGCATCCGCTGATTGCATCTGGTTCAAGTTGACTGCGTCGGTACCCTGGGTTGCAGCTGCCACGTTGGTGATCTGGCGTTCGGTACCGATACCACCGACCGAAACCGTATTTGCGCGCGCGCCGGTAGTCGAGCCTGCACCGATTGCCACGCTATTGGCAGCTGATGCAGTTGCACCCGCGCCAAGAGCTGTACTGGTCGTGCCGCTGGCATTGGCAG
>ENA-UOWO01004895-UOWO01004895.1-activated-sludge-metagenome-genome-assembly--contig:-NODE-4895-length-14522-cov-12.773001_pt1 | contig 14522 bp, 13 predicted proteins | sample MGYA00238148_ERZ761564 | MGnify/ENA primary metagenome ERZ761564 (study PRJEB28885, sample SAMN05720194) | activated sludge metagenome | isolation source: Anaerobic digester | place: USA...
ATGGCATTGATTGTTGGATGTTCCGTGTTGGGCGTTTGAGTTTTGAGACAGCCTCGCCTCGCGGGCCGGGTTGGCCCGGGCGTTGCGCGGCTGGTGAATCGCGGACGCCGGGGACGGCGTCCCTCCCAACTGATACTGAGACGCCATCGTGGAGGTGATGATCTGGCGTTGTCGTCGAGTGGTGATGCCCGTTGCGCCGCTTGGGTGCGTGGCGCTGGAGCGGGCATGCCGACTCGACGCGCGAACCACGTTCCGCTACGCTGCTGCCATGGTCGGATTGGCCGGGGCTCTTGAATTCGCGCGGGGGTTGTTTCTGGTGGCCGGATTAGCGGTGGCCGCCTTTGCGGCAAATGCCAATGCGGGCGGCGACTACTTCAGCGTCACCTACCCGCCTTCGTCCGAGACAAACGTGCTCCAGGTTGGCGTGACCTACACGCTCTGGATTCCGGGCGGAACTGGGGAGATGCGCGGGCTTATCGTTCATCAGCACGGATGCGGGGTGGGCGCGTGCAAGGGCGGTGCGACTGCGGCATACGACCTGCACTGGCAGGCGCTCGCGAAGAAGTGGAGATGCGGCTTGCTCGGCCCTTCCTATCACCAGGAGGAAAAGCAGAACTGCCGGCTGTGGTGCGATCCCCGGAATGGTTCCGACAAGGCATTTCTGAGATCGCTTCGCGATCTGGCGGTTCAGTCGAAGCACCCGGAACTGGAGCGGGTGCCCTGGTGCCTGTGGGGCCATTCGGGCGGCGGATTCTGGGCGAGCCTGATGCAGGTGATGCACCCGCAGCAGATCGTGGCGATCTGGTTTCGGTCGGGCACGGCATACAGCGCGTGGGAGAGGGGCGAGGTGCCGAGACCCGAGATTCCGGCGGCGGCACTCGGTATTCCAATGATGTGCAACCCCGGCACCAAGGAGCGGGATCACGAGCGATTCAAGGGGGCGTGGGAGGGGCTGACGGCGATGTTCCGCGCATACCGCGCCGAGGGGGCACCGATTGGTTTCGCCCCCGATCCAAACACCAGCCACGAGTGTGGTGACAGCAGGTATCTGGCCATCCCGTTCTTTGATGCGTGTCTGGCGATGCGCTTGCCGGACAAGGCCGGCGAGCAGCTCAAGGCGGTCGATTTCCGGCGATCGTGGCTTGCTGGGATGCCGGGGGATGAGCCGGGTCCGGCAGATCAGTTCAGCGGTGACGCGAAGACATCGGTGTGGCTGCCAGATGCGCGGGTTGCAAAGGCGTGGATGGAGTATGTCATCGCGGGCGAAGTTGCCGACACCACGCCTCCGCCCGCGCCATCAGGTGTGAGCGCCACCCCGAAGCCAGACGGGGCGGTGGAATTGACGTGGGGCGCAGAGGCAGATCTCGAGAGCGGGATTCAGGCCTTCGTGATCCAGCGAGACGGGAAGGAAGTCGGGCGAGTTCCCGAGAAGGGATTGACGAAGTTTGGCAAGCCACTGTTCCAAACCATGTCGTACCACGACACGCCCGAGGCGCCGTTGCCAGAGATGCGCTTTGTTGACAAGGCCGTCTCCGGTGGCGGGAGCCACGAGTATCGGGTGTTGACGTTGAATGGTGTCGGTCTGACTTCAGGGCCGAGCGATGCTGTGCGCAATTGAAAGAGAGCGGTCACCAGGAGATGCCACCATGAAACACATGTACCTAGTCCCCCGACTCCGACCGGATCGGATCAATGCACCGGGGCGGTCATCAGCCGTTGCGCGGGTTGCGGTCGCCGTCATCCTGTCGATGGCGGGCTTGGCCCATTCCGGTCAACCGGATGCCGTCGCACAGGCCAAGAAGGCCGGGAAGACTGGGGCGCGTCTCGTTGGCGTGGCTGCGATCTGCCAGCCGCCTGGCGCGCGCGCCGAAGACATGGAAAAGTGGATCGATGCCGCCGCGTTGAACAAGCCGGACATCATCCTGTTGACCGAGGGCTGCATGCACAACACGCCCCGCAACGCGACCCGCGAGGAGAAGGACGCGAAATCCGAGCCGTTGCCGGAACCCGGGCCGATCACCCGATTGCTCTCTGGCAAGGCGAAGCAGCACCATTGCTACATCATCGGCAGCTACTGGCGAAAGAACACACAAGGTCCTGGCCGCTTCAACAGCGCCGTGCTGATCGATCGCGCTGGAGACGTGGTGGGTTACTACGACAAGAAATTCCCCACCATCGGGGAAATGGAGGGGGGCGTTCTTCCGGGGCGCGGCGCGGTTGTTTTTGACACCGACTTCGGGCGCATCGGTGCGCTGATCTGTTTTGACCTCAATTTCGATGAGCTATTGGCGGAGTACAAGAAGAAGGGCGCCGAGCTGCTGTGTTTTCTGTCGAACTATCGCGGGGGGGTGCGCGTCCCGGCCATCGCCATGCGAAACCAGTGTTTCATCGCGAGCGCGGTGCCGGACGAGAATGGCGTGATCGTCGATCCGCTCGGTCGGACGCTCGCCGAATCGAGCCACTACGGGCGCATCATATTTGCCCGCATCAATCTCGACAGTCAGTTGATCCACATCGACTTTAACGTAGACCGCGTTCGGCTCATGAAAGAAAAGTACGGCCCGGCGGTGAGCGTCGAGGTCGCCAGCCCAGAGGCCTACTATTTCATTTCGTCGCTCCATCCGGACAAGTCGATTCAGGACATGATCAAGGAGTTTGAGATCGAGACCCTCGATCAGTATCTGGATCGCTCGCGGTCAGTGCGATTGCAGCATCTGCCCAAAGGGGAGTGATGGCCTCTGGCGGGCGAGTCCCTTTGTGCATCGATGGTTCGAGATATCACTCCAGCTCTGGCGGCACCGCGCCGTAGCCCCATGGGGCCTTGAAGGGTAGGGGGGGAGGTGGTTGGGGCACCGGGCCGGGTGTCATCTGGTTGGCCAATTCGATGCCGGTGTTGGCCATTTGGCGGCCGGCGGTGATTTCCAGGTTGCTGTAGGAGGAGAGCCGCGTTTCGTAGCCGCCGCCGTGGGGGCCGAACGCCTGCTCGGTGGGGACGTATCCGACGACGCCGTTGGCCAGCTCGACAGGGAAGGTGAATGGGAACTTGCTGCCCTTCTTGATGTCGAGCCCGTACTGCACGAAATACTCCGCCGGGTTTGTCACGAACACAGCGGGGCCAACCTGCACCGCCTGCACCTCGACCTCCACTTCTGGACGCACCTTCATCAGGGAATCCAGCAGCACGGTCTCTTTGGCGAAGGTCCATTCGGTCGCTCCGACCTCTTTCGGGTCTTTTTGAACCAGCTCGAGGGCCTTCTTCACCTTCTCCGGCGAAGGTGCGCGGCGTTTGATGTTCCAAACCTTCTGTCGCACATCCAGTGGCACATCGCCGGACGCGCCGCGGCGGATCAGCAACAGGGTTTTGAATGCCTCCGCTCCGACGCGGCCACCGACGATCTGGCACCATTCCTCGGGGGCGGGGTTCTGGAACTTGGCGAGGTTATCCACTTGCGTCACGTCGCCGCAGGGTCCTTGCATGAAGACCACCGGCAGGGCGGCGTTGCCGGTTGCGCCGCGCAGCGTCTGTTCCATGGCCCAGACCCAGTTTGCCGAGATGCCGCCGGGGGCGGTCGTCGCGTGGCACGCATAATTGACCACCACCCCGAGCAGATTGCCCTTCGCATCCCAGGCGCCCACGACGCCGACTTGCGGATCGGTGGGTCCCGCGTAACCGACGATATCGGGATTGCCCACGCCGGGATGCGAGAAGCTCAGGCCGTTCTTCATGCGCAGGCGGCGGTTGAACGCGACCTTGTCCTCGTGTCCATAGCCGACGGCGAGCTTCGCTTCGGCGCGCATGTCGTTGGCGGCCGCGACGGCCTCGACGATCTGGCGCTTCAGCCGCAGCGTGTAGCCGGGATCCGAGACAATGGATTTGTTGTAGACGAGATCCTTGACCAGCGGCGAGGCGTTGTCGAAATCGCCTGGTTCGCCCATGCCGATGGGCCCGGAGGAATGCGAGTGCGAGGCACCGACGAGCACGCACTCTGGCGTGATGCCGCAGCGTTTCTGAATCTCTGCGCGCGCGTCCTTCACCAGGCTGCGGGTCACGAAGAGGATATCGACCCCGACCAGGGCGACGCGCTGCTTGCCGTCGGCGAAGACGGCGGCACGGACCTTGCACGGATCGTGGAATGCGCGGTGATAGCTCTTGCCGTATCCGCCGGGGGCCTCCATGCCGATGTCCGGTGTGATGTCGCGCTCGGCGAAGCCGGCCTTTAGTGTCGCGGGGGCGTCGGCGGGCTTCTGGGCGAAGGCGGAGGTCGCAAGTATCGCTGCGGCGCTGATTGCGATGGGCATGAGGGGTAGATCTCGGCGCATGGGTTGATTCTGAAGGCTCGTCATCAAGTTGCAAGGCTCGTCCTGAAACGTGGGCTAACCAATAGATTTAAACCACGGATATCGTTCATGGCACGGGCAAGCCCGAAACGTTCGGGCACGAGGGCCAAGGAACCTGCTCGCGGGCGATTCGAATCGCGCGCAAGCGCGCTCCTGCGCTCGATTTCTCTTCCCGGTCGTCCGGCGGCCACCGGGCACAGCTGGCTCACGCTTCCCGCTGCAGCTTTGACAAGTGTCGGGCGATGGCTTTCTCCTTGACCTAGGCAACACCGGGGAGTCAGCATTTTTTTGCGCCCAGCGCATTGTCACGGGGCGTGGCAGGAAGGAGATTCACCATGGACACGAAGGTCTCCCGGAGATGTTTCTTACAAACCACGGCCACGGGATTGCTGTCGTCGGGCGCGTTGCTCGCGATGGCCCAGCGGCTGTCGGCCGCACCGCCCGAACTTGGCCTCAGATCGAAGATTCGGGTGGGCAAGATCTATCTCGGTCGGCCCCGCGGTGGCTGGCCCACGCCGTTGCTCGATCTCGAGGCCGAGATTCGGCGTTTTGAGGCCGAGATGGCGAAGCTGCCCGGCCTCGGGGATATCGAGTTTATTGATTGCGGGCTGGTCAGCGATGCCGCGCAGATCGCGGGAGCTCGGGAGAAGTGCAAAGATGCCAGCGGCCTTCTTGTGGTCCATCTCAGCATCGGGACCGCGCCCCTGATGCAGGCCCTGATGGAGTCGAACATCCCGATGGTGATATTCTCCATGCCCTACAGTGGGCACGAGTGGCACGTCGTCGCCGGCTGGCAGCGCGAAGGTCGGCTGGTCGATGTGCTTCCCAGCAGCCGGTACGAGGACATCGCCGTGGCGGTCCGGCCGTTTCGGGCCGTGCAGCGATTGCGCGAGACGCGCGTCCTCCACGTCAGCACGCGGGAAGCCAATGCCGAATATTGCGGTTCCATCCGGGAGAAGTTTGGCACGGAGATCATATCGCTTGGACTTGCCGACCTGCAGAAGGCGTATCAGGAGGTGGATCAGTCGGAGGCCCGGGCAGACGCCGAGCGATGGGCCGCCGAGGCGGAGAAGATCGTCGAGCCCGGGAAGGACGACATCCTGAAGGGCTCGGTGATGTACGTCGCGATGCGGAATCTCCTCGCGCAGCACAACGCGCAGGCGATAACCATGAATTGCCTCGGGATGGGCCTGATCGATCGCGGCATGGGATACCCGTGCCTTGGCTTCGTGCGTTTCAACAACTGCCTGTTGGCGGGAGTCTGCGAGGCGGACTTGAAATCCACCATGACACAACTGATCTTCACCTATCTCGTTGGCCGAACCGGCTTCGTGACGGACCCGGTGTTTGACCTCTCCACCAGCAGCATCATTCACGCCCATTGCGTCGCCGCCACTCAGATGGAAGGCCCGTCGAGCAAGCCCGCGCCCTACCACATCCGCACCCATCTGGAGGACAATCGCGGCGTGTCGCTCCAGGTGAGGATGCCGGTCGGTGGCAAGATCACGATGGCCCGGCTGATCGGGACGGACAAACTGCTCTTCAGCACGGGGGACGCTATCGATAGCCCCTTTGTGGATCGCGGTTGCAGGAGCAAGCTCACGATGCGGGTCGAGAATCCCGACCGGTTCCTCGCGAACTGGTCGTGCGGTCTCCACCGCGTCATCTTCTACGGCGACCATGGTCGCGACGTTGCGCGCTTCTGTCGGCTCACGAAGATCCGCATGCTCTACGAAGGGGTCGATGATCTCAGAGATGTCGAGGGCCTCGAGTGGGAGCCCCGCGTGCACGCATAGCCGGCGTCGGCACGACTGCCCGAGGCGATTGCGTTTCGTTTGAAGGTGACCGCAAGGGTCGGGCGGTCCAGCGCCCGCTCTCGTGCGCGGAGCGGATTTCCCACGTTTGTGTTTCATCGGCGCGGCGGCGCCACGCTGCCAGACAATCGCGTGGGCTCTTTTGCCGAATCGGGAACGCCCTGACCTCGTCTCAACGGGTAGAAATGGAGTGAGAACAGAGATGAAAAAGCTAGCTGCAATCGTATTAGCGTGTTGTGCGTTGAGCACGGCGGCGATGGCGCATGGCGGCTTCAGCCTGTCGTTTGGATATAGCGACTGCGGTCGTTCGTATTATCGGCCGCACTACTACGGCTACTCCCGCGCGCCGGTGATCGTCTATCGGGCCCCGTCGTACTGTTATCGACCGTGGTATGGGGACCGATACTACTATCGGTATAACAGCTGGGATCGGCCGTGGGGGCGCCATCACCATCGCCATCACCATTGATCCTATAGCCGAAGCTAACGGCCATTAGGAGTGGGCCCCGAATCGGCAATCGGCCAAGAGAGAGCCGGACCGATGAGGGGCCTTGCCGTTGTGCGGATCGGGCGGTCACCCGTCGTCTGCGGACTTGGATCGTGCGCCCTTGACCGGGACGTTGTCGATGAGCCGGGCCTTCCCCAGAAAGATGGCGGCGCAGAGCCTGCCGTTGGCGACCTCGGCATAATCGACGCGGAATCCCTGACGTTTCAGCAGGCGGCGGGCTTCGGTGGCCGCGCGACTGGGGCCCAGCTTGGCGGCGGCGGCGAGCGCGCGGTGGAAGTGGGGCGCTCGGGCGCGCTCGGCGGGAGTGATGTATCGGTTGCGCGAACTCATGGCGAGGCCGTCGGGCTCGCGGGTGGTGGGGGAGATGATCAGGCGAACGGGGAAATGGAGATCGCGGATCATTCGGGCGATGACATCGCATTGCTGGGCGTCCTTTTGGCCGAACACGGCGACGTCGGGCAGGACGATGTTGAAGAGTTTGGCGACGACGGTCGTCACGCCACGGAAGTGAGTGGGCCGCGAGGTGCCGCAGCGACCTCGGGATTGTTGGGTTTCCTCCACCCAGGTGGAGTGATCGGCGGCGTACAATCCTGCCGGGGCGAAGAGGACATCGGCGCCGAGGCGGCGGCACGCGGTGGCATCTCGGCGAAACGTGCGCGGGTAGGCGGCGAGATCCTCGCGTGGGCCGAACTGGGTTGGGTTGACGTAGATCGAGACCACCACGACGTCCGCAGCGCTGCGCGCGCGGCGGATCAGGCTCAGGTGGCCGGCGTGCAGGGCCCCCATGGTCGGGACGAATGCGATGCGGAGACCCCGCCGCTTGCAACCGCGGGCGAACGATTGCATTCTTGCCGCCGAACGAATCACGCGCATAACAGGTCATTCTTATGCCAGAGAACTACATCCAGCAACTGTTTGCCGAGCGCATCGGCGGCGCCGGGTACGGCAAGGGCACGGCGATATACAAGTTTGAGAAGATCAAGCGGGCCAAGGCGGAGGCGCGCAAGGCGCATCCGGATACGGAGCTGTTGGATCTGGGGGTGGGGGAGCCCGATGAGATGGCTTTTCCCGAGGTGGTGGACACGCTGGCGGCAGAGGCCAGGCGGCCCGAGAACCGCGGCTATGCGGACAACGGCGACGAGATTCTCAAGCGATCGGCGGCCCGCTACATGAGGGATGTGTGCGGGGTCGAGATCGATCCCGCAACGGAGGTGATACATTCGATTGGATCGAAGGCGGCGCTGTCGATCCTGCCGGCGTGTTTCATCAACCCGGGCGACGTGGCGCTGATGACGAGCCCGGGATATCCGGTTTTTGGAACGCACGCGAAGTACTACGGGGGCGAAGTCTACAACCTTCCGCTTCGCGAGGAGAGCGGCTACCTGCCCGATCTCGACGCGATACCGCGGGACGTGCTGGGGCGCGCGAAGACGCTCGTGCTGAACTATCCGAACAACCCGACGGGCGCCAGCGCGACGCCGGAGTTCTTTCGGCGCGTGGTGGAGTTTGCCGTGCGGAACCGGATCGTGGTGATCCACGATTTTGCGTACGCGGCGCTCGTATTCGAGGGACGCCCACTGAGTTTCCTGTCGGTGCCGGGGGCGAAGGACGTGGGGATCGAACTCCATTCTGCCAGCAAGAACTTCAACATGACGGGTTGGCGGTGTGGTTTTGTGGCGGGCAATCCGAAAGTCGTGCGGGCCTACGGGGACGTGAAGGACAACAGCGACTCCGGCCAATTCTTGGGGATCCAGCACGCGGTGGCGTACGCATTCGATCATCCCGAGATCACGCGGGCGATTGCGGCGAAGTACTCGCGGCGGATGGACCTGCTCGTGCCGGCGCTGAAGCGCCTGGGTTTTTCGGCGAAGAAGCCGAAGGGTTCGTTCTTCCTGTATGTCCGTGCACCAAAGGCGATCGTGCGGGGCGGAGAGCGGGTCGCATTTCAGGCGGCCGAGGATTTCAGCCAGTTCCTTATCCGGGAGAAGTGCATCTCGACGGTGCCATGGGATGATGTCGGCGCCTACATCCGCTGGAGCGTGACCTTCCAGGCGGCGGGCGAGTCCGAGGAGCGCAGGGTCGTGGCCGAGGTGGAGCGCCGGCTCTCGGATCTCAAGCTGGAGTTCTGATCCGTGGCGGCTGGCATAGTGCCGCGGCCATTGGATTTCTCGCGGTCCGGGACCGGAAGGCCGCTCGGCCCGAGCGAGCTGGCGCGGATGGCGGGGCGCACGCCGTTTCTGCATTGGTTGCTGACGACCGAAGGGCTGACGACCGCGGCGCTGGCGGCGCGGTGCGGATGTCGACTTCGCAGCCAGCGAGAGGTTGGCGTGGTCGGCGGCAGGCTGGCGAGGCGGCATCTGCTACTGGACGGCATGGGTCGGGCGGTGGAGTGCGCGGAAGTCAGGATGGGGACGGGACACGCGGCATGGGCCACGCTCCGTGAGGCGCTGGGCCCGTGGCTGGCCGCTGGGGGTTGGCGGCTGCGCAAGCGCCAGATCCGGCCCATGGCTTTCCCGAACCATGGAGCGTGGCTCCAGGTTTTCCCCGAAGGGAGATCATGGCTTGAGGTGTTTGGGCGGAGCTATCTCCTTGATGCTTCGCTTGGGGGGGAGGGGGTGTGCCTCGAGGTTATCGAGGCATGGAATCCGGCGATCGTCGGGTGGTGATTGAGTGTCGTCCGCTGCGGCCCGCATTCTCTCTCACGGAGCCGCGGAGGTCCGATCAAGGCTCCGTCGATGGGGGTGAAGGGCGCGAGCCCCGGCCATTTGCCGGGATGTTTTTGAGCTTCTCCAGCAAGAAGCTAAATAGGTCAGGATACCTCATCTTCGCGAAGTCGTTGTTGTAATTGATCTCGTGCTCGATGCCGACCGTGTTGAGTCGCCCCTCGAGCCCCGCGCCGAAGTTGGCGGAGTGGGGCGGGTCTTTGTAGGGCTGGCCGAGGCGCGGCGGGTTGTCGTAAAAGAGCAGCACGGGCGGATCATCGGAGGTCGCGAGAGCATACGGCGAGAACTCCTGAATCCACGGCAGCAACGCCTGCCGCTTTTCCAGGAACTCCTGCATGCTGCCCAGGGCGAAAGCGTGGTTGCCGTATTGAATGTTGGGAATCCACGCGAGCATCTGCTGCGGGTCGAGCGTGGTCTGCGGAACGAAGGCCAGCACGCAGCGCAGTCGGGTGGATTCGCGGGCGATGGGATCGTTGCATGCCGCATCGGCCATGTCGGGGTGAAACGCCAGCCACAGGGCGGTGAAGCCGCCCGCTGAACCGCCGCAGCCACCGATTCGGCCTTTGTCGATATGCCATTCGACGGCCTTGCTGCGCACAAATTGCAAAGCGCGGGCCGCATCGTCGAGGCACACCTTCACCGGCGGGGCGACCTTTTCCGCGGCCGCATCCCCGATGAACCGGTAATTGATCGACGCGACTGAGATCCCGTTTTCAAGGCACTGTGCCAGAAAGTCGGGATTCGCCTTGTCCCCCGTCATCCATCCCCCGCCGTGGATGAAAAACAGCAGCGGCGCGGCCCGCTCTACCTTTGCCTGATAAAAATCCAGGACTTGGCGCTCGTGCTTGCCATACGGCACGTCTGACAAAGCCGACTTCGGGGCCGCGGGTGTCTGCGCTTTAAGGTGGGGCGCGATCACGACGGCCGCGGAAGTCAGGGCAAGGGCGCAGAGCTGGGATCCCCGTGGCATATGATGTCGCGAACGTCGCGCATCACCGAACCGAGCTTTGGCGAGGGTTCGGTGGATGGGCTGGTTCGGGTTCATCTTAGGTGTCTCCTAATCCAGGTCGGGTCGCGTCGGCAGTCGACGACGGCGTGGACGCGGACAAGGTCGCTATCCAGGGTGTAGAAGACCGCGAGCGGAAACCTCCGCGAAAGTAAGCGGTGGTACTGGCGGTAGGCGACTCGATGGATCCCGGCGTAAACCGCTAGGGAATCGATGTCGGAATACAGGCTGTCGAGGAAATAGGCTCCGAGACCAGCCTCGTGACTCTCGTAGAACCGAAAACCGTCGACGAGGTCCCCCTCCGCCTTGTCGAGGATTTCAATCCTCATGATGACTGGTCTCGAATCCGCTTCTTCGCGGTCTCCCAGTCAGTGAACCGCGCCTCTCCCGCATCGATCTGTCGCTTGCGCTCGTCGAGAAGCTCCTTGTGCCAATCGGCCACCGGAATGTCTCCCTCGTTCCTCGAAAGGTCCGCCCACAATGCCTCCATCGTGCGCAGCTTCTCCACAACGCTCATCTCCGCGAGTGGCAGCGTCACATCCATGCCAAAATCTTGCTTCGACCGGCGAGATTCGCAACTTCCAAATTTCCCGAACGAGTCTGTCGAAAAACTATCTCGAAGTCAGGGCATTTGTTGGCTCGAGGCGGCCGAGGGGTATCTATCGAATGGGATCGATGGATTTCTGCGGGCCGGACTCCCGCGGGCCGGCCAACGCGTCGCCGGTCAGTTCCATCTTCGGCCCTTTCCGGCAACTTTCTCGAGGTTGTGGACGATGCAGTAGAGCTTCCACTGGGTGTTTACCTTGGCCCGGCCCCGCAGCGTGAAGCGGTCCAGGCCCTTCTGGGCGGCGATGTTGGCAAACACCGGCTCGACGATGCCGAGCCGCCGCGAGTAGATCCTGCGCCCCTCGGGCGTGTCGATCTTCCGTTTCATGGCGTGGGTCAGCCCGGTCGTGCCCTGTCTATAGAAGATGCGCACCTGCCGGGATGTTTTCTGGCCGGGATTTCTCAGGCACTTTAGCCGAAGTCGGCATCGGTCGCACGCCCCCTGTGCGGCCCGGAAGCTGATGGCCATCGCCCCGTCGCGGTTCTTGAAGGTCGTCCCGCTGCGGTGCATGCGCACCCCGGCGGGGCAGATCAGCCGCCCGGAGCCCCGGTCGAAATGGAAGTCCGCTGGCACGAAGTGGCGCCGCCGGCTCCGGTACTGCATCTTGTGCTTGTCGGTCGGCCTCCGGTGGCGCCGGGCATCGGCGAAGCGCGGGTCCCGCGAGCGGAACTGCCTGTCGGGGATGTAGGCGTCGATCCCGGCGGCCGCGCAGGTCTTGAGATTCTCCACGGTATAGTATCCGGTGTCGGCGCTGACCACCGCCTCCTGCAGGGCGTCATCGCCCATGCCGGCGATCGCGAGGTTCACGGCCGCGCCCTCCAGCATCGGCATCGCCGCGGCCCCGTCGTCGCCCTCGCCGAAGGCCTCGGCGTGCACCACCACCTGGTGGGCGCCGTCCACGCACGCGTTGGCGTTGTAGCCCTGGACGATCCCGTGGGAGCTTTTCATCTTCGCCGACTCGTTGTCCGTCACGTTGGCCTGAACCTCCTCGCCCCGCCGACCGACCCGCGCCGGGTTCTCCGCAAGGAAGCGCTCGATCCTCTCGGCCTTCTTCTCCAGCCGCTCCAGGCGCCGGCGCTCCCCGCCGGGCCCGCCGCCTTCGCCACCGTCGATGCGCCGGTGTTCCTCCATCGCCTCCCGCACCAGCCCCCTGAGCTTGTCCCTCTTTCTGATCAGGTCGGACCGCTTGCCGCTCCACTCTTTGGACGCGTTCGACGACATCCTGCAGCCGTCGATGGCGAAGTGAGTCCCCCCGAGCAGCCCCTCCTCGGCGCAGACCAGCAGCACCTGAGCGAAGAGGTCCTCGATCCTCTCCTTGCCCATGCCCTCGATGAAGGCCGCGATCGTGCTGTGGTCCGGCCTCTGCCCGCAGGCCAGCGCCATGAAGGTGACGTTCTCCCGGCAGGCCGCCTCCAGCCGGCGCGAGCCGTTCAGGCCCCTCGCGTAGCCGAAGAGCACCACCTTGAGCAGCACCCTCGGGTCGTAGGCCCGCCGCCCGGTCTCGTCGTTGTTGAACTCCGCGTCGAAGGCCCCCAGGTCCAGCCGCTCCTCCACCACGTAGTGGATCGTGTGCTCCAGCGTCCCGGGCACCAGCTGCTCACTTAGTGACACCGGCACCAGCTGCGTCTGGGAGTAATCGCGGGGCTTGTATCTCGCCATCCCGGATACTAACTCGCCCGTTTGATCCGGACCAGAACAACCGCCCGAAAAAGGGGGTTTTTCGACAGTCTCAACGTCAATCGTGAGCCACGCGCGGCAGCGCGTTGGCTCCACGATCTTGTTGGCATTCGATTCGAATTGTTCCTTCCAAGTATGCCACCGTTCGCCCGGATATGAAGACGCGCTCGTTCTCAACCCGGCAGCGAAGGGTGCCCGTCCGCTTCGATAGCTGAAAAGCACTCATGGCGGACTTGTTCAAACGTTTAGCCCAATACGGTGCGAGCGTGCAATGTGCTGAACCCGTCACTGAATCTTCATCAACTCCATAATTCGGTGCAAAAAAACGGCTTACAAAATCCGCCGTCCGTCCCGGCGCAGTGACGATGACGCCCCGCAAATCAAGGGCCATCAATCGACGGAAATTTGGTGCCATTGCGATGATCTCTGCCTCGCTCTCGAATACAGCCATATAGTCCATCGCGCGATAGCATGCGCTTGGACGCGAGCCCAACGCCTCGATCATCTCAGCAGGAGTCTCGCAAGGGACACCAACCTGAGCCGGAAAATCAAGGGTCAAGAGTTCATCTTCCCGAACAACGTACAGTGGACCACTGCGTGATTGAAACGTGACCCGTGAGTTGCCCGAGCCGCTCAAAACAAACAAAACGTGGGCGGCGGCCAACGTGGCATGTCCGCAAAGGTCAACTTCCTTCGTGGGGGTAAACCAGCGCAGATCGTAATGGCCATCCCTCTCGACATAGAACGCCGTTTCGGACAGGTTGTTCTCAGCGGCAATCGACTGCAGCAATTCATCCGGCAACCAGTCATCGAGTGGGCATACAGCAGCGGGATTGCCCTGAAAAGGAGCCTCGGCAAACGCATCGATCTGGTAGATTGGGAGCTTCATGTCTTATGCCAACGCCGCGGATGAGGTGACCGCCTGATCGATCCCTCGAAATCATGCTGGTCGGGAGTGTTCTCCCGTGCCGGCCCGAAACGAGAGCTTCTCTGGCGGTTCACCTCGATCCGCTGGTTAGCCGTCATTTCAAATTCCTCAAAGTCACCGCTCCAATGAAGCTCAACAACAAGCAAAGTGGAACAACCATCCTAGCGATGGCCCACAGGCCGCTCATGGCCTCATGAAGGGAGGCCCACTTCACACCTTGGGCCTCTCTGTCAAACGCCCGTCGTGCAGGTCCAACGCACCATGCAACACAGTTGGCGAGCATTAACCCCAGGGGTAGGCTAGCAAAAAAAAGCGGCATCAGAAGCAGGAAGCTAGAAATGAAGGACGGGAAGCTGATGCCACCGCCCCAAAACTCGTGCAATCTCCCAGCGTGCTCTGGGTAAATCGCGATGTGAATGCGCCACATGATCTGGAAGAAGATGTATGTGAAGCCGACGACACTGAAGAGACCGAGTGGAATCAACAAAATATTCCATGCACTCTTGCGACGTTGGGCGCGTTGGTGCGCGCGTGCAAGATATCCGGGTTTTCGGACTTCCTCCATGAACGCGCGTAGTTTGGGGGCATTGTCGTTCATATCGGCTAACGTTGTTTAGTTGACCCATTTGTCTGTTTTGGGGGCAAAGCGGACACGCTGTTCGGGGGCCTTGACAGAGGCTGGGGTGTGTCGTATTATACGGGCGTACAATGGATTCGGGAAGGAACGGGTGTCGGCCGGGAAGGGGCCGAGGAACGAGGCGTGGTGGGAGGGGATGCAGGTAGCCGGGAGGTGCCGACGTGGGTGAGGCGCCTGGTGATGGCGCAAGGGGTGTGCCTGACCAAGGAGACGCTCTGTTGGTGAAATATTCACCGATCCCGTTGGATGGGATGTTGCCGAAGTCGGGGGGCGGTGCAAGCGCG
>ENA-UOWO01004897-UOWO01004897.1-activated-sludge-metagenome-genome-assembly--contig:-NODE-4897-length-14519-cov-5.332965_pt1 | contig 14519 bp, 13 predicted proteins | sample MGYA00238148_ERZ761564 | MGnify/ENA primary metagenome ERZ761564 (study PRJEB28885, sample SAMN05720194) | activated sludge metagenome | isolation source: Anaerobic digester | place: USA...
GGACAGTTCGGTGATCGGTGAGGGGCTCTCCGGCTCAGTCGGTGACATCTGCCGCAGGCTACTCGGCCGGCCCGGCCGGGCTCCTGTCCTTTTCGGCCCGGCGCTTCTGGGCGAACGCGGCCGACTCCTGGGCCTGTACCTCGTCGTCGACGCTGTGCCGGTAGGCCGCCCGCACGGTCAGGTGGGCCGAGACCGGGGCGGTGACGAACTGCAGCACCACGATCAGCACCAACACGCCGATGACGGCCGGCGACTGCAGGCGCAGCCCGACGCCGAGCATCAGCAGCATGATGCCCAGCACCTGCGGCTTGGTCGCGGCGTGGATGCGGCTCATCGTGTCCGGGAAGCGCAGCACCGCGACTCCGGCCAGCAGCGACATCAGCGCGCCGAGCACGATCGCCACCGAGGCGATCCAGTCCAGCACGGTCAGATCGGAGACGTCGAACATGCCGGTCACCTCCGGTCCCGGGGCATCAACTTGGCCAGGCTGGCCGAGCCGAGGAACCCGAGCAGGGACACCACGACGGCGATCACCAGGGTGATCGAACTGCCGGACACGGCCGCGGTCAGCACGATGACGCCGACCAGGATGGCCAACAGCACGTCCAGGGCGACGGCCCGATCGATCTGGGTCGGCCCCTTGACCAGCCGGATGGCGGCCAGCAGTGCCCCGATCCCGAAGAAGGTGCCGGCGATCATCGCGATCAACGTCATCGCGCACCCCGATCCGACCGGCGGGCCGGGGCCGGGGTGACCGCGTCGTCGCCCAGGGCCCGCCGGATGCGGTCCTCCTGCGCCAGCACCTGCGTGGCGAAGTCGGCGTCGGACTGGTGCGCGGCGTCGAGCACGTGGATGGTCAGCGTCCGGCTGCCCGAATCGGCGTCGATGATCAGGCTGCCCGGGACCAGGGACACGGCCATGCCGGTCAACGCCTCCAACAGATCGGAGTCCGAGGCCAACTGGACCTGGGTCACGGTCGACTCGGGCAGGCGGGGCCGGACAGCCAGCCAGGCCACGTGCACGCTGGCCACCACCACGTCCCACAGGAAGCGGGCGATGAGCACCAGCGCCCGGCCGGGATGGAACCCGAACCGGAAGTGCATGGTCGGCAACGGGAACAGCAGCAGGATCAGCACGCTGACCAACACCCCGATCAGGATGACGATCAGCGAGGCCGACCCCCACAGCGCCATCCAGACCAGCACCAGGGCGACCAGCGTCATCAGGTAGGGCGCCCAGCCGCCGCTGCCGGGGATGCGGGCACCGCGGACCTGGACCGCGCGGCGGCGCAGCTTGCGCACGGGGCTCATCCGGTCCCTCCACTGGCGCCCGGCGGGGCCGGCGCACCCGAATCGAGCACGGCGGTGACGTAGATGCTGCGGTCGCTCAGGCTGGCCCCGGCCTTGGCCGCGATCTCGTAGATCGGCCCGCCGGCCACGGTCAGCAGCAGGCCGACGGCCACGATCGCGGTGGTCGCGCCGACCATGCCCATCGGCAGCCGGGCGGTCTCCTGCCGGGCCAGACGCCGCTGCGCCTCCCGCTGCACCCGACGCCGGGTCAGCAGCGACCGGCCGGACTCGGTCTCCTGCGCGTCCCCGCCGATCGCGGCGGGCTCGGGCTGCGGCCGCCAGAACGCCCGCCCCCACACCCTGATGATCGCGTACAGGGTGAGCAGGCTGGTCAGCGCGCCGCCCGCGACCAGGATGTAGGCCAGCACCCGGCCGTCCTGCACGCCCGCCTCGAACAGGCCGACCTTGCCCAGGAAACCGGACAGCGGCGGCACCCCGGCCAGGTTCATCGCCGGGATGAAGAACAGCACGGCCAGCATCGGGGCGGCCGAGGCGAGCCCGCCGAGGCGGGCCAGCACGGTGGTGCCGGCGACCCGCTCGATCAGACCGACGGCCAGGAACAGGGCAGTCTGCACCAAGATGTGGTGGGCGACGTAGTAGATGGCCGCGGACAGCCCGGTCTCCGAGGCCAGGGCGACGCCGAAGAGCATGTAGCCGATGTGCGAGACCAGGGTGAACGAGAGCATCCGTTTGATGCCGGACTGGGAGATGGCGCCGAGGATGCCCACGATCATGGTGGCCAGCGACGCCAGCATCAGCAGGGTGCCGAACGAGCCGGTCGGGAACAGCAGGGTCTGCACCCGGATGATCGCGTAGATGCCCACCTTGGTCAGCAGGCCGGCGAACACCGCGGTGACCGGGGCCGGCGCGCTGGGATAGGAATCGGGTAGCCAGGCCGACATCGGGAAGACCGCCGCCTTGATGCCGAAGGCGACCAGCAGCAGCGCCTGCAGGGTGGCCACGATGCCGGCCGGCAGCGCCGGGATCTTCTCCGACAGGTCGGCCAGGTTCACCGTGCCGGTCGCCGCGTAGGCCATCGCGATGCCGGCCAGGAAGATCAACGACGACAGCAGCGAGACCACGATGTACGGCGCGCCGGCCCGCAACCGCTCCCGGGTGCCGCCCGAGGTGAGCAGCACGAAGCTGGCGGTCAGCAGGATCTCGAAGCTGACGAACAGGTTGAACAGGTCGCCGGCGATGAACGCGTTGGACACGCCCGTGACCAGGATCAGGAACGTCGGGTGGAAGATCGAGATGGGCACGTCCGGGCCGGATTCCCGGTCGGCGATGCCCTGCGAGATGCCGTAGACGAGCACCGCCAGCGAGACCACGGTGGAGACCACCAGCATGAACGCGGCCAGCTCGTCGGCGACCAGGGTCACGCCCAGCGGAGCCGTCCAGCCACCGATGTGCATCACCATCGGACCGTTGCTGGTGACCTGCGCGATCATGATCAGCTCGACCAGCAGCTGGACGCTGATCACGGTCACCGAGATGGTCCGTTGCACCCGGGGCCGCCGGCTGGCCACCAGGGTCAGGGCGGCGCCGGACATCGGCAGGATGATGCTGACGGGCAGCAGCCAGGTCCAGGTCATTCTTCACCCGCCCCGGCTTCGGCGTCGGCGAACTCGTCCGGTTCCAGCTCGTCCTCGATCTCGGGGTCCTGGGTGTTGCGGAAGTTGCGGTAGGCCATCGCGAACAGGAATGTCGAGACGGCCAGGCTGATCACGATCGAAGTCAGGATCAACGCCTGCGGGATCGGGTCGGCCATCTGCTCGCCGTTCGCCGCCTCCCCCACGATCGGCGGCACCCCGCCCACGCCGGTGGTCAGCAGCAGCAGGTTGATGCTGTGCCCGGCCAGCAGGAAACCCAGGATCACCCGGATCAGGTTCCGGGAGAGCATCAGGTACACCCCGGCGGCGAACAGCCCGCCGATGGTGACGGCCAGCACCAGGTTGGTGGTCATCGGGCACCCTGCCGATCCCCGGTCGAGGAGGTGCGCTCGCTGCGTTCGAGCATGCCCTGCCGGTCCAGTTCGGCGCCCATGGCCCGCAGCACGTCCAGCACCAGCCCGATCACGATCAGGTATACCCCGACGTCAAAGATCGACGAGGTGACGAACTTCAGGTCGCCCAGCAGCGGCACGGTGGCCTTGAGGATGGTGGACTGCAGCGCGGCCCCGCCCGCGATGACGCCGTAGATCGCGGTGGCCGCCGAGATGAACAGCCCGGTGCCCATCAGGATGCCCGGGTCCCAGGGTGCGGCCTCGCCGAGTTCGTAGGCGCCGCCGGCGATGTAGCGCAGGGCCAGGGCCAGCCCGACGATCAGCCCGGCGGCGAACCCGCCGCCGGGGGCGTCGTGGCCGACGAACAGCACGTAGACGGAGAACACCACGATGACGTGGAAGATCATCCGGGTGACGACTTCGAGCAGCAGCGAACGCCGCGGCATCCAGTTGGTCGCGAGCCAGGGCGACGGCTCGTGCGGCCGGCTGGTGCTCGATTCCTGGGTGGGCCGTCGCGGGGTCCGACCGGTGCGGCGGACCAGGAAGATCATCGACGCGACGCCGGTGGCCGCGGCGATCAGCACGGTCAGCTCGCCGAAGGTGTCCCACGCCCGGACGTCGACCAGGATCACGTTGACGATGTTGTAGCCACCGCCGAATTCGACGGCCGGCCCGGCCAGATCGGCCGAGACCGGGGTGGCCACCCGGGTGCCGGGGATGATCAACGCCAGGCCGGTCATCAGCGCGCCGGCGGCCACTGCGATGATCGCCCGGAAGGCGTTGCCGCGGTGCTTGGCGAACAGCAGGTCGTCGGGCAGCCGGGTCAGCACCAGCAGCGCCGCGACCAGGGTGATGGTCTCCACCAGGATCTGGGTCAGGGCCAGGTCGGGGGCCCCGCGCAGGATGAACAGCACGGCCATCGCGTAGCCGATGCCGCCGACCATCATCACCGCCGGCAGGGCCCGGCGGGCCCGCAGGGTGGCCGCCGCGATGGCCAGGATGACTACGCAGATCACCAGCGTGCCCGGCTGCCCGATCACCTCGACGTCCTTGGGGCCGACCCCGGAGGTGATCAGCATGGTGCCCGGGAACAGCACCAAAACCAGCAGGATCGCGCCCAGCGAGACCGGCAGCGACCCGCGCTGGGTGGCGTTGGTGACGCCGTCGGCGACGACGTCGACGCCCTTGATGCCGACCCGGTAGGCGATGCCGGGCTCGGCCCCCGGCCGGGCGATCAGGTCCCGGCGGCGTTCCCAGGCGCGCTGGCCGATGAAGACCGCGGCGCCGATCAGCCAGCCGGCCGCGGACAGGGCCAGCGGGATCGACCAGCCGTGCCAGAGCGCCATGGCCCCCGGATGGGTCGGCCCGGCTGTCTGCGCGTACGACTGCAACAGCGGTTCCAGCAGCCCCGGCGCGATGCCCAGGACCAGCCCGATGGCCACCATCGCCATGGTCGGTCCGACCATGAAGGCGCTGGTCGGGGCCGGGTCGGCGGCCGGCACGTCCTTCTTGGCCGCGAACGCGCCCCAGATGAACCGGGCACTGTAGGCGGTGGTGATCGCCGAGCCCAGCGCCATCACCACGACCGCGACGTACCCGCCGGTGCCGCCCTCGAGCAGGCCGGCGTAGTCGGCTTCCTTCGCCGCGAAGCCGAGCATCGGAGGGATGCCGGCCATGCTCAGCGCGGACAGCACGGCCAGCGTGGCCAGCAGGGGCATTCGGCGGCCCAGTCCGGACAGCTTGGTCAGGTCGCGGGTGCCGGTGGTGGTGTCGATGATGCCGACGGTGAAGAACAGGGGCGCCTTGAACGTGGCGTGGGCGATCAGCATGGCCAGCCCGCCCAGCAGCGCATCCGGGTTGCCGGTGCCGATGACCAGGGTCATCAACCCCAGCTGGGAGACGGTGCCGTAGGCCAGCAGCAGCTTGAGGTCACGCTGGCGCAGGGCCAGCACCGCGCCGAAGAGCATGGTGCCGCCGCCCAGGGCGATCAGCACCGGCTGCCACACCGGCAGCGTGGCGAACGCCGGGGCGAGCCGCAGGAACAAGTAGATGCCGGCCTTGACCATGGTCGCGGCATGCAGGTACGCGCTGGCCGGGGTGGGTGCGGCCATGGCCCCGGGCAGCCAGAACTGGAACGGCACGATCGCCGACTTGCTGATGCCGCCGACGATCAGCAGCAGCACCGAGACGGTGACCAGCGGGCCGGACGGCGGGGTGGCCAGGATCTCCGAGAGGGTGAACGTGCCCGCCTCGGTGCCCAGCATCACCGCGCCGATCAGCATCACCAGGCCGCCGGAGGTGGTGACCATCAGCGCCTGCGAGGCCGCGATCCGGGACGACTTCTTGCCCGCGCGGTGGGCGATGAGCAGGTAGGACAGGATGCCGGTGAGCTCCCAGCAGACCACCAGCAGGATCAGGTTGTTCGCCCAGACCAGGCCGAGCATGGCCCCGGCGAACGCGACCAGGGAGCCGCTGTACTTGCTCAGGCCGTCGTCGTCGGCCGGGAAGTACCGGGCCGAGTACAGCAGCACCAGCATGCCGATGAACGCGATGATCAACGTCAACGCCATCGCCAGCGCGTCCATCCGCAGGTCGATGGCCAGGTCGATGGCGGGTACCCACTGAGTGCTGGAGGTCAGCGCGCCGCCGTCCAGCACCGACGGCAGCATGATCAGCGCCCACCCGGTGGTCACGGCCGGCAGCACCGCGAGCACGATCAACGCCCCGCGGCCCAGGCGGGCGCACAGGGTCGGCGCGAGCAGGGCGAGCACCAGGTACGCCAGCAGCATCACCGGCGCGTAGGCGAACAATCCGGAGGGGCTCATCATCGGGCCGTCAACACAGGTGGCTCGCCGCTGACGAACGGCGGGTCGGACGGGCGCACGAATCTCCCGAAATGTCGGTGGGCGGGCGTGGGATCAGGTATCCACCCTACCGAGTGACCATGACACTGCCGTGTCGTCACCGGCCGCCCGGCTCGATCGACACCGGCCGCCCGGCCCGATCGACACCGGCCGCCCGGCCCGGGTCAGAGCATCGCGCGGGTGCGGGAGGCGTCGGCCTCCAGTTCGGCGAAGACCCCCCGGATGGCGTCCAGCGAGTCGTTCACCTCGGCCGCCCGGCCGGCCGCCTCGACCGGCAGGCCGACCAGTCCGGCCGTCGTGGTCAGCTCTAGCAGCTTGGCGTACAGCTCGCCGACCTCGTCGACCGCCTCGCTGAGCTTGGTCAGCAGCTGACCGCGACGGTCCCCCATCCGCTGCACCGTGCCCCGCACGTTGGTCGACCCGGGCAGCTGCCGGGCCACCCCCTGGGCCCGGACCAGGGCGTCGTCGACGGCGTCGACGGCCAGCGCGACCGAGTGGGCGACCCGCTCGGCCTCGACGGCGGCGTCCGCGGCCTCCTGGGCCGGCACGCCGACCGCCGGGGCCTGCGGACCGGCGGCCAGGTGCGTCAGGTCGGCCCGGTAGCCGGCCAGGGTCTGCAGCATCTGCGCCTGCACGGTGCCGGGCCGCAGCGGGGCCGGCTCGGCCTGTCCGCTCGCCGGGCTGTCCTCGCCCGATCCGCTGACCGCCGCCCCGACCACGGCGGCGACCCCGAGCATGCCGACGCCGACCAGCCCGACCGCGCCCGCCGGCAGGCTCAGTGCCCACGCCGAGCCGGCGCCGATGCCGGCCACCACCAGGCTCCACGGGTCGCGCAACGAGCGCAGCGCGCGGGCGCCGAACGACGATCGACGGCCTTGGGGCGTCATGCGCGACCGCCGGTCATGATCGGCGGTCGGCATGATCGGGCGTCGGCATCATCGGCAGTCGGCATCATCGGCACGCTCAGAAGTTGGACAGCACGGCGGCGAACACCTTGTCGATGCTCGTCGGGTTCCGCGCGTCGTAGGCGGCCGCCCGGGAGGCCTCGGAGATCTCCTGCAACGTGGCCAGGTCGGCGTCCGGCCCGTAGGCGATGGTGAACACCCGGACGCCGTTCTCCTGGGCGCTGGCCCCGAGCTCGCGCAGCAAGCCGTCCAGATCGTTGTCGGTGTACTCGTTGCGCCCGTCGGTGAGCACGACGACCGCGTTGATCGAACCGGCCTGCTGCTCGGCGTTCATCGTCTGCGCCGCGGTCCGGGTGGCCGCGTAGAGCGGGGTGCCGCCCAGCGGGGTGAGCTGGGCGATGGCGTCGACGATCGGCTGCCGGGTCTGGGCCAGCGGGCCCACGTCGACCAGGTCGGCGGTGATCGTGTCCGGGGTGGGCAGATCGGTGGTGAACGCCCACAGCCCCACCTGGTCGGTGTCGGTGAGCTGGCTCAACGCCGAGGTCGCCGCCTTCTTGGCCAGGTCCAGCTTGGACTCGCTGCCGTAACCGGAGGCGCTGGCCATCGACCCGGACACGTCCATCACCACCAGCACCCGAGCGGGCTTGCGGACCTGGGTCCACAGGGACCGGACGTCGCTGAGCACCTGCGGCCCCGGCGGGTTGAGGGTGATCTTCACCCCGTTCGGGATCAGGTAAGGGCTGGCGTTGATCGGGTCGCCCGGCTGGCCGTCAGCGGTGCGGAAGTTCGCGTCGGTGAACGCCTTTTGCTGCTCGGGCAGCAGCAGGTAGGCCTGGAAGTCCTGGGCGCCGGCCTGCTTGTCCGCCGTGGACCAGGGCGCGTCGAGGATGACGAAGGGGCTGTCGCTGGACAGCGTGCCCTCCTTGGGATAGACGGCCACCAGCGGCACCTTCGGCGCCGCGTGTTGGCCCAGCGTCTTCGGATCGCCGCTGGGGTTGCCGGCGTTGTAGTCCAGGACGCTCTTCTCCTCGACCGCGACGGCGGAGACGTAGCCGAGGGCGGCGCCGGAGTCGTCGGCGTGCTGCAGGTTGGTCAGGTAGGTCAGGGTGGTGTCGCCGTAGTGGATGACCGAGGTCTCCACGTCCTTGAGGTACTGCTGCACCTCGGGTCGCTGCAACGCCGCCTCGGTCAGGTCCGAGGACGTGCCGGTGGCGGCGACCAGGGTGCCGATGGTGGCGGCCAGGCCGGAGGTGGACACGTTCGGGTTGGTCTTGCCCAGGGTGAAGCGGCCCCATTCGGGGTGGCCCCGGCTGGCCCAGCCCTGCGGATCCTTGGCCAGGGCGAGCACGTCCGACCAGCCGATCTCGGCGTCCGGCCAGCCCAGCGCGGTGGCCATGGGCTGCGGCATGGCCAGCACCAGGGGCGTCGAGGTGATCGAGGTGGACTGGGCCGGCAGGATGCTCGGCTTGTCCTTGGCGGTCAGATCGCTGGCCAGCAGGCTGACCCAGGTGGAGGCGGCCGGCGTCCACACGTCCGGCGCGGGGCCGTCCAGGGACTCGTCCCAGCCTTGCGCCAGGTTGGCCTCTGCGGTCCCGGAGGCGACCGAGTTGACGGCGATGTCGTAGCAGGCCCCGTTCACGGTGCGGCCGGCGCCGTTGTACTGCGTGGCCAGCTGCTGGAGCAGGGCCGCCTTCTCGCTGGAGGCGGCGACCGTGACCCGGGTGCAGCCCTCCCGCGGCGGTGCGGCCGAGCTGGCGGTGGCGCCCGGCGTCTGCGGCGCCGCACCGGTGCCGTCGTCGCGGGTGGTGAACCAGCGGATGCCGACGATCAGCACCACGCCGACGATCACCGCGGCGATGATCGGCACCGCCTTGGTGCTCTTGCGCGGAGCGCCCTGACCCGTCGGATAGCTCACCGATCACTCTCCCTGACCCGGTGCCACCGGACGTCATCCGGCGACCGGTGACCCATTGTGCCGGGTCGGGGGCCTGCGACCGTCGTTACCGCCGACCTTCGTCCTTGTCCACCTTGCGTCGGGCCAGCGTGGCCACGATCCGATCGATCCATCCCATGACGGTTTTCATGGCGTTCTCCTCTCGGCTGCTGTCCAGAGTGCCACCGGATCAGGCACCCGGATCAAGCCACGCCGACCGGCCGGAACTGGATGCTGACTCGCGGCCCGACCGCCTGACGGGTCTTGGGGACCGCGTGCTCCCAGGTCCGTTGGCAGCTGCCGCCCATCACCACCAGATCGCCGTGGCCGAGTCGGAACCGTGGCCCGGTCCCGCCGCCGCGCGGCCGCAGCATCAGGCTGCGGGCGCTGCCCACCGACACGATCGCCACCATGGTGTCGCTGTGGGCGCCGCGGCCGATCCGGTCGCCGTGCCAGGCCACGCTGTCGGCGCCGTCCCGGTACAGGCACAGCCCCGCGGTGACGAACCGGTCGGCCGGCGCGGGCCGGTAGTGCTCGTTGAGGGCGCGGCGGGCCGCGGCCAGGGCCGGGTGCGGGAACGGCTCCGCGCCGGAGTACCAGCACAGCAGCCGAGGCACGGTCACCGTGCGGTCGTACATCTGCCGTTGCTCGCCCCGCCAGGGCACCTGGGTCAGCAGGGTGTCCAGGACGGCGTCGGAGCCGGCCAGCCAGCCGGGCCGGTGGTCCACCCAGGCCCCGTCGGACAGCTCGGTCCGCCGGATGGCTCCGCGCAGGGGGCCGAACCCGCCCGAGGCCGGAGCGGACGGCCGGCCCGTCGGATCGGTCGGCCCGTCGCCGGTGAGTTCGTCGCCGGTGAGCACGTCGTGGGTGAGCACGTCGAACATCGACGGCTGATACAGCACGGTCACCCGGCCAGGCTACCGTCAGATTCGAACATCTGTCCAGATCGGCTGGAACCCCGGCGTGTCGGGTGCCGCGGGCACCGGCTTGACTGAGGCCATGACGACCCCAGACCCGCAGCTGCGCCGGGAGACCCTGGCGATCACCGCCGGCCGCCCGGAGGCCGCCCCCGGCCAGCCGCTCAGCGCGCCGATCGTGCTGGCGTCCAACTTCCGGGCCGACGGAGCGGTCGAGTACTCCCGCGACGGCGGCACCCCGACCTGGTCGGCCCTGGAGGCCGCGGTCGGCGCCCTGGACGGCGGCGAGGCGGTCGCGTTCGCCTCGGGGATGGCCGCGGCCGCGGCCATCCTGGAGTCGCTACCCACCGGCGCCTCGGTGGTGGTGCCGGCCGACTGTTACGCCGGAGTGCGCTCGCTGCTCGGCGACGGCGCCGCTCATGGTCTCTGGAAGGTCACCGTCGTCGACATCACCGACACCGCGGCCACCGAGCAGGCGGCCTGGGCGGCGGACCTGCTCTGGCTGGAGTCGCCGACCAACCCGCTCATCGACGTGGCCGACCTGCCCCGGCTGTGCGCGTTCGGCCGCGACCGGGGGGCCGTGGTGGTGGTCGACAACACCTTCGCCACCGCCCTGCTGCAGCGACCGTTGGAGTTCGGCGCGGACTACGTGCTGCACAGCGCGACCAAGTTCATCGGCGGGCACTCGGATCTGCTCAGCGGCATCGTGGTGGCCCGTGACGCGGCCGCGGCGAGCACGGTGCGCCGGCGCCGGCAACTGGCCGGCGGCACGCCGGGGGCGCTGGAGTCCTACCTGGCCCTGCGCGGGCTGCGCACGATGCCGGTGCGGCTGGAGCGGGCCCAGCAGTCCGCCGGAATCCTGGCCCGGCGGCTGGCCGAGCATCCGGCCGTGGACCGGGTCCGGTACCCGGGCCTGCCGGCCGATCCCGGCCACGACCGGGCGGCGGCGCAGATGGACGGGTTCGGCGCGATGATGGCCTTCGAGGTCACCGGCGGCGCGGCGGCCGCCGACGCGGTCTGCGCGGGCGTGCGGGTGATCGTCGCCGCGACCTCACTCGGCGGCGTGGAGACCACCATCGAGCGACGCGCCAAACTGGCCGGGCAGCACCACATCCCGCCGGGACTGATCCGGATGAGCGTCGGGGTGGAGCACGTCGAGGATCTGTGGGCCGATCTCGACGAGGCCCTCCACACCCGGGCGGGCTGATCAACTCGGCGATTCCCGGCCCGTTTTGCCCGGTTGTGCGCCGACTTGATCAGCCCGGCGGGCGGACCGGCCGGATCAGTCCGGGCGCCGAATCCGGATCCAGCGCCGGCAGGCCGTCGATGCTGGCCGCGTTCTTGGTCTGCCAGTACTGCCGGAAGTACTCGTCGCCGTTGCGTTCCTGCACCCGGTCCAGCACGTCCCGGTCGGCCGTGAACTCCATCAGCGGCACCGAGAAGCCGCAACTGTCGGCGATGCGGGTGAGCTCGACGACCACCACGCTGCGCTGACCGACCGTCCGGTCCTTGGCGAAAAGCGCTCGCAGGTCGGCGAACTCGGGTTCGCCGGCGCGCACCACCCGGCCGTGGCCGTGCAGTCGCACGATCTTGGGCGGACCGGCGAACGCGCAGAACATCACCACGATGCGGCCGTTGTCCCGCAGGTGGGCGATCGTCTCGGCCCCGGAGCCGGTGTAGTCCAGGTAGCCGACCCGGCGGGGGCCGAGCACGGCGAAGGTGCCGGCCATGCCCTTGGGCGAGACGTTGATGCTGCCGTCCGTACCGGACGGGGCGGTCCCCACGAAGAACACGGGCTGGCGTTCGATCCACGCCCGCAGCTTGTCGTCGATCTCGGCGAACACCTGGCCCATGGTCTCGATGGTGCCATTCGGCACCACGGGTCGGCACCGCCGGCCCGGTCACCAGGCCGGTACGACCCGTTCCGATCCGCGCAGGATCAACGTCGTCGGCAGCACCGTGGTCCGCGGGGCCTGCTCGTCCCCGCCCAGCCGGGCCAGGGCCAGATCGGCGGCCACCCGGCCCATCGCCGCGATGTCCTGGCCGACCACGGAGATCGGCGGGTTGACCAGCGCGGCCGCCTCGAACTCATCGAAACCGACGAGTGGCAGAAAGGTCTCGCCCAGCCGGAACGCCCGCAGGGCACCGAACGCGGCCCGGTTATTGGCTGCGAACACGGCGTCGACACGCCCCTCGCTGAGCAGTTCCAGCACCACCCGCATGGCCTCGTCGGTGGTGTGGGCGGTGTCGAACACCAGCTCGTCGCCGGCCGGCCGCCCGGCCTCGCGCAGCGCCTGGTGGTAGCCGGCCAGCCGCTCGCCCATCGTGAAGATCTCCACGCTGTCGCCGACGAAGGCGACCGATCGGGCCCCGGCCTCCAGCAGGGCCCGGGTGGCGGCCCGGGCGCCCCCGGCATTGTCGGCCAGCACCGTGTCGGCCGCAGCGCAGTCACCCGGCCGGTCGACGAACACCAGCGGCGGCAGGGGCGGCGGGATGTCGGTCCAGGACCGTCCCGGGGTGCGCGGCGGCACATCGATGATCGCGTCCACCTGTTGCTCCAGCAGCCGGTCGACCAGCCGGTCGTGCCGCGGCCCGTTCTCCTCGGAGCTGGCGATGGTGAGCATGTATCCGGCCTGGGCCGCGCCCAGTTCGATGGCCCGGGCCAGCGCCGCGAAGTACGGGTTCGACAGGTCGCTGATGATCAGCCCGATCATCTTCGCGCTCTGCCCGGGCCGGATGCGGGCGGCCGCCATGTTGCGCCGGTAGCCCAGGTCGGCGATGGCCTGCCGGATGCGTTCGGCGAAGTCCGGCCCGATGGTGGGATCGCCGTTGACGTACCGGGAGACGGTCTTGAGCGCGACCCCGGCTTGCCGGGCCACGTCGTTCATCGTCGGCTTGCGCTGCACAGACCTCTCCGGGCCGGTCGGACGGGTCTGTTGATGCTAGTGGTGGCCCGGCCGGTCCCGGCGGCCGACCGCGATCAGGCGAGCGCCGCGACGGCGCCGCGCGCGCCGTCCCGCGCCAGCTCGGCGCGGGCGGCCACGAACGCGGCCCGGAACCGGGGGTCGCCGCCGAGCTCGCCGAACACCTCGACCTGGTCGAGGAACGCACCGGGGTCGCGCCGCTCGGCGGCCAGCGCGGCCTGCAGCTGCGGGGCCAGCCGGTCGGGCGAGACCTCGATGGGCTCGCCCGAGTCGGCCACCCCCTCCAGGGAGCGGCTCCAGGCGGCCACGGTCAGCGTGGCCCGGCGGATGTCGCCGCCGGCGGCCAACCGGTCCCGCAGCACCGGCAGCACGAAGGCGGGGATGCGGACGGAGGCGTCGACCGTCTGCCGCGCCAGGGTGTCCAGGATCGCCGCGCTGCTGAACCGGTCGATCAGGCTGCGGCAGTAGGCGTCCAGGTCGATGCCGGGCACCGGGTCCAGCGTCGGGATGGCCTCGGCGTGCAGGTAGCCGAACAGGTAGTCGACGAACAGCGGGGTGCGGCAGAACTCGTGCACGTACCGCTGGCCGGCCAGCACCCCGAGGTAGCTCATCACCTGGTGAGATGCGTTGAGCAGGCGCAGCTTCATCTTCTCGTAGGGGGCCACGTCCGGCACGATCTGCACGCCGACGTCCTCCAGGGCGGGGCGGCCGGCGCTGAACCGGTCCTCGATGACCCACTGCCGGAAGGCCTCGGAGCGCACCGGCCAGCGGTCGGTCAGGCCGTAGCCGGCCACGGCCTCGCCCACCGCGGCGGTGGTCACCGGGGTGATGCGGTCGACCATCGAGTTGGGGAACGCGACGTGCTCGACGATCCAGTCGGCCAGCTCGGGGTCGCTCGCCCGGGCGAACGCGGTCACCGCGGCCCGGGCGACATCGCCGTTGTGCTGGACGTTGTCGCAGGACAGCACGGTGAACGCGGTGCCCCCGGCGGCCCGGCGGGCGGCCAGCGCGGCCACGATCAGCCCGAAGACGCTGCGGGGCGGGGTGGCGCCGGCCAGGTCGGCCAGGGTGAGCGGGTCGGTCGGCGCGAACGCCCCGGTCGCCGTGTCGATCCCGTAGCCGCCTTCGGTGATGGTGAGCGAGACGATGCGGGTCGCCGGGTCGGCCATCCGGTCGATCACCGCCGGCGGATCGTCAGGGGCGTGCAGATGGGCCACGTGCGAGCCGACGACCCGGGCCTGGGTGCGCCCGGCGGCGTCGACGGTCAGCACCGTATACAGGTGATCCTGCTCGGCCAGCACGTCACGGATGGCCGTGTCCGCCGGCAGCACCCCGACCCCGCATATTCCCCAGCGTCGATCGCCGGCGGCCAGCACGTCGTCCAGGTAGACGGCCTGGTGGGCCCGGTGGAACGCGCCGACCCCGAGGTGCACGATGCCCACCCGCACCCGGTCCCGGTCGTACCCGGGGACGGCGACCCGCGGGTCGAGGGTGGCGAGTGCGCCGGCGGTCAGCGTTGACATCTTCGGGCTCCGGTTCGACGAGAACCGTTGCGAGCACCGGAATCCGAGCCGATGCCCGCACCGGAGAACGGTGGTAGCCAGCACGGTACGGAGGTCATG
>ENA-UOWO01004898-UOWO01004898.1-activated-sludge-metagenome-genome-assembly--contig:-NODE-4898-length-14519-cov-5.031527_pt1 | contig 14519 bp, 11 predicted proteins | sample MGYA00238148_ERZ761564 | MGnify/ENA primary metagenome ERZ761564 (study PRJEB28885, sample SAMN05720194) | activated sludge metagenome | isolation source: Anaerobic digester | place: USA...
ATTATTGAATATTCATCTTTAATAGAATTACTCAGACCGTTTTCGGTCCAGTTAGGATTCTTAAATAAATGAATTGCTTCTGCAGACAATAACCAAGGTATATGCATCCACAAGTTTTTCACTGGGATTTCATTCAAAACCTCTCTCAGGCCAGAAGCATGATCATTATCGGAATGAGTCAATACTACATCCTCAAGAATTACATTTTGACCAAAATGCGATTTTAGATGCTCAACTAATGTTTCACCTGTTTTAGTTGTGCCTCCATCGACTAACATTAATTTATAATTGGCTGGATCGCCATATCTAACAATAATTGCATCTCCAGCACTACTGGCTTCTCCTACAGCTAAAAACTCAACCTCGCAGAACATGAAAATTATCTTTTGAAGTGAGAGTCAACTCGACTCTTAATATAATTCGTTTGTTTACGATAGGAGAGTAAAAATAGAAATAAAAGCAAAACTATCAATATAGAAAGACTGTGCTCGAAAAAGAAATAAATTACAGATCCTAGCAGCTCATACAATTTGGCTAGTAAAAGAAGGAAAAAAACAACAGATATAGTTCTATACATGTTATTAGCTTCAGACAATAAATCCAATTTGGAATCGGTTTTACCTGCTTCCACAAAGTCTTTATATGGAGAAAATTTCAAGAATGATATATATTTTAAAAACGGCTCTAAAAAAAGCGAACCAATCCTACTAATTACTAAACCTGAAAAATAGCAAATGAATAAATTCATTATGGCTGAATCTACAAAAAAATTGAACGAAGTGTAACTAGTTAAAATCACACAGAATAAGATACCAGGAAGTAAATAATTGAATAAATTATAAGTAGTAAGCTTATCAAGCAACTCTTTCATATGAGACTCCAATTTAGTAAAGGAAATATGACTCTAAAATGATGAAAGCATAAATTAAAAAATTAAACTTCACTCAATTCATTGTAAATGAAAAACAATAACCGTTAGATTGTTTACAAATCTTAGTACGCCTACATGAAAAGTCATGCGTGACTTGTTAATTCCATCGCTTAGCGCCTTTTACATTAAGTGCCGGGGTTGTTGTACAGGTTCTTGTTAAGCACTTGTTCGATATTCTGGCTCCATGCTGCCTTGAACGCGAGATCAGAAGCAAACAGCTTATATAGCTCAAGTTCGTCCTTACGGCGTTTTAGCATGACGTCCTGCAACATTTTTTCTAATGCAAGGCCTCGATTGTAGGGGTCAGCGTTGTCTTCGTACTTGGTCGTGTAATCCGGGTGAGCACGGATGCTGTTGACGATATTGACGAATTTGACCCGTTGCTCCTCTGGCGTCGCGCTCCAGCCCTGAAACCACCGCTCGTTAAAGCTGCGAATGATGTCATCCAGAGGGTCGGTTTCTGGATCACCGTCGCGGTTGCCGCGCGGGTTTGGGTTTTGAGGATCCAATTCTGATTCAGAGGCATCAAGACCAATTTCATGGTTTAGCTTCGTGCGCTCCAAGCCATACGATGACAGATCGACGGCATCTAGCAGTTCATCAAGCATGTCTTGATTTGGATCCTTGATCTTGAGTTTGGGGATCAGGAACTTCAGTAGCCAGAACAGCTTCTCCCATTCTAGCACTTCAAACGGTATTATCGACGCCATCTGACCGTAGATCTTTACGAACTGCTTGGCCTTGATCTTGAAGTCAATCTTCTCAGGGTCGGGCAGCTCCAGCTCGGCGTTAAAACGATTGGCTGCGATGTCTATGATCGGGCTGAGGGTTTGGGCATCTTCACCGGCAAAATACCGGGTCACGAAGTCCTCAACCTCCTGCCACTCGTAAACGCCCACTTGGTCTAGCGCTTCCTTTAGCTCGTGCAACACGTTGACATCGGTTGCCTCGGACAGCGTTGTCACGGTGTAGAAAGGGTCGAACGCAGTCTTGATGTCATCGACGCTGTTGAAGAAATCAAGGATGAACAGGTCTTCCGTCCGCTTGCCAAGGTTCGGGGCTGAGCGGTTCAAACGGGACAGCGCTTGGACGGCCAGCACGAACTGCAGCTTCTTGTCCACATACATCGCGGTCAGCTTGGGCTGATCGAATCCAGTCAGGTACTTGTTCGCCACGATCAGCAGCCGGTAGTCATCGGTGTCGAACTTGTCCCGCGTTTCGCTTTCTGGAAAGCCGTTCATGTCCGCTTCGGTGTATTTCAAGCCATCGATGGTCTTTTCGCCCGAGAATGCAATCAGCACCTTGAACGGGTTTCCTTGCGCATTGAGCAGCTTGGTCACCGCCTTGTAATAGCGGATTGCGGCTTCGATGTTCTGGGTGATGATCATTCCCTTAGCTTTTCCACGCAATTTCTTGGTGTTCACGACCTGCGGGATGAAATGGTCAAGCATGATCTCGGCCTTGGTGTTGATCGTGTGCTGGCTCCGCTCGACATAGGCGCGCAGTTTCTTCTGGGCCTTTTTGGTGTCGAACAGTGGGTTCCCTTCCACTGATTTTTGGATTTCGTAATAGCTTTTGTACGTCGTGTAGTTGGCCAGCATGTTTAGGATGAAGCCCTCTTCGATGGCCTGCTTCATACTGTAAAGGTGAAACGGCTTGAAGCTGCCGTCAGACTGGCGCTCTCCGAATTTCTCAAGCGTGGTCGCCTTGGGAGTAGCCGTGAACGCCAGATACGATGCGTTGCCGCGCATCTTTCGCGATTGCATTGCCGCCAGGATGCGGTCTTGCGGATCGTCCTCGTCCGGGTCAACATCGCCCGCGCCCATCGCGCGGTTCATGTTGTCATGCGCTTGGCCGCTTTGGCCGCTGTGCGCCTCGTCGATGATCACGGCGAACCGCTTGTTGCTCAGGTCCGATATACCGTCGATGATGAAGGGAAACTTCTGGATCGTCGTGATGATGATTTTCTTGCCGTTTTCCAGCGCCGCTTTCAGGTCAGCCGAGCGCAGCGCCGGGGCCACGATGTTCTTGACCTCTGAGAAATCCTTTATGTTTTCGCGCAGCTGCTTGTCTAACAACCGGCGGTCCGTAACCACGATGACGCTGTCAAACATCGGCTGGTCCAAGCCGCGCGCGCCGGGCAGGCTAGCGCTTTTGGGATAAGCTTCGATCAGCTGATAGGCCGCCCAAGTGATCGAATTTGATTTGCCCGACCCCGCTGAATGCTGGATCAGATAGCTGTGGCCAACGCCGTTAGTCGATGCATGGTCCAACAAGCGGCGTACCACGTCCAACTGATGATAGCGAGGGAAGATCAGTGATTTTTTGGCCAGCGGATCAGCCGCCTTACCCTCCAACAGCACGAAATGCTGGATGATGCCCGCAAGGGTGGCAGGCTGGAACACCTCTTCCCACAGATAGGCGGTCTTGTGGCCGTTCGGGTTTGGCGGATTCCCCTCGCCGTTGTTGTGGCCCTTGTTGAACGGCAGGAAAAAGGTGGCGGGCCCGGCCAATTTGGTGGTCATGAACACCTCATCGGTGTCCACCGCCATATGCACCAGCGTGCGGCCAAAGTGCAGAAGTGGCTGGGTTGCGTCGCGGCTGTCACGATACTGCTTCTGGCCGTGAAAGCGGGCGGTCTGACCAGTCCAGGCATTCTTCAACTCCACCGTAATCAGGGGCATGCCGTTCAGGAACAGCACCATGTCGATCTCTTCCAGCGGGTTGGTCTGCGAATAGTGGACCTGGCGGGTGATGCTCCAGATATTGGCGGAGAAGTTTTCATGCACGCGGGTGGCAGAGCTGGCCAGCGGCGCGGGGTACATCAGCGTCAGATGTGCGTCGTCTACGTCCAAGCCTTTTTTCAGCAGATGCAGCAGCCCGTTTTTCTTGATTATCCGATCAAAGCGTTCAAGGATCTTGGCCTGCCAGTCGGACGGGTTGCGCGATTGCAGCTTGGCCAGTTCCTTGGCTTGGGTGGTTTCCAGAAACTGCCAGAACATCACTGTGTCCAGCGCGAACTGGGCGTTGAAATCTCCAGGTTGGCCGATGCGATAGGTGCCGCCACCCACTGGTGCGGACAGGCCTGCCAGCTCTTCTGTCGTGTGGCCGGTCAGATTTTTCTGAATGGCCTGTTCAAGTGCGATTTCGCTTGTTTTGCTTACCATGCTACCCCCTAAATGACTTTGATCTTGCCGGTTACAGCCGCGTTGATCAGGCTGGTTTTGTATTCCTTGAGCGCAGCTATCTGGCGCAGTTTGATTTCGATAATATTTTCAATTTCTTCTGAGACTGTCTGGATATGAGCAGTAATCTTCTTTTGTTCCAGCAGCGGCGGCACAATGAGCAGGAGACTTGCGAAATCTCCGTAACGAAAGTCCGTTGATCGTTCTCGAATGCCTTTTGCTAAAGATACTAGTAATCCAGAAAGAGCAATCTGGCGCATCAACTGCGCGAAAAAATGCGGGTCAACGGTGTTTTCAACCCTAGGAATGCAAACTGAGTAGACAGGTGTCGCTTTTCCGTCAGAGTCCGACACGCCGATAGCGCCCGCAAAGGCGTCCATTGCATGGATTACTAAATCGCCTTTACGTATGCCTTGATAGCCGTGTTCTTTTAGCGCGTTGGTAAAACCTTCAGTTCGACGATTGCTTCTTAAGGTAACTTGACCATCTCGGAAGCATGTGACAATGTCGTCTTGAATGCGAACCGGACGATCTACTTTGGCGAAAAGGAATTTTCCGCGCTTCAATTCCCAATGCACGGGGATTGGGCCGATCCAGTTGATGTTGCTTTCTTTCATAGTGGCGGCTGGGTTCAGGCCGCGGGTGACGGCGTCATGAATTATGATCTGCCGCCGCTCGCGCAGAAGCGCGATCTGGTCTTCCTTGATCTTCACCGCCCCATCGATCTTGACGCATTTGTCATCAAGGAAAGCTGCGATTGCACGTTGTTCATGGAGGGGCGGCGCCACCAGAATGCTGTTGGCTATGTGATTGAAGCTGATGGTCTGCCGTACGCCTGAGCCAAGCAACTTCATGTAGGCCACGTCATAACGATGCAGCAAGTACTTGAAATACCTCTTGTCCATTTCGTCTTTGGCTTGTAGGACGAGATAACCAGCACTTACCACAACGTCTATGTCGGAAAGCCCTATGCGAAGGCTTTTCAAGTCGTAGTTCAGGTTTAACGGATTGACGAGAAATTCGCCCCTACTGACTTCCTGATATGATGCTTTTGTAGCCAGCGGAACGCGTTCATCATCCTTTTCGACAACCTCGCCAAAACTTATTGATCCGCAATTGAGGTCAAGGTTCTGCCGATGCCTCTTTTCTTGAAAAAGTTGCTTTAGCTTGCGAGTTTCCCAATGTGCGGGAACATTTTCGATCCAACCCTCACCGCTGTCTTTGTAACTTTCATAGGCTGAATAAGTGGCTTCCATCATTCCACCTCCGACAGCGCCGCGACCGGCACCCCCAGAATGTCCGAGATCAGCCCGTCCGCCTGCTGTTCCAGCGCCAGAATATCCGCCGTCACCTTGTCGAGGCCTCGCAGAGGTTTGTGGCGGTAGAAGTATTTGTTGAAGCTGATCTCATACCCGATCTTGACCGTGTCGAGGTTGATCCAGGCCTCATCGACATGGGGCTTTACCTCGGCCCGGAAATAGCGGTGGATCCTTTCTTTTAGCGGCACAGACTCACTATCGCGCAGGTCGGGGCTCGCGGCATAGGTCAGCCAGCTGCCGTCAGTCTGCTTGTACAGGCCGAAGTCGGCCAGATCCACTACGTCGCAGCACAGCCGCTCTGTCATTGCTGCAAGCTCGGCGTTGTTCAAGCGCAGAGATTTGTCGATGACCTTTTCGGCGTCCTCGGCATACCAGCTAACGGCGTTCAGGATGGCGTTCTTCTCTGATACTGACAGTTTTATCTTTTGGGCTTTTAGCACAGATGTGACCTTTTCGCTAAAAGCGTTGAAATCGCGGGTTTCCTCAGTGCCGACGGCTTGCATTAGTTGCAATCCGACATCAATCAGATCGCGTTGGGCAACCCATGATGCGGTATCGATTAATTTGCTACGCTGCTTGGCGTTTAGGGCAATCTCGCGCTCCTCGCACCATGTCTGAATCGCCTTTGCCTGCGTCTTCAGAAAGCCAGGGGTATAGACGGCTTGGCCGTGTTCTGCCCAAAGCTGTTCCATCGGTTCGCGTAGAGATTTGTCAAAGCGCAGCGCTTCCAATCGTTCCGCACTGAACTGCGCGCGGCGGCGGTCGGGTCGTTCGATGTTGACTTTGTAATAGCCGAAATCGGTGTTGTCGAAGATCTGCACCGCGATGCCGGTCTGATCGCCTTTCGCGTCAAGCTGCCGTTCGATTGGCTGGAAGGTCATGTAGGCGGCGATGATGTCGTCGATATGATCTGGCGCAAATTCGCAGTTTTTGTCACCAAGGTTCTTGCGCAATTTGCGGAACATCAGGTTGGCGTCAATGAGCTGCACCTTGCCACGCCTTGCCTCGGGCTTGGCGTTGGTTAGCAACCAGATATAAGTGGTGATGCCGGTATTGTAGAATAAATTGTTCGGCAGCTGAATGATAGTGTCTAACATATCGTTTTCGATAATGTAGCGGCGGATGTTGGATTCGCCACTTCCTGCGTCGCCGGTGAACAGGCTTGAGCCGTTGTGAACTGAAGCGATACGCGAGCCAATGGGGCTGTTAGAGATGGGCTTCATCTTGCCCACCATCTCCATCAAAAATAGCAGTTGCCCATCACTAGATCGTGGGGTGGCATCGACGGTTTCTGTTTTCCCCCAATAGTCGGTCAGTTCGACCTTAAATCGAGGGTCAATCACTTCGCTACCGTCTTTAATGTACTTCAACTCACTGTTCCAACTTTTACCATAGGGTGGATTGGAAAGCATAAAGTCGAAGCGATTGGCGGAAAATTCATCGGTCGAGAGGGTAGAGCCTACCTTAATATTCTCAGGGTTATTACCTTTGATCATCATGTCAGATTTACAGATGGCATAGGTCTCGTCGTTAATTTCCTTGCCATATAGGTAAACATCACCAGTAGCTTTGATCTGGCCTTCGGGGTCAATCACATAATTTTGTGATTCAGTCAACATACCACCGCTACCGCAAGCGGGGTCGTAGATGGTCATGACTGGCGGAAGGCGATCCTTGATTGGGTCAAAGACCAAGTGTGTCATCAGGTGGATCACTTCGCGTGGGGTAAAATGCTCTCCCGCTTCTTCGTTGTTTTCTTCATTGAATTTTCTTATCAGCTCCTCAAACACGTAGCCCATGCCAAGGTTGCTTAGAGCAGGCATGACGTTTCCGTCTGGATCCTCGACCATTTGGGGCGTTAGGTTGATGTAAGGTGAGATGAACTTTTCCAGCACATCTAATAGAACCTGCTTTTCGGCCATATGGCGCATCTGCTCAAGCAGTTTGAAGCGAGAGACGATCTCTTTTACATTATCACTGAAGCCGTTTAGATAGTCTTCTACATTGGCTAGTAGAATTTGTTGGTTGTTGGTGGCGGTGGCATGCAGTTGCTTCAGCGTCCACTTGCTGGTGTTGAAAAACACATAGCCTGAAGCTGCTTTTAGGGGTGCATCGTCCAACTCTGTCGCCTTCATTTCTTCGCGTTGAAATGTCACTTCAGCGAGAACAGCTTCTTTTGTTGGTTCCAATAAGGTGTCTAGTCGCCGAAGGACGACCATCGGCAGAATCACATCACGGTACTTACCGCGAACATAAACGTCGCGCAGACAGTCGTCGGCGATGGACCAAATAAAAGAAACGAGTTTGTTGTGGGCTTGTTGGTTCATATGTTGCCTTTTTAATTTATTTTAACACTCAAGCTTCAGAGAAGACATTAAGGTGTATTTATCAATCTAAATTCCAAAAATTTGCTGATACTTTAGATTGCTTGTTCATTTGAACATCAATTGCTTCTTGAATCTCGGCTTCTTCATCGAGTGCGTTTTCTATGGCAGGTTGTTTTTCTGGCGAGGGTATAGCAATTGGTAGTCGTAGTAGTTCTCTCAGTTGGATGAGTTGAATCGTTGCGCCCGTAACTATGGTCTTAAGCAGTTCTTGACCCAGCTCAGATCTTAGATATATCAATAGAGAACGAGGGGTAATTTTTGACTGAGCATCGATACGTAAAATTGTTGCTGATTGACCTGCCACCCATCCACCACTACCTTGTTCTGGCACATTCATAGGCACTATACCTACTTTACCCACACTGCCTTTAACTATGAGAACTATATCAAGGGGTTTTAGAAATTGATGTTTATTTTTTTGTGCAATTTCAGAGTCGATTTTTACAGTGCGTCCAGTTGTTCTGATATAGCCAAATTTAGGTAGGTCAGCCGCACCAACTTCAAGCACCTCAATATATTGTTGAGATTCCTGTATTGTTGGCATTGGACGGACAGTACTGGCGAAATCACCTAATAATTTAGTTTGTTGAGTGGATAGAATCATCTGGATTCTCTTTGAAGAGTCAGCGAGTAAATACCTACTGACTAGTAGTTGAGCATCATTTTCAATGACGGAATTTATAGAAACGAGTGAAGCATCATCATCGAGTAATTGCCCATTAGCAATATTTAATAGTTTGTCTACATTTCTTAAACGTGCTCTTGCTTTTGAGATAGACTCTCTGAAGCGTTCATTGTCACCATTCACGAATCTTATTTCCTCATGCCCACCGCGTGGATCCAATACCAAAATTGACATTGCAATGTTTGAAAAAGCAAATAGGCCAGAAGGTAACGAAATGACTGATTCAACAATACCTTTTTGAATTAAGTCTTCTCTTAAAGTTTTTTCATATCCAGGGCTAGAGAGTAAGGTATTAGGTGCAGCAATTACGATTCTTGTTTTCGTTTGTGCAAGTAAGTGACGCACCGCTAGAACAATCCCAGAATTCGTCCGTTCTGGAAATCGGTTAAACCAATCACGATCTACTACTTCAAGGTCATAGCGTAATCCAAACGGGAGTAAGGCAACAGAGGTGTCAAATTTACGCAATTTACCGTTATCGATTGCTAGAGGTGCCGTAATTGGGTCTGTATAAATTACAGTAAGGTTTCCACCTAACAATAAACCTACCAAGGCAGGTAGCGCAGAGTGTATTTGAGTCTCTAGATATACATTAGCTTCTGTTTTTAAAGCGCGGCCTGCTAGCTGAGCACCAAAATCCCATGGAGTATATACGGTCATATTTGAGTGGCTCGATATTAATCCCATCATTAAATCAGCAATTTCTTTTGGAATTGATGGGTCGCCTGAGTGGCGAGATGTCGTTAGACTAACTGCGTCTGTAGGATCCAGCTTTTCAAGCATGCCTGTTTCGCCTAATTTAATACACATATCAATAATCTGGTGAAGACCAATAAATTCTGAGTTTGCTGTAATCTTTAACCCCGCAAATGCTTGTCCCATGATTCCGTCGTTTTTAGAGAGCTTATCAAGAGTAGATTTCAGGTCCTGAGTATCAATACTCCGCATATTTTGAATTTGCATATCTGATTCGATACTCTTACTAAAGGATAACTTAGTCCACGCTAGTAGCTGCAGTGCGAAAACCAATGAATCAGACTCTGAATAAGGTGCGCTAGTCCGCACCGCATCGAATATTTGCCAAATTATTTTATCGTTCATATCGATCCTTAGTTTTCTTAATGGCGACGCTTGTCACAATTGTATGTAGTAATAAGTGCGTCACTATCAGCTACAACTACTACGCCACCTTTATCTAATATTTTCATAAGCAAGCGTTCTTCACGTTGCAGACCCTCAAGTCTAGCCAACGCTTCTTTGCGGCCAAAAATATATTTACTGTTTTCAGGGGTGCCGTTATCTAAAACGTACTCAACCATATCGCGACTAACACCTCGTTGTGACATACGTTGCTGAATGTGTTTTGTTTTGTGCATTGATGTATCCTCCATGAATAGAACTATAATTAATTAAAAACTTACTGTCAACAGTTATTAATATCTTTTTTTGATTATCTTTTGTTTTTTCTATAAAATTCTAATAACCAAATGACAGGTAAGCTTGTTTATAATTAGGGTTTGCTATTGATTTGATTCAAAATTATTCAGTTTTAAATCTAGTTCTGAAAGCAAATTCTGATTGTCGGCTGTGCCCGGAACGTTGACATCTTCTAGGTAACAACTAAAACCTATCATGTTGCCAAGTAACGGGCGGTCGTAAAGACCCCAACCATCTCTTTCTTCCGAGGCTGCCCTTAGGTAATTTAGAGGGTCAGTCATGACCTCTTCAATAGCTCTAAGCGGGCTAGTAGGTAAATCCCACATCATGCTTTTATAGGCATTCGTATTAATTCTGGTGGGTAGTTCCATTTTTTCCAAGAATGATTCACTGGATCTTAGTAATAGTATCAAGCGATTAATAAATGCATCTCTTACTAGGTTTGAGTCGATAACTATTTTATTAAGGTTATCAGCGACTTCTTTTTCTACGACTATATTCACATTCTGAGTTCCCATTCTTTTAAGCGAGCCAGCGATATACCTTTTAGCCTTGGCTGAAAGCACTTTTCCGCGCATATCCATTTCAAGGTAGGGGAGCTCAGCTTTAATCATGGCATTCAGAAAAGAATCGCGTTTGATATGCAATTTACTTATCTGGCTATTAAAATTTACAAGTAAAGGTAGGTAAATTTTTGCGGTAATTTTGGTTTCTTCCATTTTTTTTCTTCAGTAATAAAGGTTGATGGATGAATCATATTATCCACTCACTATTGTGTAAAGAAATTTGAGTAAAGAATTAATGAAGAATTGCAGTTGTAATTATTTTGCAATCAGTGTGTCATTTGATTAATCTGATAACTAATTAAAACTTTAAGATGGCTAAAGATAATGAAATCAGAAAAGTCTGATCTAGATACAACACTTTTGCGTTGTAATGAGTTGCATTCAATTATTACCAATGAAGTCTATTTGGTAGAGCATGACCATATTATTAGAGATTTACTTACTAAGTGTTTAGCCGGCATTTCATTTGAACATTCAAAAAGCATTATGTTGCTGATGGCTGCCCATAACTACACAACAGCCGTTTCATTGTTGAGGCTTCAATATGAAGCGGTAGCAAGAGGTATGTGGCTACACTTTTCAGCGAAAGATAATTTTTTGAATAAATACGTTGGCCCCATCGATATCAAAAAACTTCCTCCAGACTTTCCCACTGTTACGGAAATGATTGATCAAATCATAAAAGGCCCGGTAAAGGGGCCAGGTGAAATGCTTCAACAATTTAAAGATGTGACTTGGAGTGGCATGAACAGCTATGTCCATAACGGATTTCTTCCAATTGAGAGGTTTCTGAACGGCTATCCAAATGAATTACTTGTTCAAATTATGCAAAGCTCGAATGCTTTGAATATCATGATCGCTATGGTCTTGGCGCGAATGAGTGGAGATATGAGCAGAATTAATTTAGTAAAGCAGCTTCAAGTTGGTTTTAAGGATTGTTTACCTAAGCTTGAAGCTATACCTGCAAGCTAAAACTAGATTTCAACTTTATCTATTAATGTCGATGCCTTTACACCAAGAGCGCTAGCAATTTTCAGCAGATTCATAATAGCTAAATTGTGCTCACCTCTTTCAATTCCACCCATGTAAGAACGATCAATGCCAGCTGTCTCAGCTAGAGCTTCCTGAGATAAGCCTTGAGCCTGTCTTGCTGCACGAATAGCAGCGCCTTACAGCTCAATCGCTGTCCTGTCTGTGTAGTCTATTCTGATTAATGGTTAGCAGGCCAAATTTTAGTAGAGGATAGAGTTGATGCTTCTGGATTGCTAGTGCTCCAATGACTGATACGACCGTTAATTACTTTCTTCCTACTTCTAAAATTGATTCGTTTATATTTTTCAAATTGTTTTCAATTCTTGCGCCTAATAAATAAAGTGAGAGCAACATAAAAAGCCCAAGTGCACCGGCAGATCCAATTAAAAATGTAAATGCAGTTGCTTTAGCTTGAGTAACACGTTCATGTTCAGCTTGCCGTTCGGATAATACCCGCCGCTCTTCATTCAGTTCAAACTCGAGCTTGTCAGCTTGAATTTTGTCCCAAGAATTAATATGAAAGTTCAAGATCGGTAAAAATGCAGCGCCAATTTTTCCCTCCTTTTTTAATCCTATAATAGTCTTATCTGACAGGGTGTTGCAGGTAAAAGCTACCGCTGCCTTGACCCACGGCTCTCCCCTAGCCGGATTGCTTGCGATTTCTTCAATACTAGCCCGCAGGTGCTCCACTTCTTGAGAAATTATTATGTTGTCATTTTTTTCAACTAAAGCTCCGACAGCCTTACCAAAATTATCAGAGCAACGATAAAGTTCAAGAGCTTCGGCATTGAATAGCAGAGGAGCATGTTTCTCTGCAGGAATCTGTTCTACTTGATTTGTATCGCTATCATTTTCATTCTTCTTTTTTTCTTCATCAAGTAAAAATTTCTTAATATCATCAGAGCCAACATCTTTTAGATTAGCATTTTGTGCAGGGGTTGGTTCTTTAGGAGACTGTGAATACTGGTAAATAGAGGCTGCAACTAATAGGAGAATGGAAACTAATGCTAACCCCATAATTAATAGCACTATTCCTTTGAATATTTTAAGAAATAACTCTTCTATCCCTTTGTTTGCTAATGACATTATTTGTCCTTGAAATAAAATTTTTCTATAAATCCATCACTGAGCGAACCTTTACGGGTGCTTGCTTTTGCGTAGGTTCTGCCACTTCAGGAACTGATCCCTTTTTAACTTTGCCAATAGTTGATTCCTCGGAGGCTTCTCTTAACAGCTTTTTATCTAGTTCTCTTGCAGGGCTTCTTGCAGCTTCTCTTGTTGTCTTTTTAGTCACCCTGTTGGTTGACCTTTCCTCGATTTCAGTTATCGGCCTTTCAGCGGATTCACTAGCCAGCTTCGCTGCTAAAGCCTCTCTCTCCAGCTTTTCAGAAGCTTCTTTCGCCACCTTTGATGCTTCTGCTTCTTCAGCTTCTTTTGCTACCTCTGACGCTTCTGCTTCTTTTGCAGACCTTACTGTCGCCTCATATGCGGATTTTTCAGCGGCCTCCTTCGCAACTTGTAAGTTCAAGGGTTCAAGTCGAGCATTAATATCTGACGGAAAGTCCAACCCATCGCAGACATTAATCCAACCGCCACATTTAAAGTCAGCTAATAATGCGAGCTTATAGTAAGTTATGGCAGCTTCTCTATATCCCAAACCTTCTGCAGCCCTACCAAGATAAAAGTATGATTGATCTGAAGAAAATCCAACTCTTGCAACCTCTAAAGCAAGGTCCAGCCATAGACTATTAAAATAAAAACCTCTTTGTTTTCCACGCGAAGATCCAGACGCACCTGAACAGCTAACACTACATGTCAACCGAGCCTCGCCACTTGAAAATACAGAATAAACATCGTCTACTTTTTCACCAGATTTAGATTGAATTCCTGCGGAAACGCATCCAGATAAGATGCAAGCTAAGGAAGTGATTGTGATTAGATATTTAAGTGAAGTAGGTATTTGTTTATACATATTAATTCTTTTCGTATATTAAACAGGAGCAAATTTTAGATTCCACTCATTTAAAGTTTCGTATGACTTTATATGTAATACTGTTATTGTCAGCGCTGATTACCTCTAATGAAGCACCTTTATACGCGATAGTTTTAGATGTGCTGAAATCATATTCAACTTCATTATTGAATGCAGGACGAGCCAGGTTGTTACTAAACTCTCTGTAACTGATTTTCAGTTTATCGCCTACACGACCGCTGTACAGCAAGGTCTGCTGAAAACTAGTACCACGTTCTGAAATTCTTGTAGCCCTCTTATAATCACCTTGATAACAAGCTGTGCCGCCAAATGTAGTAACTACGCACAATTCTTTATCGGATGCTTTTTCTAAACTTAATGCGCTAATTGGGTCCGATATGCCGCTTTTGATAACGCCCTGAGCACTATAAAAATCGTGTTTTTCATCATATCCAACTTGTGGGTACTTGAGCGCTGGAATAGTATATAAAGCGCCTCCCATCGTTTTGTATACTTCAAGTACTTTATCTTCTACGATCATACCTTTTTCCAATAAAGGATCACCAATGGAGGCTACAACAACGATACCTACTTCTGGACGATCTATTGGAGTTACATTGGTATCTGAACCATTATATTTAACCGCGACACAGCTAGACAATGAAAGTAAAATTAGTAAAAGGAAGGAAGTTTTCATATTTTCTCGTTATTAGATTAAAATTTTCTGTCGGCACTTATGTACAGAGGGTGCTTAATTGTGAAATTTTGGGTCGGGTCTAAATCTCATATTTTTTAATATTCAACTAAATCTTATACCCATGCTAAAAGTATAGATATAGCTCCAATGGGCTCAATATATACCGTATGTGATAGAGGTTGAGATCGATGTGTGACATTCTGCAGTTATTGATTTCAATAATTTTGCATTAACATCTTCTGGTTACTTGGAAACTTATCTTAATTTATGTCACCAGAAAATCAATCTCATCACAAATAATCAATTCG
>ENA-UOWO01004903-UOWO01004903.1-activated-sludge-metagenome-genome-assembly--contig:-NODE-4903-length-14503-cov-6.972315_pt1 | contig 14503 bp, 14 predicted proteins | sample MGYA00238148_ERZ761564 | MGnify/ENA primary metagenome ERZ761564 (study PRJEB28885, sample SAMN05720194) | activated sludge metagenome | isolation source: Anaerobic digester | place: USA...
ACTCCGAAGGACAGGCAACTGTTATTTTTTGCAGTCCGCCAGTACTGACTGCGCGATTAAATAGTTGAAAAGTGGTCAAATGAAAAACGTAAACAATGACTAAACTTATTATTCCAGAAAGAATAATCAGAAGCATCGTTTTCCAAAAGATTTTTCGATCACGTAATAAAATTAGTATTGCAAAAAAGATACTTGCGATTCCAGCTCCTAACCAGGCACTACGCGAAACTGTAATTATAAGTAAAACATAGGTGATAATGAGAGACAAGAAATAAAATAATTTTTGCAAATCGTAAATCGTAAATCGTAAATCGTAAATTTTATCATCCTCCTTTTTAACATAAAAATAAAAAATCAGAGAATAAATAATAGTTATAAATAACACCAAAAAGATTCCCAACCAATCTGCTTCCGCAAAAGTCGCATTGGGTCTGCCTGGCATCACTTCAAATGAATTTAGGCCCTTTGAAAAAAGAATATTTTGCCAAATCCCATAAAAAATAACCACCAAAGAAGAACCCAGAAAGAAAGGAACTATCTTGAAAACATCTTCTGTATCTTGAATAAAGATACGTGTTAAAAAATACAAAGCAACAAAAGAGCAAATAACAATGGAAAGTTTGAGACTCAGGAATCGATTTTCGGCTATAAGGATACTCAAAAAACTTGAAAGCCCCACTAAGATGATTGCTGCATCATACCATTTTAATTTTGGTAAAGTGAAATTTAGCCTTTTAGTAAAAAATCGAATAGCAACTGCGAGCAAAATTAAAAAACCCAATAGCTGATAAGGTCGAATCATTAAGCCTATTTCCTTGGGAATCAGAGTAATGTTTTCCAAGACAATGGCTCCGACAAAAAATAAAAAAGCCCAACCGGGACGGTAAAAGGCAAAAGCAAAAGTCAAAATAATAAAAAAGAGGAAGTCGCCAAGATTGCCAATGGGCAGAAGGCCAACATTAAAAAATAAAATCAAAAAAAAGACCAGCAGCACACTAACCACCAAAAGATTGTTCCTTATGCTAAACTTAAAAAAGTTATCCATAAAAATATTTATTTCTTCTTAGGAGAATTATTTTCGATTATGCCCAATAGTTTTTTGACAAAATTTTTCCAATCAAAAGTCTGTGCCCTTTCTTTGCCTCTACGCTTTAGCTCAGTCCGTAAATGTTCGTTTTGCAAAACATTTTTTATCACCATAGCCATATCTTGTATATCCCTTGGATCAAAATAAAGAATGGCATCTCGCCCAACTTCAGGCAAGGAAGAAATCTTTGAAGCAATTACCGGCGTTCCCATATTCATAGCTTCCAAGACTGCCAAACCAAATCCTTCATAGAGTGATGGAAAGACAAATATACGGGCATTCTGGTATAGAGCTGGTAAATTTTCTTGAGGAACAAAATCTAATAGTTTTATGTCCTTGGTTAAATTTAATTCCTTAATCAGCTTTTCCGCATCAGTTATAAGTGGGGCAAGATCTGGCATTAATTTACCAGAAATTACTAGTTGTGGAAAATTTGGGATGGTCTGACTTTTCTTATTGTTTTTTAAAAGTAATGAATAGGCTCTGATTAGCCCCTCCATATTTTTTCTAACCTCCAGTCCCCCACCGGAATAGATATAACCCGGCTTTAATTTATATTTCTTGAGAACTTTCTTGCTTTCTAGATCTGTTACTTCTTTTTTATAAATCACATCCACATCAATGTAATTAACGGTTATTTTTCTTGGATCAATTTTCAAATGTTGAATTAAATCTTTTTCCGTCCGAATGGAGATAGCCATAATTTTATCTGCCTGATGAATGGCCTTTTTGGTGAGATTCCAATACATTCTTTTTCGCGAATTATTGAGATATTCAGGAAAAAGTTCTGGAATAATATCATGAACAACCATAATGTGCTTTATTCTTTTATCCAGTTTAGTTGGGCATTGATACAAACTCAAAAAAACATCGCACTTGTCTTCCTTTATTTTTTTGGGTAGCATTATTTTTTCCCACCAAATTTTTCTGACCAAATCATCCCTTTTCCAGAGAGGCAAAAAAATGCGTTTTTTGAAATTTCTTGGCAACTTAATATCTTTTGGCAAATCTTCTTCCAAATACAAAACAAACTTATCCCTTTTTGATTTCGAAAGTTCTTTTAGAAAGTTAATCGTCACTTGTCCAATGCCAGTATTTATTTTTCTGGCGAAAGATGCATTAATTCCAATTTTCATATATTTTGTTTCTGTTTTAACAATTTGATTATATCTTAAAATTGCCAAAACGAAAAGGCGACAATCACCAAAAATCATCGCCTTTTTTGCGTTGTTTCAAATTTTACTTAGCAGCTAATATGATATGAGTAAATAATGTTGAAAATTTCCAAAGTTCATAACCCATAAGTCCCCCCACAAATAAAACCAATGAATACAAACCCAGATGAAAAACAATTTCTAATTTATCAGTTTTTTGCATAAAAATAGTTTATTAGTTAACTAAAAAACATAGCATAAAATAAGAAAATTGTCAATATCCTCATAAATAATAGCTCAACTGTGTCTTGTGCAAATATCGAAGATGTTTTACTATATGTAGGTAAATATTAATACGAAATGCATGGAAAAAAATTCTCAAAATGTGTGTATTATAGGTCTCGGCTATGTTGGACTTCCGCTAGCAGTTCAATGTGCTCTTAAGGGTTATGAGGTATATGGACTGGAAAGTGATACTAGAAAGAATGATCTCATTAATGCTGGCAAAAGCACTATTAGTGAAGAATTTTTGGAAAAAAACTTACCAAATGTAAAAATTATGGCTACAAATGATGCCTCGGTAATAAAAAAGTCAGATGTTGTTATTATGTGTGTTCCAACTCCAGTTGATGAAAATCACTATCCAGATCTTGAACCAGTCAAAACAGCAACCGAAGCTATTGTAAAAAATCTTAACCCCGGTCAACTGGTTGTCATTGAATCAACCATTAATCCGGGTGTTTGCGAGGAGGTTATTAAGCCAATGTTTGACCAGGCTGGTTTTGCCGTTGGAAAGGATTATGAATTAGCTCATTGCCCTGAAAGAATAAATCCCGGTGATCCAAAATGGAATGTAACCAATATTCCTCGAGTTGTCGGATCTTTTACGGAAAAAGGATTGGACTGGGCGGTAAAATTCTATGAAGATGTTGTCGATGCAACAATAATGCCAATGAAATCAATTCGTGAGGCTGAAGCGACAAAGATAGTGGAAAATTCATTCCGCGATATCAATCTAGCTTTCGTAAATGAGTTGGCTAAATCTTTTGATGTACTGGGTATTGATATTGTTGATGTGATAAAGGGTGCTTCAACCAAGCCTTTTGCTTTTATGCCACATTGGCCTAGTCGTGGAATTGGCGGGCATTGTATTCCGATTGATCCCTACTACCTCATCGAAAGAGCCAAGACGGCTGGATTTGATCATGAATTTTTGAAAATTGCCCGCAAAGTCAATAATTCTATGCCGGAGTACACCGTGGAACTCTTACAAGATGCGCTGAATAAAGTAAAAATGCCTCTCAATGGAACAAATGTCGGAATCCTGGGTATTTCCTATAAGGCAAACATCGCCGATCTGCGTGAATCGCCGGTAATTAAAATAATCAAACATCTCAAACATCATGAGGCCAATATTTTTGTTTTTGACCCGCACACTAAAGAAAATTCAACTACTGAATCTTTGGAATCACTGCTAGAAAAATCAGAAGCACTGGTTTTGGCCACTAATCACAAAGAATTTTTGGAAATTGATCCAGCCCTATTCAAAAAGCATGGAATTAAGGTAATTGTTGACGGTATGAATGCTTTGAATAAAGAAGAAATAGAAAAACATGGTATAATATACAAAGGAATTGGAAGATAATTAATTAATTTAATTTTTTTATGGTAGCTCTATTGAAAACAATTATTTGGATAGCTGGCAGCATTGTTGTTGCTACATTTGTCTTGAGTTATTTTGGCTATGAAATAAATATGAAATATTTTTCTCAGAGCAAAGCTAAATGTCAAGAGGAAGTAAAAAAATGCGGTGAGGATGTTTTGAAGGAAGGAACAAATAATGTAAAATGTGATTTTAACTGTGTTAACATCAACAAGCTAATAATTAAAAAGAAATGACATCATTTCTATGATGTCATCCCGCACTTGATGCGGGATCCAGAAGTTAATTTATTTACTGGATTCCCACTTTCGCGGTAATTACAATAACCATGAAGCTAATAATTAATATTCCGGCCTATAACGAAGAAGGTAAAATAGCTGAAACAATAAAGAGCATCCCTCGATCTTTTAGTGGGATTGACGAAGTCTTGATTCAGGTTATTGATGATGGATCATCAGATAGAACTGCCCAGAGAGCTCGGGAAGCTGGCGCAAATCTGATTGTTTCCTATAAACCCAATAAGCGCTTAGCCTATTCTTTCAAGAGAGCTATTGAAAGTTCTTTGGAAAATGGAGCGGATATTATGGTCAATATTGATGCTGATGGCCAGTTTAATTCAAAAGAAATTGAAAGTCTCATTGCACCAATTCTCTCTGGTCAAGCCGATATGGTTATCGGCAACCGATTTGGGGAAACAAAAGCCGAAAATATTCCTTGGGTAAGAAAAAATTTGAATAAGTTTGCGGCCAGTGTCATTGGTTTCTTTTTGGGACACGAAACCAACGATCTTACTTGCGGATTCAGAGCTCATAACCGTGAAACGATGCTCAGACTTAATCTCGTTAATACTCATTTTACCTATACGCAGGAAACCATCATTGATGCTATTGGAAAAAATCTGAAACTAGTATGGGTTCCTATTGAAGTTACTTACTTTAGTGACAGACAGGGTAAAATTACCAAATCCATCTGGAAATTTGTTGGCAATTCAACCAAGATTATCCTAAAGGCTATCCGGGATGTTCGTCCACTTAAATTTTTTGGTTGGCCAGGGCTGTTTTTCATTGGACTTGGTCTCATTGGAATGGGAATGTTTGCTTTCAATTATTTTCAGGATTTTAAAATTAGACCTTTCCAAAATTACATTATCTTTTCTTCTATTAGCATTTTTTTTGGTATTCAATTGGTTATTTTTGCTCTCATTGCCGATATGATTAAAACCACCCGTCAAATTCAAGAAGAACTGATGTATCAATTTAAAAAAGACAAATACAAAAAGTAATCCTTGGACATCGGATGTCCAAGTGGTGTCCAAATAAAACCGCTTTATGTGTAGCGGTTTTTTTCTTGAAATAAATACTTTTTTGCGGTACAATATTTCTATGGATAAATTGAAGATTTTGTTTATTTCTCGAGCCTATCCCCCAATTATTGGTGGGATTGAAAACCAGAACTATGAACTAGGAAAATGGCTGGGAAAAATCGCTGAAATAAAGATACTTGCGAATAAAAGAGGCAAAAAATTTCTGCCTTTCTTTTTGCCTTATGTTGGAATTAAGGTACTCTTTATTGCCAGAAAGTACGATGTGATTCTTCTGGGCGATGGGGTTCTTTCTGTTATCGGTTACAAATTGAAATTCTTTTACAAAAAACCAGTTATTTGTGTTGTGCACGGACTCGATCTGACTTTCAAAAATTTTTTCTACCAAAAATTATGGGTTGGTGTTTTTATGAAAAAAATAGACAAATTTATCGCCGTTGGCAATGAAACGGTGAAAGTTGCCAAAGAAAAAGGAGTTCCAGAAAGTAAAATATTTTTTATACCCAATGGAGTTGATACAGAAAAGAATTTAGTTTCCGGAACAAAAAATGATCTAGAAAAAATTATTGGGCAATCCATTGCTAATAAAAAAATTCTGCTTACCTCTGGTCGATTAACCAAACGCAAAGGCGTGGCCTGGTTTATTTCCAAGGTAATGCCAAAACTCGATGAAGAATTTTTATACATTATTGCTGGCGATGGACCAGATAAAAAGAATATACGAAACGCGATAAAAAATGCTAATTTGGAAAATCGCGCAATGGTATTGGGATATGTTTCGGATGAAAAAAGAAACATACTCTTGAATAATGCTGACCTTTTTTTGCAACCAAATATCAAAATTCAAGGAGATATGGAGGGCTTCGGGATATCCGTCATTGAAGCTGGTGCCTGCAATCTTCCTGTCATTGCCTCTAATCTCGAGGGTCTCAAAGATGCTATAATAGATAGGCAGAACGGTTTTTTGGTTGAATCGGAAAATACTGAAGCTTGGACACAAAAAATAAACGAACTTATGTCCAATGACAATTTCAGACAAGAATTTGGAGCCAAGGCCAGACAATACATAATCAATAATTTCAGTTGGAAAATCATCGCGGAAAAATATCTCGAGGAAATTAGAAAAGTTACAAATAAAAATTTTTAAATAGTTCTCTCCCTTTTCTAAAGGGAGAGCTAGAGAGGGATTTTCATCAAATTCTAAAACAAAAATCCCCCTTAACCCCCTTTTTTTTACAAAGGAGGAGAGGCTGATTTTCAAAATTCATGCAATTAATCCAAACTAACTTAATATTCTTTCTGCTCATCGCATTCGTCCTGTTTTTTCCGGGGTATTTTTTGCTTCTGGCAGTTTTGGGAAAAAGCCAAGCCCTTAGCAAAATAGAACGATTTATTTTTTCTTTTGGTCTTAGCATTGTGAGTGTTGATTTTATATTTTTCGCTTATGCCAAACTGAACATTCATATTACTCGTTTATCGGCTGTTTTAGGAATAGGAATTTTTATTTTAGTATGCTATGCAATTTATAGAATACGATGTCATTTTGAACTTGCTTGCCCATTGGGCGCAGCCAGGGATTCAGAATCTAATAAGGAAGTAGATTCCGGATCAGAGTCCGGAATGACAATCTTCAATTTCTCCAAAAATCAAATTATTTTAGTTTTGCTTCTCATTTTTGCTATTTTCTTTATCAAAACCGCCTATCTTTCTGGAACAATTTTGCCTAGCGCTACAGACTTGGGCCATCATATGTATTGGGCCAACTGGATGGCTGAAAATGGACAATTGCCAACTTACGAAGATATGCCGGATTTCATTATTGGAGAACATATTATCTTTGGGTTATTCCGTATAATCGGAAATCTGGATTTTTTCTCAGCTTTTCCACCACTCCTCCTATTGCTCATCAATATGCTTGGCATTTTGAGTGTTTTTCTCTTGGTTCTCCGCATTTTTAAGGAAAAAATCATAGCTATCCTCTCCCTTCTTTTCTTGGGCGCTCTTTTTGCCATTTCTTCTCCACAGGCTAAATTCGTCAGCGGCGGAGTAATTGGCAATATTTTGGGAAATCTTTTTGTACCAATGGCTTTTTATTTTTATTATCGCGCCTTCTCCGCCATAGGCGGATCCGCCTATGGCGGAGAATTGAAGAATAAAATGTCTGATAATCCTCTAACTTCCAAAATATTTTTAGCCTTGGCTATTTTCATGACTTTCGGACTTTTCTATACACATCACCTCACCGCTTTTATTTTTCTTTTTATTTCGGCACTTTTGGTTGTAATTTTTCTGATTACTAATTTCCGAGATATTGAAAAAATATTACCTCAAATTGGTAAAATGTTTTTGTCTCCATGTGTCCTGGGAACTTTCTTTACGGGTCTCCTATTTTTCTTTTTTGTTTTTACTCCGACCTATATTCAAACCAGTGCTGTTGAAACAGCTGTCGGTGCTCCGTCAAAGAATACTCGTGCCGGACTAAGTATTAATACGCTCAAAAATTCGCTGGGAGAAGCGCGCATAGCTTTGGGATTTCTGGGAATTTTGATTCTAGCTTTTCATTATAAACGTAAAAATTTGGGCTATGCTATTGTTGTCGCTTGGGCCATTATGCTTTTTATTATGTCATCTCAACCCAGCTGGCTCTTTATCAATCTGCCTAGTGATAGGATTGGCAATTATCTGAGCTATCCCCTTTCCATTCTCAGTGCCTATTCTTTTTTTATTGTTTTTAAAAAATTTGGTAATTCTTTCTCAGCTAATTTTATTAAAATTTCATTTGCTTTGATTATCGGTTTTGTATTCATCGGAGGTATGTCGGATTCAACTGGATTTTTCAAGCAAAAAATTGAATCTGAGAAATTATTGGAAACCTTTGATGCGTCTGCCTATGTAGTTTCTGCAACTACACCTAAGGATGCCGTTCTTAAAGATCACATCTATCTCACGGGAGATTCTTGGATAAAATTATTTTTTATGCGCGGTTACAAATATCCGCTCTCCCGTGGTTATCTCAAGCGATACGAAGATACTACTAAGCCTAGAGAAATGTGTACATTATATATGATTTCCAATCCGGCCAGTGATGACGCCAAAAAATGTTTTGCTGATACTGGTGTAAATTTCATTATGCTCAATCCTCAGTTTGACAGTTCTCAATTCAAAAAGCTCCAGAATTTTGATCTGGTTTATAATAATAAGGATATTGCTGTATTCCATAGAAAATAAACTAAAAATATGATCCAAAAAATAGATTCACAAAAATTAATCCTTCTATCAATCATTTCATTTTTTGTCTTGAGTTCTTTTTGGTTGTTTTTCATATCTGGAAAGTATATGAATCCGGATTACAATTCCGATTGGTGGGCAATTTATTTTGAAAATCCCAAAAGCCAAGATTTGAGTTTTGTTATTGAAAATCACAGCTTGAAAACCACCTTTCAGTGGAAAGTCATCCGAGAGGAATCGGTTATACAAGAAGGTCGTCTAGAAATACCTAGGGGTAAAACAAAAAAAATCCCCGTTGATTTTCAGGCGGAGAGTAATGAAAAAATTATCATTCAAGTTTTAACTGATAGCGAAACAAAAGAAATTTATAAGAATTTTTGACAAAAAAAGCGGTAGACCAAAATTGTAATGTGAAAAAGTTTTCACAAAATCCAATTAAATTGGAGTCTAACGCTAATTTAAACGGAATCTCGCAGGAGGGGTGTGGTCAGGGAGCAGTCCCAACTTTTTTGTTCTCCTGCGAGATTCCAAGTCAAAGGGGGGAAGGTACTAACTGCCTTAAAACTAGTATAAAAAAATGATTTTGTCAATACTGAATTAAATTAATCCCTTAAATAAGCCTAAAAAAATAATATGGAATTATTTAATAATAAGATTTTTTCCGCCAAGGGCGGATCCGCCCTTGGCGGAAAAAAAATTCTTTTAGTAACTCGTCCAATTGCTCCACCTTGGGATGAAGGTTCAAAAAACTTCGCTTTTTTTCTGGCTAAGAATATCCTAGACCTTGAAATCAGCCTTCTGACGAATGGTATCCTACCAGATTTACCCAAAAACGTTCATCAAAAATCAATTTACACGACAAATAGTTTTTCTTATTTGCAAAAAATACGACTTCTGAAAAATTTGCGAAAACTTAAAAATGAATTTGACATTCTACATTATCTGTTTACTCCTACCAAGCAAAATTCATTTTTGGTGAAAAATTTTGTTAATTGCGGACAGAAAAAATTTCGCACCATTCAAACTGTTGCTACATTGCGGGAAGATTTATATTCAGATGAAGAAATCAAGGACATGCTTTTTGGAGATTTGATAGTTACCTACTCTGATTGGGCCAAAAATAAACTTGGCCAATTGGGATTCAAAAATGTTAAAAGAATTTATCCTGGCATCGACATTAATATCTATCATAACAAAGAAAAAAATCCGGAATATCTCAAAAAATATGGTTTTAAAGATTCTGATTTTATCATCAATTTTTCTGGTGAATATGTGCGTAATAATGCCATGGATATTGTGGTTCAAAGTTTCATTGAAATTTCAAAAATCATTCCGGAAGCCAGACTTTCCTTGGCTTTGCGTCTGAAAAATAAACAGGATGTTCAAAAAAAGAAAGAAGTCGTAGAAATTTTCAAAAAAAATAATTTATTGGACAAAGTGGCCTTTCATGATGATGCGACGTATGCAGTCTTTGAACTCTATAACTTGTGTGACATCAGTATTTTTCCAGTAGAAAATATGCACGGAAAATTTGATGTGCCGCTAGCTGTAATTGAAATTATGGCTTGTGAAAAACCAGTTATCATTTCTGATATTCCAATTCTCCGGGAATTCGCAAAAGAAGATAATTCTGTTAAAATTGAAAAAGGTAATCTGGAGCAACTAAACTTGGCTATCCTGGATCTATATCACAATCTGGAAAAGAGGAAGCAGCTTGGCAAAGCAGCTCGTAAATTTGCAGAAGAAAATTTTGATATCAAAAAAATAGCGGGAACATATAAGGAAATATATAAAATATTGTAAAAAAAATTATGCCTTACAACCTCAGAAACATATCTGATCACAAAAAAGAATTAAAAACAGAACTGATGGCTGTTCCAGCAATTTTGCATGTCTCAGATGATCTTTTGCCTAACGATGCCACTCTTTCTGAAATAGAAGCCGTCGCTTCTTCGCCAGTCGTTTTTCATCACATTGCCGCCATGAGCGATGTTCATAGTAAAAAGGGCCGTAAAAATCCAACTGGAACAGTAGTGGCTTCAGAAAAATTTCTTTTGCCGCAAATTAATGATACAGCACCTAATTGTGGTATGCGTTTTTTGAAAACTAACCTGACTGATGCTGATTTGGCTGGTGGAAATTTGGAGAAACTTTTTACAGAGTTGATTGGGGTTATTCCAACCAAAAAACTCATAGGAACAAAAATTCCCTATAAGCTCGTGCTGGATATTTGTCGCTTTGGTTCAGAATCTGTTCAGAAATATTTTCAGACCCGCACTAAAAATGAAATAGCCAATACCTACAAAAAAGGCAATTTTTTTGACGGAAAAATTCCTTCTGAACGAGATATTTTGAATGTTATTCCAAAATTATTTTTACAAATCGGCAGATTTCGTTTGGGAATTTTGGGTGCCGCTGGCAATCATTTTTTGGATTTAATGAAAGTAGGAGAAATTCAAGATCTGGAAATTGCCGAGAAATTTGGCATCCATGAAGGACAGTATATTTTTTTAATGCACACGGGTTCAGGTTTGCTTGGACAGTATGCTTCATATTTTTATACGCCCAAGAAAAAAGAGCATCTGAGCCAGAAAATTGTTTTGGAAATGGGCAAATTTTTCTTTGATTCTCAAATGAGCAAGGTTTATCAAAAAATTTCCAAAAGAATCAAAGAAAATAAAAACAGTTCTGACTTTTTTGCCTATAATGAAGTCAGTTTGGAAGGAGAAATGTTTCTGCGTTCGCATTGGGCTTCTGGCAATCAAGGTTTTGCCAATCGAGCTATTTTGACTCATAATTTGGATCAGGCTATTGAAAAAATTCTGGGCAAAAATCCGCAATTAGATTTGCTCTATGATATGCCACATGTTTTCATTGACAGAGAAAATCATTTTGGTAAAGATGTCTGGGTGCATAGAAATGGAACAGTACGAGCCAATGGTCCGAAAAAAATGAAAGATCATCCAATTTTTTCGATTACTGGCGAACCGGTTTTTATCCCATCATCTATGAGCACTTCGGCCTACATTGGAGTTGGCACGGATGAGAATGAATCAAGTTTCTTTTCGGCTAGCCATGGGACAGGTCGTCGCAAAAACCAAGGAGAAGATGTAGCTAAAAATAAAAAAGAACTTTTTGAAAAAATGCAGAGAAATAACGTGAAATTATTTAACGCTAAATCGGAAGGTGTCATCCAACAAGATAGCGCCTACTACAAAGACGTTGAGGAAGTTATTTCCGGTATGGTGGATAATAGAATAATTAAAGTCGTAGCCAAAATGGAACCAGTGGCAGTATTGATGTATTAAAAATCTACTTGGACATTGAATGTCCAAAACATAAAATATGAAAATTATTACAATTTCCGGACTTGATGGGTCTGGAAAATCAACTCAAATAGAAATGCTGAAAAATTACCTTGAATCGGAAGGTAAGAAGGTTTTTTATTTCCACGCCATCCAATTTGGAATTGCCAATAGGATTTCCAGCCTTTCTTGTTGTCACAATAAAAAATCTGCTTCAAAAAGCAATACTAAATCAGGAAAATTGGGCATCCTGCTACGTAAAGTGTTTCTGAAAATTGACATTTGTCGTTTTGAAAAATTAGTCAAAAAGTTGGAAAAGAACGGGTATGATTATATTGTTTCCGATAGGTACTTCTATGATAGCATTGTAAACATCAAATTTCTCTCAGCCTCTACTTGGACATTCAATGTCCAAGTAGTTAAGCGACCGGATGTTGGTGTATATTTGCAAACTGATCCGGATATTATCATGCAACGCGAAAGAAAACCCGACCAAGGAATCGAATATTTGCAAAAAAAGAAAGAATTATATGATAATTTTGCCCCAATTTGGAATCTAAAAATTATCAACGGTAATAGAAATAAGGAAGAAATTTTTGAAGAAATAAAAAAGGAGTCTCTAAGCATTGCCTAGAAACTCCAAGTTCGAGAAAATAGCTGCTATGCTAAAATCTCGGGGACCAGATTGACGTTTTCATACTCGAAACGTCCAGAGGTGCCATCTTCATTTTTCACAAGACAGAAAATTTTGCTTTCCCCCGAACCCTCTTCGACGAGACTTAGGATGTTTACAAGAAATCCTAAAAATTTTCCGCTACTTTTTTCCACAACTCTCGTCTTAACCGCCTTTACTCCCACAGGAATTTTCCCCTCGTACCCTTCTTTCATGATTGGACCTCCTTGAATTTTGGTATACAATTATACCTGTAATAATAGTGAAGTAATAAAAATTTTATGTCAAGCAATCTCGCAAAGTCAACCTTCTGGCTGGTTATCTCAGAAATAATATTCAATCTTTCCGGATACATCATCCATTCTTTTGTGGGGCGTATTTTGGGTCCTGCTGATTATGGTCGCTATGGGTTGGTTGTTACCCTCACAACTATGGTTATTATTTTAATTGGCAATGGCATCCCAACGGCCATGGCTAAATATATTAGTGAAATTTTTGAGACTAATCCCCGATTGGTTTTAATTATTAAAAGAAAAGCTATTTTTCTGCAATCAATTTTAATTGGTGCTATTACCATATTATTCTTCCTGGCTGCTCCTCTGATTAGCAAATTACTTGGAGATCCAACCCTCACTCCCCTTTTCCGAATCTCAACTTTGATTATCCCAGCCTTTGCTATGGCTTCTTTCTACTTTTCTTACTATACGGGCCTCCATAAATTCAATGTTCAATCAGTTCTCAAAACTTTGCGTTCAATTCTAAAAGTTGCTGCCATTGTTGGCCTGGCTTATGCCTTCCGCGTTCCTGGGTCAATAATTGGCTATGCTTTGGCAGCTTTTTCGGTCTTTTTAGTAGCTTTTACTCTGGACCAGTTCAGATATGCCAAAGAGATAAAAAAAGCCGCTGAAGGCCAAAATTTGAGCCTAGAAAGCACTTTTCCAACCAAAAAATTGGTTAATTATGCTTGGCAAATCATTTTGTTCTTCTTGGCCTATGAGCTACTCATAAGCATTGATCTCTATCTGGTCAAAGGAATTATGCACAGCGACTATTTAACTGGCATATACAATGCCTCTCTGACCGTTGGACGCATTCCATATTACATTTTCTATGCACTTACCATTATGCTTTTGCCAGTTATTTCTAAGACAACTTCGGAAAATGATCGAAAACTTACAAATGGGATTATTAGTCAATCAATGAGACTAATGACAATCTTACTTGTTCCTTCAGTAATTTTAATGGCACAATTTGCAGAGCCGATTATTAAAATATTTTATAGCTCCGAATACCTTAGTGCCGCCTATCCAATGTCAATTCTGGCCTATGGCGTTGGATTTTTAACAATTTTCTATGTTATGAGTTTTGTTTTAAATGGCGCCGATAAAACAAGAATCCCAATGTGGATTTCAATTTTCGGAGTTATTGTTAACACGCTTTTGAACTACATTCTGATTAAACGTTTTGGCATTGTCGGATCAGCTATCGCTACCACTATAACTTCTTTTGTAGCTATGCTCGCTATCCTTTTTTATGTCTGGAAAGATTTCGGAACCATTATTAAATTAAAAAGTTTATTGAAAATTGCAGCTGGAGGAATTATAATATATGTAATATCCTTATTTTTTTCCAAGGGAGAATTTGTTTTTATCCTCTGGTCGGTTATATTATTTGCAATATATCTTCTGATTTTATATTTCCTTGGTGAAATAGATAAAAAAGACCTCATTTATCTCAAAAAAATTATTGCCAAAAAGAAGCCGGATGATGTCGAGAAAGAACTTTCTGGTAATGAGCCGAGTGCCTAAATAATCATATTCAATCAATGAACAGAGAAAAAATATCCATAATCATTCCCTGCTTTAACGAAGAAAAAAATATCTACGTTAATCTAATGAAAATATTTCAATATCTCAAAGATAATTTTGAGATTTTTGAGATGATCGCGGTTAATGACGGCAGCACCGATAGAACATTAGAGGAACTCAAAAAAATTCAAAAAGAAACTTCCTTAATCTGTTAATTAATAGAGCGTTGTTTACATTTAAATTTCTACCGGATAAAAATATTCA
>ENA-UOWO01004904-UOWO01004904.1-activated-sludge-metagenome-genome-assembly--contig:-NODE-4904-length-14501-cov-16.254257_pt1 | contig 14501 bp, 12 predicted proteins | sample MGYA00238148_ERZ761564 | MGnify/ENA primary metagenome ERZ761564 (study PRJEB28885, sample SAMN05720194) | activated sludge metagenome | isolation source: Anaerobic digester | place: USA...
CATCGCGCACATCACTGCGGCCGGGGCCGCTGGCGGGCAGGTGGCTGCAGCCTGCAACGAAGCACAACACGGCCACGAGGGTCGTCAGGGAAAGGGCGGAAGGACGCGGCATGGATGATGGGGGTTCGCTATCGGGCGGTGATTTCGTGGTGCGGCTGCGCCCAGAACTGCGGCAGTTTGCGGAGGTTCTTGAACAGCAGCGCCACCACGCCACCCACGCGGTGCTTGCGCATGGCGCGCAGGTCTTCGGACGACTTGCGCAGCATCGCCTTGATCGACTGGTTGCTGGCGCCACCCAGGCGCATCTTCACCAGCACCTTCGGGATGTAGGTCACCTTCAGGCCCGGCCGCACCAGCAGCCGCAGCATGAATTCATAGTCGGCGGCGATCTTCAGGGTGGCATCGAAGCAGCCCACCCGTTCGATCACGTCGCGGCGCGTGTACAGGGTCGGGTGCGGCGGCATCCAGCCCAGCCGCAGCTTGGCCAGCGAGAAGTTGCCGGCGCGCCAGTAGCGCACCAGCGGCCGGCTGCGTGCCGGGTCGACATAGACCAGGTCACCGAACACCGCATCTGGCTGGCCGACGGACGCGGCACGGGCCACCTGCGCGATGGTGTCGTCGGACGCGAAGGTGTCGTCGCTGTTCAGGAACCCGATCAACTCGCCGGTGGCCAGGCGAAGCCCCTTGTTCATGGCGTCGTAGATGCCATCGTCGGGTTCCGACACCAGGCGGGCGATGCGCTGGCCATGGGCAGCAATCAGCGCCAGGCTGTCGTCCGTCGAGCCGCCGTCCACGACGATGTGCTCGATGTCCGGGTGGGTCTGCTGGGCCACGGATGCCAAGGCCTCGACGATGGTCGCCGCGCTGTTGTACGCAACAGTGATGATGGTGACCTTCAAGGTTCAGCGTTCCGTGCGTGGTGGGGTGGTGGCAACTGCGCCGGATTCTCGCCCGTCCGCCGTGGCGATCGCCAACATCTGCTGCGCCACGCTGTCCCAGTCGGGGGGCAATGCCTTCAGCCGGTCTGTCCAATCGGGCCACCAGCCGCTGGCCAGGCGGTCAGACAGTGTCGTCAGGGCCAGTTTCAAGGCGCTGACCGAGCCGGGATCGAAGTAGATCGCTGCATCGCCGCACAGCGTGTGGGCGTAGGGCAGATCGGGGCAGACGATCGGCAGTCCGACATGCATCGCCTCGATCAATGGAAATCCGAAGCTCTCGTCCGTCGACAGGAACAGCAGCGCATCCACGTTGCGGTAGACGTCGAGCATCTGGTCGACAGCCAGGAAGCCGCTGCAATGCAGCCATGGCACGGCGGGGGCAGGGGAGCGGTCTGGCGCCAGGGTCACGGTCAGGCGTTCGACGGGCCAGGGTGCGGTGGCAGCGTCGGTGATGCCGGCCAGCAGGCGGTGGTTCTTGTGGGGGTAGCCTGCGGCCGGGTAGACCAGCGACAGCCCGGCGCCTGCCGGCGCGCGGCGGCCACGGCGCACGATGTGGGCCCGCAGCAGCCATTCAGGCACGGGTTGCGCCACCACATGCACCCGACCGGCAAGCCGTGGGTGGCTGGCGATCAAGGCGGCCCGCATCACCTCGGTCTGGACGATGAAGGCTTGCGCATGCCGGGCGTTGCGGCGGAACACCCAGCGGGCGATGGCGAACTTGACGGCGTCGATCCACCGGCTTGCCCGGGTCGGCGCGACCAGGTGCGACGACTGCAGGAAGACGGTCTGTGGCGCACGGCAGTGCAGCGGCAGGTCGCCCAGCACCAGCAGCGGCGTGTCACCGTCGAACTGCCCGGCCAGCCAGGTGCACTCGAGCAGCCTGGACAACGCGTTCGGCAGGTGCCGCTGGTAGCGCTGCACACGCACGCCCGCGCCCTGTGCGCGGTAACTGGCAAGGCCACCCCGGTCGGGCAGGTGCAGGTCGGCGATGTGCACCGTGCTGCAGCGTTCCAGTGCGGGCAGCAGGGACTTCAGCAACTGGCTGGCGCCGGCACCGGCCACGTTCGTCAGGTGCACACGCACGGCCGGCCCGGCGTCAGCCTTGGTTGTCACGGGATGTCCGATACCAGGGGGATGGAATCCGTGGCCTGCTGGCAGCGTCGGCACGCACCACGGCCAGCAGGTAGGCTGCCGCCACGTCCGGGTCGATGGCCTGTGCTGCGGCTGCGGTGGCTGCACGCATCTGTGCCAGCGATGCCGGGTTCAGCAACAGCGCCTGCAGGCCGCTGTACAGCGCCTGCGGGTCGCCAGCAGCGAACACCGAGCCCGCACCGAACCGCTCGACCAGCGCATGCGCGCCGGCGCGGTCGCTGCAGAGCACCGGCACACCGGCCAGCAACGCCTCGTTGACGACCACGCCCCAGCCGTCGTAGCGGCTGGGCAAGACCAGCAGGTCGTAGCCGGCGATGACCGTCTGCGCCTGGCCGAATGGAATGACGCCGCCGTAGCGCACCCCGGCGGTGTCCAGCCCGTAGGGCGCCGGGTTGCCGGGCCCGAAGGCGTCCAGCGTGATCTGCTGCCCCTCGGCCTGCAGGCGCTTGACCGCGGTCACCAGCAGGTCGAGGCCCTTCGTTCGGATCAGGCTGCCAACGAACACGACCCGCAAGACCGGCCCCGCCGGCCGCATGGTGGCCTGCTGGGGCAGTTGGTCATGCCTGGGCACGAAGTAGCCGAATGGAAACAGCTTGTCGGCGGGCAGGCCGGACCGGCGGTACTGCGCCACCGCCAGCGACGACATCGCGAAGACGCCACGGACACGCCGCCGGATCAGGTGTCCGTAGCAGCGGTAGACGAACGGACGCAGGCGTGTCTTCAGCCGCCTGACCAGCCCATCCGCGTCGTCGAAGTAGCCCTCGTTGCCGGGCGAGTAGGGCTCGGACATCAGGTAGAACTCGACGCCCAGCATCACCGCCAGCACCATGGTCAGGATCAGTCGGGGCTGCTCGAACGGGCTGCAGAACAGATGGATGTCATGCCGGTGCGCCTGCAGGCGCCGGATGCTGTCCAGCAGGCCGCCCTTCGCCGGCAGCAGGCGGCGCTCGATCGACGTCACCCGTGTGTCGGTCCAGCCCTGAGCCTGGCGCACGGCATGCTCCAGGCGGGTGACATAGGCGACCACGCGCGCGCCAGACTGGCGCGACAGTGCCTGCAGTGTGTAGGCCTGGTGGTCGGTGAGCACCGGCTGCCAGGCGATGAAGGATGCTCCTGGGCTCATGGGTTCAGGCCGAAGATGAACTGCCCCACGGCATGCCCTGCCGGCCCGGGCGCGCAGCGCGCCAGCACGGCTGCCTGGCCGGCCTGGGCCATGCGTCGGGCGGCGCTGCGGTGTTCGACGATGCGCTGCAAGTGGGCGACCAGCGCGGCCGGGTCGTCCTGCTGCAGGTACAACGCGCCATCGCCCAGCACCGCGCGCACGTCGCTGATGTCGGTGCTCAACACCAGCATGCCCGCGCTGGCCATCTCGACCACCTTGGACGGGAAGGTGGTGTGGGCCAGCGCGCCGCCATTCGGCTTCAGCGCCATCCCGACGTCGCAGCGGGAGACAACGGCGCGGTACTCTCGGTCGGTGAGCCTGCCGTGCACGACCACCTGGGGTGGCAGGTCGCTGGCGGCCAGGGCGGTCAATGCGGCCAGGCTGGAGCCCTTGCCGGTGATCTCGATGCGCAACTGCGACTCCCAGCCTTGGCGGCGGACGCGCATCTGCTGCACGGCTTCGATCAGCAGGTCGACGCCAGTCTCCGGGTCCAGGGTGCCGCCCAGCATCGCGGTGACCGGGCCGGGGTGCCAGCGCGCGGCGTCGTCGGATGGCGCTGCAATGCCGTAGTAGCACTGGACCGGCCGGATCCGCGTCATCGCCGACAGTGCGCTGCATGCGAGCAGCGCGCCGGCACTGCACAGGTGGTCGTAGACCGTGCGCAGCGCGGCCGACCGCCAGCGCGACCATCCCCGCTGTGCCAGATCGATTTCACCGTCTTCCAGGTCGAGCACGCGCCGGTAGCCGAACAAGGCGGCCGCCACCAGCGTCGGCAGGTAGGCCGCCTGGCGGTTGTAGAACACCAGGGCGCGGTGACCAGGGGTGGCCAGCCGACGGGCGATGCCGACCGGGGCCAGGAGCGACAGCAACTCGGACCAGCCGCGCCTTCTTGAAAACGGCGCGTAGATCACGGGCACGCCTGCCACCCGACGAACCCGCCGCGGGTGGTAGGCCGCCGACCCGTCCGCGCGGCCCCGCCCGAGGCTCAGCACGCAGGGGCGCAGCCCCGCCTGCCGCAGCGCCGCGCACAGCTGCAGCACTTTGCGTGATGCTGCCGGGCTGTCCGTGGTGATGCCGCGCTCGATGCGGGTGGCGTCATCGAGCGCGTTGCAGATCACCACCACGCGGTGCCTTGTCATGGTGCCAGCGCGCGCTTGACCACCGCCGGCACGCCAGCGACCAGCGTGTTGGCGGCGACATCCGAGGTCACGACCGACCCGGCCGCCACCACCGCCCCGTTGCCGATGGTCACACCGCCCAGGATCTGGCTGCCTGCACCGATCCAGCAGCCGTCGCCGATGCGGATCGGCAGCGCCGTGCCTGGACCCGCCCGGCGCGATGCCGGCCCGAACTGGTGACTGCCCGTGACGAAGGAGACGCCCGGGCCGATGTCGCAGCGAGCGCCAATGACGATGGCCGCGTCGACATGGGTGTAGACGATCGCCCCCGGACTGAGCCAGGTGTGGTCACCGATCTTCAGGACGCCGCGACCGTAGATCCAGCCGCGGCCGCAAAACTTGACCTGCTGCCCCAGGTCCACGGCGGCCAGGCGCAGCAGCCAGGCGCGCAGCGCAAAACAGCGCGATGGCGGCAGCCAGCCGAGCAGGAAGTTGATCAGGTGTCGCAGCACGTGCAGAACTTGGAGGCGGATTCAGACTGGCCGCAGCGTGGCAGGGGGTGGAGGCGCTGCGTCCCGGTGGCGCGCTGTGGCAAGCCGCCGGTGCGGGCGCTGGCTGGCTGCCAGCAGGCCCAGGAAGGCCAGCGTCGCGACCAGGCGGGAATAGTCACTCGGCCCGAACGCCTCGCCCTTGATCATCGCCGCGGCAAAGCTGCCGTGAACCACCAGGCTCAGCAGGGCGCAGGCGCGCCGGCCCCGGCTGCCGCGCAGGCCGCAGGTCTGGCGAAACCAGCGCACGATGCGCAGATTCAGGCTGGTGTAGAGCGCCAGCACCAGAAGCAGGAATGGCAGGCCGCCTTCCTGCAGGGCCCGGATGAAGCCGATGTCGGAATAACAGGCAGCAGCGGTGTCGCAGGCCCCGCCCAGGCCGAGCAGCAGGTCCAGCGCGTCGGGCGACACCACCAGCATCGCCGCCAGATCGGACAGGGTGCTGCTGTCTTGCGAATCGGCATCGATGAACTGCGTGAGCCCGGCACTGACCCAGTTGGCCAGCGTGGCGATGTCGTCGCCGAAGTAGAGCGCGCCGAAGTAGACCAGCGGCAGCAGCAGCAGCAGGACCGTCGCCAGCAGGTGCTGCATGTAGAAGCGGTGGAAGAACAGCGTACCGCCTGCGAGGTAGCACAGCAGGACCGGCACAAGCCCGATCCGCGCGTTCACCAATGCCACCAGCAAGCCCAGCACGGCGGCGGCTGCCAGCGCCAGCCGCCTGCCGCCGGGCCGCGCCAGACTCGCGGCCATCAGCATCAGCGCCACCGACAAGCCGATGGCCAGCGAGAAGCCGTAGAGGTGGTGGCGGGTGATGCCGTAGCCACGGAACACCAGCGCGCCGACGAACTGAGCGTTCTGGTATGACTCATCCGCATAGAGCGCCTGGATGAAGTCCAGGCGCACTTGCGGTGATGCGGCCATGCCCAGGGACAGCAGGGCCTGCAGACCCACCATGGTGGCCAGCGCCAGGCCCAGCGAGCGCACATCCCGCAGGTGGCACCACCGGACCAGCACATGCGCCACGAGAAAGCCTTCGAAGCAGGGCCGGAGCAGGCGCAGTGCGCCGTCAAGCTCGAGGCCCTTGACCAGTCTGAGACCGACCACATAGCCGCAGGCCAGGAGAATCAGCAACGCCTCGCGCAAGGGCAACGGGTCGGGGCGCCGCCAGACTGCCAGCAGCCCGACCAGGTAGAACGCCAGTTGCCACAACGGTGGCAGCGTATTGGCGGCGCTGATGCCGATGAAGAGCACGGCGGCTGCCGCTGCGATGCGCGGTGGCCGTGCGGTGCCGGCAGCGCCGGCCAGGCCGTGCGGCGGCATCTGTGGGTGCGCGGACCCGGTCATCCGACAAAGCGCTGGCGCCGCCGCCGCAGAACGTTGCGCAGCTTGAAGCGGAAGTAGTCCACCGACAGCGCGCGCACATACCAGGCGCGGCCGTTGAGGTAGGCGAGGTACAGCGCCTCGCGTTCCCGGTCCAGCCGCCGGGCAATCAGCTTGTCATGCTGGAAGTGGGTGTGGACATTGAAGTAGCACAGTGTCTGGATGTGCTTGACCTGAAAGAACCCGGGCGGCCGATTGCCGGAGACCGAGCCGCTGTTGATGCGGTAGACGCCCATGATCCGGTCGACGTAGCCGATCTTGCCGGCCAAGGCGAGCAGCAGATGCATCGCGTAGTCCAGGCCGAAGACACGGTGCAGCCACTCCGGCAGCGGCAGCGCCGACCGCCTGAACACCATGCTGTGCGAGGGAATGAACCAGCCATCGAGCACCACGTCGTCCAGGTCGAAGGTGGTCTTGTGCAAACGGCAGGTGATTTCGCCCAGCAGGTTGCCCTTGGCCTCGTGCAGCAGCCGTGCGTTGTGGAACACCAGCGACAGCGAAGGATCGGACTGCATCAGGTCGATCTGCCGCTGCAGCTTTGTCGGATCGGTCCAGTAGTCGTCGCCCTCGCAGAAGGCGATGTAGTCGCCCCGGCAATGGCCGAAGGCGATGATGGCCGACGTGCGCCCCTGCGAATACTGGTTCTGTGTCTGGAAGACCGGCTTGATGATGCGCGGGTACGCTGCCGCATAGCGGGAGATGATCGCCTGGGTGCCATCGGTCGAGACATCGTCATGGACGATCACCTCGAACGGGAAATCGGTCTCCTGCATCAGAAAGCCATTCAGCGCTTCCTCGACGTAGCGGGCGTGGTTGAAGGTGGTGCACACCACGCTGACCAGCGGCAGTTGTCCGCCGCCCCAGTGTTGCGTGATCTCGGCTTCAGTCCGGGCAAAGTCAGGCACGTGATCCCTCTTCCTTGTGCAGGTCCCGGTCAAGCGCAGGCCGTGCCATGGCATGTCGAATGCGGTTCCAACCTGTGGTGGTGAGCGCTGCACCGAGCAGCGCCATCGTGCCGAAGACGAGCGCTGCCTTGCCGAAGACCAGCCAGCGATCGGCCGGCCCGGGAATCCACCACGCGACCAGTATCCCCGCGATCGCTGTCGGGACTGCGATGCTCAGGATGTCGCGCAGGAACCAGGGCAGGTTCAGTGTGCGCTCGAACCGCCTGTGCACCAGCGGTGCCCAGCACAGCAGGTAGATCGCATTCATGGCCAGCCAGACAACGCCGGCGCCCAGCGTGCCGTGCGTGCTGGCGGCCCAGATGATCGATGGAATCAGCAGCACCACGAACAGGACGTTGCCGACCATGTGCAGGCGCAGGTCGCCTTTGGCGTACTGCAGGTAGTAGGGGAACGCCGACACGGCCAGCAGGCCGTTGCCGAGTGCATACAGCCCCAGCGTGGGCGCGGCCTGGGCGGCCAGGGCGCGGTCTCCAGTCCAGGCGTAGAGCAGCGGTTCGGCCACCAGGAACAGGGTCGCGGCGGTCGATGTCGCCACCACCACCACGAGTTGGGTGGCGCTGCGGTACACGGCCAGCAGGCCGGACGGGTTGCCTTCGGCCTCCAGCCGCGCCAGGCGGGGCATCAATGCCCCGCCGACGGGCCCGCTGACCACCATCACGCCGCCCGCCACCAGCACGGCCAGGCTGAAGTAGCCGTACTCCGCGAGTGGCAGCAGCTTCGACAGGATCAGTTTGTCGGTCTGGGTCACGAACACCCAGACCGAACTGGTGAAGGCCAGTGCCAGCGAGAACTTCACCAAGGGTTTGACGGTTGCCAAGGTCGCCATCAGGCCACGCTGCGCTGCATCGCGCGGCAGCTGCCGGCGCGCATGGTGCGCCAGGATCGCGAGTTCGAGTGCCGCGACCATCAGCTGATAGCTGAAGAACGCTGTGGGCGTGGCGCTGATCTGGTCGAGCACCAGCAGCACACCGACGAAGCGGATCGTCGCAATCACCGATCCGACCACGGCCAGCCAGACCAATTGCTCCGACCCGGCGGTGACACTCCGGTAGAGCCCGGCCATCCACCGCATGGCGATGATGACCGCGATGATCTGCAGCGACCGCTCGATCTCGTGTGGCGCCAGTCCCGACGTGTTCAGCCAGTGCGCTGCGATGAACCCCGCGCCAAGAAACAGCACCGCGCCGCCCACCAGGGCGATCGCGAGGAACAGCAGTTCCAGGAAGCGCGTCAGTGCACGGAAATCAGGGGCCGCGAGTGCGCCGCCGCGGTATCGGGCGGTCTCGCGCGACAGCGTCGGCGACAAACCCAGGTCCAGCATCATGAACCACGCCTGCAGCATCGCGAAGAAGCCCACCAGACCATAGGCCTCGGCGCCCAGATACTGCAGATAGAGCGGCAGCATCACGATGCTGATCAGCGTCACATAGCCTTGGCTGATGTACGACGCGAGGATGTTCCGGCGCAGACCCATGGATGGGAGTCAGGACGACGCTGGCGCGTCGCCGGGCAGGTTCCGTTCCACACCCGAGGGAACTGCCGGATGGCCGAGGCTCTGCAGGAACCGCTGCTCCACCGCCAGCAGGTCGCGCTTGCGGTCACCAATGGCCCTGGCCGGACTGCCCGCATACATGCGAAAGGCCTCGCAACGCCGGTTGACAAGACTGAGCGCGCCCACCGCAGCGCCTTCCTCCAGCACGGACCCGGGGAGGATGACCGAACCTGCACCCACAATGACGTGGCGGCCGATGTCGACGGGCGCGTCGGTCACGCCGGTGAAGTCCCGCGGCACCATCGGGTTGGTCATCGCGCCGCCGCTGAAGTCGTCACTGCTGCTGTAGATCGACACCCGCGATGAAATGTTGGCGTAGTCGCGCAGCCGGATCTGGCCACGACCGATGAGCGAGCTGTAGACCGCGATGTGGATGAAGTTGTCGATCTGGATGCCGTGCTCGCCGGCCGACAGGACACAGAAGTCGTCGATCCGCACATGGCTGCCAAGGCGGATGCGCGGACAGTTGTAGAACGATGCGCGCTCCGAGATCAGGACATGGTCCCCAAGCGCCTGGAAGCCCATGGCTTGCAATTGGGCTGCACTGAGCCAGGCCATGGCTTCAGTGTTCCGCGATCAAGGCGACGATGCGATCCTGGGTCTGGGGATCGAGGGCCTGGTACATCGGCAGGCACAAGACCTCGTCAGCGGCCCTGTTCGCGACCGGCAGGTTGGCACGTGCCGCCGACGACATGCCGCGGTACATCGGGAAGTTCGAAATCAGCGGGTAGAAGTAGCGCCTGCCGTAGATGCCGTGCTGCTGCAGCTTGGCGTACAGGGCATCGCGGCTGAGCGGATAGTCCGGCTTGACCAGGATCGGGAAGTAGGCGTAGTTCTGGACGCTTTCGCCGGAACTGGCGAGGCAGTGGATTCCCTTGACTTCCGCGAGGCCGGTGCGGTACCGGGCATCCACGGCCTGGCGCATCCGGATGGTCTCGTCGATGCGCTTCAACTGCAGCAACCCCAGTGCCGCGGAAAACTCGTTCATCTTGCCGTTGATGCCTGGTGCAACCACCGTCACCTCATCGACAAAGCCGAAGTTCTTCAGGTGGTCGATGCGCTGCTTGGTCTTGGCATCCGGGCAGATGATCGCACCACCTTCGAAGGTGTTGAACACCTTGGTGGCATGAAAGCTCAGGACCGACAGGTCACCATGGTTGAGCACGCTGCCGCAGTGGCATTGCACGCCAAAGGCATGTGCCGCGTCGTAGATCACCTTCAGGTTGTAGTTGTCGGCGATCTTCTGAATGGCGTCGACGTCGCAGGGATGCCCGTAGCAGTGCACGGGCATGATGGCGGTGGTCTGGGGTGTGATGGCGGCCTCGATCCGGGCCGGATCCATGTTGAGCGTGTCGGGATCCACATCCACGAAGACCGGCTTGATGCCGTTCCAGAGCAGCGAGTGTGCCGTCGCGACGAACGAATACGGCGTGGTGATGACCTCACCCCCGACGCGCAGCGTCTGCAGCGCCGTGACCAGGGCGATCGTGCCATTGCTGAACAACGACAGATGCTTGACCCCCAGGTATTCGCAGAGCGCAGCCTCGAGCCTCTGGTGGAACGGCCCGCCGTTGGTCAGGATCTTGGTGTCCCAGATCTCGGCCAGGTAAGGCATGAACTCGTCCAGCGGCGGCAGGCTGGGCTGTGTGACGTAGATCTTCTTGCTCATTGGTTTTTCCTCGCATCGATGGATGCCGCGGTGCCGGCCATCAGTGGTGGTCGCTGGTGATCTGAAGTTCCGCCGGGGTGGGCGACCGCCCTTGCCGCATGGCCAGGCCGCCCGGCGCCATCACGGGGTTCGTCGTCAGGCGGCCGAAGAACCGGCGGCATGGTTCGCTCGCATCGCAGGCCTTCTCCAGGCGTGACGCCCAAGCACGGCTGCCGCCAGGAACAGCAACGTTGCCAGCGTGGTGGCCACGGCGGTGATGGCCCGCTTCGGCTTGCTCTTGCGCTCGGGGGCGGTCGCCGGGTCAACCACCTGGATCAGTGCGCCCTCGCGGCTTTCGTCGACCCGTGCGATCTCGAATTGCCTTGCATACAGTTCAAACAGCGTTTCCTGGTATTTGAACTCGCGGTACTTGCTGATGTAGTCTGGTCCACCCGTGGACTCGGTGGCCTGCTCGGCGCGCGCCAGCTGTGACACCACCGCCGCCAGCTCGGCCCGTTGCCGGATCACCTCCGGGGCACTGTCTGTGAGCGAGCCGCGCAGCGTCTGGAGCTTCACTTCGGCGGCGGTCACTTCCGCCTTCAGCCGGGCATACGCGTCGGCGGCCGCCCTGGGCTCGGCCTTCAGCGCACCGGCGCTGAATCCACTGGCCTGAAGCGCCTGCTGCGCAGTGACGAGCTTGTCGCGGCTGAGCGCCAGCTGCTGTTCGAAGAACACCCGGCGCTGCTGGGCCTCGGTCACCGCCAGCGTCTGCGTCATCGCCCTGAGCTCCTTCACGTAGCGGTTGGCGATGTCCGCGGCGCGCTGCGGGCTCTTGTCGTCCACGGCCACGCTGATCAACCCATCCTTCTTGCCGAGCGTGATGAGCACATTGGAAGACAGGGCCTTGCGTGCATCCACCTTGAACTTGGCCTCGTACACGTCCAGCAGCTTGAACTCGTCGATGATGCGGTCGGACAGCGTGACGCTCTGCATCAGGGCGACATAGCGATCTGCGGCATTCGAAGGGGCCGTGGCTCCGCCGGCCAAGCCCGCCAGCGGACCCAACGAGGCCAGGAGTGAGGCAGCACTGCCTTGTGCCTGCTGCGGCGGCATGAAGGTCGTGGTCGCCGTGAAGGTGGGCGCGATGAGCCCGGTGATGCCCACCGACAGCACGCCAGCCGCCAGCGGCGCGAGGATCAGCAGCTTGCGCCTGGCAGACAGGACACTGAACATCTCTGCCAGGGTCATGCCCTGTTCGTCGTCGTACTCGGCAAGGTCTGCCGCTGCTTCAGCGCGCGCATGCATGATTGGCGCCCTGTCAGTTCGTGGCGGACTTGATGCCGGCCAGCCCGATGCCGAACTGGTACATCAGCAAGGTCCAATCCTTGGCCCCCTGCAGGAATGTCGTCTTGTTCAGTTCCTCTGGCACAAAGATGGTGTCGCCCGGGTCGGCAATGGTGCCGGCCAGTTGATTGCCGCGAGAGAAGTAGCCGCTCTCCTGCAAGCTGCTCCGAACCGATCCGTTGGCACGCACGACAAAGATGCTCTGGTCATCGGCGCCGCGGGTCGGTCCTCCAGCCAGTCGGACATAGTCACCCACGGTGCGCCCGCCTGAATGCAGATAGCTGCCGGCGCTGAACACGCTGCCAAAGACACCGACGGTGGTGGGCTGTGGCGGAATGTAGATGCGGTCGCCGCTTTCGAGCACCAACTCCGGCAGCGCACTGGCATTCGGGGTCAGCGGCAGCACGATGCGTCCGGTGGGCTTCAGCGTCTTCAGCTGATCGATGAATCGGCTGCTCGTGGTCGATGCCGATGTCGCCGCAGAGGCCTCTTCGGCGGTGTCGATGCGCCTGGTGCTGGCGTTTCGCATCAGCTGCAATTCAAAGTCACGCAGGGCGCGCTCATAGTTGCGTTGCTGGGTCTCGCGCACGCTCTCACGCATCAGCTCCGTGCCGTAGAGATAGGCGCCGGCCGTGGTGCCTCCGGCGGCGCGCACTGCGTCGGCCACCGAACTGGCCGGCGGCAGCACGTATTCACCCGGCCGTGCCACCTCGCCTTCGACCCGCACGCGGGTGTTCTGTCGCAACAGCGGCTGCATCGATTCAACGGCATTGAACGCCCGCAGCACATCGCCGCTGGCCAGCGCCAGCTTCCCGGCGGCGGGCTGGTCGATCTGCGTGACGCGCACGGTGGCGCGTTCGTCCAGCCGTTCGATCGCCAGCCGCGTGGTGTCGGCCACCGTGCTGTAGCCGCCCGCCATGCGCAGCAGGTCGTCGACCGTCTCGTTCTTCTTCACCTCGAAGATGGCCGGCCGGTTGACGCTGCCGACGATGGCCACCTGGCGACCGACAGGCCCGACGTGGATCACGTCGTCCGCCTGCACCAGTTGATCTGCCGAACGGTCGCCGTTGAGCAGGAGTTCATAGAGGTCGATGGGCGCGGCCGCTGCATTGCCCCGGCGCAGTTTGATGTCGCGGAAACTGCCGGCAGCCGATGGGCCGCCGGCGCGCAGCAATGCCTGCATCACCGTGGAGAGGCTGTTGACCAGAACGGCACCAGGCCGTTCGACGAAGCCCGTGACGTACACCCGCACGCCACGCAACTGCCCCAATGACACGCTGACCTGGAAATTCTTGTAGACCAGGGCCACGCGGCGACCGATCACATCGGGCAGGTCGGCATAGCGCACACCCGAGACGAAGACCGGGCCGACGCGCGGGATCGTGATGCGCCCGGTTCGGTCGACCAGCAGGCGCAGATCGGCATCGACCGAGCCCCACAGGGTCACCACCAGTTCGTCGCCGGCGCGCAGCAGATAGTCAGGCGGTACGGCAGGGTTGTAGTCGGTCACGTCGTTCCAGCCGGCAGGCCCGCCCGAACTCATCGGGTTGCCTTGGCCGACGGACGCACCCGCGCCCATCGTGCTGCTGGTGCCAGAGAGCGCGGTTGCGCTGCCCATGTCGCTGTTGCCGGTGTATCCGGCCCGCGCAGCCTGGCCGCCGACGCCGGTCGCCAGGTCGAAGCCAAAGCGCCGGATGTCGCTGCCGCCAGGCAGGCTGCGCACGTAGGTCTCGAACTCGCCGGGCTTGGATCCGTCCGGCAGGTTGCGCGGTGCCAACGGCAGGTCCGTGGTGCTGCGACCGGCGGCGCGCGGGTTGCTGCCAGCCTGGTTGGGTTGCCGCAATGTGTGGGACGCGCCGGGGCTGGCGGCCGACTCCTGGATGGCCTGCACCTGGGCCGGTTCGGACTGCGCCTGGGCGGCGACTGAACCGATGAAAACATGTGCAGCAGCCACAACGATGCGGCATGCCGCACCTTTGAACGCTTCCAGTGTGCGGCAGTTCAGTGTCATGCTGGGCGGGGTACCTGGGGCGGTCCCTGGTGATCGGAAGAGGGGTCGACACCCAGGGGCTTGCGCGTGTTGTCCACATGCATCCGGAATGCGATCCCGGATTCTAAGCGGGTTGCCTCGCCTTGCCTGACTCCTAGAATGTCGGTCGATGTATGAGCTGCTCGCCGCCTTTGCGGTGTCCTTGGGGTGCACGCTGCTGCTGGTGCGCCACTCCAAATTCGCTGCGCACCGCTTCCATGACCACGATCTGTCGGGGCCGCAGAAGTTTCACGCCACGCCAGTCCCGCGTGTCGGCGGCATTGGCATCTTTGCCGGCATCACAGCCGGCATGCTGGTGATCTGGTGGCGGCAACCGCAATTCGCTGGTGCCGCGTTCCTGCTGCTGCTGTGCGCCATGCCGGCCTTCGGTTCGGGCCTGACGGAAGACCTGACCAAGACCCAGAGCCCCCGCAGGCGGCTGGCGTTCACGGCCATTTCGTCGGCACTGGCAGTCTGGTGGTTGGACGCAGTGATCAGCCGGACAGACATCCCCGGGCTGGATTGGCTGGTGTCGTTCCCCCTGGGTGCGGCCGCGGTCACGGTCTTCGTCGTGGCCGGCGTCGCCAACTCGCTGAACATCATCGACGGTTTCAACGGCCTGGCCTCCATGTGCGCGGTGCTGATGCTGGCCAGCGTCGGCTATG
>ENA-UOWO01004906-UOWO01004906.1-activated-sludge-metagenome-genome-assembly--contig:-NODE-4906-length-14500-cov-4.385601_pt1 | contig 14500 bp, 19 predicted proteins | sample MGYA00238148_ERZ761564 | MGnify/ENA primary metagenome ERZ761564 (study PRJEB28885, sample SAMN05720194) | activated sludge metagenome | isolation source: Anaerobic digester | place: USA...
GCAATGTGCCCGATGCAAACGTGTTACTGCGGAAACTTCGCGAAGTGTGCGACGGTCGCGGCGTCGACCCTGGTCATCCAGCGCGCCGCGTTGCGGAGGTAGTGCCGGCGATACATGCGGTACCAACGGCGGACACGAGCGGCCGCCTCAGGCGACATCTCGAAGATCTCGTCACAGATGCGGATGCCGCTCACGACTCCACGACCAGTCGTACACGGAGCGGCCACACATCGTCGTTCACTTCGACCTCGACGATGGGCGCATCAAACCACGTGCCATTCCCGCTGAGGTAACCGTCGTGCGCAAGCGCGTCAACCGGCAAGTCTTGTGGCAACTGCTGCAACTTCTCGATCAATTCCGCGACGGTCATGACAACCGGCTCCCGCACACCGGGCCGATGCCGTTCGCGATGCTCGTCTCGTCGGTGAGCGTGGCACCGCAGATCATGCAGCGGCCGTACAGCTTCCCGAGCTCGCGAGCTCGCTCGAGCGTGAGCTTCTCGGCACCGCGGCTGCGGAGCATGCCGATCGCGCCGGCTGCGTAGTCGAAGATGCCGTACTCGTTCAAGTGCTTGGCGTACAGGTGACCCGACCCGTGGACCGCGCGCTGCACCTTGTACACCTCCGTGCCGAGCACCCAGAAGCCCTCGGTGATCGTGATGCCGGTCGGGGCTGCGGTCTCCTTCGCGACCTTCAGCACCCCGTCGATCTTGCGACTGGCCTGCGTCTTGGTGAGCTTGGCGACGTTCTCTGCCCAGAGGTTCTCGACGTCACGGTACATGGGCCGCTCGGCGAGGAGGCTGTTGAGGAACGATTCCTGCTTGGGCGTGATGCCGGCGATCGTCGGGTTCGAGGTCGCGATAACCGCGACGCCGCTGAACGGGTTGGTGTCTGTCGTCATGCTGTCATTATACAACGGGACAGCGGGAATGTAAACAGGATCTTAGGCAGCCTGCTCGAGGCGTCCCTGATACTATGTCCACCATGAGCGATTGCACGTGCAAGACCAGCGGACAGGCCGTCGCAGCCGCAGCTGCCGACGAACAGTCCGAACTCGACCTCGCGGTTGAGGAAGTCGTCAGGGCTGCGGTCACCGCTGCCGCCGATGCGTCCGACGAACGGTACGCCGGCCTCGAGACGCGCATCGCGAATCTCGAGGCAGCCTTCGCTGACATGATCGCGAAGGACGCCGAACCCGTCACCGAACTGCCCACGTCAGGAGTGATGCTGTGATGGCGAGAACTTGTTGCGGAGGCGGCATGGCCGCCCCTCGTACTTCGACAGCGCCCGGGTCGACGACCTCACGAGAAGGCGGGTTCTCTGTGCTCCTGCCCAACGGCGTGAAGGCGACCTACGACACGAAAGAAGGCGCGGACAGCGTCATCGCGGCGTACGGCGGCACACACATCGGCAGTGATGATGACTTCGGCATGAAGCCGTTGCCGGCCGAGGACGAAGCCGCCATCGCCGCAGCCGCTGCCGCTGAACTCGCGCAGGCCGCTGACGAAGCAGCCCAAGCGGCCGCAGCTGAAGAGGCAGCGCCGGCAGAAGCCGCTGTCGCTGAAGCTGCGGCCGCACTCAACGTCGTGGCTGAGCCGAAGGCAGAAGTCAAGAAGAAGTAAGGCAGCACGCACGCGTCATGCGTGCTAGTGTTCGCAATGCAAGCCGACGACAGACGACACACCTGGCTCCAAGGAGAGGAAACCCAACATGTCGTCTGAGACTCACGGTCTGAACGCGCTGAGTGAATCAGCGCTGCGGGACCGCTACGCCGCGAACCGCACTCGTCACGACGAGCTCGCTGCGCTCCGTGCCGAAGGCACCATCACCGTCGAGCAGGCGCAGGAACTGCGTTCGCTCGCCACCGAGACCAACCAGATCGTCGCTCTCGTTGCCGAGTTCGCGACGACGGGTGAGACCGTGTCCGAATTGCCCAACGTGGTCGTGCCGCCCGCGCCGGTCGCGCCGGCCATCGAGACCTTCGACGAGACGCAGGCAGCCGAGATGGCAGAAGCTGTCGCTGCTGCGGCCGCGCTGTCGCAGAGCGTCGCCGTCAACACCCGGCACGACACGGCAGTCGCGCCTGTGCAGCAGTCGCTCGTCGCGTCCGCCGCGTCGACCCACGGTGGCATCGCTGCCGGTGCGTCCGTCACGCTCGAGGACGTCGGCGAACTCGTGCGGTCGCTGGCTCACGATCGCGGTCTCAACGGTGAGAGCATCTCGCTCGTCACATTGCAGCCGGCGATCGCTGCGGCAGCCGGCAGGGTGTCCGGTGCGAACAGCCGTCTCGAGAACACCCGCATCTTCAACGCCGCGATCATGGCTGAGCAGGGTCGTGGTGAGTCCGAGGACGGCATCACGGCTGCGCCATTCGACATCTGCGGTCCTGCGGACATCCTCCGCACCGTGCCGGAGTGCGACAACACCCAGCGGTACGTCCCGGGTTGGTTCCGTCAGATCCAATCCGATCACGGGCAGATCGAGTTCTACCGCAGCTTCTCGTTGGCTGATGTCATCACCGGTGTTCGCACCTGGGACCAGGCGTTCCAAGACGAGATCGACCCCGAGGACCCGGACACCTGGAAGCCGTGCGTCGAGATCGGCTGCCTGCCGACGAGCACCATCGGCGTCGAGGCCGTCACCCAGTGCATGACCATGCCGGTGTTCCAGATGATGACCTCGCCCGAGGCCGTCGCGTCCGCCATCCACGCCATCCGTGCCGCAACTGCGCGAGTCGCCGACGGGCAGCTGCTCGGCTTCTACGACGGCCTCGCCTCGGCGTACACCCACGACGCGGGCGGCGCATCGACCATCGGCGCGACCATCGACGTCTACGACGTGCTGGGTCGCCTCCTCGGCATGACCGCCGCAGCCAACCGGCAGATCGACCTGTCGGGCTACGTCCTGGCCCTCGAGGTCGGCATGCTCGAGACGCTCATGCTCGACAACACCATGGCGTGCAACCCGCGCGCCGCGCAGGAAGCTGCCGAGAGCCTCTTCGGCGGCCTGGGCATCGGCCGCATCGAGGTCACGCCCGACTGGTCGCCCGCGGCCGGTGCCGGACCGTACTCGCCGCTGCTGCCGATTCGTGCGCCCGGCGCTGCGGCCGTCGCAGTCCCGGCCCGTCCGACCACGTACCGCGTGCGTCTGTTCGACCCGAACGACTTCGCGATGCTCTCGCCCGGCGGCGACTCGTTCGGCATCATCCCGGACCTCGCCAACAAGCGGCAGAACAAGGTCACCTGGTTCGGCGAGATCTACCAGGGCCTCGGCAAGCTCGGCTGCAAGCCGGCCTACACCGTCCAGTTCACCAACCTCGCCGCAACCGGTCTGCGCGCGGCCTGCATCACCCCCGGCGGCTGAGGCACATCATGCGAACGATCACTCCGCGGCGCCCGCGTAACGGGTTGTTCGCAGTTGCTGACGAGGTGCCGTGGGACAACCCTGACATCGACTGGACCGCCGGGGTCGGGTGGAGCTTGCTCTCCACCTGCCCCGTCGGTGCAGTGCAGTGTTGCGATCCGGACTTCAATCCCGACAGCGCAGATCCCGAGCCGAACAACCCGGGGCCCGTCACCTTCAGGCCGTTCTCAATCGTTGATGTGCAGGGCTGCATCGCCGGTACGTCGCGGACACGCGGCGCGATGGCAGACGCTCGAGCCGCGAATAAGATGTGGCACGAGACGAACATCGAGGGTTGGGTAAGCATCGCGCTCGAGTCAGGTGTGTGCGGCGCTGGCACTGCGTTGCAAGAGCTGCCGGACGCGTCGCCCGGTGTCCTCACGCTTCCTGCAGCGGTCAAGGCGCTGATCAAGGCGCGCATCGGCACGTCCGCGATCTTCGACCGGCCAGTGCTGCACTTGCCGGCGTGGTACGCAGGTGAGCTGACAGACAGCACGCACCTGACCGACACCGTCGACATCGCGTTCGGCCCCGGGTACGGGTACCTCCTCGAAGAGGAGGAGTACGCCTACATCACCGGACCCGTCGAGTACTCGATCCTCGAGCCTCCGCGCACGCCGGCGTCGACACTCGATGAACGTCGACAGAACATGAACTATGACCGTGTCGACACACTCGCGCTTGTGAGGTACGACCCATGTGGCAGTTTCAAGGCGCGACTCGCGTAACCCATGGGCAAGCCTCGCACAGAGATCATTACCGTCGTGTGTGTCACGTTGGTCATGATCGGTCTCATCATCGGCTCAACGATCCTCACCCTCAACGACAAGGAGTCACCGGGCTGGTGGTCGACAACCGCGCCCATCGGGATGACGGCTCTTGCCGGCATCATGGGTTTCCAGTACGCGTCCAAGGAGCGTAAGGAATGAAGCACATACCAGCAATCGCAGTAGCAGGTGGGGCAAGCGTGTCGGACAACATCATCATCGCAGCATGCGGCATCGCGTTCTTCGTCGTGTCAGTGCTCTTCTCACTGTGGCGTGACAGTGACGTGAAGCGTCACATCGACGAGAAGCACGATGAGCTCGTCAGCCTCATCAAGAAGAAAGAAGCGGCCCCGGAATGAGTCGTGTCAAGAAGAAGATCGCAGCGTCGTACTTGCGCGCAGTAGCAGTCGCGTTCAGCACCATTCAGATCACCGAAGTCGTGGCCAAGGTGCCGGTTGCTTTCATCGGGCAGCTCGGCATCACACTGCTCGGTGCGCTTGTTGCGCCAACGATTTACGCGCTCACCACGATCGCTGACGAGCTCGATCACGAGGAAGACGCAACCTGATGTTGTCCTGCCCCGTCGCAACTCCGACATGGGTCGCCAACGACCTCGTCGGGGAAGAGACGACGGTGGCGTGGCACGTCGACGTGTCGTGCTGCACCGCGGTCGACTTGTTGCAGCCCGAGAACATCCGATACGTCGCTGCAGCGGTACAAGCGTTGAACGCGAAGACGTGCGGCGAGTACGGGGTATGTGAAGTAGAGTTCCGCCCTTGCATCTCGCGTCGGTGTAGCTGCCGTGACTTGTGCGATGATACGTGCACGTGGCGTGAGTATGACTTGCGCGACCTCACGCTCTTGCCGATCATCTCGATCGTTGAGTTACGCATCGACGGGGCTGTCGTGCCGACGAGTGAATACTGGCTTAGCGGTACGAAGCTCGTCCCGCTTCGCGACGGTGAGTTCTGGCCGCGCCCGGCGCAAGACATGAACCTCGCTTACGACGCTGTCGGTACGTGGAGCATCAAGCTGATGATCGGTCGTGTACCGCCCGAACTTCTACTGATCGCCGCGGCAGAGCTTGCTTGCAATGTTGCGAGTATGTGTTACGGGAAGCCGTGCGATGTGCCGCAGAACGCTGTGTCCGTAACCCGCGATGGCGTGACCATCCGACTCGACACTGGCTTCAACGCTATCCAATCCGTGAAGATGGCACTCGACGCGTTCGGGTGCAAGGCCAAGACGCGCCGATCGCGAATCGTCGATCCGCGGGAGTTCATGCCATCAACACGGGTGTGATAGAATGACGCAGACAACCTCTCACTTCAAGGAGGTCGACCATGTCGACACCAAGCTGCATCCCCAAGAAGAAGGTGAAGCGCGTTCGGCTGTTCGGTCTCGACGCGTGCGGCCGTCTTCAGATCACGGGTAACACCGTCCTCGACTGGGACGGTTTCAACGAGATCCGCTACCAGAACCTCATCGATGATGGGCAGGACGAGACGATCACCAACGTGTTCGGCGAGACCTGCATCGACGATCAGGCGTGCCCCGTCGACCGCGGCGTGGCGCTCACCTTCACCGAGTGCAAGGACAACTTCGCCTTCTCGGCGTTGACCGGTCACGGGTCGCTCGTGCTCGACGTCGCGACCGTCGTCGGCTTCAACCGCAGCAAGATGTCTGCGTGCAACAGCCTCGCGGTGGAGATCCTCTTCGAGGTCCCGAGCGTGTGCGACGCGACCGGCAACCCGCAGTGCCTCGCGATGCTCATCCCGTCTGCGAAGCTGTGGAAGGACGTGAACGAGCGTCTCATCGACGGCAAGACCACGCTGCGCGGTTCGTACACGGCACGTGCGCAACTCAACGCTCGCCTCTTCGAGACGACCGACGACGAGCCGCCGGAGGAACTCGCCTACTGGCTGCCGTGGGTCAACGACATCGCGGCCGGCACGAACTGGTACCTGCAGCGCATCGTGGACTGCCCTGACCTCGACTCCACGATCAGCTGCGAACTGCGCCCGCTCGTCGTCGGCGCCGGCGGCGGCTGAGGTTGTTCTCGCCGACTGACACTCTCGGGTTCCTGCTCGCGTGTGCGCAAGCGCACCTCGCGAGCAGGCCCGGAGGCGTCCCGCCGATCATCTTGGTCGGCGCCGCAGGCGTCGGCGCGCCATATGGCTGCTGTGATGGCATGCTGCTCGTCGAGTCCATGGGCGAGTTCAAGTGGAGCGATGACAACGGCGAACGCCTCGTCACAGGTTGCGATCCCTGCGACGCGGTAATGAAGAACACGTATAAGATCACCGTGAAGCGGTGCGCACCGTCATTCGCAGCGGGCCCTGCCGGTGAAGCAGGCGCGCCGCCGGTGCCAGCAGACCGCACCGCGCTTGCACTCGACCTTGTCGCTGAGGCATGGTCGCTTGCGCAAGCGATACGCTGCTGCATCGCTGCAGCTGACGAGTGCCGGGACGGTCGCGTCATTGATGCGACTCACGCGTTGGAGAGCGGATGCAAGACGTTCTCCACAACCATCGAATGGGAGCACACACCATGCTGTTGAGAATCGACGGCCCAATCCTGGGCAAGAAGAACGGTGAACTGATCGAGGTCGATGAGGCTGAAGGCGATCGCCTCCTCACGGCGTACGGGACGTACATCACAAAGATCCCGGTCATCACGCTGCCGACAGACCCGACAGACACACCGACGGACGACAGTCAACGTGGAGCGGATGGCTTCGCGTTCGGCGAGCCATTCCCGGTGGCAGACGAGAACCGTCTCGTCTCGAGCGAACCGCTGCCGTTCTTCGACGACGAGATCGTCGCTGTTGAGGAGGTGCCCGATGTCGGATTGGAACAACCGCGTCGAGATCGACCTCGGCGCCGTAGCTGACGTCGCGTGGGACGCCTGGTGGACGCGCAGCTCTGGCGAGCTGCGCAGGGTCGCGCAGGCGGAGACGCCCGTCGACTACGGCGGGTTGCGCGGCAGCGTGAACGTCAAGAAGGGTCCGCGCTCGACCGGTGGGCAGCTGTACGCGGACGCGTCATACGCGGTCGTAGTGCACGAAGGTCACGGAGAGATATTGCCGAGGAGGCCGGGCGGCGTGCTAAGCTGGCTCGACCGCCTGACCGGTGATAGAGTGTTCGCGCGGCGCGTGGGGCCTGTAGCGGCCAACACGTTCCTCATCAGAGCTTGCAAGGTATTCGGCCTCAAGAGAGTGACAAGGACCAGACAATGACAGACACACATGACCTCGACTCGATGTTCGGCATCGTCACGGTGGCATTCGACACCGCGACCATCAAGATCCGACGGGTCCTCACGCGCAAGCAGGCGCGCACCGTCGCAGACGTGATGACGAACAGCGCGCGCATGCAGCGTGACATCGCCGCGATGGACTTCAGCAAGATGGCTGATGGTGAAGCGGAGACTGCAGCACGGAAGATGGAAGACGACATCGCCGAGGATCTCGTGCGCGGGTGCACGGCCTGCATCGTGAACGCTGATGAGCTCAACCTCGGTGAGTGGTCCATCCCGTCGCTCACGCAGCTGTTCAGCTTCGTGCGCGACATGACGTCGAAGACGCTCACGGATGCGATGACCGCGCAGTTCCCTCAGAGTGGGTCCCGCGCCTAACTGCCATCGCGCTGGACCCAAACATTGACGGCGCGATGATCAACTCAATCGGCATCGGGTGGATGTCCATGCCGGTCGTGCTGTGTGCCGAAACGCTCTTGTCGTCGATGTTCTCCAACACATCGTCGAGCGAGGTCAAACGTGCCGAGCTGATAGAATGGCTTAGTGACGTACCTGACGAACTCCTCTCGGCTGAAGAGCTTCAACGTCGGGAAGATGATCGTCTCCTTGCGCTCTTCGGGATGCGGAGGCCATCGTGAGTAACGACCGTGAAGTAGGCAAGGCGTTCATCTCGCTACGTGCTGAAGAGTCGAAGCTCCGCACAGACGTCAACCGCATTCGTTCGCAGGTGCAGCTTGCGCTGCGTGAGATCAACCGCGACCGCCTGACGATCCCGGTCGACACCCGGAACGTCGACGCCGCGATCAAGCGTGTGCAACTGCTGCACGCGTCGCTGCAAGCGATCAACCGCCAGTCGACGACCATCGTCATCCGTGACAATGCGGACACAGCGCGTCTACGCATGCTCGGCTTGTCTGACCAGCTGAAGGGGTTGCCGAAGGACGTCGACATCCGGACGCACGTCACGCAGACGACAACCGCGATCAATGACCTCCAGAAGGTCCATGGAGTGGCAACCGCGGTTGACAGGTCAGACCCGAACGTGCGTGTCTCTGCGGACACTAGAGAGGCCGAATCGGGGCTCAATCGCGTACTCGGAATCGTGCGCAACATCGCGATCGGGATCGGCGCCGGGTTCCTGCTTTCGGCTGTCACGCAGGCGACGAAACAGATCACGACGTTCGCGGTCTCGTCTGTTGCAGCCTTCGAGCAGGTGCAGGTCTCATTCGAAGGTCTCTTCCACAGTGAGCCCGTTGCGAACGCATTCATTGAGGACTTGCAGACATTCGCTGCGAAGACGCCGTTTGAGTTTGACACGCTGACGAGCTCTGCCCAACGGCTGCTCGGCACGTTCGGTCGCGGCTTTCGTGAAGACCTCATCCCGACGTTGACAGCGATCGGCGACGTTGCCGCTTCGCTTGGCCAGACGCCGGCAGCCGTGGACCGCGTCGTCCTCGCGATCTCGCAGATCCAGGGCAAGGGCAAGGTTCAGCTCGAGGAGCTCAATCAGATCCGCGAAGCATTGCCCGGCTTCAACGCGGTGCAGGCAATCGCCGACGGCATGGGCCTTACCGTGCAAGAGGCTACCGCTAAGATCAGTAAGGGCAGCATCTCCGCGACCGATGCGATCGCCGGCCTCCTCGAGGGGATGCGGCAATTCCCTGGCGCTGCCGGCGCGATGGAGCGGCAGTCAGCCACGCTCAACGGCCGCATCTCGACGCTCAAAGACAACATGCTCATCCTCACACGCGGCGCGTTCACACCGCTTGCCGGCGCTGTAGGAACTGTCGTCGACGCACTCGGATCTGTCATCAAGGCGGGCGGCCCATTCGAAGACGTGTTCGCCGGCATCAATGGCGCCATCACGAAGATCGTATCGCGCAATGGCCCCGCTGTCATCGACATCGCGTTGCAACTGGCAGCAGGTTTCGGTCAGATCCTCGACGCGGCTGAACCGCTTGTCGGCGCGGTGTTGCCGCTGATCGGCGACCTCATCGAGCCGCTTGCTGAGATCATGACAGTGTTGACGCGAATCGTCACGGTGTTCGTTGATGTCGCCGGCGAACCGTTGGTCGCGGTCTTCGGGTTGCTGGCCGACGTCATCACGGCGATCCCAATCGGCGTGCTCGAGACTCTCGTCAACGTGTTCATCGCACTGAAAGTCGGAGCCATCGCCGCAGCGGCTATCACGGCGGCAAGCGGTGCCATGGCCGGCCTCGCAGCCTTGGCCGGTCCCATTGGTCTGTTCGCCACAGCGGCCGCCGGCCTGTACCTCGTGTTGCGTGACGACGGGCCGACTGAGCAAGAGAAGGCACTGAGCGTCGCTGTCGACGGCGTGGCAGTCGCGCTTGAGAAGCAGCTCTCAGGTCTCACCCAGAACTCCGTCGCATTGCAGAAGATCACCGAGGACGGTACAGCAGCCGCCGAAGCGCAACGTGCGCTGAACGATGCGCTTGCCGGCATCACACAGATCGAGATCGCGCCGGTCGACGGTAAGGGCATCACGAAGTCCATCCTCGACGCAGTGACGCTCGGCACGCTTTCACCAGATGTCGCCGGCGGTGTCGGGTTGCTTGGGTCGACCGAGGAAGCATTCGGCGCGCTGGGCGTCACCGCTGAGAAGACGCTCCTGTTCCTCGAGCGCGTGCGTTCAGCGTTGAAGACGGGCGGTAAGCTTGACGTCACTGGTCTCTTCCCGACTGAGGCGCAAGGCAAGGCCGCACAAGTTGCCTTTGAAGCGTATGCCGACGGTCAAGAGACCGCGAACATCGGCACTCAGAGTCTCGTGCGGCAGGTCGAAGCGTTCAACACGCTTGTGACCGCCGGCGTAACCGACGACACGGTGTTCAAACAGATCGGCGATCAGACGCGCATTGCGCTCGAGCAGCTTGCGCTCGTCGACCCGATCGCCGCGCAAGTGCTTGCCGACGGCGACGCAATCCGCGCAAACTTCGGCACAACGCAAGCGGACCTCGATGCGTTCCTCGTTGAGTACGCTGAGAAGATCGCTGAGATCGAGAAGATCGCGCCTGTCACTGACTTCTCCGCGCTCATCAAGGATCTCGCAGCGATTGCTGACCCATCCGAGCGAGCGGCCGGCGCGTTGAAGGCGATGAACGAGCAGCTTGCCCGGCTCAACGGCACGAAGATCGACGTGCGTGAGGCAACTGCAGCGGTCGAGGCGCTCTTCGACCAATTGTCAAACCCAGACGAGTCGTTCTTCACGCAAGACGGCGCTGGTGTCGTAACACTCGACCTCACCGTCGAGCCAGGGCGCATCAACGCGGAGAAACTCGCCTCGTCTCTCGCGACGATCAAGTCGCTCGCCGACGCGCAATTCGCTGAGACGGGTAACCCGCTTGTCGCTGAGGTGTTCTTCAATGCGAACATCAATCAGCTCCGCGACGAGTTCGTCAAGGAAGGCGGCACGCTCGATGAGTTCAACGCTGCACTCAACTCCGGTGCTTACGGCCCGAACGAGGTTCAGTACAAAGCTGTCATCGAAGAGCAGACGAAGATCGCGCTGCAGGCCGAGATCACGAACATCGGCAAGTCGTCGCCGGCGATCGAAGCCGCGTTGCAAGTCGACCTCGACGCAGGCCGACTCGATGTCGTGCAGAAGAAGCTGGACTTCCTCACACAGTTGAACGAGGGCGGGTACATCGTCAACCTTGATCCCAATGTCGAGGATGAAGCAGCTGACGCCGCCGCGCAAGAACTCGCGCTGCTTGCAGCCGTGAGGGACGTCGGCATCTCGCCCGAGATGGACAAGCTCGCGAAGTCCAGGTACCTGGGCGAGCTCGAAGAGATCACTGGCGTCAAGTACGTGACGATTCACGCGCGTACGTCCGGCTTCGCTGGCGTGTACGATGCAATCCGCTCATTCACGCCTCAAGAGATGGGCGGCATCTGGCGTGCCGGCATCGGGATGGCGTATGAGGCTGGCGGGTTCTCTCACATCCAGTCAACGCCGCCGCACATGATCACGAACAGCGAGGCGCAGCGCGGCCCGTACTACATGTATGGTGAGCCATCGACGCATGGTGAGGCGTTCATCTCGATGGCGCCTAAGTGGCGTGACCGCACAGAGCGAATCTGGACCGATGTCGGCAATGAGCTGGGCTTCCTCAAGGAGCAACCGCCGGCGGTAGCCGCGGTCGCAACAGACCCAACGATCATACGTCGACTCGAGGCACTCATCGCGAAGGTCGGCGCGATGGCGGAGGCGATGGCGATGATGCCGCCCATCACTGTGCAAGGCGTAAGCGGCTCAGTGGAGAACGCTGCTGCTAAGCTGTGGTACGCGCAGAAAGCACGACTCACGGACGCGGGGCAAAGAGGATGACAGCCGAGGCAATCGCATTCTTCGGGTGCGGACGATCAGAGCAACTCGACATCTGGAACTGCGCCCGCACGCTTGCGTACGTACGCAACCATTCTGTGACCGCTAGCAGGTTGACGAACGCTTGTTGCCCGGATACCGCGGACTGGTTGCCAGAGGCTGTTAGCGGGCCATATACGAACCCCGTCGATGACGACGCGTGGTGGTACGACGTGTTCAGACCAGAGTCTGCCGGCTTCTTCGGGTTGCAGGTCACGAAGGTGACGGGTCTCGACAAAGACACCATTGATTTGAAGTCGACGTCGACGCTCTCATGCGATAACCGCATCGTGCATGCGCCAACGGTGTACAAGGGCGCGACGATCACGGTGGAGGGCGTCCTGCACGGCCTCACATGTTGCGCAGTTGCTTACGGGTTGCGCGCACTGCGTAAGCAGTTGCTTGGCTGCTGCGGTGACGATCAGTGTCGTGGCACGCGGTTGCGGTTCATCGGTTGCGTACCGCAAGAACCTGACGCGTGCGGCACGTGGCTTCCGCCGACAGAGACGACGTCACCGTGGCGCACGCTCACGAACGTCCGCGTGGCTGAACTGCCGGCGATCGTTGATGGCTCAGGTGCCTCATGTGGCACTTGCGGGTGCAAGCCAATGACGAAGGTGATGTTCACACTTCGGTCGAACAGCGACTTGTACCTCGACTCACGCGTCATCCTTCCGCCCACGCTCTTGCTGCCCGGCGGCGTGGAGAACTGTGATCTTGCATGCGACGACGCGCCTTGTGAGGACAGCACCTTCATGAACGATCCGCTGTGCGACCAGCCGATCCTCGTGCCGCCGTCTGACGCGTCGCTCTCATGCTTCTGCCCACCGCTAATGCGTTCGCAACAGTGCTTCACCGTCGACCTGGGCGCGCGCATGTTCGACTCGGACATCGAGGTCGAGATCTACTCCGGTGCAACCGACTTGCGCAACCTCGAGGTGCGTGTGTGGAAGCAGGTCGCCGGCCTCGACTACGACCCGATCCTGTACACGCGATGCAACGCGTGCACTGGCTTCACGGTGTCTTTCATCCCTGGAGCTACGACGCTTGTGCGTGACATGTGCGGTATCACCGCGACGCGCGGCATGAAGAAAGTACAGGCTGCGCAAGTGTTCGCAGGTGTGGGCGGTCGATTCAGTGACGGGTGCTTGCGCCTCTCTTGTGGCACGTACATCATCTGCATCTTCGCGGACGTGTTCACGACGCCGGCCGATGCGACGATCACGATGCGCGCAAGAGAGTTCGAGCCGTGAGCGTTCAGGTAGGCGTGTACAACATCGGCGGTGACATCCCTGTCGCCGGCAACCTCGACTACGAGTCCGCATCATGGACACACGTCGTCAATGACTTCGGCACTGCGATCATCACGCTCAATGCGTGTGATGACATCGCGCTGAACTTCCACCCGTTCGTCCACGAGATCCGCATCACGGACGATGGTGAGCTGGCGTTCGCCGGCCCCATCAGGTACGTCGTCATGCCTATGCAAGCCGGCGGCAAGATGGAGATCATCGCGTACGATCTTGCTTACTGGCTGCAGGTTCGACACACGCACCTCGATGTCGACTTCACTGGTACCGGCACCTTCGTGTCAGACGTCGTTGGAACGATCGTGGTTGCCGCTCTATCGCCGTCGCCCGTTGGAGTCGAGCTGTCCATCACGGAGTGCCCAGTCGTGCACGACAGGATCGTCAAGCCTTTCGAGCTGGCGTGGCAGAATCACTTGGCGTCAATCGTCGGGACGCTGATGAACATGAGCGTTCACGGCCGCACGCTTCACTTCTGGTGCATTGACGAGTGCATCGGCATACTGCCCAACGCGTCGACTTCGGACTTCGTCAACTTCAACAGTCTCGTGCGTGACGGCGACACGTTCACAACGTCAGCTGCGCTCATCGGCGAAGGCACGGTGCTCGGCACTGCCGGCGGCGTCCACCCGGTGTGGCCCGTGTTGGTCGAACGGACTATCACAGACACCACGTACCTCAATGACGCGTCGGCGACTGCGGCAGCTGCAGCTATGATCTCTGAGCGAGCCAAGATGACGTTCGGTGAGAACGACCTCTTCACGGCCGAGCTCAACTGCAATGGGCCGTGGCCACTTACGCGCGTCATCCCAGGTGCGTGCACACTCATCGCGAGTCCGTACGGCGTACTGCAATTGTCAGTGCGTAAGACCATCTCAACGGTCCAAGGCGGAGTCATCACAAGGTCCATCGGGTTCAAGGAGATATGACATGCCGTGTTGTGGAAGTGGCGCAAAGACTGTCGGGTTCAAGGGCATGACAGTCAACAAGAAGTTGGTGTATCAGCTCGTGCGTGCGGCCGATCACGAGCCAGTCAATGATCAGACATACGCGACCGCGGCGCTTGCGTTGGCTGACGCCCCGTCGCGTAGCGGTTACATCGCTCGCGCGGTTGTGGTAGAGTAGCCGACATGGCATCCTCCTGCTGCGGTGAAGTCGACATTGACGCTGCTGTCGTCTGTGCCTTCTTGCGCGATCTACCGACTGGTGTGCCGGCGCTGCAAGTCGGCCTCGACGCGTTCGGCGCGTGTGTCACGGCCGAAGCCGTCACAACCGCTGTCTCAGTCGACGTCGACAATATCTTGGTGAAGGGCACTGACGGCGGCGCTTATCTCGCCATCGAAGACACTGCGAGCATCGATCTCACAGACACGACCGGCACGCTCA
>ENA-UOWO01004907-UOWO01004907.1-activated-sludge-metagenome-genome-assembly--contig:-NODE-4907-length-14499-cov-10.117765_pt1 | contig 14499 bp, 14 predicted proteins | sample MGYA00238148_ERZ761564 | MGnify/ENA primary metagenome ERZ761564 (study PRJEB28885, sample SAMN05720194) | activated sludge metagenome | isolation source: Anaerobic digester | place: USA...
CCGAGCGGCTGAGCATGGTTCCCGAGCGACTGAGCATGGTTCCCGAGCGGCTGAGAGAGACCATCCGGCCATCCTGGTCATCATGTTCTGATTTCTTGGCGTTCTCTGCGCATCGGCGCCTTTACGCGAGGCGATTCCTAATAGGTTCCGCGTAGAGGTGCGGAGGCGATAAGGAAAAGGGCTTCTACGACGTAAAGCGGAACATGATAGTGCAGGATTTCTCAAGATGACCATGATGATGGATAGGGAAAGAACCTTATACAGGAATTCATCATGGTCATCCTGCTATATCTTAAACACCCCAATCCATAGTCGTTATCTTGCCCATCCTGTCCTTATCTTGTTAATCATGTTCTGTATTTTTCTATTCCTCCGTGCCTTGGTTTGAGGACGATGCGCCGCTCGGCTCAGACGTAGCCGAGCTTGCCGAGGGCCATGGCCACGGCGACGACGCAGGCTGTCTCGGTCTTGAGGATGCGGTCGCCAAGGCTCGCGAAGGAGAAGCCGCTGGCCGATAGCAGGTCGAGCTCGGCGTCCGTCCAGCCGCGCTCGCTGCCTATGGCCAGGACGAGCGGCCGTTCCGGCCCGGAGTCGGACAGGGCGACCGAGCCGAAGGGACGCTCGGCCCGGTAGGGGTCGAAGGCCCAGAACCGGCTCGCGCCATCGCGCGCAGCGTCGTCGGCCTCCGGAACGATAGCGTCGAGGGCGCGGGCCAGGGTCCAGGCGGTCTCGACGACCGGCAGCCTCGGGTTGCCGGCCTGCTCAGCCCCCTCGATGAGCGCGGAGCGGAACTCGCGGTTCTTGAAGAAGTCGCTCTGGAAGTACGATTTCTCGCCGAGCTCGGTGCCCGACAGCATGATGCGCGCCACGCCGAGGGACGCGAGGTCCTTGAGGATGCGGTTGGCCTGGATGGGCCGCGGGAAGCCGAGGAGCAGGGTGACGGGCCGCAGGGGCGGCGCCTCGGGGCCGGGTACGAAGGACAGCGTCATGCCGTCCTCGTCGTCGGCCTCTATCCGCGCGACGCCGAGCCTGCCGTCCGCTCGCCCGGCAGCCAGCTCGTCGCCAGGGCCCTTCTTGAGCACGGAGCTTATATGCTTGCGGCGCGGGTCGCCGCGCCCGAGAGCGAGGCCGGCCTCGCCGGCCTCGATGAAGAGCATGTTCATGGGAGCCTAGGATAGCCGAAGGACTCGAGAAAAAAAAGACCGCCGCGTTGCTCGATGGACGGCGCCGGAATGGGCGCCTTTCGGGCCCGCCATCGCGGAGGCGGGCCGACGCGCCGATGGCTGATCGGCGCGTATCCGTTAGGAATGGGTGGTCGATGCCTTTCCTGATACCTCCTAGGGTCCATTCGAGTAACGCGGCGGCCGGCAGGTCCGCATTCGTCCCCGGTTCGGGCGGTCGTCTCCCCGGGGGATTGTCCAATCAAATTGGCCATGGAGACGCAGAGCGAGGTTAGCTTCTAACTAAAACTCGTTTTCTCCGTGTCTCCGTGTCTCCGTGGTTAGTCTTTCCTTATGTTGGCCCTATCTGAACGCCACGTCGGCATCGTAGTCGACGCCGGGTACTTCGAAGCCGTGCGCCTCGAGGAAGTCGTGCCTGAAACCGTCGAGGTCGACGGTCTCGGCGAGGTTCTCCTCGGTGGCCGCGGAGAAGCGGCGGGCGGTCGCCTCCTGCACGTCGGCGCGCATCTCGAGGTCGTCGAGGCGTATGCGGCCCTCCTCGTCGGTCGGCACGGCGCTGGGCGCGAGGAGGCGCTCGCGGTACAGCCTGAGCATCTGGTCCTGGCAGTCCTCGTGGAGGCCGAGCTCCTTCATGGTCTTGAAGAGGGCGGCCACATAGAGGGAGACGACGGGGATGACGGCGCTGGCGCGCGTGACGACGGCCTTGTTCACGGCCACGAAGGCCTGGCCGCCCGAGGCGGCGAGCCGGTCGGAGATGGCCGCGGCGGTCCGCTCGAGATGTTCCTTGGCGCGGCCTATGGAACCGCCGCGGTAGATGCCCGCGGTGTGCGCCGGTCCCACGTAGGAGTAGGCGAGGGTGACGCAGCCGGGGGCCAGGACGCCGGCCTCGCTCAGGGCGCCGATCCATAGCTGCCAGTCTTCGCCGCCCATCACCTTGACGGTCGCCTCGACCTCCTCGTCGGTGGCGGGCTGGATGGTCACCTCGCTCATGCGGCCGTCGACGACGTCGAAAGTGCGGCCGGTGAACGGTTCGCCGAGGGGCTTGAGCACGGAACGGTGCATGACGCCGGTCGCCGGGTCGACGCGTACGGGGCTCGCCAGGGAGTAGACGACCTGATCGAAGACGAGGCCGCGCTCGCGGGCCAGGGCGACGACGGCCGCCCGGGTGGCGTCGGCGAAGGCGTCGGCGTCGATGGTCGCCGAGAAGAGTCCATCGCGCGCGCAGGCCGCGTCGAAGGCGCGGTTGTCGTACCAGCCGGGCGTGCCCGCCTTCTTGTCGCTGGGTTCGCGTTCGAGCGACACGCCGACGGTGGCGGCGCCGCAACCGAAGGCCGCCGCTATCCTGGAAGCCAGGCCGTAGCCGGTGGAGCAGCCGAGTACGAGCGTCGCCCTCGGTAGCGGCCTGCCGGCGGCCAAGGCCGCCGCGGTCATGGCCGGAGCGTCGGCCTTGGCGCGGGCTATCCAGTTTTCGACCATCGCGGCGCAACCTTCGGGGTGCGCGTTCAGGCAGATATTGCCTCGTATCATAGGCTTCATCGTCGACCTCCCTCGTCGTCCCGCTTCGAGCCAGAGGCCGCCCCGGTTGGCGGTTTTCCGGCTATACAGAGCCATTCGGCCTCGACCGCGAGCTCGCCGTCCACGCTGCCCGCGCCGGACTGCTTGATGATCTTGCCTGAGTCGCGTAGGGTGCGTATCTCCATCTCGAAGAGGTCGCCGGGGCGGACCTGGCGGCGGAACTTGACGTTGCCGACGGTGGCTAAGAAGAACAGGGTGTCCCGCGCCTCGCCGCCGGCCTCGGGGGCTGCGGCGCCTCGCTCCCGCGAGAGATCGCCTCGCTCCCGCGAGAGATCGCCTCGCTCCCGCGAGGCGAGTATGGCGCCGACGCCGCCCGCCTGGGCGAGGGTCTCGACGAGGAGCACGCCCGGCACGACCGGGTAGCCGGGGAAGTGCCCGGCGAAGAAGGGCTCCTCGGGCCGGAACCGGCGCTCGGCGCGTATCGAGCCGTCGGGCAGAGTCTCGGCCTCGTCGACGAACAGGAAGGGCGCGCGGTGCGGCAGGATGGCCTCGATCTCGACGCCGGACGCCTTCATCGGTACCTCCTGAGGACGAGGCAGGCGTTGTGGCCGCCGAAGCCGAGCGAGCCGGAAGCGGCGGCCTCGATGGGGCCCGACACGCCGAGGTTCGGCACGTAGTCGAGGTCGCAGGCCTCGTCCGGCGTCTCCAGGTTGATGGTCGGAGGGAAGAAGCCGTCGCGTATGGCCAGGGCGCAGACGATGGCCTCGACGGCGCCTGCGGCGGCTATCATGTGGCCGGTCATGCTCTTGGTCGACGAGACCTTCATCGCGTAGGCGTGCTCGCCGAAGGCCTTCTTGACCATCTGCGTCTCGATGGGGTCGTTCATCGGGGTGCTGGTGCCGTGGGCGTTGTAGTAGGCCACCTGACCAGGGTCGATACCGGCGTCGGCGAGAGCCAGGGCGATCGCCCGGGCGCCGCCGTCTCCGGACGGTTCGGGGGCGGTGATGTGGTAGGCGTCGCAGCTGGCGCCATAGCCGGCCAGCTCGACGATGACGCGGGCCCCGCGCGCGCGGGCGTGCTCCTCGCTCTCGACTATCATCACGCCGGCGCCCTCGCCGATCACGAAGCCGTCGCGGGCGGCGTCGAAGGGGCGCGAGGCCTTGGCCGGGTCGTCGTTGTACGCGGTCGACAGGGCCTTGAGCATACAGAAGGAGCCGACGGCGAAGGCGCTGATGGCTGCCTCGGTGCCGCCGGCGACGACAACGTCGGCGCGGCCGACGCGTATCATGTCCAGGGCCTGGCCGATGGCGTCCGAGCCGGAGGCGCAGGCGGTGACGGCGGTCTGGACCGGCCCCTTGATGCCGAAATGGATGGCTATGTTGCCGGCGGCCTCGTTCCCTATCATCATCGGCACGGTCAAGGGGAGCATCCGCGACGGGCCGGACTCGAGCAGCTTGGCGTGGCTCTGCTCGAAGATCTCGATGCCGCCTATGCCGTTCCCGAGCATCACCGCGGTCCGCTCGAGGTCGATGGACGAGCCGTCGAGCCCGGCGTCCCTCCAGGCTTGGACGGCCGCCGCCACCGCGAACTGGGTGAACAGCGCCATCTTGCGCGCGTCCTTCCTATCCATGTAGAGGCTCGGGTCGAAGTCCTTGACCTCCGCGGCCACCCTGGAGTCGAAGCCCGCCGCGTCGAAGCGCGTGATCGGGCCAAGGCCGCTCTTTCCGGCCTTGATCGAGGCCCAGAACGTATCTATATCGTTGCCGATGGGGCTTACGACGCCCATGCCCGTTATGACAGCCTTGCGCATATCGCTCTCCTTACCGTTAACGCCGCTTACCAGCGGATGATGACGCCGCCGTAGGTCAGACCGGCGCCGAAGCCCATCGCCATCACGAGGTCGCCCTGGGCCAGGAGGCCCTTCCGGGACATCTCGTTCAGCGCTATGGGAATCGACGCCGCCGAGGTGTTGGCGAAGTCCTCTATGTTCATGTAGACGCGCTCGTCGGCGATGCCGAAACGCTTGGCCGCGGCCTGGACGATGCGAGCGTTGGCCTGGTGCGGTACGATCCACCGGAAATCGGCGAGGGGCAGGCCGGATTCGGCGAGCAGGGCCTCGATGGTGTCGGTGATGGCCTTGACGGCGAACATGTAGACGGCCTTGCCGTCCATCATGATGGCCGGCGGGCGGCCGCAGTCGAGGTTGCGCTCGAAGGTCTTGGTCCGCTCCGGCTGGCTCAGGTAGAGGCTCCTGGATCCGGAGCCCTTGGCCCGCAGCCAGGAGTGGAGGAGGCCGCGGCAGTCCGCGGCGTCGGTCTTCTCGAGCACGAAGGCGGCCGCGCCGTCGCCGAAGAGCACGCAGGTGGCGCGGTCGGACCAGTCGGCTATACGCGACAGGGTCTCGGCTCCGATGACGAGGGCCGTCTTGCGGGATGGGGCGGCGAGCATCGAGCCGGCGACGTCTAGCCCGTAGATGAAGCCGGTACAGCCGGCGTTTATATCCAAGGCGGCCGCGTTGACGGCGCCAAGCTTGTCCTGGACGATGCAGGCGGTCGACGGGAAACCGAAGAAGTCGGGCGTCGCCGTCGCGACGACGATCAGGTCGATGTCACCGGGCGCCTTGCCCGCCACGGCCATCGCGGCTCGCGCAGCCTCGACGGCCAGGTCGCTCGTGACCGAGCCGTCGGCGGCGAAGTGGCGCGCGCCTATGCCCGTATGGGATCGTATCCACTCGTCGGTCGTATCGACCCGCTTGGACAGCTCCTCGTTGGTGACGCGATTCGTCGGGATCGACGCTCCGGTGCCGGCTATCGTTATGGCCATGGTACGCTCCTTGACATAATCAAGTCAAATGTCATGCGTATAGTGGCGTACCAGACAAAAGCTGTCAATATGTAAATTAGAGAACGAATGAAACCCTGGCCTAGCGGCTGGGACGGCCGCGCGTCAGCCGAGCGGAGCGCCCACCGGTAGGATTCGCCTCAGGAACTGCCTCGTCCGCTCCTCTGCCGGGGCGTACAGGACGCGGTCAGGCGGGCCGCTCTCGACGACGAGGCCCTCGTCCATGAACACGACCCGGTTGGCCACGTCGGAAGCGAAGGCCAGCTCGTGGGTGACGACGACCATGGTCGTGCCCTCGCGGGCCAGCTGCCGCATGATGCCGAGCACCTCGCCGATCAGCTCGGGATCGAGGGCGCTCGTCGGCTCGTCGAACAGGATCACGTCGGGGTCGACAGCGACGGCCCGAGCAATGCCGACGCGCTGCTGCTGGCCGCCCGACAGCTTGGATGGGTAGTAGTCGAGGCGGTTCGATAGGCCGACCTTGTCGAGGGCCCGCCTGGCCACGTCCTCGGCCTCTCGAGCCGGCATGCCGCGACCGATGACGAGCCCCTCGGTGACGTTCTCGAGCGCGGTCTTGTTGTTGAACAGGTTGTAGCTCTGGAAGACGAAGGCGGTCCGCTTACGTATCGCCAGCATGTCCTTGCCGCTGGCCTTGCGCATGTCGAGGTGGAGTCCGTCGAAGTGCATCTCGCCGCGGTCGGCCCGCTCGAGAAAGTTGACGCATCGCAGCAGGGTCGTCTTGCCGGCGCCCGACGGCCCGATGATCGCGACGACGTCGCCCTTGGCGACGTCCAGGTCGACGCCTCGGAGCACCTCGGTCCGATGGAAGCTCTTGTGCAGGTCTCGTATGCTCAGCATGCCGGCTCTCCGCGCCTTTTTAGAACGCTACGACGGGCGCTCGGTAGATGCCGAGGCGCCGCTCGATGAGGGTGAACAGGGCTTGCGTGGCCCCGCAGACGAATACGTATACTATGAAGACCGCCAGGTACGACTCGACGTAGTCGTAGCCGCGCGCCGCCTCTATCTTGGCGATGGCGGTCACGTCGCGGACAGCCATCAGGAAGGCCAGCGAGGTGCCCTTGATCAGGTTAATCGTCGCGTTGGCCAGGTTCGGGAGGGCGACGAGCAGGGCCTGGGGCACGATGATGCGCCTATAGGCCTGGCGACTCGTCATGCCGCTCGATAGCGCCGCCTCGTACTGGCCACGGTCGACGGTCAGGATGGCCGACCGTACGATCTCCGATAGCACCGCCGTGGTGTTGAAGCTGAAGACGACCACGGCGTACCAGAGCGGGTTCAGCGCGAAGACGTCGACGTCCCAGCCGGCGCGTATGGCGACCTGGTTGGCCAGGCTCGGTAGGACGCTGTAGACCACGAGTATCTGGAGGACGATGGGCGTGCCGCGCGCGAAGGAGATGTAGACCGAGGCGAGCTTCCGTAGCACGCGCACCCGGTAGATACCGACGATGGCGAGCATGAAGCCGAGCGGCAGCGAGACGACGAGGGTCGCGACGCAGAGGCCGAGCGTGACCGGCAGCCCGCGGAGCGATAGTAGCAGGGTGCGCGCCAGATAGTCGAGGTCGAGTCCCATACGATGCGCGGCCCCTAGGCGAGGCCCCTCCTTCCGACCGACAGGCGGCGCTCCAGGGCGCCGGCGGCTTTCTCTATGGCCACGGTCAGCGCCCAGTAGATCAGGGCCGCCGCGAGGTAGGTCTCGAGCGACCAGGCCCCGAAGCCGCGCGCTATGATCAGCGAGCCCTGGCCCATCAGGTCGACCAGGCCGACGGTGTAGGCGAGCGAACCCTCCTTGAGCAGGGCGACCAGCGCCGTGGCGACGTTCGGCAGGGCCGATACGGCCGCCTGAGGCAGCACGATGCGACGGAAGGCCTGAAACTCGCTCAGGCCGTGGCTCAGGGCCGCCTCTCGCTGACCACGGTCGACCGCGAGGTAGGCCGAGCGCATCAGCTCGGACATCGTCGCCGCGAAGAACAGCGTAAAGGTGAGCACGACGTAGAAGGCGCGGTGCCACCGGCTGGCGTCGACGCCGAAGGCCGCCTTAACGAGGGCCGGTAGGCCGTAGTAGACGAGGAACAGGAGCACGATCGACGGCGTGCAACGCAGGACCCAGGTGTACGCGTCGGCCAGACCCCTGGCCAGGGCCGAGCTTCCGAGCTTGGCCTTGGCCAACACGAAGCCGAGCAGCGTCCCGAGTACCGCCGTGGCCGCCGCCACGCCTAGCGTCACCGGCAAGAAGGCGAGCAGCCGAGGCAGTACCTCGAGGATGTATCCCGGGTTGAACGGGCGTCCCACGGTGCGCCTACTCCGCGAAGCGGAAGACGTCCTCGCCGAAGTAACGCCTTGACAGCTCCGCCAGCGTGCCCTCGGCCTTGAGTCTCTCGATGGCCCCGTCGTAGGCGTCGGCCAGGGCTTGCTCGCCCCTGGCGAACAGCGGCCAGGTCGGGATGCCCTTATACGGCGCATAGGCTAGCCGCGAGGCCAGGTGGTGGAAGGGGCCGTCTTCGGCCTCGACGTTCTTCTGGAACGATAGCTTGATGTCGAAGAAGGCGTCGTAGCGGCCCTCGAGCACCCAGAGGTAGGCGTCGTTGATGATGAACACATCCGACGGCACGAGCTTGATCGGATGCTCCGGATGGGCCGCGTTATAGTCGGAAACGACGGTATACTGGGCGCTCTGCGGCGAGATCGGCACGAGCTTACCCGAGTAGGCGGCGAAGCTGTCCAGGTCCTTGATCCGTCCTGAGTCCTCGCTCCTGAAGGCTATGCCGATGACGCTCGCGGCTATGGGGTTCTTCGGGAAGACGAACTTCTCGCGGCGCTCCGCGGTCGCCCACGCGCCCTTGGTGGCGAGCTGGTAGCGGCCCGTCTCGAGGCCAATGAACAGGTCCTCGTCCGAGGTCGGCACGAAGCGGAATTCGTAGTCGGGCAGGAGCTCGTCGACTGCCCTGAGTACGGCGATCTCGAAGCCGTCGGAACCGCCCTTCTCGTCGATGTAACCGTAGGGCACATAGTTCTGGGTGTGGGCCGAATAGACGACGCGCGGGGCCTCGTCCGCGGCCTGGTCGCCTCGCGGCCTGTCGCAGGACGAGACGAGGGCCAGGGCCGCCGCGGCGACGAGCGCCGCTAAGCCTAGCGACGCGCTATCGTGGATCGATTTCATGGGTATCCTCCAGTATGCGGCCCGATCGGCTACATCGGGCACGCATGCACACTGAAGTGTATCGCAAACTGTATTGTTTGTCTAGCCGATAGGAACCCTAGGAGCTAACCAGCCTCTCGTCGCTCGCCCGGGGCGGCGCGACGATGGCCTTGAAGGCCGCCTCGTCGATCGACTCCTTCTCGAGTAGCTCCCCGGCCAGCGTGTCCAGGAGGCCGCGGCGCTCGTCGAGGGTGCGCCGAGCGATCTCGTAGCGCGCGGCGACCGTCGCGGCGACCGTCTCGTCGATGTAGCGTTGCGTCTCCTCGCCGTACTCTCTGGCCATCACCGGCTCGGCCGACGGCCCCATCATGCCTGCGCCGCGCTTGGTCAGCGCCACGTTGCGGTAGCGTTCCGACATGCCGTAGTCGGTTATCATGCGGCGAGCTATGTCGGTCGCCCTGGTGATGTCGTTCGCAGCGCCCGTCGACACCTTGCCGAAGGTCAGTTCCTCGGCGGCGCGGCCGCCCATCAGGACGTCGATCTCGCCCAGGAGCTTGTCCTCCGTGACGATATACCGGTCCTCGATCGGTACCTGCAGCGTGAAGCCGAGGGCGCCGAAGCCTCTAGGCACGATGGACACTTTCTGCACGGGGTCGGCCTCCGGGGTGAACGCGGCGACGATGGCGTGGCCGGCCTCGTGGTAGGCTATGACGCGGCGCTCGTCGGGGTTCATCACGCGGCTCTTCTTCTCGAGGCCGGTCATGATCTTCTCGACGGCTTTCTCGAAGTCAGCCTGGTGTACCTTTTTCCGGCCGGCGCGCACGGCGAGCAGGGCCGCCTCGTTGACGACGTTGGCCAGGTCCGCCCCGACGAAGCCGGGCGTGGCCCTCGCGACCTTCTTGATATCGACGCTCGGGTCGAGCTTGACCGCCTTGGAGTGTATGTCGAGGATGGCTTCGCGGCCGACGATGTCCGGCCGATCGACGCCCACCTGGCGGTCGAAGCGCCCGGGGCGGAGCAGGGCCGGGTCGAGCACGTCGGGCCGGTTCGTCGCCGCCAGGATGATCAGGCCGCTCGTGGCGTCGAAGCCGTCCATCTCGACGAGGAGCTGGTTGAGGGTCTGCTCGCGCTCGTCATTGCCGCCCATCACGCCGTTGACGCGGCTCTTGCCTATGGCGTCCAGCTCGTCGATGAAGACGATGCAGGGGGCCTTCTCGCGGGCCTGCTTGAAGAGGTCTCGCACGCGGGCCGCGCCTACGCCTACGAACATCTCGACGAATTCCGCGCCGCTCATGCGGAAGAACGGTACGCCTGCCTCCCCGGCGACAGCTCGCGCGAGCAGGGTCTTGCCGGTGCCCGGTGGGCCGACGAGAAGCACGCCCTTGGGTATTTTGCCGCCTATGTCGGTGTACTTCTTGGGATTCTTGAGGAAGTCGACGACCTCGACCAGCTCCTCCTTGGCCTCGTCCACACCCGCCACGTCGAGGAAGCGCGTCTTCACGTCGCCCTCGGCGACGATGACCGCCTTGTTCTGACCGACCGACAGCACGTTGGAGCCCATGCCGGTCAGCCGCTTCTGTAGCATCCTCCACAGGAAGAACATCAGCCCTATTGGCAAGACCCAATTGAGCACGAAGCCGAGCATGGCGTTTCCCTCCCGCGACACCGCGGAATAGGTCACGCCCTTCTCGTCGAGCAACTTGGTGAATTCCACATCGTAGATCGGCACGGTCTTGAAGACGCGGCCGTCGGACTGCCCCGAGGGCCGACCGTCCTGCCTGGCGCTCGTCGGCCCGTAGCCGGTGTAGTAGTTCGAGTCCATCTCGATGCGCTCGATCTGGCCCGATGCGACGAGCGACTTGAATTCGCTGTACGGCACGATGGAGCTGTCGGCCGACTCGACGAACCAATTGAACAGGGTTATCGAGATGACGGCGATGCATACGTAGGCGATGGTATATTTCCAGCCGTTTATCGGGGGGATAGGCGCCCCCTTCAACGGTTTCTTAGGCTTCTTGGAGTTCCATGAGTCGTTCTTACGGGGCATCGTTTCCTCCGACGTATAATGTACGAATTCAGGCGTCGTATCGGCCAGCCGCGCCCGCCTTTCTTCCTTGACCCCTCCATGTCGTTTTTAGTACATTTCGTCCGTCAACGAAACCACTCACACAGGTTCCAGGAGGATACGACATGAAAGTAAACCCGTTGGGCGATCGCGTGCTCATCAAGGTTCAGGAAGGCGATACCAAGACCGCCAGCGGCATCATCATCCCGCAGACCGCCCAGGAGAAGACCCAGACCGGCGTCGTCGTAGCCATCGGCACGGACACCGACGTCATCAAGGTCAAGAAGAATGACAAGGTAATGTACGACAAGTACGCCGGCACCCAGATCAAGATCGACAACGCCGAGCACCTGATCGTCAAGTTCTCCGACATCCTCGCCATCCTCGAGTAGTACGGTTCCGTCCGAGGATCGAAACGGCCGCCGGATCGTGATCGATCCGGCGGCCGTCGTGTCTATGGGATCGCTGGGCGCCCGCTACAGGCTCAGTGGGTGATGACCGCGAGCAGCTCGGCGGGAGTACGGGCGGCCATCGCGGCGGCCCGCTTCGTCTCGCTCTTGAACAGCTGGCTCACCTCGGCGAGGAACTGCAGGTGAGGGCCCGTCTTCTCGGGCGGGGACAGGGTCATGATGAAGATCCGCGACGGCTCGCCGTCGAGCGAGCCGAAGGGAACCGGCTCGGCCGACACGCCCACGCAGGCGACGAGCGCTGAGACGCTGTCCGTCTTACCGTGTGGGATGGCGATGCCGTACTTCATGCCGGTGGACATCTTTCGTTCGCGGTCGAGTACCGCCTTGAGCGCCGCCGGCTTGTCCGTGACCGCTCCGGACGCGATCAGTAGGTCGAGCAGCTCGTTAATTATGCCCTGTTTGTCGATCGAGCGCAGGTTGACGGCGGCGGTCTCTTCGACGAGGATGGTGCTTAGGCTCATGGGCCGATTCTAGAGGCGCTCGGGCTAAAAGTCAATCGAAGCTACCGTTCCGGAACCGTACCTAGATGAAATGCCTCACGTCCTTTGGTAGGACCTGGCCCTCACTCGAGGCGACCGCGTAGATGACGCAATTGACGCAGAGCGAGTCGACGAAGGCGGCCGCGAGGGCGAGCGGCAGGGCCGCCGGCACGAGCAGGATATAGCCGGACTCGAAACCGCGGCCGTAGGACGCGCATAGGCTCGTCAAGGCGACGATGGGGCCGAGTCCCGGGGTCGCCCCGAGGAGTAGCGCCGCGATCGGGGCGGATACAAGCATCCATAGCACCGCACCGGAGCCGAGCCCGAGGTTCGAGTACGAATTGAGTATCGCGACGAAGGCCGTCGTCGTGACCATCGCCGTGCCGGCGCGGCCGAACGCCAGGGCGACCGGTAGCGATACCGCGCCGGCCCTCCTCCTCACGCCGAGGCTCTCCTTGAGGTGCTTGGCGGCGACGCCGGCCTGGAGGTAGGTCTGGCCGGCCACGGCGCCGGCGAGGGCCGGGGCTAGCATCGCGAACAGGGTCTTGAACGGGTTCGTCTTACGGTCGACGAACCAGAGCGTCGCGGGTAGCAGGATGAGGACGACGAAGGCCGTCTCGGCGCCGACGGCGGCGAACAGGGGGCCGAAGACGGCGAGCCTCGGTATGCGACCGACGGCGACGAACCTGGCCGCGGCCGCGACGATGAGCGGTAGCGGTAGCAGCTCGACGAAGAAGCTGTTGACCTGCCAGAGTATCCGCGACGCCGAGTCGAGCATGGCGGCCACCGGCTTGCTGGCGGCTTTATCGAAGGCTAGGCCGATACCGAGTATCATCGCGAACAGCGAGGATGGGAGCAGAAAATCGAACGACGAGAGGGTGCCGAGCGCATCGGGGGGCATTACGGCCGACAGGACGGCGAGCGGCGATGGGACCGAGCCTACCGCGGGCGCCGCGTCGGCGGATAGCGGTATGCGACCCGGAGACAATGCGTAGGCGCCGGCCAGCCCGATGAGCGATAGCGCCACGACCGCCGCCGTCGCGAAGCCCGCGGTCTTAAGCCAGACGATCCAGAGGCGTTTCTCGTCGTGTAGCTCGAAGGCCGCCACGGCCATCGACGCGAAGCACAACGGCAGTAGCACGTAGCGCCCGGTATTGAGCGCGGCGCCTGCGACGGCGTCCAGTACGGCCCCGTCGCCGAACGGTATGACGAGCCCGGCGGTGACGCCGACGGCGATGGCTATAAGGTACTTAAGCCAGATCTTCATTGCGGGAGCATACCTGAGGCCGGTTTCACCGTCAAGGCGACGCTTGTTTCTCGATCCGTCCTGGTAGTAGTATGCGGAGCCATGACGATCAAGGCTCCGCCTTTGGATATTTTCAAATCGCTCCTGAAGATCTCGTTACCGGTCATGTTCGGAAGCGCCGTCGAGACCCTCTATAACCTGACCGACGCGTTCTTCCTCGGACGGCTCGGCACCGCGGAGATCGGCGCCCCATCGATCGCGTTCAGCATCGTGTTCTTCGTCACCGTGTTCGGCATCGGCCTCTCAGGCGCAGGGACGACGCTCATTGCCCAGTCGAAGGGCAAGCGCGACGAGGCCAAGATGAACCATTATATGAACCAGACGACGTCGCTGCTGATCGTCGCCTCGGTGACGCTCGCGGCTGTCGGCTCCATCGTCGCGGCGCCCCTCCTGCGCCTGCTCAATACGCCGGGCGACGTATTCGGCTACGCCCTCGTGTACATGCGCATCGTCTTCCTCGGCATCCCCTTCGTGTTCATGTACTTCGCGCTCCAGGCGGCGTTCGTGGCGATAGGGGACACGGTGACCCCGATCAAGGTCCACCTGCTCGCCGTCGCGCTGAACGTGGTCTTGGATCCCCTGTTGATCTTCGGCCTCGGCCCCTGCCCGGCACTCGGTGTCGCTGGAGCCGCCCTGGCCACCATTCTGTCGCAGGCCGTCGGCGCCGCCCTGTCCCTGCTGGTACTGCGGAAGGGCCGCTCCGGCCTGCGCCTTTCGGCGTCGGAACTCAAGCCGTCGCCCAAGGCCTGGAGACTGCTGCTCAGGATAGGCCTACCGGCCAGCGTCGGCCAGGGCTTGTCGGCCTTCGGCTTCACCGTGCTCCAAAGCGTGGTCAATATGTTCGGTACGGCCGCGATCGCGGCCTTCGGCGTCGGCAACCGTATCATGAACCTCTTCGATATCCCGGTACACGGCATAGCCAACGGTACGACGAGCCTGGTCGGGCGTGCGATGGGCGCCAAGGACGAGCGCCTGGCGATGAGCGTCGTCAAGAACTCGCTGTGGATGGTGCTACTGTTCGAGATTCCGCTACTATCGATGGCGTTCGTCTACGGAGGGGGCTTGGTCCGGCTGTTCGTCGCCGACCCCGAGGCAATCCGACTCGGCGATATCATGTTCAAGGTGGTCACCCCGTCGCTGTTGACCTTCGGCCTCTTCTTCGCGATGAGCGGGGCTTTTCAAGGGGCCGGCGACACGAAGATCATCCTATTCCTGTCGGTGTTCAGGCTATGGGCCGTCCGCGTACCGCTGGCGTACTTCCTGGCCTATAGGACGGCGCTCGGGCCGCTGTCGATCTGGGTGGCCATGTTCGCGTCGAACTTCCTGACGGCCGGGATAGGTTTCGCGTACTTCTTGTCCGGCCGATGGAAGCGCGCGCTCGATCCCGACGCGATCTAGCGAGGCTGTAAAAAAGGCCGCCCATCGGGCGGCCTCGTCGTATCGTGATCCGGGCGGGAATCGAACCCACTACCTATTGCTTAGGAG
>ENA-UOWO01004908-UOWO01004908.1-activated-sludge-metagenome-genome-assembly--contig:-NODE-4908-length-14497-cov-5.017518_pt1 | contig 14497 bp, 11 predicted proteins | sample MGYA00238148_ERZ761564 | MGnify/ENA primary metagenome ERZ761564 (study PRJEB28885, sample SAMN05720194) | activated sludge metagenome | isolation source: Anaerobic digester | place: USA...
TCATAAACGTATCATTGCGCAAATCACCAAGAGAGTTGGACTATAAGTATACGAAGGAAGAGTTTTATACAATGTCCATCCCGAGCGGATACGAGGTAGAGTACCTTCCTCCAAATGAAAAATTTGATAACGAGCTTTTAGGGTATACAACCGAGTACAAGCAAAGTGGACAAACCATTTCGTTTACTAAAACTTTTTACTTGAATTACCTCATGATGCAGCCAGATCAATTTAACGATTGGAATGATGCTGTGAAAAAAGTAAGTGAAGCGTATAAAGAATCCATTATCCTGAAAAAGAAATAGTATGAAGCGTATAAAGTTTTTGATTTGTTTACTGATTACCTGTATCAGTGGTCAGTTGTTCGCAACTGAAGTAAATCCATATGAGTGGGAGAAAGACCGAAAGCATTCTGTCTTAACAGAAAGCGAAAGCGCGTTATCTGAATTGATTTTGAAGCAACATGCGCAGTATCAATATGTACTGGAGAACGATCAGTTTCTGATGTATTCAACCATTCATAGAATCATTTATGTAAACAACAATGAGGCAATTCAAAAACACAATCGCATTGTTATTCCGATGCAAAGCACATTGGAGTTAGTTGATTTAAAAGCACGTGCGATCAGCAAAGATGGCAAGGTAATATACTTTGACAAGTCAAATCTAAAAGAAATTAAAGACGAAGAAACGGGCAATGCCGTTCGCATGTTTGCGATAGAGGGAGTTGAGATGGGAGGTGAAGTGGAATATTTCTTCACACGAAAAATGACCGCGAGCTTGTACGATCGTGTATTTATGCAATTTGATGTTCCTGTAAAGAAGGGAACATTTATGCTAAGTTGCCCGGGTCATTTGAAGTTTGATTTCAAAACGTATCAGAATTTGGCGCCAGTTTCAGAAAAGCTTGGTGAAGAAAAAAATGTTTATACCACTGAAGCATCTGATATACCTTCTCTAAAGGAAGAAGAGTTTTCGCAGTTTGATTCCAATCGTAAACGTATTGAGTTTAAGCTTGCATACAATACCGCGCGTTCGCAGGCACGTCTGTATACCTGGGAAGAAGCGGCAAAAACATTTTATCGCGTGCTGACTTCAAACTCAAAAGATGACGAAAAGGCTGTTGATAAATTTGTGAAAACTTTGGGCGATGATCCAAAAGCAAAACCAATTGATCGCATTAGGAATGTTGAGAAGAAAATTAAAACAACCATTCAAATTAATAAGCAAAGCCGTGGAGATGAGTTAGATCAGCTTGAATCAATACTCAAGCAAAAAGTGGCATCACGCGAAGGGATCACCAAATTGTTCTTGATTGTATTTGACAAGCTTTCGATTCCATGTCAACCGGTGGTCACTTGTAGTCGTGAAAATATGAAGTTTGATGGTGAATTTGATTCGTGGTCTTACCTTGACGATTACCTACTTTATTTTCCAGATACTAAAGGATTCATAGCACCTTATCATTTCGAAGTTCGGTATCCAATTGTGCCAGCAGATCTAACTGCTCAGCAAGGATTATTTTTAGAGCCTTTTAAAATGGGAGAGGTAAAATCTGCGTTAGCTTCTATTCAGGAAATACCAGCAACGGATTATGCTATTAACACAGATGATTTGGATATTGATGTTTCTTTTAATGCTGATCTTACCTCTAATCAGATTAAGCAGAAGCGCATATTTGGAGGTATCAATGCAACATACCTGACACCGTATTATGAAGTGATGTCGAATGAGCAGCGAACAGAGATGGTTGAAGACTTGACAAAGGGCACAGCACCTGATGCAGCCATTACAACATGGAATGCAAAATCGATTCCGGGTTCAGAAGCTGATAATTTTTTAATTGATGTTGATTTTCAATCCACGCATTTTCTGGAAAGAGCAGGACCTCGGATTTTATTTAAGGCCGGTGAATTGATTGGTCCGCAAACTGAAATGTATCGCGATGATCATCGGGAAACCGAAATTGAAAATGATTTTAACCGAGGCTACAACCGGATTATCAAGATTCATATTCCATCAGGATATCAGGTAAAAAATGCGAAGGATTTGAAATTTGATGTTAGGTATTCAGATAAAGACGGCATTCCTTTCTTGTTTCAATCGGATTACGCAATGAAAGGCGATGTGCTGGAGGTAACGATTAAGGAATATTATAAACAGATTTATGCTCCACTTGCGCGATATGAAGATTTTAGAAAGGTAATTAATGCGGCCGCTGACTTTAATAAAGTTACCTTAGTGCTGGAGAAGAAGTAGTCGATTCAATCTAAACATGTTTGCCGTTGGATTATTTTCTAATCATCTTAACCGGTTTAGTCTTTCTGGCAGTGCTGATGGCATTTGTCTATGGCCGTGATTTTAAGCAACATCAACGAATTGATGATTTAAAAAAAGAGATTGGCATTCTGGAGCAATCCTCTAAAACACAATTGGCTTCATTAGAAGAAGATCGTGCACGCATTGCACGCGATCTTCATGATGACATGGCCCAATTGCTTTCGGGTGTGCGTTTAACTCTTCAAAATTTCAGATTAGAACCAAGCCTTTCCGACCGCAGCAAAGCATTGTTGTTTCGCATGGACAGAGACTTAACCGATTTATTGAATCGTGTTCAGGATATTATTTGGAATCTATCACCACAATTGCTGGAAGAAAAAGGACTCACGCATGCCATTTGGAAAATGTGCGATCAGTTAAAAGAACTTCGCGCCTTCCACGTTCACTTTTCTCAAGTAGGCAACGACAGACGATTGACAACCGAAGTTGAACTTCAACTTTTTCGTATTGCACAGGAAATGATTAGTAATTCCTTAAAGCATTCTAATGGCTGGAATATTTATGTGAGGGTGCATTGGAATGATAATGAGTTGCTGATCACCATCCATGATGATGGAGCACAAAAGGCAGAACAAAAAAAAGAAAGAACAACATTGGGAGGAAGAGGCTTAACCGGTATGCAGCTCCGGGCAAAGTTGGTAGGAGCTGATATTAAAACAAGAAAAGTCGACAAGGGAACTTCATACGAAGTTACCTATCAGCTTATGAAGAAATAATTCCGCTGCGAATAGCAAAAGCAATCAGTTCATTTGTATTCTTAGAATTCGTCTTTCGAAGAATTTCTTTGCGATAACTTTCTATCGTATGCTTGCTTAGAAATAATTGATCAGCAATGGTTGCCGTATTCAATCCCTTACAAAGTAAGGTAGTCACCTGAAACTCGCGCGCAGTTAATTTGATTGGAAGGGAGTGCGCAAAACCATCTGGTTTATTTTCAACCGCTACCTGTACTTTTTCGCTGTAATAATGCTTGCCTTCCAGCACTGTAATGATGGCCGTGTAAATTTCCTGCTGATGTGTGGTCTTCTTGAACAGAATTCCATCAACACCCGCCTTCATTAAATTGAAAATCATGGCTTCTTCATCGAAAGCGGTGAGTGCAATAGTTCGGGTAGATAACTTGAGCTGTTGAACGTAAGCGATTACGTCAAATCCATCAACCTCCGGCATTCGAATATCGAGTAAGGCAACATCAACTGCATGTTGCGCCAACAAATCCATGGCTTCACGGCCATTTTCAGCTTCGTAAATTTCCTTCACAAACTGTGTTTTCTCCAGCATGCCCCTCAGACTCTCGCGCATTAACAAGTGGTCATCGGCCACGAGCACAGAAATTTTCTTATTCACAGATTGTATTTCTTGTTACAGAAGTAGTTTAAAAAATATTTTACAAAGATACCCTGAATTCAGGGGGTAAAACAACCCCCTGAATTCAGGGGTTTTTCAATTGGCTATTGCACAGCCAATCGGCTCTTTATACATTGAAGCCATTCAAGAAGGGAAGCAATGTTAATCTGCAATCGGGATAACCTGGGCTCCAAATAGGTTTGAAAGATCAAGCAACTCGCGCATCTCCAAATTGCGTTTTTAACTGCAGAAGATGTTGAAGTCCCTCTCTTGGAAACTGTTGTCGGCTACGTTTTAGGAGGCTGCCTTTTAAGGTGGCCTCTTTTTTTGCCCTGATTATTAAGCCTTTTAATTCGAAAGCAAAACTTCATTACTGATGATATTCTCCCTTGCTATTTACTTTCACCACTTTTAATTTCTGTGATGCTTTAAAGTCTTGATAAATCGGCTGCAGATTTTTCCAAAATTCTACTGTGGTTTTAGATGGAGCATATTGAGATTCCAATTTTTCGATTGAACCTTCATCAAGTCGATCCGGAAAAATATGAACAGGTATTTTTTCTTGTCTGTTGTTTCGGGCTTCTACTGCGAGAAGGTAAACCTCTTTTATTTTATCGTCAGTCAACGGAATGCAACCAATGGTAACGCAATTACCATGAATGTAAATGTTTCCACCCGGATGATTTTTGTCACTTAAGATTTTGTCGGTTGCATTGGGATAGTTTACGCCCAGCGACAAATAGAAATTGCTAACCGGATTAAAATGATTGAGGTAATAAATCCCCTCAGGTATCTGCAGGTCGCCTTCCTTACGCTTCGGTCCGAGCGTCCCTGAACTCGCGCAGAATGGATAGGATTGTAACAATGCATATTCTTCCTTTCCTTTTTCTTTTATCCACACTTCAAGCTGTTCTTCTTTTTTGAAGGCATGTATGAAAAGGTGAAAACCTGTGTAGTTCAGGTTTTTTGTTTTGAAGTAATTCTTCACAACACTTTCTTTTTCCTGATACGCTATCTTAACTCTGCTGTTTTTTAACTGAGCATCTTTGAATGAGGTATCTTGAAAAAACATAATCAGTCCGATAAAAATCAAGTAACGCATACTCAAAATTAAACTAAATGAAAGCTTTAGACACATACCTTTGTGACTTCTTTGGGTCTTAGGAACTTTGTGTCAAATAAAGGTTAAGCCACTAAGTTTCACGAAGAGATCCTAAATATGAACCAAACTTATTTTCACTTGTTCTTTTAAATATGAAATGGAAAGATGTTTTAACCTACGCCTCAACAGGCAACCTCACTCCCGATAAGCGAGTTGAGAAAACAGATGAAGAGTGGAAGAAAATCTTAACGCCCGAAGAATTTCATGTTCTTCGAAAGAAAGGTACGGAGCGTGCCTTTTCAGGAGAGTATTGCGAAATGCATGAACCGGGTCTTTACGCCTGCCGCTGCTGTGGCACTCCTCTCTTTGATTCAACTCAAAAGTTTGAATCAGGTACTGGTTGGCCAAGTTTTACAGAATCAGTAAAAGAGAACGTAATCAAATACGTAAGCGACAAAAGCTATGGCATGGTGCGCGTTGAGGTAATGTGCAATGTTTGTGATGGACACCTTGGCCATGTTTTCCCGGATGGACCAGCGCCAACAGGCTTACGCTTTTGCATTAACTCCGCTTCGATTCAGTTGGTGAAGTAAGGCTGGGAGGTGAATCGTTAATGGTTAATTGTATTAAGTTTTAAGATTTCTGATCTGAAGTTAAAAATGGTACTTAAGATTATTTGATCCCACAGCAGTTTGTGTGGGATCAAATATGAGAAGGAATTATTTGCCCGCTTTCTTTGCCTTTTTATCAGCGCGTTTTTCTTTCAGTGTTTTCTTTGGCTCTTTCTTAGTTTCCTTCTTGGCATCCTGTGCTTTTGACATATTGCTTACGTTTTAAGGTTTGTTAAAAGTAGCAAAAAAAGATTCACAGCTAAAAAATAAGTGACAAGTAATTTAGGTTCGTGATAAGCGAATTTGTTCGAAGTTATTGCCTCCATCTCCCCCGGAGAGGATCGGGGTGAGGCATTAGAAAATATTGCAGGCAGATAATTTGCACATCGTAAAATCGAAAATTAATTCCCTAGTTTTGGGACTATGAATTTTAGTGCTTTAAAGAAGGAGTTGGCCGGTGAACTCTTTACGGACGAAACGAATCGGAGACTGTATGCTACCGATGCGTCTGCCTATCGGGAGATTCCGATAGCCGTTGTCATTCCACAAACGGATGAAGACCTTGTAAAACTCATTCGCTTTGCGAACGAAAACAAAACTTCCCTGATTCCGCGTACTGCGGGCACTTCTCTTGCCGGACAGGTAGTTGGCGGTGGTATCGTGGTGGATGTATCGAAGCATTTCAATAGAATAATAGAGGTCAATGCAAAGGAAGGCTGGGCCTTAGTTCAGCCTGGAATTGTACGTGATGATCTCAATCATCAGCTGAAATCTCACGGTTTTTTCTTTGCCCCTGAAACGTCTACTGCCAACCGGGCGATGATCGGTGGTATGATCGGGAATAATTCCTGCGGTTCTAACTCTGTCGTGTTTGGTAGTACGCGCGAACATTTACTGGAAGTAGAAACAATTTTGTCGGATGGTAATAAAGTATGGTTCGGTTCACTTGCTCAAGATAAGTTTTTGGAGAAAGCCAATGGTAATACCTTAGAATCTAAACTCTATCAACACATTAACACCATCCTGTCTGACACGGCTAACATTCGTGAGATTGAAAAGGAATTTCCGAAGGAATCCATTCCACGGAGAAATACAGGATATGCCATTGATATGCTTGCGCGCATGCAGCCTTTCAACGCAGAAGGTATGCCGTTTAATTTCAGTAGTCTGATAGCAGGATCGGAAGGAACGCTTGCGTTTGTAACAACCGCAAAAATTAAATTAACGCCACTCGATCCACCGAATAAAAAATTGGTATGTATTCATTGCAATAGTATCGATGAAGCTTTGCACGCCAATTTAATAGCACTGGAGTATCGACCTTCGGCTGTTGAATTAATGGATCATTATATTTTTGAGGCCACCAAGCGAAACAGGGGGCAGATTGAAAATCGCTTTTTTATAGAAGGCGATCCAAAAGCAATTTTAGTAGCTGAACTAACAAGAGATTCGGAAGCACAGGTGGATGTTGATGCAAAGGCTTTGATTGAAAGTCTGAAGAAGAGGGGTTTGGGCTATTCCTATCCGGTAGTGAGTGGTGATGACATCAAGAAAGTATGGAATCTTCGTAAGGCAGGTCTAGGACTTTTGTCAAATGTTCCAGGCGATAACAAACCGGTTCCGGTAATTGAAGATACAGCGGTAGATGTTCAAGACTTACCTACCTACATTGCTGAAGTAGCTGCGATATTAAAGTCCCATGGATTGTATAGTGTTCACTACGCTCATGCTGGTTCTGGAGAAATACATTTGCGTCCCATCCTCGATTTAAAAACCGTTGAAGGTGTTCGGCTTTTTAGAGTTGTTGCAGAAGAGATTGCAACACTCGTAAAAAAATACAAAGGTTCACTATCAGGAGAACATGGTGATGGACGTTTGCGCGGAGAATTTATTCCGAAGATGATTGGTGAACATAATTATGCATTGATCAAAGAACTGAAACGCGTTTGGGATCCGAACAATATTTTTAATCCGGGGAAGATTGTCGATACACCACCCATGGATACCAATCTTCGATACGAAAAAAATCAGATCACAAAAGAGTTTGATACCATTTTAGATTTCTCTGACAATCACGGCATTGTGCGCGCAGCAGAGCAATGCAATGGTTCTGGCGATTGTCGCAAGACTGAAATAAGTGGAGGGACAATGTGCCCGAGTTATATGGCCACGCGTCAGGAAAAAGAAACAACACGGGCACGCGCGAATATTCTTCGTGAGATGATCACGCAATCCGATAAGGTAAATCCATTTGCGCAAGAAGAGATTAAAGAGGTAATGGATCTTTGTTTGAGTTGTAAAGGATGTAAATCAGAATGTCCTTCCAATGTAGACATGGGTAAGTTGAAGCAAGAATGGCAATACCAATATTATAAAGAGAAAGGTGTTCCGTTCAGATCATGGCTGATCGGTAATTTTTCATTGGGAATGAAGTTGGCGAATGTTGTTCCGTGGGGATATCGTTTTGTTTTTGGCGTTAAGCCATTGGCTAAGATTGCGAAATCCGTTATTGGTTTTGCGGATGGCCGAAGTATGCCACATCTTTCTTCAACAACATGGAAGAAATGGTTCACAAAACAGTTTACACCAAAAGTAAACAAGCCCATCAAAACTGTGTATTTGTTTATTGATGAGTTATTGAATTATAACGAAGCAGAGATTGGTATCACCACCGTAAAATTGTTGGATGCCCTTGGATACGAAATCAAATTTATAGATCACGTAGATTCTGGAAGAAGTTTTCTTTCCAAAGGTTTGTTGGAAGAAGCCCGTGAACTGGCCAGAAAAAATATAAAGGTATTCGATGCTGTTATCACAGAAGATACACCACTAATAGGAGTAGAGCCATCCGCCATTCTTACCTTCCGAGATGAATACCCGGATTTGTTGCGCGGGGAAGAAAAAGAAAAAGCAAAACGAATTGCTTCGAATACCTTTATGATTGAAGAGTTTCTGGCAAAAGAATTAGATGCTGGAAGAATCGATGTTACTTTATTTAAAGATCAGAAGTCTCTAATAAAATTGCACGGACATTGTCAACAGAAAGCATTGTCTTCATTAGTACCTGTTAAAAAAATACTTACTCGCATGGGGAATAATGAAGTCCATCTTATTCCTTCCGGATGCTGTGGTATGGCGGGCTCATTTGGTTATGAGAAAGAACACTTTGACCTTTCGATGCAAATCGGAGAGCTTGTGCTTTTCCCAACGGTTCGCAAACAGCCACAGGAAGTAATTATTGCAGCTGCCGGAACCAGTTGCCGCCATCAGATTAAAGACGGTACAGGAAGAAAGGCATTGCATCCGGTTGAGATTATTTGGGGAGCGTTGAAGAACTATAATGGATTGAGCTCATAAAAATACATTTCACGCAAAGACGCAAAGTATGAAATGCGAAGAGCGCAAAGTCAGCTTATAAAATGAATTTCTTTGTGTCCTTTGCGCCAATTCCTTAGCGCCTTTGCGTGAAACCTTTAACCCTCCAACGAGAATTAAATATCACCACTTGTGTATTTGATTGACGCCCGCTTTCATTTACCGCTATCTTGACCCCGTATTTTACCTAAACCTAATTTTCAGATGAAGAAGTCTTACATCTACCCATCACGGAGATGGGCATTGGCGATTATGCTTTGCTGGCCATTGTTGTTGTTCGCACAAGATGAAATCTCCGCGCCCGTATCGCGTACCTATGCCATTACAAATGCCACCATCGTGCAGGCTCCAGGCCGCAAAATAGAATCGGCTACCCTTGTTATAAAAAATGGATTGATTCAATCGGTTGGTAAAAATATTTCAATACCTGCCGATGCCATCATTATCAAGGCTGACAGTCTATTTGTATATGCTGGTTTCATTGATGGACTTTCGCGCACGGGTGTTAGTAAACCAAAGGATGATGTTAATAAAGAGCGACCAAAAGATCCGGGCAATCCTACGCCTGAGCGTGCAGGGATTACACCTCAATATGAGGTTCGCTCGTTTTTAGATCCACAAGACAAATCGCTGGAGGAAATGCGGGGTATCGGATTTACTGCAGCTCATGTCATTCCGTATGGTGGCATGCTTCCGGGCAATGGATCGGTTATTTTATCAGGAGGATCATCAGCGGATGCTATGATCTTATCGAATAATTTTTCTTTTTATTCTGAACTGACACCAGCACAACGCGCTTACCCGACAACAGGTATGGGTGTGATGGCGAAGTATAGAGAATTATATCGTCAGGCCACACTCAATAAAAATTATCAAAACCTTTATGCATCGAATCGCGCAGGTTTGGAGCGGCCGTCATCTGATCGAATACTGGAATCCTTTTATCCGGTTATCGATAAAAAACAAATTGTATTTTTTAGAGCTGAGAAAGTTTTCGATATGCAGCGTGTGCTCACACTTCAAAAGGAGCTTGGGTTCACTTTGATATTGGTCGATGTAAAAGAAGGATGGGATATGGTTTCGAAAGTAAAAGCATCCAACGCCAAACTGTTTCTAAGTCTTGATTTACCGGAAGAGAAAAAAGAGGAAAAGAAATCAGAAGCTAAAAAGGATGAGACAGTGAAGAAAGAAGAAAAACCTAAGTCGGCTGCTGAACTTGAAAAGGAAACCTTAGAAAAAAGAAGAATAGAATTTGTTGGCAAGTATGTCGGTCAGGCTTCTGTCTATCAGAAAGCAGGATTGAAGTTTGGATTCTCTTCGCTCTCAGCAAAATCAAAAGACATTCCGGCAAACTTAAGGAGAATGATTGCAGCCGGCTTACCAGAAGATGCAGCACTTGCATCACTCACCACAATACCTGCTGAAATTTTTGGATTGTCTGACCGGTTAGGTACCATCGACAATGGAAAAATTGCCAACCTCGTAATTAGTGAAAAGCCCTACTTTAATGAAAAAGCAAAAGTGCGCTATGTTTTTGTAGATGGCATAATGTATAAGCAAGAAATAGCCGAAGAAAAGAAAGGTGATAAGGATGCAAAAATTGAAATTGAAGGTTCATGGTCTGTTACAACAGAAATTCCGCAAGGTAAAAGTGAAACGAAATTTGTTATCCTGAAAGATGGAACAACCTACTCTGCAAAAGTATCAGGAGGGCAGTTGCCACAAACAATTGATGCAAGCAGTGTTGTGTTAGAAGGTAATGTGCTTAAAGTAGCGTACACGGTAACCATCAATGGCCAGACCATGGATGTGAAAATGGAAGTGACGATTGATGGTAAGACCTTCAAAGGAAAGACAGATGTCACCAACTTCGGATCTTTTCCTGTTGAGGGAAAAAAGGATCCAAAAATTTAATTCTGACTTCAAGACTTTAAATGAATATGAAAAAAATATTATTACTCGTCATCGTTTCGATTGCCCTCCATCAGGTGCAGGCTCAGGTTGAATACGGAAACGTATTGATTAAAAACGGAACCATCATCACCATCACGAAAGGTAATTTAGAAAATACCGATGTGTTAATAAAAGATGGTAAGGTAAGTCAGATTGGAAAGAACCTGCCTGCTCCTGCTGGATACAAGGTAATTGACGCGACAAATAAATTTGTCATGCCGGGCATCATCGATGCACATTCGCACATTGCATTGAACGCGATTAATGAATATTCAAATGCCATCACGCCAGAAGTGTGGACAGGTGATGAATTAAATCCATTTGATATTTCTATTTACCGTGCTTTGGCGGGAGGCGTAACCGTTTCACATGCATTGCATGGATCTGGAAATGCAATAGGTGGACAAAGCGAAACGATTAAGCATCGTTATGGCACGTTTGATATGGATGTATTACGAATGGAAAATGCTCCGCGTACTATAAAATTTGCGCTGGGAGAAAATCCAACGACTCATGGAAGAAGGGATGGATTGCAACCACAAACACGCATGGGTGTTGAGTTTATTATTCGAGAGGCTTTCACTGAGGCGAAGCATTATCAGGAAACATGGGATAAGTATAATAAGGAAAAATTGGTAAAAGGTTTTCGTGGTGCGCCACCTACCTATAGTTTACGATTGCAGACTCTTTCCGATATTATTAAAGGAGATATTATTTTGCATTGCCACAGTTATCGTGCGGATGAGATTAACATGCTGTTGAAGGTGTGTAAAGATTTCGGCATAAAGCGTTTGGTATTTCAGCACGTGAATGAAGGTTTTAAGGTTGCGCCAGAACTTGCGGCTGCCGGAGCAATGGCATCGGTCTTTGCAGATTGGTGGGCATATAAATTGGAAGTGTATTACTCTACTGCTTATAATGCAGCAATTCTCACACGCAATGGAGTAGTTACCTCCATCAATTCAGATTCAGGAGAATTGATTCGGCACTTGTATCACGAAGCGGCAAAGACACAAAAGTATGGTGGCCTTAGTGATGATGAAGCGCTTTCGCTGATCACAATCAACCCGGCAAAGCAATTAGGTATTGATAGTCGTGTGGGTTCTATAGAGGTTGGTAAAGAGGCAGATATTGCCATTTTCCAAAATCATCCGCTCTCTATTTATGCCATTCCGATGATGACGTTGGTAGATGGTGTCGTGCGCTTCGACCGTGAGAAGGATGCCGATGATATGCGCATTTATGTCGATCCAAAAGAAGTAGTTGAAATACCAACACTTCATACAGAAGATCTAAGTAACGACAATTGTCTTCGTGGCACAGAGCTACTTGCTGGTAACTTGTTTGGACTCAACTAAGAAACACTATGAAAAAGAAAATACAATTTTTAGCAATTGCGTTAGCGTTCGTTGGGTTTATCGCGCAAGCACAAAGTCCGAAAGCAAAATCAGGGACATTTGCTTTGACCCATGCCAACATTGAAACGGTTACGAAAGGTGTAATTACCAACGGCACAATCATTATTCAAAAAGGAAAAATAACAGCAGTAGGTACCAATGTAACTGTACCGGTTGATGCCATCGTAATTGATTGTACAGGTAAATGGATTTATCCGGGAATGATCGATGGAGGAACGCAAGTTGGACTTTTGGAGATGGGGCAAATCCCACAAGCGAGTGATGTACGTGAAGGCGGTCAGATCGTTCCACAAATGAAAGCGCTTACCGCTGTCAATCCAAGTTCTGCAGTTATTCCGGTTACGCGCGTTAGTGGTGTGACAACGGTTATTACCGCACCTGCAGGAGGGATGTTTCCGGGAACGGCAGCACTTATCAGCCTGCATGGTTATGTACCCGATCAAATGTTTGCAGGCTTTGAAGGTGTCGTGCTGAATTTTCCAGATCAGGCGCGAAGAGGTTCTTACGATCGCAGAACAGATGAAGAAATTAAAAAGGAAGTTGAGAAAACAACCAAGCAATTGAATGATGTTTGGGATAAAGCAGTGCAATATTATAAACTGGACTCTGCTACCAAAGGTAAAGGACTTACCTATTATCCTGAGATGGAAGCATTGTTGCCCGTGATTCGTGGCGAGCAGGCTCTGATGATTGAAGTGAATGCGGTTATGGATATTAAAGCTGCATTGAAGTGGGTAGCCGACAGAAAAGTAAAGAAAGTAATTTTCACAGGAGTATCAGAAGGGTGGCGCTTGGCTGATGAAATTGCAAAAGCAAAAATTTCTGTAGTGGTTGGTCCGGTGTTAGAGGAACCTATTCGTGAATATGATCGCTATGATAGAGCTTATGCTAATGCGGGCTTAATGAAAAAAGCCGGAGTAACAATTGCACTTCGTACATCGCAAGCCGAGAATGCCCGTAACCTTCCTTATATGGCAGGCTTTGCTGCTACCTATGGTTTAGGTAGAGAAGAAGCACTTAAAGCGGTTACGATTTCGGCTGCACAAATATTTGGAGTAGCTGATAAATTGGGATCAATTGAAGTAGGTAAGATCGCTAATTTGTTTGTGTGCGATGGCGATCCATTCGAAACCAAAACAAATGTATTGGATGTGTTTATAGAAGGATGGCAAATGCCGATGGTGAGCCGTCAGACGCAACTGTATGACGAATTTTTAAAACGCGATCCGGGCGTCAATAAGAATTAGAAACGAATTATTTTACTGTTAAGCCGTCTCAAAAAATTGGGACGGCTTTTTTTATTATCTTGAAAGCATGTCGACCCATCAACGATTTTCGAAACTTAATGCGCTTCGTATCCGAAGAATCCACATTGAACGGACGATTAAAGACATTGTCTTTATTAGTTGCGGTGTCTTGGCAGCCGCTTTCGGACTGAAAGGTTTTTTGTTACCCAATAAATTTTTGGATGGTGGAGTAGTGGGTATTTCTTTGCTTATTAACTTCATAACGAAAATCAATGTTGCTTACCTTATTTTCTTTATTAACATTCCATTCATCTTTATTGGATACACTCAGGTTTCAAAATCTTTTGCTGTAAAAACACTCATTGCCGTTGTTGCATTGGCTTTGTGTTTGGAGTTTTTAGAATTCCGGTCGATAACAGATGATAAATTATTGATCGCCTTCTTCGGTGGTTTTTTTGTTGGTGCCGGCATTGGACTTTCCATTCGGGGAGGTAGTGTGTTAGACGGAACAGAAATTCTGGCAATTTTCACCAGTCGCAAAACTACTTTAACGGTTGGCGATACAATTTTAGGTCTGAACATTATTATTTTTTCGGTTGCAGCGATCGTTATCAGTGAGGAGACTGCCTTGTATGCGATACTTACTTATCTGGTCGCATCAAAGACTGTTGACTTTGTTGTGCACGGAATTGAAGAGTACACCAGTGTAATGATTGTTTCAGAGAAGAGTGGAGAAATAAAAAATGCCATTATTAATAAATTAGGTCGGGGCGTCACTATCTTAAAGGGGAAAAGTGGTTATGGAAAAAATGGACACCGCGAAAAAGATCTGGATGTTATTTATTCAGTGATTACCCGATTGGAGTTGCAGAAGCTAAAGACGGAAATTGCAAAAATTGATGAGAATGCTTTTATGGTTGAAAACAGTGTGAATGATATTAAAGGAGGTATGATCAAGAAGCGAGCCTTACAGGATTAGATGTTAGACCTAAGACTTTAGACATTAGACTTAAGATTTAAGACTCTTCTCATCCTGTTAAGAAAAATGTCTAAATACTAAATACTAAATACTTTTAATATGCAATGGCGAGGCAGAAGACAAAG
>ENA-UOWO01004909-UOWO01004909.1-activated-sludge-metagenome-genome-assembly--contig:-NODE-4909-length-14495-cov-4.786634_pt1 | contig 14495 bp, 16 predicted proteins | sample MGYA00238148_ERZ761564 | MGnify/ENA primary metagenome ERZ761564 (study PRJEB28885, sample SAMN05720194) | activated sludge metagenome | isolation source: Anaerobic digester | place: USA...
GCACATACGGCAGCTGGGCCTGCCAATCCCGGACAATCTCCGGTGTCCGGTCGGACGAACCGCCATCAATCACAAGGTGCTCCAGGCCGGCGCAATTCTGATCCCTGACATTGAGCAGGCATCGCTCAATAAACCGTTCGCCGTTCAATACAGGGGTGATGACGGTCAACGGGGCGGACATATATTAACAGGGACCCTTTCTTCTCAAGATCACAAGGAGCCGGCGGCACAATGCCCGGATCGCGCGAAGAGGAGTTTTTATAATATATTTCATCCTATCCAAACAATACAAGATTCGTCCCAGGACGGATGGCAAAACCGGGAATGAATAGCCACAGTCGGCCGCGAATCGCACGATTTCTTTTAATAACGGGTCTCGGCTTCTCAGCACCTCCGTTATGTAAGCCTCTTTCTTACGCCGATAAGCATCAAGGTCAAATGACGCCGAATACCGGGCCATGCGGCCGGCGATCTCCAAAGTTAAAAGCGTGCGCAGGCATTTCCAGCACACGGAACAATTCCCCGCCTTCTCCCCGCTCACACAAACATCCAGCGTATTATACGAGTCCGGGATATCCGACACGCGGAGTGTCTTTTCAACGCGCGTGTATTCACCGCCCGCAGAAACAGCCTCAAACGTTTCCGTGGATAAAAACGGCAATGCGACCGGCTCACTGTAGGCCATACTATAAGTCTCCCCGACAAATATATCCGTAAAAGCATATGAAGATGAATAAATATACCGGCCTATTCCTCCTTGAAGCAGTAAGGCCGCGGAAACGTTGCGCAACGTGTGGGTTTTATGAAAACCAATCCGCTCATTGTAAAATGAGTCCATATTCGAATTAATCTTGATAAACGGCACCCCCAACCGGGCCACGACCGGCTCTAAAGCCAGAAAACGTTTTTGAAATAAATGGTCCCCTTTCTCTCCCCGCCCATGAGAGCCCACGTTATGGTAAAGAAGATGCGTAATCTTTAAATGTCGCGGGACTTGAGAATAGAAATAGTCGGCCAAAGTGCAATAAGAATCAATGCCGGCTGAAAATCCTGTCGCAACGCCCGTTCCCCGGGGCCTCTCTGCCGGCGTCACATCTGAATAAATCCGGACGGGCTTCAGACAGGGGATGATGTGCCTCAATAAACGTTGATACGGTCCGGAAAAATTATGCATAAGCCTGGGCGAAACCGGGCCATCCACATAAATATCCTCACCCAGGGCCATCGCCGGGATCAAAAGCGCCGCCAAGGACGCGTCAGAGGAATCCGTCAACAAACCCGCGAACGTATTATCGAGTCTGTACCATAAAACCTGCTGTCCGTTTCCGGATTCCACATCAACGGAATACAGGATATCTTGTTGCTGCCGGATGACTTTGGGTTGACTGATTCGCATCATTTGATCCCAGGCTGAATTAGGACGCCATCAACGCTTCCGCGGCGGAGCGTTGCAAAGAGGCGTAATAGTTTATTTTTTCAGCGATTTTGTCCTGATAATACGGGATATTCGAATACAAGCCGTGGACCTTTTCCAAAATATCACGCACCTTAATTGCGTCTGTTTTAAAATTAAATTCCGGCATCTCCATCGAAAGCATGAAATCCAGACATTTGGGCCGGTATTCAAGCATGATAGCCGGCGTGTAAGCGGCCATCGCCAGGATCACCGAATGCAACTTTTCACCGACGAACACATCACAGGATTCCAGGAAACGCATTGTCTTTTCCAACGATAAAAAGTCCTGCAGGATGTCGACCTTTTTCTTCATTCTTTCAGCGGCCCGTTTTATATAAGGGAGGTCCCGGGCCCAGACAGGAAGAAAAGTGATGCCCCACCCATCATCAAGCAACGCGTCCCCAAGGCTGACCACCTTCTCCAAAATTTCCTCTTCTGTGCCCCAGACATGACCATTGCTTATCCCGATATTAATCCCCACGCGTTTATTCATGCTCTTCGGCTTCACGCTGCCGGAGGCTAATGAAAGAGCCAAATCGCCGATAATTTTCACGTTATCCAATCCGTTATCTTTAAGCAACCCATAAGACAAGGGCCCGCGGACGCCCACGAATTCGCACCGCCTCAAAATCCTAACCCAATCCTGAATAGAGTCTTTATGCTTTCCCCGCGTGGCCCAAAAAGAAGGATTCCTGACCCCGCTCCCAAACACAAAAGAACTGGCATACTTCCCCTGAATGTATTCAAATTCAGGGGCCAACTCATTAAAATTAATAAGCGTCCCCCCTCCAAGGCAAACCGATTTAAATAACGGGATGGGGCAGACCTTTTCGAACTTCTTGAATTTATCATTTAATTTATATGGCAAGACCAGCGCCCGTTGGAATAATTTCTGGAAGGCGATAAACAGCGCCTCATCCCCCAAGTTATGATGCCCAACCCATCCCAAATAACCAATACGATGCATGTGGGGGTAGAAATAATTTTTATTATTAATGATCGAACTAATTATATTAGGCATATCTTATACTAAATTATTAACCTTCCCCATTTCTGTAAAAAAACAACGTCAGGCCCGCGCCCAGCGCATTTCTCAACATATCCCCGATTGAGAATTCCCGGCCCGGGATATGCGCCTGGACAAATTCGTTCAAAATCCCGAAACACACCGCGACCGCGAAAGCCAAGATTTGGATAATCCTGATAGGGTCCGTCAGCGAGAAAAATTTCTCGACATCCGTTTTATCCCCGGCATGATGTGAAGATATCGTGTGGTTGCCTAAAATACGGAACGCATAGAATGTCCGCAGGAAAAAATAAGTCAAAATGGAATACGCCGGGATATGCAAAAGATTCATCACCAGCCCCCTTTTGGAAAACCCTTCCGTATCGGATGAACTGGGAATCGTTGAGCTCCACAGGATGGCCAGCATGTAAGAAAAGGTCAACACCAACCAGAAACGCCGTGATATTTTCATCCCTTACAAACTCTTAAAATACGCTACGGTCTTCCGCAACCCTTCTTCAAACGCGATAAGCGGTTTGTAGCCGATCTTATCCTTGATCTTGGAAATATCGGCCAGCGTCCGGAACACGTCCCCCGGCCTTACGGGTAGAAGCTTGGGCTCGAGGTTCTTCCCGATAATTTTGTTCAGCGCCGCGATGAGCTCGAGAACCGTGTGGTCCGCGCCGTTGCCCACGTTCAGCACTTCATGCTTGATCCCGGGGACCGTGGCCGCCAAAATATTCGCCGAAACCACGTTCTCGATGAAAGTGAAATCCCGGGACTGCTTGCCTGTCCCAAAAACAGGCGGCGGCTCGTCATTCAGGATGCAATGGATAAATTTCGGGATCACGACCGCGTATTCATCGTCCAGCGCCTGGCGGGGGCCGAAAACATTGAAATACCTTAAACACACGGTTTCCAAACCAAAGCTCTCTGAAAAAATCCGGCAATAATATTCTCCGGCCAGCTTGCTCAACGCGTAAGGGGAAATCAAGAGCGGATAAAAAGTCTCCTGTTCCGGAAACTGGTCGGTGTCCCCGTAAACAGAGCTGGAAGAGGCGAAAACAAAACGTTTGATTTTATGCTTGGTGGCGGCCTGCAGCATGAACAGGATGCCGCTGATATTGACGTCATTATAACTCTCCGGGTCGGACATGGATTTCGGCACCGACCGCAAGGCCGCCTGGTGCAGGACATAGTCCATCCCCTGGCAGGCCCGTTCGCAGGCGTCCTTATCCCTGATATCCCCCCGGTGCAGCTCAAATCTTCCTGGGTCCAGCCCCTCAACAAACGCGAGGTTTTCCTCCTTGCCGGAATAAAAATTATCCAGCACCCGCACGTAATGCCCTTCCCCCAGCAGCTTCTGGGCGATGTTAGACCCGATAAACCCCGCCCCTCCGGTAATCAAAAATTTAGCCATGAATGTATTCTCCTTCCCGCGCGTCCGCCGTCGGCATGACAGCTTTATTTTAAATAAGTGCCTTTTATTCTCACGGGGCGTTCAACCCCCAGACCGCGTGTTAGCTTACTATCCCCTTAAAAACATTTATACTAATATTTTAAATATTTAAAGAAAACCGCGTTATCCTCTGACTTTGGAATATTACAAATAACGGTATATGTACTGCGGCAGATGATACTCAATATTTGTCAGCACGTGGCCCAACACCTTGGCATGGCACTGGTGAAGCAATTCGGAAGCCCTTTTGATGATCCCTCGCTGGGTGCGGCCGGCCTGGATCACCATGATGACCCCGTCAACCTGCGCGCCGAGGATCCCGGAATCCGTCACCGCAATAATGGGGGGAGTGTCTATAATGATGTAATCAAACTGGCGTTTAAGGTCACCCAGGAAATTTTTCATTTCTTGAGAATCCAGGAGTTCCGCAGGATTTTCCGGCACCGGTCCGGACGCGATAAAATTAAGGTTCTCGACATCAATCTTGAAAACGGCTTCTTCCAGGGTCGCTTTCCCCTGCAAAACGTCAGAGAGCCCCACGTTGTGTTCCACCCCGAGATAACGGGCGATCCGGCCCCGCCGCATGTCCGCGTCAATCACAAGCACTTTCGGTTGCGCCGATTGAGCGATCGTCATGGAAAGATTAAGGGTGGTCACCGTTTTCCCTTCCGTGTTGATGGCGCTGGTAATGACAATGGCTTTATTCGTTTTAATCTTGTTCAGCGAAAGGACATTCGTCCGGAGGATCTTGTACTGCTCGGATATCGGGGACTTGGGGTCAAAGTAGGTGATGACCCGGGGATCGACTTTGGAGTCCCCCATTTTCTTGATGACCAGCCGGTCATGGGTTTTTAATTTATTAATTTTTTCTATGCGCTCAAGCCGTTCATCCGCTGCTTTTCTCAAGGCTTCTGTCAATTTCCCCATCAGTATACTGTCCTTTCATGTCGGGCCCTAGGCCTTCATCAGCCCCATCCCGGAGCAAGATTACGCGTTGAATAATGGTTGTTCCACTTCCTATCCCCTGATTACGACGGGACGCCGTTGCGTCTTTGCGTCATCAAGGCATAGACCTTTTCATATCTCTTTTTAAGTTCCCGGAATTTTCTCCGGGAAAGGTATCCTTCATGATAAGCCATCTCAAGCCACGTGTTCTTCGGGCCGGACAACGGCTCGTCCCCGGAACATGCCAGCGTTACGCGGCCCCATCGCCCGCCTTCCCCGGGCCGAAAAGGAACCGGATGCGCTTCATGTCTGGCTGTCCGTTCCATCATGTGTCAAATCTCCGGAATCTTAATATTCAGGCTCTCCCGTTCATACTTTTCATGCTCAACCTGATCGAGTTTCTGAATCGCCCGGGACGTTCCGGCCGATATCTGGTTCATGGGCGATTCATTAATAACTTCCAGCATGATCTCCGCCGAGATTTCTTCGACCCCGGCGATATAACCGGTCAACAAAGCGCTGTCGCAAATCTGGTTCACCAGCCGCGGCACCCCTTTAGAGTATTTCCAGACCAATTCCAGAGCCTCATCGGTGAAATACCGACGGTCGCTTTCACTGGCGATCTTCAAACGGTGCAGAATATATTCGTGGGTTTCTTTATAGGAGAGCGGGACCAGATGATAAAAGACCGCGATCCTCTGGCGCAACTGTTCCAGGCTCGCCAAGGCCAGTTTTTTCTTCAACTCCGGCTGGCCGATAAAAATAATCTGGATCAATTTCTCATTCTCGGTTTCAAGATTCGAAAGCATGCGCACTTCTTCAAGCACCGAAGCCGCCAAATTTTGCGCCTCATCAAGGATCAGCACGATATTCCGGTCGCTGCGCAACTGCTCGATCAAATAATAGTTCAGCTGGGATAACAGTTTGGCCTTTGACCCCGGCACATACTCGATGTCCAAGTCATCCAAAATCGTGGTCAACAGGTCCTTGCCGCTGATATGCGTGTTCGTGACCAAAACGACTTCGGTGTTCGTATCCAGCTGGTTTAAAAGCGTGCGGCAGATGGTCGTTTTGCCAGAGCCGATATCCCCGGTGATGACGACGAAACCTTTCCGCTCCCGGATCGCGTAAACCAGGGTGCTGATCGCTTCCGTGTGCTTCGCGCTGGCGTAGAAAAACTTCGAGTTCGGCGTTAAGTTAAACGGCGTTTCTTTAAACCCATAATGTTTCTTGTACATGCATTCACCCCTGGCCCGCCCGGATATCCCGGGGCCGGCCCCGCTCATGAGCCATGTTTATTTCAAAAAGTTCTCAACCGCTATTGTAACTATCACCAAAATTGCGCTGCCCAACACAGTCACGGCATACATCCAGACCTGTTTTTCCCGTTCCATCCGGACCGTGACCTCGGTTTCTATTTTAGAAATCGCCCCTAAAAGCGGCACGCCGAGAAAATCTTTGGCTTCCTCGACGTCAATAAAAGACTTATCTAAAAACTCCAGCAAAAACACAAGGCCGATACCCAGCGCCAAGCCTATCACAGCGCCGATAAGCGCGACCAGAGTCCGGTTGGGCTGAAACGGCTGCAGGGGCACGCGCGGCGGGTCCAGGATGGTGTATTTTGTCCCCTCCTTGGATAACTGGAGGCTCTGGGTTATTTTGGCCGTTTCCAAGCGCTGAAGGAGCATGTTATAAATTTGCTCGTTCACGCGCACGTCCCGGGCGGCCACGGTGTTCAAAAGCATAATTTTATAAAGATCGCCCTCCTCGGCTGTCCTGGCCTTGGACGCGTCCACGGGCGCCCCTTCCATCTTATCCAGCGCGGCCTTAATGCTGGAAATAAGCGGATTGCTTGTTTCCTTTTCCAGTTTATCAGGTTTGGTGTATTGGAGGTTTTCCGCCTCCAGTTCCGCTTTCTGGATATTCATCTTTTCCAGAATCTGCCTGACCAAAGGATGTTTTTCTGTTGAATCGATCATCAGCTCATCGAGCTTGTCCTGAAGTTCCGCGATTTCCGCGGATTTGATCTTGCCCTTATAAATTTTGAGCTGCTGTTCAATAAACGTGATCGCGTCCTGGGTTTCCTGGGTTTGAATCTTTTTGTTGCGTTCGATAAAAATATCCGTAATATTCTGCACGACAGCCTGCGTCTGGACGGGATCAAGCCCGACATACGCCAGTTCGAGGATATTATTCGCCCGGAGGCGTATCATAATATCTTTCCGGATCCCCAAAATGAGGGCTTCAAACTGCTGGCGCGTCTTCACGTTTTGATCCAGGTGAAGCCTCTTGACCAGTTCCACCAGGCTCGTCCACCCGAGCATGGATTCCTTAATCGTGTTCATGCGCTGCTGAACCGTCGACGAAACCGCCAGCTCGCTGAAAAGCGGGTTATCGGTTTTGCCCTCTTCGACCAAGATAACCGTCGAAGAGAGGTATTTCTTAGGCAACAAGATCCCGGCGCAAATCCCCAACGACAAGCCTAAAAGCATGGGGATAATCACCAGCTCTTTCCGGCGAAAAAACATCTTTAAATACGCCATGAAAGACATTGTATCTGCATTAAATTCGGCCATGTTCCCTTCCTTAATTTTAGTACTCGGTTGTGCAAATCTGTTCTCAAATCCGTTCGGATCCCCACACGGGACCGTAACAATCCTGCCGGAGCTAGAACCCGGTCGTCACCGTCCGGCCGGTGCTGGCGGCTGTTCCGATCGGAGCGGCCACCGGCTGGATCGCCCGCATGGCTTTTGTCAAGAACGTCGCCGGGATGTAAATCACGTCCCCCGGTTTCATCTCCAGGTTTTCCCTCAAATCCCCTTCATACAAAAGTGCGTACACATCGACTTTCCGGATGTCCGCCTTCCCTGATTCCGACGGGGTGATGAGCCGGCTTTTGCGAGTGACTCCGGTGAGTTGCGGGAGCCCCGCCTGCATCAACGCTTCCCTGATCGAGATGGTGTCCCCGCGCATAAAAATCTTGCCGGGACGGCCCACTTCACCCACAACATAAACCACCTTGCTGTTGTACCCTGTAATTTTAACAGAGACTTCCGGAGAAATAATATATTCTGATAATTTTTCTGCAATCAGTTTGGCGGCCTCATCCTTGGTCTTTCCTGTTATTTGTATATCGCCGACAAATTCATATTGGATCTTGCCTTCCTGATTAATAAAATAATCCCCACTCACCTCCGGGTGCCGCATAACACTCACTTGTATCACATCAGTCGGGCCCAAGGTGTAGCGGCTGCTCCCCTCTTGGCCGGGAAGCATTTCCTCAACGGCTTCCACGGAATCATCCGCAATCCCTTCGGCGGCAACCCGGTTAAGGACATCATTAATTTTTTCTTCTTCGCTTGTCAGCTTGGACGGCGCTTCCTGCGAACCGCCGTCAGGACTCCAATTCGTAAAATTTTGCGCCAAAGCCTGCGGATTCATGACCAGAAGGGAAAGGACAACAGCACTGACAGATACACTATTTTTTATATTCATTTCTCAATCTCCTTAAAATAAAATCAGATTATTCAACTTCAAACAAAGTTTCATGAAAATCTTTGATTTCACGAATGTCCTGTTCATCATAAACCCGCCACCCCCTCCAATCACGCTTGGGCCGGCGGATTTTACCGACTTTCTCCCAGCGTGCCAAAGTTTTAGGGCTTATCCCCACAACCTCCGCGACCTCTGTAATGGTCATCCTCTTTTTCACTGACAGTCCTCCTTGCATAGTATATCAACTCCTCTTTGTGGATATAGATTCTAAATCAGCGTTTGATATAATGGATACAGCAAATAACATGCCACCGCAGAATCATATTATTTCCCTAAACAAAACTCATTAAAACACAAAAGGTTGCACCGCAGAGAATGAGAGAGATTATTATTAAGATTGAGCCGGTCTATGCTATTGTTTAAAAGATTAAACATCTCTGTCCAGGACAAACCAGGACAAACCCGAAACATTCAGCACAACAACGCTTTACAAAATGTTTAAAAAAATTATCAATTTTATATATTAAATTAACAATATAATAGCGGAATTAAACAAATTTATTCTTACTTTACAATAATTTACATAACAAAAGAAAATAATTTGTTAAGAAATACTCGGCATGGTATACTTCTTGCATATGAACATGAAATTATCCACAATCCAGGTCCAGAAACAAATTCTAGCTCCATCCATGCAGCAGTCCATCGAGGTGCTGTTACTGCCGCTTATGGATCTTTACCAGAGTATAAATATTGAAATTCAAAATAACCCCCTCCTGGAAATCGACGAGGACAGCCTCCTGCAACAGCAGGAAGAGGACCGCGACAACGCAACAGCCATGGACCGGACCCTGGATCAATTGATTGAAAGCCCGGATACGCCCTTTTTTAGCGGAGGTATTTATGACGACCCTCCAGACGAAAAACCGTTCAAGCACCTTGTTTCTCTAGAGGAAAAGATGTTCCGCCAGCTCCAAATCGACGTTTCAGATCCCCTGCTTTTAAAAATTGGGGAGTTTATCATCTGGAATTTAAACGAAGACGGCTACCTCACATTAAGCTGTGAAGAAATCGCCGCAAACCTGGCGGTCCAGGACATTGAAACGGTTATGCGTGTCCTTAAAATCATCCAATGCTTTGATCCTCCGGGCATTGCCGCCCGGGACCTTCAGGAATGCCTATTGCTGCAGCTGGCGGGCACCGACTCCTCACCCGAGTCCGAACTCGCCTCCCGCATTGTCCGGGAATGCCTCAAAGAACTCGGGCAAAAAAAATTCACGGAAATAGCAAAAAGGCTGAAAGCCCCCATTGACAAAGTCAAAGCGGCCACGCAGTTCATCGCGTCTCTGGACCCGCGCCCGGCGCGCAACCATCGCCCCATCCGGGAAAGTATTTATATTAAACCGGACGTAACGGTCATCCGCACGGAAGACGATCAATTATCCGTTGTTGTCAACAAAGCCGGGCTGCCACCCTTGAGGATCAACCAGAAATATAAGGCTTTAATACGGCAGGGGAAATTATCGGCCGACGAAAAAAAATTCATCCGGGACCAGCTCCAGAACGCTGTTGTTTTTATTAAAAGCATTGAACAGCGCGGGCAGACGGTCCGGGCGATCGCGGAGCATATTCTTGCCCACCAACAAAAATTTTTCCAAGACGGCCACTCCGGCCTGGCGCCCATGACCCTCAAAGATGTGGCCGAAGCGATCGACCGCAATGAATCCACCGTAAGCCGGGCGATTCATAATAAATATATGGATACCCCGAAAGGGCTTTTCCCGTTCAAATTCTTTTTTTCCCAGTCCGTCGGGAAAGCGGCTGAAAACGCAGCCGGGACAACCGGGAACAATGTTTCAAACCGCACGATTAAAGAACAAATCAAAGAACTCATTGAAAACGAGAACAAATCCTCGCCCCTCTCGGACGCTGAAATCCAGCAATATTTCTTTAAGAAGGGCACATCCATCGCCCGCCGCACAATCACAAAATACCGCCAGATGGAGCGCATCCTTCCTTCTCATCTTCGTAAAATATAACAACCGCCTAGATATCCACGGGCTCACGCCCGTGGCGCTCTTTAAATTCCTTTAAACCCAAGCTGCACTTGTCCTCGGTCTTCACGCCATTGATGCTCGAGGCAATTGCGAATCACTTCTTCGTTAATCCCTGCTGTCGACACGAAATATCCTTTTGACCAGATACCACCGCCACCATAGAAAACATAATCCAGGAACTTAAACCTTTTTCTCATCGTAGTACATTTAACAGTCTGCTGAAAAACCCTTATTTATACTAAAACGATGTTTTCATGCAAGTTATAATAGAGTAAACTTTTGATAAGAGACACGGCTTCCAGAGATTCTTCCGGCGAACCTTGACGAACGTCAGACAGGGAGCCCTGATGATCGGCTAGCTGCTGAATCTCAAACGTTGGGCCAAGAGACAGAATGGGAACAACCTAAAAATGCCTGGAGAGGGCGGTTTGGGCCGCCTTGCTGGAAGAAATTATTATTTGGTCTGCTCATTTTTTGCTCACTCACAGGGAGCATTTTTAAAAATCGGGCTTTTTCAGCAGACTGCTAGACCACCATCAGGTTAAAAATTTTGACTTTTGGGGGTCCTTGTTTTTGTTGCCGGGAGAACTGCTCCGGCGATAGAATTTAGAATTTATACCCCACGGAAACCTCGACGGCCCGCCCAGGCCTGGCAAGAGGCCGGTTCACCGCTCCCCCAACCTCATAATACTTATCAAAAAGATTGCTCAACTTAAGTTGGAAATCAAAATCTTTCAATGTGTAATTCATCGTCATATCCATCGTGGCCCAGGATTTAATCCTGTTTTCGTTCGTAATCGCATCCGAGGTCCGCACCTGGGAATAAGCCCTTCCCCAGAGATAAATTTGCAACCGATTCAAGGGAACACATCTTAAACCCAACCGGTAGATGCTGGTTGGTATATTTTTGATGGAGCCGAAAAGCAGCGAAGCATCAGAGGTGTTTCCTTCATCGACGACATAACTATAACTTCCTTCAAAACCCAGCTTCTTTATAGGACTGTATTTCCCCGCCAGCTCGAACCCCTGATATGTGTTTTCACCCGAATTGACATACGCGTAGGTAGAGGTAGAACCCGTTGTTATCAAATTTTCCAAGTGATTGCGGAAGAAATCAAGATTAAAAGAGGCTTTCTCCAGGTTAAGATCAAAAATCAGATCCCAGCCGCTAAATATTTCCGGTTCTAAATTAGGGTTCGAACTAAAAGCACCGGCCGTAAGCGGGTTAAGATGGGCCCACTGGGGAGAAAGAAAGGATTCCCCGTACAGCAATTTTGTCGTAAATTTTTCTGAAACAGTATAGACTGCGCCAAATCGTTTGGAAAAGTCCGGGTCTGCGAAATGTTCGAAGGTATCCACCCGGCCCGAAAAGGTGAGCTCCAGAGGCTTGATCGGCAACCACACCAATTGTCCGAATCCGCCGGCCAAAAGCCACGATCCGCTGGGACTTGCTGTCTTTACCCAGGGGGTGGTGCCGGTGCTGCCGGTGACGGCATTCATGTCTCGAAAATCCGCGAAAAGCGAATCAATACCGGCAATCAAATTTATATTGCTTTTAAGCTGATTTTCGTAAGTCGCCTTGAACTGATACTGTTCATATCGAGTGCTCTGCCCGGAAACGGTCCCGTACGGAGGCAGATAATTAGGGCCGTAACTGCTGATCCACGACAACTCATCAAGTTCGTACCATGTAACGCCGGGATTCAGAGTGAATTTTGAAGTTTCGCTAAGAGGAATGGCATATTTAAAATCAAGATAGGTAATATCTTCCTCATACTCATTCTTTAGCGGTTCGTCATTATACACGTAAAAACTCAGATTGGGTGCGCGGGGAGTGGCCCGCGTGTAATGTTCCCGGCGAATATCAAGACTCATCTGATCGTAAGAGAACGAACCAAACATGGAATAATTTCTGGGATATTTATTGTAATAAACGACCCCGCCCTGCTGCGTCTGACCGACAGGCACTTTCTCCAGAGAGGCAGACTATTTGATTTCATCGCCTTTAGCATCCAGGAAGGTAAAATTGAAAAGGGATTCCAATTTGTTATTTTTATTTCCCCACGTAACGCTCGATTCGTAATCCATGTTGCCGGGGTAGAACCTCATCTTGTTGTCCACATAGGTACCGTCCACATCACTGCCTTTTTTGGTAATGATATTAATGACGCCGATCAGCGCCCCGTTACCGTACAAAACCGAACCTGGCCCTTTGATAAACTCTACGCGTTCAATAATGTCAACCCCTAAAAACTGATCCAGGTTATAACGCCCCAAGTTCAAATCGTTCATCCTGTGGCCGTTAATCATGACCAGGACTTTATTCGTCGTACTGGCCATACATACCCCTGATGGCGGCGATAATTTCATTGGCATCAGAAACATCCGCCCATCCGGGAATGTCTTCCACCATATCTTTTATGGTACGGTATCCGCGTCGTTTAATTTCATCACCCGAAAGCACATTGATAGCGGCGGGGGCACTGGTACCGCTCTGTTCTCTCAGGGTTGCGGTAGAAACAACGGGGATTTTCAACAAATCTCCAATATCCATCGACAACAATTCTTCCATCGTCATCTCTTTTTCCGAATTAGTCGCAGAGGCTATCCCTCCTAGAATGTTTGAAAAACACGCCAGCAGAAAAATCACTATTATTTTTTTCATTCCACCCCCCTCATTTTAGAATTACTTCTAAAAAAAGATTATTTTAGAATAATATTATTTTATTTACTTTATTAATTCAATATAATTCCGAACTTTTCTATCTCCCAATTAACATTGAGCTAAAACCTTTTTTACAAAAATTCTTAAAGGACTGGCCTTCTTCCATCGGGCTCCCGTAGAAATCACTCAAGAAACCCAGATGATTTAAAAACACGTTCTCTGAATCTTGTTCCTCAGGTTTGACGGGCACATAAATCATGACATTGTCCCGCCGGTCCTGATCGAACTCAAAAAAGCCTCCGCAGGGTGCAAGCTGACCGTTACGGAGCTTTTAAAGATTTCGGTCGTGGCCAGCCTGTCCACTCCCGGGGTAATTTCTCCGCATGGCCCATTCCAGGCCGTCAGGGCGGCTGGAGGCGAACCAACTCAAAGCACCCCCGAAGATACGTGTTCCCGCCGGTAATCCGGCAAGAACTGTCCTCATATTCACCGCGCCGATCAGTTCAACGCGGGTTACCGCATAAAGAATCTCCGGCCTTGCTTTAAAGACAAACAGAACCCCCGCCGCTGTCACAAGCCCTTCAACAATGCCAATGGCTAAATGAATCGGCTGCATCAACAGGACAAACGTGACAAACGGCAGTTCCGTGACCCCGGGAAAAGTGTCTCCAGGGCGACGCCGAACGCTCCCAGTTGCAGTCCGATAACGGCCGCCGCCAGGGGAGCCAGTCACAATTTTCCTCTGCGTTAGATTATTTTCAACGATCTTACGGTAAACAAACGGATAGGCCACAAAACAGGGGAAAAACCCGAGGTTGAAAATATTGCACCCCAGCGCCAGAAGGCCGCCGTCCCCAAGAAAGAGCGCCTCCACCACGAGCACCGATGCGATAGCCAAAAAAGCTGAAAGCAGCCCGAGAAGAATCGCCAGGATCATGCCCCCGCCCCAATGCCGCTTGAGCCTGTGGCCGGGATGCTGACATTAATCATCTGGGCCGCAAAAGAAAGGCGGGTTGAAGATCAACCCGCCTTTTTGTATCAATGGCACCAAAAGGAAAGGAACATGCCAGTTTTCACCTTCCATGAATACCATTGATGGCACAGCCGCGAGATTGCTCTGCGCGGCCGGCAAAAACACATATAAAACAGTACAATTTTAGAGGCAACATCCATGCTTGTCAACAAAAAAGATCATCTGGAATACCCGTCGGGGTACAGGCTTTCATCCAGGGGCTCTCCTGCCGTGGAAGTCGGGCTTTATTTAACACAACATATTCAGAATAAATATGTTACAAAATGATCCGGCATCAATCATCATTGTTCCGGGCAAAATCGTCCTGAATGCGGACGATATCATCTTCCCCGAGATAATCGCCGCAGGCCACTTCGATAAAAACCAACTTCTCTTTACC
>ENA-UOWO01004911-UOWO01004911.1-activated-sludge-metagenome-genome-assembly--contig:-NODE-4911-length-14493-cov-5.993628_pt1 | contig 14493 bp, 12 predicted proteins | sample MGYA00238148_ERZ761564 | MGnify/ENA primary metagenome ERZ761564 (study PRJEB28885, sample SAMN05720194) | activated sludge metagenome | isolation source: Anaerobic digester | place: USA...
CGTATCGAAACCGCACGAGGGATTTCGATACGCGCTTCGCGCTACTCAATCAGCGCGAGGTATTCGCGTTCGCCGCTGCCGCGGCTTCGGCCACCTTCGTGAGCAGCGGTGGCACGTCGAGCGGGTCGACGACCGCCTCGATGAAGGTCAGGATGCCCGGCTCACCCTCGGCCGCCGCCAGCGCACCCGACAGCTCAGCCGCCGTCTCCACCCGCACCGACCGCACGGCGTCGGGGCTCGCGCCGAACGCCCACGGCAGGTCCGCCCAGCGCCAGCGAGCGATGTCGTTGTAGCGGCGACCGGGGCCGTGGATGGCACGCTCGACCGTGTAGCCGTCGTTGTTGACCACGAGGATGATGCCGGGGATGCGCATCCGGATGATCGAACCCAGCTCGGCAATGCTTAACTGAGCCGCCCCGTCACCGATCACGAGCACCGGCCGCCGCTCCGGCGCGGCGAGTGCGCCGCCCAGTACCGCGGGCAGGGTGTAGCCGATGGATGCCCAGAGCGGCTGCCCGATGAACAGCACGTCGTGAGGCATCCGGTGCGCTCCCAGCCCGTAGAACGCGGTTCCCTGGTCGGCGAAGACCAGATCCCCGGGCCGCAGCGCGTCGGTCACCACGTGCCAGAGGTCCGCCTGCGTGAGCGGCTCGTGGGTGGGCACTGGCTCGACCGCGGGAGCGACTCCGGGTCCGCCGTGCCGCCGATGCCCTGCCCCGAGGATCCGGGTGAGCACGGCGAGGCCGTCCCGCATCTCGATACCCGGGAAGGTCTGCCCCGCGACGGTCGCCGTGTGGGGAAGCAGATCCACCCGGTGCGCGTCATCCAGATGCTGGGTGAAGAAGCCGCTCGTCAGATCGGTGAAGTGCACGCCGACGGTGATGAGTCGCGCCGCCGACTCGACCGCGCGCCGCACTCCGGGCTCGCTCGCTGCGCCGATGTAGGTGCCGAGGAACCTCTCGTCGCTCTCGTCGATCACGCGTCGACCCCACAGGAGGCAGGCGAAGTCCAGATCGGCCGAACCGAGAAGCTCGTGCAGCTGCGACTCGGCGTGGCAGCGGTCCACGAGGATGTCCGCCAGCACGATCGGCCTCGGTGCGTCGGCGAGCAGTGCCCGTGCTGCGGCCTCGAAGGCGCTCAGGGAAGCGGCATCCGAGTCGGGAGGATCGATCGCGAGGGCTCTGCTCGGCGGCGAGGAGGACGCCTCGCCGACGTCGGTGGGCAAGGAGAGGTAGCCCGGCTGGGAGGACTGCACGATAGCGGTGAGTACACGGTCGATCTCGGTCTCGGCGCCGACCAGCGGCACCATGGACTGCGCGACGGTCACCTCCCCGGTCATGCGCAGGGTGTGGCCGAAGTCCCCGTCGCCGAGGCTGTGGTGGGTGGCCCGCCCCGCCGACTGCACGAGCGTCGAGGGAGAGCCCACCAAGTGCAGCAGTGGCACGTGCTCCGCGTAGGCGCCGGCGACCGCGTTGATGGCGCTCAGCTCCCCCACGCCGAAGGTCGTGCAGACCACGCCGAGTCCCCGAAGGCGGGCGTAGCCGTCGGCGGCATACCCCGCGCCCAGCTCGTTGGCCATGCCGACCCACTCGATTCGGTCATCGTCATCGACATGATCGAGGAGGGCTAGCGTGAAGTCGCCGGGGACTCCGAAGATGCGGTCGACGCCGAGCTCGGCGAGCCGGTCGAGCAGGTAGTCGCTGACCGTGTACCGCTCGGCGGTCATTTCTCGGGAACGCGCTCGGATGCGGTGAGCTCGGCCGGAAGCGGACGCGCCACCGGGATCTTGCTGCCCAGCACCTGGGCGACGACGTCGCGAGCGATCGCCTGCGGTGTGAGCCCGACCTGCTCGAGCAGGTACTCCCGGCTGCCGTGCTCGAGGAACTGGTCAGGCAGACCGAGTTCGTTGACGGCCGTGTCCACGCCCGCGGCCCTCATGTCCTGCCGGATGCGGGTGCCGATGCCGCCCACGCGAACGCCGTCCTCGATCGTGATGACGAGCCGGTGCTCGGCCGCGAAGGTGATGACGCTCGCCGGCACGGGCACGACCCAGCGTGGGTCGATCACAGTCGCGCCGATCCCCTGGGCCGCCAGACGCTCGGCTACCTGGAGGCCGATCTTCGCCATCGGGCCGACGGTCACGATGAGGACATCCTTGTGGGGCGCCTCGCGGAGAACATCCACACCGTCGTCGGTGCGACGGATGGTCTCGTACTCGATGCCGACACTGCCCTTGGAGAAGCGCACGACGGTGGGCGCGTCATCCACGGCGACCGCCTCGCCCAGCTCTTCACGAAGTCGCGTCGCGTCACGGGGGGCCGCGATACGGATGTTGGGCACGACCTGCAGGATCGCGAGGTCCCACATGCCGTGGTGACTCGCCCCGTCGGGGCCCGTGACGCCGGCGCGATCGAGCACGAACGTGACGCCGGCCTTGTGCAGCGCGACATCCATGAGCACCTGATCGAAGGCGCGGTTGACGAACGTCGCGTACAGCGCCACCACCGGGTGCAGGCCGCCGAAGGCGAGACCTGCAGCGGATGTCACGGCGTGCTGCTCCGCGATGCCGACGTCGAGCACGCGGTCCGGGTACTTCTCCGCGAACTTGTGGAGGCCCGTGGGACGCAGCATCGCGGCGGTGATTCCCACCAGGCGCGGGTTGCGATCGGCGAGTTGGACGATCTCGTCGGCGAACACGTTGGTCCACGAGGGCTTGCTGGCGACCTCGATCGGCTCCCCCGTCTCGGGATCGATCTGGCCGACCGCGTGGAACTGGTCGGCCGTATCGAGCAGGGCTGGCTGGTAGCCGCGGCCCTTCTCGGTGATCGCATGCACGATCACCGGCGCGCCGTAGTTCTTCGCTTGTTGGAGAACTTCGACGAGGGCGTTCAGGTCGTGACCGTGAACCGGACCGAGGTACTTGATGTCGAGGTTGGAGTACAGGGCCTCGTTGTTGCTGAAGCGCGACAGGAACCCGTGCAGGCCACCACGCAGACCGCGGTACAGAGCGCGACCCGGCCCACCGAACTTGTCGAACACCTTGCGGCTGGTCGAGTACAGGCTGCGGTAGGAGCGCCGAGTGCGCACATCGTTGAGGAAGTGCGCCATGCCACCGATCGTGGGCGCGTAGGAGCGCCCGTTGTCGTTGACGACGATCACCAGGTTGCGACTGTTGTCGTCGCTGATGTTGTTCAGGGCCTCCCAGGTCATGCCGCCCGTGAGAGCACCGTCGCCGACCACAGCCACAACGTGGCGGTCGGTCTGGCCGGTCATCGTGAAGGCACGGGAGATTCCATCCGCCCACGACAACGAACTCGACGCGTGCGAACTCTCCACGATGTCGTGGGGAGACTCGGAGCGCTGGGGGTAGCCGGCGAGACCGCCCTCCTGCCGGAGTCGGCTGAAGTCCTGACGGCCGGTGAGCAGCTTGTGCACGTAGCTCTGGTGGCCGGTGTCGAACACGATCGAATCCTTGGGTGAGTCGAACACCTTGTGGATCGCGATAGTGAGCTCGACAACACCCAGGTTGGGACCGAGGTGCCCCCCGGTCTTCGAGACCTCGCGCACGAGGAACTCACGCACCTCCGCAGCCAGCTCGACCAACTGGGCGGGCGTGAGCTCGTCGAGGTCGCGAGGACCGTGGATACGCTCCAGCAGAGTCATGGTCTCAGCCTAAACGAGGGACCTCAGCACGTACTGCAGGATGCCGCCGTTGCGGTAGTAATCGGCCTCACCGGGGGTATCGATACGCACGACGGCATCGAACTCGATCGGCTGCTTGCCTGCCGGCGAGTGCTCACTCGGAGTGGCCGTCACGCGAACCGTTCGCGGCGTGGTTCCGTCGTTGAGCGCGGTGATCCCGGAGATCGAGACGACCTCCGTGCCATCCAGGCCGAGGCTGTCGGCCGTCTCGCCCGCCGGGAACTGCAGCGGGATGACGCCCATGCCGATCAGGTTCGAGCGGTGGATGCGCTCGAACGTCTCGGCGATGACGGCCTTGACGCCGAGCAGCGAGGTGCCCTTCGCGGCCCAGTCGCGGCTGGAACCCGAGCCGTACTCCTTGCCCGCGAAGATCACGAGCGGCGTGCCCGCGGCCTGGTAGTTGGTGCTCGCGTCATAGATGTACGACTGCGGGGCATCCGCCTGAGTGAAGTCACGGGTGAAGCCACCCTCGACGCCGTCCAGGAGCTGGTTCTTGAGACGGATGTTCGCGAAGGTTCCGCGGATCATCACCTCGTGGTTGCCGCGACGCGAGCCGTAGGAGTTGAAGTCGTTGCGCTCCACGCCGTGGGCCTGCAGGTACTTGCCCGCGGGGCTCTCCGCCTTGATCGAGCCGGCGGGGCTGATGTGGTCGGTCGTGACCGAGTCACCGAGCTTGGCGAGCACGCGGGCGCCCGTGATGTCCACGACGGGAGAGGTCTCGATCGTCATGCCGTCGAAGTACGGGGGCTTGCGAACGTAGGTGGATGTCGCATCCCACTCGAAGACCTCGCTGTCGGGCGTCGGCAGCGAACGCCACCGCTCGTCGCCGTCGAAGACCTCGCCGTACTCCTTGGTGAACATGCCGGTGTTGATCGACGTGTCGATGGTGCGCTGCACCTCGGCAGAATCGGGCCAGATGTCCTTGAGGTAGACATCCTTGCCGTCGCTGCCGACACCCAGCGGGTCGTTCTCGAAGTCGAAGTTCATCGACCCGGCGAGGGCGTACGCGATCACCAGCGGCGGGCTCGCGAGGTAGTTCATCTTCACGTCGGGGCTGATGCGGCCCTCGAAGTTGCGGTTGCCGGAGAGCACAGCGGTGACGGCTAGGTCGTTGTCATTGACGGCGGCCGTGACCTCGTCGATGAGCGGTCCGGTGTTGCCGATGCAGACGGTGCAGCCGTAGCCGACCGTGTAGAAGCCGAGGGCCTCGAGGTCGTCGGTGAGTCCCGCCTTGGCGTAGTAGTCCGTGACGACCTTGGACCCCGGAGCCAGGGTGGTCTTCACCCACGGCTTGGACTTCAGGCCCTTCTTCACGGCGTTGCGGGCGAGCAGACCGGCCGCCAGCATCACGCTCGGGTTGGAGGTGTTGGTGCAGGAGGTGATGGCCGCGACCGCGACGGCGCCGTGGTAGCGTGTACTTGGTGCCGTCGGCGAGCGTGACCGGCACGGGCTTGGAGAGCTTCGACGGGGCGTGGCTCACGTGGCTGTGCGACAACTCGTGCGCCGTCTCCTCGTCCTGCGCGGTGAAGCCGATCGGGTCGGAGGCCGGGAATGACCCCTCGATCGCGGCATCCACGCGGGAGAGATCCTGGGTGGCGTAGTCCTCGAGGTCGAGCTCGAACTGGTGCTTCGCATTGCTGAGCTCTACCCGGTCCTGCGGACGCTTCGGGCCGGCGATCGACGGAACGACTGTGGCGAGGTCCAGTTCGAGGTACTCGCTGAACACGGGCTCGGCCTCGGGGTCGTGCCACAGCTTCTGCAGCTTGGAGTAGGCCTCCACCAGCGCCACCTGCTCGTCGCTGCGACCAGTGAGGCGCAGATAGTCGAGAGTGACGTCATCGATCGGGAACATGGCAGCGGTGGAACCGAACTCTGGGCTCATGTTGCCGATCGTGGCGCGGTTGGCCAGTGGCACCGCCGCGACGCCCGCTCCGTAGAACTCGACGAACTTGCCCACGACGCCGTGCTTGCGCAGCATCTGCGTGATCGTGAGAACGACATCGGTTGCGGTCACGCCGGCCGGAATCGCACCGGACAGCTTGAAGCCGACGACCTTGGGAATCAGCATCGACACGGGCTGGCCGAGCATGGCCGCCTCGGCCTCGATTCCGCCGACGCCCCAGCCCAGTACGCCCAGGCCATTGACCATGGTCGTGTGGGAGTCGGTGCCCACGCAGGTGTCGGGGTACGCGCGCAGCGCGCCGTTGACCGTGCGGGTGTAGGTGACGCGCGCGAGGTACTCGATGTTGACCTGGTGCACGATGCCGGTGCCCGGAGGTACGACCTTGAAGTCGTCGAACGCGGTCTGACCCCAGCGCAGGAACTGGTAGCGCTCACCGTTGCGCTCGTACTCGATCTCGACGTTGCGCTCGAGTGCGTCTTCGGTGCCGAAGAGGTCGGCGATGACCGAGTGGTCGATGACCAGCTCGGCGGGCGCGAGCGGGTTGATCTTCGTGGGGTCGCCACCGAGCGCGCTCATGGCCTCGCGCATGGTCGCGAGGTCCACGATGCACGGCACGCCGGTGAAGTCCTGCATCACGACGCGCGCGGGCGTGAACTGGATCTCGGTGTCGGGTTCGGCGGTCGGAACCCACGAGCCGAGAGCCTCGATCTGCGCCTTGGTGACGTTGGCGCCATCCTCGGTGCGCAGCAGATTCTCCAGCAGCACCTTGAGGCTGAAGGGCAACTTCTCGTGTCCCGGAACGGTATCGACGCGGAACACCTCGTAGCCGGTCGACCCGACCGTGAGGGTGTCCTTCGACCCGAAGCTGTTCACTGCTGACACTGTCGTCTCCCTTGCTGACCTTGCGACAATCCTTGCACGGATGGCCCGCACCGTTCCGCCGAAACTATCTTGACGTCAAGATAAATCTAGCATCACTCCCGGTCGAAGATCAGACCGCGAGAGCGCGCCACGCGGTAGGTCAATTCGATTGCCGCGGCTCCCAGACAGCCGAGCGCGACGCCGACCGCGAGGGGCCAGTCGAATTGCTGGTGCATGGCGAAGAAGTCGCGCGCGAAGGGAACCGTGTTGGCGAGAACGAACAGCACAGCCATGGCCGTGAGCAGGAGGAATCGCCACCGATCGAGAGGCCTCGACAGCACGCAGAGAATCCAGAAGGCGACGATCCACAGCGCGATTGTCGTGATCGAGCGAGCCTCATCCTGTGGGACCCACTGACGCACGATCGCGTTCGTCGCGAAGGCGATAACGGCGGCAATCGTTCCGGTGGGCACGGCGTAGCGCAGCAGCCTTCCCAAGATGCCCGGATGGTAGACGCGCCGGTTCGGCGCCAGCGCGAGGAAGAACGCCGGGATCCCGATGGTGAGCGTGGACACCAGGGTCAACTGGCGAGGGAGGAAGGGGAACTCCCAGAGCAGAACCGCGAACACTAGGGCGAAAAGGATGCCGTAGCTCGTCTTCGCGAGGAACAGATTCGCGACGCGCTCCACGTTCGCGATCACCTGCCGCCCGTACAGCAGCACATTGGGGAGCCGACCGAACTCGTTGTCGAGGAGTACCACCCTGGCGACCGCCTTCGATGCCGACGTGCCCGAGCCCATCGCGATGCCGAGATCGGCGTCCTTGATCGCCATTGCGTCGTTCACACCGTCGCCGGTCATCGCGACGGTGTGGCCGTCCTCCTGCAGCACGCGCACCATGGCCCGCTTCTGGTCAGGGGTGACACGGCCGAAGATGCTGTGCTCGGCCAGTGCCGAGCGCAGTGCGGCGTCATCCGTCAGGGTGCGCGCATCGACCGAGCTCGACCCGACCCCCAGGCCGTCGGCGAGGGCGGCGACGGTCGTCGGGTTGTCGCCGGAGATGATCACGCAGCGCACGCCCTGCTCGGCGAAGTAGCCGAGGGTGGCGGCGGCGTCCGGTCGAACTGTCTCGCCGAAGAGCAGCAGCGCGACGGGGTGCAGCGTGAGATCGTCGAGCACGAGGTCATCGGCCTCGGGGAGATGGCCCTCGACCCGCACGACCGCGAGTGTGCGAGTTCCCTCGCCGGCGTGAACGGCGGCGCGGGCCTGATGCTCACCCGACAGCAATCGCTCGGGCGCCCCCAGCAGCCAGCGTGATTCCTCACCGTCGAGCGCGAGCTCGAGTGCGCTGAAGGCGCGCGAGCTTGCGAACGGTATGCGTCGAATGGCTGTGGCCGCCGTAGGAGGGAAGTGGGTCTTCAGAGCTCGCGCCGTCGCGTTGGCGGCGTCGTCGTGGCCGAACAGTCCGAGGGCGGCCTCGAGGCGCGGATCGTCCGAGAGGAGCTCGAAGGTGCGGTACGCGACATCCCCGCTGGTCAACGTTCCGGTCTTGTCGAGGCACAGCACATCGACGCGGGCGAGAATCTCTACCGCCGCCAGTTCCTGAATCAGCACACGCTGACGGGCAAGACGGATGGCCGCGACCCCGAAGGTCAGGCTGATGAGCAGAACGAGACCCTCGGGGATCATTCCCACCACGCTCGCAACGACATCGAGCAGTGCCGTACGCCAGTGACCGTCGCCGAGCGCGGCGAAACTGAATCCGTTGCCGTAGGTGAGCATCCGGCTGCCGACGACCACGAGCACGATCGGACCGAGAATCCACGAAATGTAGACGAGGATGCGATTGGTCGCGGCCCGCAGCTCCGAGTGCGCGAGCGAGTGTCGCCGAATCTCGGAGGTCAGTCGGTTGGCGTACGAGTCAGCCCCCACTGCCGTGATGAGCACGAGCGCTGTTCCGCTGGACACGAGGGCACCAGACATCACCGTGTCGCCCACGGACTTCGCGATGGGCTCCGACTCGCCCGTCAGAAGCGACTCGTTGACAGTCAGATCAGTGCTCTCGAGCACTGTCCCGTCGGCAACGATCTGGTCGCCGGGCCGCAGCACGACGATGTCGTCGAGCACCACCTGCGCCGGTGACAGGATGACCGTCTCGCCGTCACGCCTGACCGCGACGGTCGGCGACGCGAGAAGTGCGAGCCGGTCGAGGGAGATCTTGGCCCGCAGCTCCTGAACGATTCCGATCAACGAGTTGGCAACGACGATCCCGTAGAACAGACCGTCCCTCAGATCACCGAACAGGATGATCGCGAGAAAGCAGGCGGTCAGGATCGCATTGAACAGCGTGAATACGTTGTCCCGGATGATGAACCAGAGGGGTCGGGAGGTCGTCTGTCGCGTCGCGTTGCTCTGGCCGCGCGCGACGCGCTCGGCTACCTCACTCGGGTTCAGGCCGCGCATAAGCCGTTCGAACGAGCAGCCACGTGACCCACAGCAGCGCGGCATACAGCGGCACGCCGAGAATGAGCTTGAGAGTCGCGAGCGCCTGGGTGTTGCCAGCGAAATAGAGCGGCAGCTCCACGGCGAGCCTCAGCCCGAACAGCCCGCACCAGAGCACCGTGGCGATGACGGCGACCTTCACCTTCGCGCGATCCTGCCTCCAGGTCGAACCCTCCCCCGTGATGAGCGAGGCGATGACGCCGATCAGCGGCCAGCGGGCGGCCAGGCTGATGAGCAGCGCGAGGAGGAAGGCGGCGTTGATCAGGAACCCGAAGACGAAGTTGTCCTCGGCGCGCCCCGTGAGAAGAGCGAGTCCCGCAGACAGGGCGATTCCCACAACGCCAGCGACAGCGGATGTCCAGGGTTGACGGGCAACGACTCGCACGAGCACGAAGATCACCGCGAGCCCCAGAGGAAACAGCACAGAAGGCAGAAGCTGCTGGGTGATCGTGTAGACCACGAGGAAGCCGAGGCCGGGCAGGATCGACTCGACGAGGCCACGAACCCCGCCCATCGCCGCGAGGAGGGCCGACCCGCTCGGGTTCTCGCCCGGCGCGACCTTGCCGAGACCTGAGCGTCGCGCCGCTGCGGCGAAGCTGTCGCGAATCGAGGGCGGGGTCGACTCCTCCTGCTCGTCCGTCATGCCTGCTGACCTGTGGCGGGCATGTGGAGCGGGATGAGGTCACGGGGAGGCATCGGGGTCGTGCCGCGCACGACAACGATCGAACGGTAGATCTCCTCGATCTGCTCCGCGGCCGCGGGATCAGCCACGCCCTGGCCGGAGATCACACCGCGCAGGAACCAGCGGGGGCCATCAACACCGATGAAGCGCGCGAGGCGGGGCTGGCCGCCGGCGACAGGGATCTCCGCAATCAACTCGGGGCCGAACACACCGTCGCGAGTCGAGATGCGTCCGCCCTGCTTGCTGATCTGGTCGACGATCTGCTCCCGGATCTCGTGCCAGAGCCCGCTCGAACGTGGAGCGGCGAATGGCTGCACCTGCAACGACGAACCGGCGTAGTCGAGACCGACTGCGACGACCCGTTTGGTGCTCTCCTCCACCTCGAGGCGCAGCGCAAGGTCGGTGCGCGGCAGGATCTTGACCCCACCGAGATCGACGTAGGGACGAACCGCGTTGGCTTCGCTCTCGTCGAGCGGCCCGGCCGTATCCCGGTCAGCGGGAGCCGACTTGGGATGCTCGACTGGCTGTAGATCAGATGCGTCGGTCACGACGTGACTCCTTCATTCGTGCTGTCAGCGGATCGCAGGCCGGTCGAGCCGAAGCCCGACTCCCCGCGATGACTTCCGGGCAGGGTGGTCACCGGGACGAAGCGCGCACGCGCCACCGGCATGATGATGAGTTGGGCGATCCGGTCCCCGACCTCGATGGAGAACGGCTGCTCGGCATCGGTGTTCAGCACGGTCACGCGAATCTCGCCGCGGTAGCCGGCATCCACTGTGCCTGGGCTGTTGACGATCGTGATGCCGTGCTTGGCCGCCAGCCCGCTTCGGGGAACGACGAACGCGACATAGCCGTCGGGAAGGGCGATCGACACCCCGGTCGGTACCGTGGCGCGCGCACCGGGAGTCAGAACGAAGGCCTCGGCCGCCATCAGGTCAGCGCCGGCATCCCCGGGATGAGCGTAGACGGGTACGACGGGGGAAGAAATCAGCACCTCGACGTTGTCGCTCACGTGATGAGGGTAGTGCAGAACTCTGAACGGTCAGAAGTCTGGTCGAATAGTGTCATGACGATCTATCGCGAGAAGCTCTGGCCCGCCCCGTGGCTGTTCATCAGCACCGCCCTGGTGATCCCGGCGAGCCTGCTCGTCTTTCTGCCTATCAATCAACTCGCCGGCATCATCGTGGCCGCCGTGCTCTATCTGGCGATCATCGCGCTGCTCGTCATGGCGTCTCCCGTGATCGAGGTTACGGACACCCAATTCATCGCTGGTAAGGCCCGTCTGCCGATCGCAGTGATCGGAGCCATGACGTCACACCGAGGGGATGACGCACGCGCAGAGCGTGGACCACGTCTCGATGCCCGAGCCTGGCTGCTCATCCGCGGGTGGGTCGACCCCGTCCTGAGGGTGCAACTCATCGACGAGAAGGACCCGACGCCCTACTGGATCGTGTCCACCCGACACCCGGAGGCGATCATCGCCGCGGTCGATGAGGTCAGGCCGCGCACTCCTGGCAGATAGGCCCGAGCTTCGTCTCGTGATCGATCTGCGAGCGGTGCTTCACCAGGAAGCAGTTGACGCAGGTGAACTCGTCGGCCTGAGGAGGCAGTACAACGACGTCGAGGTCGAGGTCGGAGAGATCCGCCCCCGCCAGTTCGAAACTTCCCGGGTTGTCGGCGTCATCCGCGTCGATTGAACCCGAGGTCTTGTCCGGGACGCGCTCCTTGAGGGCCTCGATCGACTCGGAGTCGTCGTCGGTCTTACGGGGTGCGTCGTAGTCGGTTGCCATGCCCATCCACTTCTGTATGCGTCGTTTCTCAGTGCTGCGTAACGAAATCGGCGGGGACAGTGTGCATCATCCCAAGGGGAATAGCAAACCGCTGAACGACCGTCGCGTTGACGCTAGACGAACAACTTGCGGCACGCCTGTTCTATTCCCGGGAAACGCTGGTCAGTCGTGTCATCCTTGTGGCAATCGTGACGGCTGGAGGGCATTCAGCATGCAGGACCTGCAGGTAATCGGAGTGGAGAACGGCGCACTCGTCGTCGCCTCCGACGACGGTACGCGCTTCCGTCTCCCCATCGATGATGTGCTCCAGTCGAAGGTTCGACAGAGCATTCCCGACACCGGGGAGGGGCGCAAGCTCGCGCCCAAGGAGATCCAGGCCCACATTCGCTCGGGCATGTCTGCGCAGGATGTCGCCTCGATCACCGGCGCCCCGCTCGACTACATCCAGCGCTTCGAGGGGCCTGTGATCGCCGAGCGCGAGTTCGTGGTCACCTCCGCGCTTGCGGTCGCGGTGCACACGGCGGCGGACACCGACCCGCTACGGCAGGGCAAGACCTTCGGAACGGCCATCCGCGAGCGGCTGCACGACCTGGGCGGAACCAATGAGCGCTGGGCCAGCTGGAAGGATGCCGCGAGCGGCTGGGTCGTCAAGCTCTCGTTCACCGCCAACCAGATCGATCACGATGCCCGATGGCAGTTCGATCCCAAGAAGCACACGCTGAGCCCTCTCAACAACGAGGCAATCACCCTCTCCCAGCAGGGCGAGGCGGCGGGCACCCTGGTTCCTCGGCTGCGGGCAGTGTCGACCGACGAGCCGACAATCGATGCCTCACGGTTCGACAGCGGAGCCTTCGCGATTGCCGACTCCGACCTGGCTGGCCCAGATCTTCCCATGGATGCGACGGCGCCCGTATCGCTCGCTCCGGCGTCGATCAGCCCGGCGAACGCCCCCGCGGCCAGCGACGACGAGCCGGTGCACGGCAATCAGACCGCCGACCTCCTCGAGGCCCTGCGCCGCCGGCGTGGGGAGCGGGAGTCGGCACCGTTCGAGGACGACGAGCGCGCCTCGCATCCGTCGACCGGCGGCATTCGCATAGTGGACGTGCCGACGGACGGCCCCGGCGATGAAGGGCCGTCCCCTCGCCGCACGGCGCCGCAGCCGACGGTTCGCAAGAAGGGCCGCGCGACGATGCCGAGCTGGGACGAGATCGTCTTCGGCGCGCGCCCCGACGACGACCTGGCCTAGGCCGCGAAAGCCCCGAAACGCAGCAGCGGGACGCGCAGCTCGGGCTGCGTCGCGGAGCCGTGCTGACCGATCATCGCTCGGGCGTGCGGGCTTGCGGTGCGGGGGTCGTAGTAGGCGATCGACTTGCGGGCGGCGACGATGATGTCTCCGATCCTTGGCGCGACGTCAGGTCGCACCGCTCCCAGCCAGCCGGACTGCACGAACTCGTCGCGAGTCAGCACCCAGGACCGGTCAGACTCGGCCGCGCGCCACTGGTCGACCAAGGCCGCCCGCAGCGTCGCAGACAGGTCGGGTTCGAAATGCAGTTGCAGGCACCGCGGCTCCCCCGCCACGAACCGAATGCCGTCGAGCAGGGCCGGGGCAGAGTCGATGAGCACATGAGATCGGGTGGGAACGTCGATGATCCCGTGATCGGCGGTGACGAGCAGACCCGCACGTGGGCCCAGCGCCGCCACCAAGTCGCGCACGGCCGAGTCAGTCGCCTCCAAGGCGGCCGTCCACTCGCGCGACTCCCAGCCGTGGGCGTGGGCGGCCATGTCTAGCTCGGGTACGTACACGTAGATGAGGCCGGGGGGACCCGGCTGTGCTGCGAGTTCGGCGGCACGCTGCATCCGTGCGGAGATGGATGACCCACTCACGTACTGCGCGCCCCGCAGGACCGCGCGCGTGAAGCCGGAGTCGCGGTACCTCTCTGTTCCGACGGCGGCCGCACCCAAGCCCGCCGCGGAAGCCCGCTCGAAGACGGTGGGTTGGAGTTGCCAGGTTGCGGGATCGAGATTGTCATCCCACCCCGAGAGCTGATCGACGACTCGGTCATGGGCGCTGTCGAGCACGCTGTAGCCGACGAGTCCGTGCTGGCCGGGCAGCTGGCCGGTGGTGAGCGAAGCAAGGGCCGCCGCGGTGGTGGTCGGGAACCCCGCCTCGATCACCGACTTGGTCGTGAGGGCACCGCACAGCGTGCGAGCGTGACCCGCCGTCGCCTTCAGGGCCTCGGCGCCGAGACCATCCACGAGCAGCACCACGGCGCGTTCGATGGGCGGCAAACCGAGCCGATTGCCCTGTCCCTGAATCGCGCTGAGACAACTTTCCAGCACATCGGCAAGGCTCAACCCGTCTGGTTTGGGCGCCGGTAACATGGGGGCAATCCTATGGCTACCCCAGAAAATCCCTCCGCCGTCACGCCCTCCGCCGACTCCAGAACTGGCGAACGCATCGAGGACGTCGATGTGTCAGCCGAGATGCAGGGCTCGTTCCTCGAGTACGCCTACTCGGTCATCTACTCCCGTGCACTGCCCGACGCCCGCGACGGGCTCAAGCCGGTGCAGCGTCGCATCCTGTACCAGATGACCGAGATGGGCCTTCGGCCCGACCGGGGCCACGTGAAGTCCTCGCGGGTTGTCGGCGACGTCATGGGCAAGCTGCACCCGCACGGCGACGCCTCGATCTATGACGCACTCGTGCGGCTCACCCAGGACTTCGTGCTGCGCGTTCCGCTCATCGATGGCCACGGCAACTTCGGAACCCTCGACGATGGACCGGCCGCACCGCGCTACACCGAGGCCCGCCTGCAGGCCGCAGCACTCGCGATGACCGACGGTCTCGACGAAGACGTCGTCGACTTCGTGCCCAACTACGACAACTCCCTGACCCAGCCCGAGGTGCTGCCGTCGGCCTTTCCCAATCTCCTCGTCAACGGCGCGAGCGGCATCGCCGTCGGCATGGCCACGAACATGGCACCGCACAATCTCATCGAGGTCGTCGGCGCGGCGCGGCACCTTCTGGACCACCCAGACGCGAGTCTCGAAGAC
>ENA-UOWO01004912-UOWO01004912.1-activated-sludge-metagenome-genome-assembly--contig:-NODE-4912-length-14492-cov-6.013091_pt1 | contig 14492 bp, 15 predicted proteins | sample MGYA00238148_ERZ761564 | MGnify/ENA primary metagenome ERZ761564 (study PRJEB28885, sample SAMN05720194) | activated sludge metagenome | isolation source: Anaerobic digester | place: USA...
TGTTGTAGCAATTATTACTTATGAAGCGAAAGATGTTTCAAACAAAGCCGATGAGATAGGGCCAGTTTTGCGTTTGGATCACTACTTATGTTCTATTACCGAAAAAAACTGCCAAAAAACAGATATTCTTACGCAAGATTATCAAGGAATTGAGCCAAAGGAAAAAGAGAACCTACTCTGGTCAACATGGGATTCTGCAAAAAATTTATTGTTCGGGCATCTTGTTTTAAATGGCATGGATTCTTCTCCTGTTTATGTGTGCGATACGCAAAACAAAACTTGCAATAAGACGGAGAAGATAAATTCACTAGCAAATGATTCCGAGCGCCGGATTGTTCCACAAGGGTCATTCAGTCCTTCGCTGGACAGCTTTATTGTCATTAATCAGCATGATGTCCCTTATATGGAAAAAGGCAAGCTTTGGGAATTAAATTTGTACTCCAGTAAAAATCTTTCAGAACCGTTGCGGACATATGACATCTCAGCCGCCATAGAAACAGACGAAAATTTTTCTTATGATAGCGTATATTCCATTGTTTGGAGCCGGGATGAAAAAAGCATATTTTTCGCAACTATTCGCAAAATTTTCAAATTTAATCTGGAAACGGAAGGTCTCTCTCTGATTTATACCGATCCATTTGAAGAAGAAAGTGACGTCAGCGACAGCGTTGAATTGAATTTGGACAGCAGCGCTCTCTTTTTGTCACCTGATGAAAAATATCTGGCTTTTGTTGATTCTTCAATAGATGAAAACGAGGAAGAAGACGCAACTACCGAAGAAGATCCTGATGAGGCATCTTTCAATACCCTGAAAAGAGTCGATCTTGGAAATAATAATGAGGTTACGGAAATTTTGACCGATAGAGGCTTGATTTTAAAATTACCGTAAAGGAATTGACAGATTTAGAATAATAGCGTACAATCAATGGCGACATTATAAAAAGATTTCCAATAAGGAACTCTTTTTTTATTGGTCAAAATTTTGCCTAACTAGTGCGGCAAAATTGAAGTAATCATTAAAATAAACAATATTTGTAACAAAAACAGAAAGGTTTTTCAGAAGTTTTGTGCGCTGCTATTAATTTTATTTTCTTTGTTTACGGCCATGCCTTCTGCCGAAGCAGAAGACGTCCAGCTGCAAAAAAACGAGTCTAAGGTACCGGAATCAGCAAGTAATCCCGACGAAATAGAGAAAGCTGCGGATTTTGCCAGTGAAATCACGGGAGTAAGAAAGGAATTTATCATGGGGATGTTGGTTGTTGAGTCTGACCTAGGACGCAATCCAGGAAAATGCACCTATAAAGAAGTTGAAGATGGAGCAGAAAAAGCCATGCAAAATGGACAACTAAGTCCTCGCGCGTGGAACACTTTTCAGGAAAGAAGGGAGGTTATCAAAGAAATTGCCAATAATCTCGGATATGATCATGAACAACTACGGGTTTCGTGCAATCCTGACGGAGTCTATGCTGGAACAGGCGGAGCCATGGGAATCCCGCAATTTATGCCAGACACATGGCTTGAATATAAAGACAGGATTTCCGAAATTGTCGGGAAAGATAATCCTGATCCTTGGAATCCTAAAGATGGCGTAGTTGCTATGGCACTCAAGCTTTCAGACGTGTATGGCGTGACAGATCACAATTTATATGCTGAAAGAAATGCGGCTAAATTGTATCTTTCTGGAACCACGTCATGGCAATATGACTGGTACGCGAACCAAATCATATATTGGTCGAAAAATTATAAGGAAATTATTGGGTAATCTCGCAAAAACCGTCTTAACCAAATATGGCGGTTTTTCTTTATATGGCCAAAATTATTAGCAGTATTTTTAGCTTTTTTGTGCTATAATGTAAACAAAGCTATGAAAAAATATCTGGCTATTTTTGTGTTTGGGCTGTCTGTTGTTACAGTAGGATATTTTTGGTTTGGACAGAGAACGGATAAAAAAAATATACCAGCTGGATTAGAAAAACAAGAACAGCCGGAAAACAGTGAAAACAGTGCAATTGAAGCAGTGATTGCTCCGGAAGTCGCAGAACAAAAAAAGACTCAAGAAACTCCCAAAGAAAATGTTTACAAAAAAATAAAACAAACAGTGCCATTTGTCGTGCAGGCGCCTTTTGGTAAATGGAAAGATCAGGATTTTCAAAATGGCTGTGAAGAAGCTTCCATGATAATGGCTATGGGCTGGATCAAAAAAACTGCTGAAATTTCTGCGGAAGAATCGGAAAAACAAATAAAGGATATTATAAAATTTGAAGAAAAATTTTTAGGTTACAGCGCGGATACCGATATTTTTGATATGCAGAAAATTTTCCAAAAATATTTTGAATACAACGGAGTTGAAGCTAGAGAAAACATAGGAATTGATGATATAAAAAAAGAACTGCAAAAAGGCAATTTAGTTCTGGTTCCGGCTTTTGGTCGGGCGCTGAAAAATCCAAATTACACTTCTCCCGGTCCAATCACGCATATGTTGGTGATTATTGGCTACGATCCGGAAAATAAAAAATTTATCACCAATGATTCCGGAACCAGAAAGGGCAAGGATTATGAATATGTCGAGGATGTTTTGTTTGATGCTATTTGGCAATATCCCAGCGGCAAAATTCACCCTGAACTGCCAAAAGGATCTTTAAAAAAAGGATTTTTGATAATAAAGAAAAAATAATAACTGTATTGTGTCATAAAAAAGCGCAAAACAAACCACCATAAAACCCCGCATTTGCGGGGTTTTATGTATATTAAAGAAAGTAGATTTCTTTTTTCAGAAAGAACTGCAGATTTTCTGTTTTTAGTTTGCTTTTTTTGCAAGCATTATTTCAATAATCATGAGAGCGAAGAAACGCGAGCTGAGTATTTCTGAAGATTTTGCAGCTGTCTCTCATTCAAGTTCTTGGATTGGGCAATAGCTTGCTCAATTAAATTCTTTGAAAACTCTACTGAAGTTCCGACATGTATTCCTCCTTTATATCCAACATTTTTTCTAAGATAATCTTCGATATAAATTTTGTGTTCTTTTGTTAGAGTTGAATCGGGAGTTTTTTCAAGATAATTAGCAAGAGATCTTCTGGCCAAAACAGTTAAACCATCTCCTCTACCTGCAGTTTCAATGAATGAATCCACAGTTTCTTGGCTTGAAACAGAAGAAGATTCTTTTTTAGCATCTGCTGTTTTGCTGGTTTCTGTCGATGATGTTTGGCCATCTGCATTTATTTTCGAATCTTGATCATTAAGAACGATGTTATCAGCCACTTCTTCTTTTTCACTTACAACTGGAGAAGTACTTCTTTTTGAATATGAATAAATTCCTCCAGCAATAAGGACAACGACAATAACACTGACAATAATGCGCAAATTATCCTGGAACCATCTTTTAGCTTCCTCGGATTTCGACTGCTCAGATTCTTCTGGTGTATATTCTTCCATAATTGTCACCTGCCTTTCTAGTTTATCCCGCGTTATATTGATGCGGGAATTAAATAATTAGTTGTTAAAGGACGCTTGCGTTGAAGCTTTATCCCGGCATCTTTTGGGTTTAGTCTCCGAAAAGCGCTGAGATTAATTTCTTCCTTTGGTTCTTTCATTGTAACCCGTCAAAAAAGCTGAGTCAACTGGACAAAAGGCTTGTTTTTTGGCGTAATAAAGGGATAAAAAAATCGATTTAGGAAAGATATATGAATGTATGTTGATATTATTACAGTCGGATGATTGATTTTGGAAACTTTTATTTTATTGCTTCTTACAACAAAAATTAATTTTGAAAAAATATTTTTTCATGACAATTACTGTGAGCTGTGCCGCGTAAAATAAAAATTTTTCTTCAAAAAATTTTTATCACGCGGCTACAGCGTAATCACCGTAGGTGATTTTACGCTGTGGATAACTTTTTTGCATTGCTTTTTGAAAAATATCGTATATAATTATAAGTAGGTGATAATATTTAAAAAATATTTTCACAAAAGAAAACAAAAATTAAAAATTAAAATATTTGTTTTGAAAAAGTTCGAGCTCCATTTTTTGTCCCGTGTTTTTTCTTGAGATTTGTGTCAAGAGAAAAAGCACGGGGCAAACATGTCTCGTTTCAAACTTGAAAAGAACAAATTGCTAGAGGGAGGTGACTTACTCATGGCTAAGAAAAAAGCAAAAAAGAAAGTTGCAAAAAAGGCTGCTAAAAAAGCTCCAAAAAGAAAGAAAGCAGCAAAAAAGAAGAAAAAATAAACAAGCTTGAAATTGCATTGTTCGTCACAAATAAAAACCTAGTTTTCGTTTGCTGACTCATTAGCAATTATAAACTTTTTTAGATTAAGTTTTTATCTTCCGACTTCATCGCAAGAAAGAAGATATCAACAAACTAAAGCCCCGACATAATCGGGGTTTTGGTTTTGCTGTTATTTTATATTTTGTATTCCGTATTTTCACGAACTCCGAATAATCCAAAATTATGTTTTTCGGTGCACGCATTTTTTCTACTGAAAAAATGCTCGAACCTCGCGTCGACACGCTCACTAGTCACCTCAAAACATAATTTTGAATTTTTGTATTCTGTATATTGTATTTTAAAATTTCGCCTAGCGGAAGACACCGCTACAAATTCAGATTTGCGAGCGTTTAAAAAAAATTCTGTTTGAGTCTCGATTTTCACTAAGTTGTATTTTGCAAACTCTCCATTTTCCAGCCAAATCTTGAAAAAAATGAATTTTAGCGGATGGCAATAGGTTTTTTATTAATTTTGTGAGCGGTTGTTTTTGTTCCGGACTAATTTCCAACAAACAAGTGACAAGCGGCAAACGAACAGTGGCAAGAAGTTTTTTTATTTGTCTTAAAAGTTTTTCATAATGCCCCAGACCTTTATTAGGACTATAGAGAGCCGATTTAGGTTCGTATTTTTTGACGTCAACTGGAGCTGAAGCATAAATTTCCTTGGAAAGATAGGGAAGATTGGCCGTGATAAATAGCTTGTTAGCTTTCAGCTTTGTTAGTTTGTTAGCTTTCAGCAGCGGCTCCAATAAACTTCCATGCAAAAAATTTATTTTCTTGTCCAGTTTATGAATCTTGGCATTATTTTTAGCAACTTTTAGTGCATCTTTTGAAATGTCAATGCCGAAATAGTTTGCAGTTTTTGGTTTGTAATTTTTAGATTCTAATTCTTTAGCGATAGAAATTATAATATTTCCTGAACCAGTTCCTATGTCTACGACACTCAAATTTGAAATTTTATTAATTGCTAAATCAATAAGTTGTTCTGTTTCCGGACGGGGAATTAGAGTATTTTTATTTACAATAAAATCCAAACCATAAAATTCCTTGTGGCCAACGATATACGCAATAGGTTCTCTCTCTATCCTTCTTTTGATATTTTTGCTGATTATTGAATTTTGTCTGCTGTTTACTGAATATTCCGGGTGCGTTAAAACAAATTCCCTCGTTTTACCCAACGCGTTAGCTATAAGCAATTCCAAATCAAAAACATTTATTTCTGATCTGTATTTTTTTATTAGTTCGGATATTTGCATAAATGAAAAAAGATTTAAGAATGAAGATTAATGATTTAAGAAAAAAATCATAAATCATAATTCCTAAATCCTAAATCTCTGATTATTTTTGCATCTTAATCTTCGTGTCTTCTTGGATTAAGGCGTCAACAATTGGGTCCAAATCGCCGGCAAGAATGGTTTCAATATTGCTCCAAGATTTTTTAATGCGATGGTCGGTGATGCGATCCTGAGGGAAGTTGTAAGTGCGAATTTTTTCACTGCGGTCGCCTGTGCCAACCTGGCTTTTGCGCTGGTCGCCAAGTTCTTTGGCTTGTTTTTCTTCTTCGGCTTGCAGCAATCGTGAACGCAAAACTTTCATGGCTTTGTCCTTATTTTTGAGCTGTGATTTTTCATCCTGGCAGGAAACAATCATGCCGGTTGGAAGATAGGTGATTCTCACTGCGCTTTTGGTTGTGTTGACTGATTGTCCGCCCGGACCGGAAGAGCAAAAAGTATCAATGCGCAAATCTTTTTCATTGATGACAAGCTCAACCTCTTCGGCTTGGGGCAAAACAGCCACGGTTGAAGTGGAAGTGTGAACGCGGCCCATTTTTTCGGTTTCTGGAACACGCTGCACGCGATGCACGCCAGATTCGAATTTCATTTTACTAAAAACATTTGTACCATTAATTTCAAAAACAACTTCCTTAAATCCACCCAGTTCTGTGCGGTTGGAATTTAAAACTGAAACAATCCAGCCGTTTTTTTCAGCATATTTGGAATACATGCGGAAAAGGCTGGCAGCAAAAAGTGCAGATTCATCGCCGCCGGCGCCGCCGCGAATTTCCATAATGACATCTTTACTGTCGTTGGGATCTTTAGGTAACAGCATGATTTCCAGTTCTTTTTCTAGTTCCTCTTTCTTTTTAGCCAGCTCTATATTTTCTTCTGTAGCCATGCTCTGCATCTCAGCATCTTCTTCCGAGTTCATAATTTCAGCGTTATTTTTCATGTCACGCTCAACTTTTTCAAATTTTTCAATAAGATCAATGGTTTCCTGAAGTTCGGACTGTCGTTTGCCAAGTTTGGCCATTTTTTGAGGATCGGAAACAATCTCAGGGGAACTGAGCTCGGTTGTGATGTCGGCGTATTCTTTTTTAATAGCGTCTAATTGATTTTTCATAACACTTGTTGTACATTCAATATATAAGTTTAGCTTAATTAAGGCAATAGGTCAATTTTAAAAACATTAAGTTCATTAAAATAATGAAAGGGGGAAGATGTAATGCCACTTGCAAAAGAGGTAGCAAAAACAAAAGGATCTATTCTTCTTGCTAAAGATAGCCATTCAGAATTTTCAACAAAGGAAACCCTAATAGAGTTTCTGGATGATATGAAGACTTATGCCATAAAGGAAATAGAAAAAATACAGAGGCAGTTGAAAAAAGGAGAAAAACATGAATAAATTACTTGCAAAATGGCAATATTTCTGGTTTTTTGTTAGTTTGCGGATAGATAAAATCAGAAGGTCGATTTGGAACCGAGGCATCAAACTCTATTGGTGTCGTCTGTGGATTAGAAAAGATGAATTTCATAGTTCCTTGGATATGGACATTGATGCAATGATTGGGATAAGTGAGGAAAAACGCAATGAATACATCAATGATCTGGCAAGACGTCGACATATTGCGCGTGCACGACTATGATGATTTGTGGCATAAATTACCACAAAAAAAGAAGCCCTTTACAGGCTTCTTTAAATTTGCAAAAATTATTTTTTCTTGGCTTTTTTGGCGGCTTTCTTTTCGGTCTTGTTCTTGGCGCCAACTTTTTTCTTGCCGGCAGATTTTTCAGCCAATTTCTTAAAACGGTCAACACGGCCGGTTGAGTCTACCATTTTCTTTTTGCCGGTATAAAAAGGATGGCATTGGGAACAAATTTCCACGTGCATTTCTTTCTGGGTTGAACCGGTCAAAAGCACAGCTCCACAGGAGCAGATGATTTTGGCGTCAGTATAATATGTTGGATGAATGTCTTTTTTCATATTGTTTGAGTGGGCTAAAAATTAGAATTTTATAGCCCGTCTTGCATTAAGCGGGCCTTTGGAGTACCTAAATACACTAGCACAGATAAAGGAAATTGACAAGAGGCAAGGCTATGCTATACTAAAAAGCGTACTATTTAAGGTACTAGTAATTAATAATAAAACATACTTTTTCTGGCTGGATCCTGTCCTGAAAATAGCTAAAATTCGGGATTTTCTGCCATCGTAAGGAAAAGTAGAGGATCGCACCTCTTTTTTTAATGGGTGCGATATAAAGGAAACATCAAGCACGACGCCTTTTTGGTGGTCTTGTTTGAGTCTAAAATAATGCAAGAAAGTGAAAAACAAGCAACTAGCACAGTTGCAAAAGAAGAGAATTATTTCTCTAGTTTAGATTTAAAAAAGATAGATTGCAGTTTGGAAGAAATGATGAAAGGTGGAGTTCATTTTGGCCACCAGAAAGCCAGAAGAAATCCAAAAATGAACGAATATATTTTTACGACTCGCAAAGGCATTAATATAATCGACCTTGAAAAAACACAAGAGAAAATTAAGGAAGCCATGGAATTTATTCAAGGCATTAAAAAATCCGGAAAAAACATTCTTTTTGTTGGCACTAAAATTCAAGCCAAGGACCTGATAAAAGAAGTGGCTATAAGCTCAGGCATGCCTTTTGTCAGCGAACGCTGGCTTGGAGGGACCTTTACTAATTTTAAGGTCATCCGTGGCCGTGCCCGCTATCTTGTTGATAACCAGAATATGCTTGAAAAAGGTGAATTTAAAAAATACACCAAGTTTGAACAGATGAAAAAAATTGAAGAACTGGAAAAAATGGAAAAACGCATGGGCGGTATCAAGAATATGATGGAACTTCCGGCTGCTATTTTCATAACCAGTGTTAAGGAAGATGCTTTGGCAATCGCGGAAGCCAAAAAAGTCGGTGTGCCAATCATTGGAATTGTCGACACTAACGTCGACCCATCTCAAATAGATTATCCAATTCCAGCCAATGATGACGCGATTTCTTCACTTAGATTAATCCTTTCCTATGCCTATAAGGCTATTATGGAAGCTTAAAAAACAAAATTTTCAATTCACAATTTTCAATTTTCAATCAAGATTTCAATTTTCAATTTTTCAATGTTTTAAATATTTAGTCATTAAGGCATTGTAAATTGTTTAGAAATTAGAAATTGGAAATTAGAAATTTAAAAAAGTTATGTTAGAACTTATAAAAAAAATCAGAGAGAGAACTGGCGCTGGCATGGTTGCCGTAAAAAATGCCCTGAATGAAGCTGGCGGCGATGAAGAAAAGGCTATTGAAATTTTGCGCAAATTGGGTCAGAGCAAGGCAGCAAAAAGAGCTGAAAGGGAAGCTCATGAAGGAGCGGTTGTTTCTTATGTGCACCCTAACAATCGTGTGGCAGCTTTGGTGAAACTTCTTTGCGAAACTGATTTTGTGGCCAGAAATGAAGAATTTGTAAATTTAGCCAAGGATATTGCCATGCATGTGGCGGCTATGAGCCCGAAATTTATCAAGCCGGAAGAAGTTTCAAAAGAAATTGTTGAAAAGGAAAAGGAAATTTGGGTAGAGCAGCTTAAAAATGAAAACAAACCGGCTGAAATGATTGAAAAAATATTAATTGGTAAAGAGAAAAAATTTCGTGAAGAATCAGCTCTTCTGACCCAGCCTTTTGTGAAAAATCCGGAAATGACAGTTGGTGATTTGATTGTTGAAAAAATTGGAAAAATTGGAGAAAATATACAAGTTGGAGAAATTTCCAGAATAGAATTATAGATATCATTAATTCGTATATCCCTGACTCGTCGGGGTTCGCGAAGTGAAAATAGAATTTATGCAAAAATATTCAGTTTTTGTTTATAGCTGGGAGCCGCTCAGACAGGCAAATAGCGAATTAGATCTCCAGGAAGGGGATTTGGTGGTGATTAAAGAAGATTCATATGATGAGATAGGTATTGTCCATTCAAGCGAAAACTTGATTTCTGAAAGCAAGGAAGTTCCGATCGTTAGAAAAGCCACCAAGCGCGACATTGAAACAAGTGAGAAAAACAGAGAAAAAAAGGCGGAGATATTGCAACTCAGCAAGAGCGAAGTCAAACGCCTGGGGTTGAATATGAAATTGGTGGATGTTCATGTCAGTCTAGATGGAAGTAATGCTATTGTTCTTTTTACAGCCGATGAAAGAGTTGATTTTCGCGAACTGGTCAAAAATTTATCCAAGATTTTTCATCGCAGCGTGCGTCTGCATCAAGTTGGTTCTCGAGATGAAGCCAGAAAAATCGGAGGATGCGGAGTGTGCGGAAGAGACCTTTGCTGTTTGGGACTGCAAGGCAACTTGCCCAGCATTTCCATAGATATGGCCAGAGTTCAGCAAGTGGCCCATCGCGGCAGTGAAAGGATTTCCGGTGTTTGTGGAAGGCTTATGTGCTGTCTCTCTTATGAAGCAGAGCAATATCGTGAAATGCTCAAAGGCTTTCCGGAGATTCACAGTAATATTTCAACCAAAGATGGAAAAGGCGAAGTAATCGAAATAAACGTGCTGACGGGGGATATAAAATTGAGAATGGACGATGGTTCAATTGTTATTATTAAAAAAAATGATTTATAATTCAATTACATGTTAAACTATATACTACCTCCAATCATAATTATTATAGGCGTTGCAATCCTGATTGTTTTTCTTTTCCGCAAGGCTAAGCAGATTCCAACGCAGGAAGTTTCAGCTGTCGAAAAAGATGAAATGTTCCAAAAAAACAGGAAAAATGCCATTATTTCAGCCATTGGACAATTTTGGCTCAAGGTTTTGGAAAAAATAATGCAAAGGCTGAAGCTTATGGCGCTTAAATTCCACAATGTCAGTAACGGCTGGTTTCATTCTATTCGCGAAAAAAGGCAGCAGCGCGCTTTGATGCAGCAGGAAAAACCGGAGCAAGAAAAAGTTAAAGATGAAAACCAAAAGCAAATAATTTACAAAGAAACTGTAATAGTGGAAGAAAATGTCCGTCCATTGATTCGTGAAAAAATAACTCATCCTCAGAAAAATATAATTGATAAAAATAAATTGGAGGAAGCCCTGATCAGAAGAATAGCTGTCAATCCTCGGGATATTGAAGCGTATGAAAGGCTGGGGGATTATTATTTAGAAAGAGAAAATTTTCGGGATTCACATGAATGTTTTAGCCAAGTTTTAAAACTCAGCCCAATCCATCGCAAAGCAAAAATGAGGATAAGAAGACTGGAAATGCTTATAAAATAATTTTTTTATTATTTTTTTATGTATTTTAATATTGCCGACTTAGCTCCCTGAAGTACAAATGCTTCGCATTTGACTACAGGGCAGGCAATGGTAGAGCAACTGTTTTGCGCCAGCCCCGCACCAAATTAAAAAATAAAAAAAGCCACCTTAGCTCAATGGTAGAGCAACTGTTTTGTAAACAGTAGGTTACGGGTTCGAATCCCTTAGGTGGCTCAAGAGCCAACAATATATAAATATTTGCAACGCATTTTTAATTTTGGTGCGGGGTAAATAGGTTTTCGGTTCGAATCCGTAAGTCGGCTCAGGAATAGTTAAAATATTGGGTAGGTGGCGGAGTGGTCAATCGCAGCTGACTGTAAATCAGCCGACTTCGGTCTTCGGGGGTTCGAATCCCTCCCTGCCCACAAAAAACTAAATTAATGCCCTTGCGGCATAAATTTAGTTTTGTATGCAGTGAGATTCGAACGGGCAGTAGCGAACAGCGAGCGAAGGCGAGCCAAGTGAGAGTCGATGAATGCGAACAAGTGTGAGCATTCAGCGCTGCCCAGGGCAAGCATTTTTCAGTAGAAAAATGCGCGGAAATCCCTCCTGGTTAAATAAAGTTTATGCCTGGGTAGCTCAGTTGGTAGAGCGCATCCATGGTAAGGATGAGGTCACCGGTTCAATCCCGGTCTCAGGCTCAGGTAAGATTATAAGCATGGCAATCAGGTGCCAATTTAAAAAGAGATTTAAATTATAAATTTATTTAAAGCTTGAAATTCATTATTATCTTAAAAGCTAATGAAGCTAAAAGCTAGAAACTAAACATATGGCGACAAAAACTAAGGAAAATCTGGTAAAATTAAAATGCAGCGAATGCAAAAGAATTACCTATTACACTTCACGCAACAAGAAGAAAATCAAAGAAAAATTGGAAATGAATAAATATTGCAAATTCTGCAAAAAACACACACTGCATAAGGAAATAAAATAGTGATTTGCTCCGTGGAAGCGGGCTTGCCCGCCGAAGCGTAGCGTAGGCGGGATTCGTATAGTGGTAGTACGGCGGTCTCCAAAACCGTTGGCGGGAGTTCGATTCTCTCATCCCGTGCCATCGTGTAATCAGCGAGCTTAATTGCTCGCTTTTTACTTTATTAGAGCCGTTTTTCGTCGGTTCTAACCTTTCATATTCGCTATGAATAGTAGGATACTTGTTTGCAATCGGCACAAACCATTCTTTGGCTTGTATGGCTGTTATTTTGTCTTTTATGGCGTGGTTCGAACCTAAGTGTAAAATAAGCTCTCGTTTTCCCTCAAGGTCTCTTTTGAGAAATTCCTTGTGGGCATAAGTGGCAAAGGAAAATGTTTTTTCCGTAAGCTCCAAGACTTTTTCCTTGTTTTCTTCCGCATTGTTCAATTTGCTTTCTAGTCGCTTGATTTCCTGTTGTAATTTTTCACGCTCAACAACAAATTCTTCTTCGGTGATAAGTTCCTTGTAGCTCATAGCGGTAAGTTTGGTCAGCTGATTTTTTGTTTTGGATAATGCCATCTCTTGCATTTCTCGGATTTTCTTGGCATCTTCAATCTCAGTTTCTTTTCTGCTTTCAATAATTTCCAACGCCAAAGATAAAAACTCTGGGATTATTTCATATTTTTCCAGCTCATATTCCAATTGTTCGAAAAGTTTTTGCTCCTCTAGAACTTTATTTTGTGTGCATTTTGTTTTCTTGCTTTTTCTTGTGCAATGATAGTATGTATATTCCTTGATTTTGCCAGTGCTCTTAATGAGCTTTTGTTTTGTCTCGGCGGTATAAAAACAACCGCATTCCGGACAACGGAATAGCCCAGTGAAAGGGAAATGGTGTTTTTTTGGTCTTGGTTTTCCCGCACGTCCAAGGATAATCTGGACTTTGTCGTATTCTTCAAGAGTTATCAATGGTGTGTGTTTGCCTGGATAGTGCACGCCCTTATGAACAATAATTCCCGCATAAAAAAGATTGGTAAAGACTTTATACATCCCGCTTAATGCCAATGGCTTATCTCCAAGTCGTTTTTTCTTGATTGTTCGGAATCCCCATTCATTGTTTAATTTATCCGCAATTTGTGGAACGGTATAATTTCCCGTAAGTATTAAATCCCAGGCCTTACGAAGCAATTTGAAGCGTTGAGGGTCTATAATGAGTGAATGTTCTTTTGCTTCATCCACATAATTCATATAGCCAGTCGGAGCCATACCAGGACGCCATCCGTCATTAAGCTTCTTTTGTATGCCTCGGCGAACATTTTTGCTCAAATCAAGAATAAACTGATTGGCAACGCCTGTTTCAACAGCCATTAAAAGGGCATTATCTCCAGGAAGATATTCCCTTTCTGTTGTTTGTATCGACTTCAATGTTCCATTTTGAAGCATCCATTGAATGTCTCCGCCATCTTTCGGGTTGCGTGAAAGGCGATTGATTTGCCAACATAAAATACCCTCGGCTTCGCCGTTTCCGATTCTTTTCAGCATTTCGGTAAAAAGCGGTCTGTTGTTTGGTTTCTTTGCGGACTTTGATTCTTCGTATATATGGACAATTTTCAAATGTCTTTCTTTGGCGAATTCTTTTAATCTGTCTCGTTGGTCTTCGATACTTTGTATTTGTCTGTCTTCGCTTTCCGAAGATTTTCTCGCATAAAGGAAATACCTGATTCCTTGTTTTTTGATTGTAGTCATATGATTTTGATAATTTATTGATTTATTTAATTCTACTAAAAAGGTAAATTTTAAATACATTTTTCAGAAAAGGCTGAAAATCGTTATAATTTTTTTTATTTTACTTATTGATAACGAATCACCAGGAAAGTGCTTTTATGGGATTTATTTTTCCTTCCTTTGTAAGTTGCTTGAGTTTATATCGGACTTCCCGAAAACCAATTTTTTCATTTTCTTTATTGACCTCATTAAAAGCCAATAAAATATCTTCTTCTCTGTAATTTAGCTTAAAAAAAGAAAGAAACTTAGCTTCTGGTTTTTCTGTGGATTCTTTTTTTGTGATGATTTCTTCCGTTGAATTACTCCTATGATTTAGTGGGGCAAATTCGACCTTGGTTGGCAGTTCTTTTTGACTCTCGGAATTGTTAATTTTGACACTTGATTCTATGGAAGTTGCAATTCTTTCATATCCAGGGATTTTTTTCCAAACGGAAGTGTCCAGCAAATAATAATTATTAACTTTTCCTATGCCTGGGCGATTTACAAAAATCAAGTTGTATTTTTCGAGCTCTTTCAATCCTTTGGATACATATCGATTATTGGAAATTCCACCCTCCTTAACAATCTTATCCATTCCAGGAAAACACGCCTGGGTTTTTGAATTTGCATATTTAGCTAGTATAAAATAGACAAGAGTGGCTTGCTTAGGAAGGTTTTTGGCGTAGCCCCATTCATAGTATTCGTTGTCAATGAAAAACCTCTTTTGCTTGCCCTTTCTTCTTATAGGCAAGTTTGGGGTAAATCCGCCGTGTGTCATTTCGTAGGCTGATTTTTGGATAATTTTTCCTATATGTTTGGGTTCGCTCATATTATTTTCAATTCCTTGCGTCTATTTTGAAGTTGCTTGAGCTCCTGTTTTGTCATAGGTTTATAAACCAACTCAACCATTCTCACAAGGTTCTCCGCTTTTTCACAGGCTTCTTCTATCTCAAATAGATCTTTGCCCGGTTTCCAGCCGT
>ENA-UOWO01004914-UOWO01004914.1-activated-sludge-metagenome-genome-assembly--contig:-NODE-4914-length-14487-cov-4.233301_pt1 | contig 14487 bp, 14 predicted proteins | sample MGYA00238148_ERZ761564 | MGnify/ENA primary metagenome ERZ761564 (study PRJEB28885, sample SAMN05720194) | activated sludge metagenome | isolation source: Anaerobic digester | place: USA...
AAATTGCGGTCCCAATTTTACATTATCATGAGGTCCCATTTCAACCACAACTTTATCCCAATCAACTCCCAATTCTTCTGCAACCATCATGGGCAAAGAAGTCATTACATTTTGCCCAAACTCTGGATTTGGGCACAAAATTTTAATGATATTATCGGAAGTAATTTTTATATATCCCGTAAGTTCATTCCAATCTGCGGCTACGTTTTGCATTGTTTTGGCTGCCTTAGACTCAGCAATCCAGCTGAAACTGAGCATCAACCCTCCTCCAGCCAAGGCCGAAGTTTTCAAAAATGACCGTCTATCCAATTTATTTAACTCTTTCATCTTCTTAATTTTTTGCGGCAGTTTTGATGGCTTCCTTGATTCTTAAATAAGTTCCACAACGACAAATATTACCACTCATTGCGGCTTCAATGTCTTCATCATTGGGGTTGGGATTGTTTTTTAGCAAGGCCACAGCGGACATAATCTGGCCTGATTGGCAGTAGCCACATTGTGCCACATCGTGTTCCAACCATGCTTTTTGCACTGGGTGAGCAGCATCTTCAGAAAGTCCCTCAATGGTAGTAATTTCCTGACTACCAACAGCAGAAACAGGCAATTGACATGACCTCATGGCCATACCATTTAAATGTACAGTACACGCACCACACATGGCGATGCCACATCCATATTTGGTTCCAGGCATGTTTAAGTGATCTCTCAAAACCCACAACATTGGAGTCGTCGGGTCAACGTCAACCACTTTGGTGGTACCGTTTATTTTAATATTGTATTTTGACATTTCGCTTTAATTATATTTTTATAAAGATAAAGTTATTAATTTATAGAATGCAAGTCAATTCAATATATGTAAAAGTCACTTAGAGCACACTTTGATATTCTTTTTTAACAGCTTTTTAAAATTGCTTTGTTCTTATTTGGGCAAAGCAAAAGTCATTATCGAACCTGAAGGATTTTCTTTTGTTCCTCCCACTGAAAGGGCAATAAATTGCTTTCCATTTACCATATACGAACAAACATTTGCATTATTTGCTGCCGGCAGTTCTTTTTCCCAGACCATTTCACCTGTTTTTTTATCAAATGCCCATATTTTATTATCCGCTGCCCCACTGATAAATATCAAACCTCCAGCCGTAACTACTGGACCCGATCGAGCCAATAAACCTGTATTCGGTTCACCCTCTAATCGCAATTTCTCATCATTGCCTACGGGAATTTGCCATTCATATTCTCCGTTGGTAAGGTTTAGAGCACTCAGGGTGTTATAAGGACCTTTCATTGCTGGATTCCCACTAGGATCCGACCAAGTTCTATAGGCTGTTACATTAGCATATCTTGTTCCTGAAGACGGACTTTGTACCTCCTGAGGCACTTCTATTTTTTGATCTTTTTTATCAAACAAAAAAGCGACAATAGCATCAATATCAGCATCAGAAATAATTCCCTTATAACCAGGCATTTGGCCACCACCCATTTTTATCTTTTCCAGGACTTCTACCTCAGGTCTTTTATTTTTTAAATCCAATAGCGATGGAAATGTAGGTGGATCTCCTTTTAAATCTTTGCCATGACATGATCCACAGTATTCAGAATATTTGACTCTTCCAGATTCGTATACAGTATTATTTCTCGCCGTAAAATGCTTATCTGCGTCCACAATGGTTTGAATTTCAGGCAGATTATTTCCTCTGATGTATAAAATAGAAGTAGATGGGTCATAAGCAGAGCCGCCCCAGTTTGCTCCTCCTCTTGTAGCTGGTAATGAAAGTGTCCCCTTCAAGTCTGGTGGGGTAAAAAGACCTTCATATCTTACTGCTCGGAATTGCTCCAATATGGCTTTATGATCAGCATCTGAAAAGTGGTTTAAATCATCTTCTGTCATTATTTGTTTAACAAAAGCTTTCGGAGCCAATGGAAATGGCTGAGTTGGCCAAGCTTTTTCTTCAGGAATATTGGAAGTAGGAACTTTTCGCTCCTCAATAGGATATAAAGATTTTCCAGTTTCTCTATCTAAAACAAATACAAAACCATGTTTGGTGGTTTGAGTTACGGCATCTATGGTTTTTCCGTCTCTTTGATAGCTAACCAATGTCGGAGGTGCTGGCAAGTCATAATCCCAAAGGTCATGATGCACTGTCTGGAAATGCCATTTATAATATCCTGTTGCAGCATCTAATGCCAACACGCAATTACCAAATAGATTTTCTCCCGTTCTATCGGGACCATAATAATCAAAAGTAGGAGAACCCAAGGCTAAAAAAACCAACCCTCTGTCGCTATCTATACTCATACCAGCCCAACAATTTACTCCTCCAGCATATTTGTAAGCTTCAGTTGGCCAAGTTTCATATCCTGGTTCTCCTGGATGTGGAATGGTATGAAATGTCCAAACCAATTTGCCAGTCTTACAATTATAAGCCCTAATGTAACCTGGTGGTGAACCATAAAAATCAGGCAATCTGGAACCAATAATTATCAAGTCTTTGAAAATTCTACCTGGTGTGGTGAGCGTGACAGAAATTTTTTCAGGGTCATCTCTCACCCCTTCATTCAGATTTATTTTACCATTTTGTCCGAATGAGGGGATGATCTTACCTGTTTTGGCATCTATAGCTATCAAATAATTTCCAGCAGAATAAATAATGCGTTTGTCCTCACCATCTGCCCAATAGGTAACACCTCGGCTAGCGGCACTTGGCATGCCGTCACCTAAAGCTTTGAAAGCCCAGATCTCTTTGCCAGTTATTGCATCAATAGCATAAACAGTTTGTTTGCCTGAATTGACATACATAACCTGATCAATAATGATTGGATTACATTGGCTAGAAGTAGGATCTTGGCCTGCCTCCAAATCATGCATTTGAAATGTCCAAGTGTTTTCTAACAGTTTAACATTGGATAAGTTAATTTGATCCAAAGCTGAGTAACTGGTGCTTTTTTCATCAGCTTTATACGTTGTCCATCCACTGTCATTCCTTTTTGAGCAGCTCAAGAAAAAACTTAAATAAATAAGTGTCATGCACTTTAGTATAAACTGAGGTTTAATCATGTCAAAATAATGATTTTAAAAACTTAAAACTATTTCCTTCACCATTTTTACGCAGTTCGTTTTATAATGCTTATGGTGTCATAAGTCTTGAAAAGGATAAAGACCCCATTTTCCAATCATTTCCAACTTTAACGTATACTTCCGTCACCATGAATGGGTTGCTAACTTCATTGGTGCCAACTACAGCAAGTAGGGTTATCCTATTTAAGAGAATCACTGTATTGTCAATAATTATAGGTGATAAAACCTCATGGATATCTGCTTTTTTATAATGTATAAATCCAGATTTAATGATTTCCAATTCACGTTCTTTTCCCCACGATCCACCCATGTGAACAAACATGGCTTGGCTATCAAATAAATTGGCTAGTTTATCTACATCCTTATCGGCCATCCATTGCCACTTATTTCTAGACAATTCTTTAATCTGCTCCCCAATATTTTGTGAAAAAGCGGATAACGTAGATAAAAATACAAGGCTTAGCAATAATGTAGTTTTCTTCATTATTTTAAATTAACTTTTAATAAAAATTATTTCTCTAGCTCATGGGTATCACGTACACTACTAAATGTGAGTGCCAACAATTTCCACGAACTTTCCTTTTTTTGATAAACCTCTGTTACAGTAAATTCAGTAGTCACATCGCTTCCTCTTACTTGAGCGACCAAGATTATCCTATTCCATACAACTGCGGTGTTATCAGAAATATCTACTGCCATATCTTTAATTTTGGCTTCTTTATACCAAATACTCCCCGTCTTTATAATTTCTAATTCACGAGGTGTCTTCCAGGTACCACTCATGTGTACAAACCTAGCTTTTTCATCAAAGAGGTTTTCAAGTTTAGCAACATCCTTGTCTGCCATCCATTGCCATTTGTCTTTGGAAAGTTGCATGATTTCTTGTTCTGAAGTGGTTTGGGCAAAAGAAAACTGTAAAATTGTAAAAAACGCAGCAGCAGTAATGATAAATGACTTCATTTTTAATTTGTAATTATTTGATTTAAAGTTTGATCAGTAAGCAAATTTGGTATTTGGTTGCTCGAATTTCGCAAATACAAATTTGAGGTTTCAGCTTGGATAATATGGTATACAGATTACTGTTTATGCTACCATTTTTACTTATTGGTCTACCTAGTTGGACATTAATTTATCGGATTGCGTAGCTTTGAATGAATTTTATATTGAAATGGAAAGAATATATAACCTAGACTCTATCAGTCAATACAACGCTGACAATAACCACAAAACTTTACACCCGCTAGTTACCGTCATAGATTTCTCAAAGGCAAATGAACGAAATTGGGGCGAAAATGTAACTGTAAGATTTCAATATGGACTTTATTGTGTGTTTATGAAAGATGTGAAATGCGGTGATATTCGATATGGTCGGGAATATTATGATTATCAAGCAGGAACCTTAGTCTTCTTTGCACCAGGGCAAACGGCTGATTATGAAATGGTTGTGGGCACCTATCAGCCTATTGGTTATGGCTTGGTTTTTCATCCAGATTTAGTTCTTGGAACTGCACTTGGTAAGGTGTTGCAGGATCTGAGTTTTTTTCAATATCAATCAAACGAGTCTCTCCACATATCTGAGGATGAGCGTCAAATTGTACTTGATTGTTTTGCAAAAATAACACATGAATTGAAACAACCAGTGGACAAACACAGTAAAAGGCTCATTGCTTCCAATATTGAATTATTTTTTAGTTATTGCCAAAGGTTTTATGACCGACAATTCATCACCCGTGATCAAGTCAATAGCAACCAGTTATCACGTTTTGAATCCCTCTTAAGTCAATATTTCAGATCAGATAAACCTAAAACAATAGGCTTGCCCTCAGTTGCATATTTTGCCAAAGCACTAAATCTATCTCCTAATTACTTTGGCGATTTAATCAAAAAAGAAACAGGCCAAAATGCCAAAGATTATATTCAAAATAAAATCATAGATTTAGCCAAAGAGAAAGTTTTTGAAGCTGGCAAAACGGTCAATGAAATTGCATATGAGCTTGGATTCAAATATCCTCAGCATTTTACGAGGCTATTTAAACAAAAAGTGGGTATAAGTCCCAATGAATTTAGAGGTTTGAATTAGGGAAAATTTGACGAACCAGATCAGAAAAAGGCAGAATCAGAAAATTGCAATCAAAGCTTCTGATACTTTTTATTGAGGTTATAAACTAACCCAACACTCCATAAAAAATCCTTTCCTGTAATTTCAGTTTTGATTGCCTTACTCGCTATAAAATTCAACGAAATAGGAAAATTCCTTTTGTATAAATTGACTGTAGTGTTGACATAGCTTCCATCTTTATCATCCATTCTGAGGTAATATACTTGCGGGATAAGCCCTAGCGTAAAATTATTAGCAACATTTAAATTCATCACACTCCTTAAAGCCAAAAAAGTGGTGATTTGCACTATGTCCTTGGTAAGACCTCTTGAACCCAAATAATAAAGTCCTAAATTGGCGTTTTTGCTAAATACATACATCGGGGAAATTTCCCAAGCAAAGTATCGCTGCGCAGTTAGGACATTTTTGGTGAGACCATTTTCTACAACAGAAACATCTCTGAATACAAACGAGGGGTGGGCACCCAAACCAAGATTGAATTTTTTATCCTGAATTAATTTGTATCTCCACCAGAAAATGAAAGACCAAGGTTTGCCATTCAGACCAAATCTGATCATTGGGTCAAAACTCAAACGACCTTTTCCTATATTTAAATCGAATAAAACTGCTGGTTTGCCCAAGGAAAAAGTAGGTATCAACGAAACGCCATTGTTTGTGGCCGTTATTTGCCCTCGTAAAAAAGTTGGCGTTTGGGTGCTGTCAGTTTTTTGAGCATAAGCACTCAAAGAGGAAATGATCATACCAAAAGAAAGGATTATTGACCTCATTAAAAGTAACATTTTTAAGTTTTGCAAAGCTCATCACCTTTTACTTATGAATGCCTACCTGTATTACGGCATCATATACCATTTTCACTGATATTTAGCTTTCTTTACTAAACACTTTGGGATTTATTGTAATTTTAATTTCGAAGAAACAAGTCATGGAAAAAATCGAAAAACTATATAGTGTCACTCAGTTCAACGCCCATAGGGGACAAGAATCTTTGCACCCATTGGTCAGTGTGCTCGATCAAACAAAATCAATAAAAATTCCAGCCAACAAATATCTTTCTGATCTTTATGTGATTTTTTTGAAAGATGTCAAATGTGCAGATTTATCCTATGGGAGAAACCAATACGATTATCAAGACGAAACACTGATTTTCATTTCTCCGGGACAAGTATTTGGATTTGATTTACCTGAGGATATTTTTGTTCAACCTAAAGGTTGGGTTTTGGTATTTCATCCAGATTTTATTCGAGGTACTACCTTAGGCAGAACAATTAGCGATTATGGTTTCTTTTCTTATGATGTAAATGAAGCCTTGCATATTTCAACAAGAGAGCGTCAAATTGTGGTTGAATGTTTCGTGAAAATTAAGGAAGAATTGGAACGTGGAATAGACAAACACAGCAAAACATTGATTGTGAACAACATAGAGTTATTTTTGAACTATTGCGTTCGTTTTTTCGACCGACAATTTATCACTCGTGAACACCTCAATAAAGATATTTTAAATAAATTTGAAAATTTGCTACATGATTATTTTAAGTCAGAGTTACCTCAAATTTCTGGTTTACCTTCTGTAAGCTACTGCGCCGAAAAAATGAATTTATCATCTAATTATTTTGGTGATCTAGTGAAAAAAGAAACGGGAAAAACGGCTTTAGAATACATTCAAACCAAAATGATAGATATTGCCAAAGAGCTGATTTTTGATCAAAGTAAATCTATCAGCGAAATAGCTTATGCAATGGGCTATAAATATCCACAACATTTCACAAGGCTATTTAAACAGAAAGTAGGTATGAGTCCAAATGAATTTCGCGTTTTAAACTAACCCATTTTTAAAATTGACTCTAAACATCCTGATCATTGTTCTGAAGATTTATTAAGCGGTAATAGATTTTAATTCCACATCCAGATATTTCACTAAAATTTTAATCTACATTAAAATTTATTTCAAACAATACGATCTGCATCTTCGTTGAAGCAAAAGAAATAAGATTTTTAATTTGGATTACAAAACAACAATGACAGAATTTAATACAGAAAGCGCAAACACTTTGAAGCAAGTTGCGCAGAAATACAATATAAGTGAAGAGTCAGTAGCAAGTCTTGTAAATTCATTAATGAGAAACAACACGTCCATGGCTCAATTCAATATACCAGAATTAGGAGGTCAGGGACAATGGATGCGAGTTGGCATGATCATGGTCGGCGACATGTTTAATCATGGTTTGAAAGCACGTGTTGATTCAATTTGTAGCGAACTAGCAAACCAAATTGATAAAGGTGAAATAAAATTAAGCGGAAAAAGTGGTACTCCTGTTTCGGGGCAATATCAGTCCCAAGGTGCAGTTTTGTCAGGTTTTTCTTCCATGGATAATCAATGGTGGGGAGATTTGGGACAACCCACTTCGACCGGAAGTCAGAACAATATGGCATATGCAATATTCAATGATAAACATCGCCTAGCCATCCAGCAACATGGCAAGGTGATCATCTTTGATACGCTCGATCATCAGATTGGAGGAGTTGGACAACAGCAAGGTGGTACTTATGCAGTATCTTTTACCTCCCAGAAAGGGAATGTGAATCTGGAGAGTCTTCCCATTATTTCAAAAGAAGATGAAGAAAAAAAGGATGAGGATGTAGCACCACTGCATGACTCAAGTGAAGAAAGCAATGAAGTAAGCAGTTCTCAAAATGAAAAACCTATTGAACAGTCTAATACAGTAAAAATTACTCCACCAGATAACGCAACTGTAATTGCAGAAGAAGACATTTTTGCAAAGATTGAAAAGCTTGCCCAACTAAAAGAAAAAGGCATTCTGACAGAAGAGGAGTTTTCTAGTAAAAAGAAGGAGTTTTTGGCAAGGTTGTAATGGCTTAAGTCTATCACTTCCATAAGATAAAAATAGGCTTTAATACATTTGAATTAAGTCCTATATTATTTTTTATTAGCCTGTAAATAATTTAATGGTTACCTTGACATTTAAAGGATTCAAAACTTCAATAATTTAATGGCCATTTAAAACTTTCATTCATTAGAATGAGTTAGTCCATTATAGCCAAATCAATTTTAAATTTATGAATAAACTCTTCAGCCCGATTACCATTAAAGGTCTTACCCTCAAAAACCGCATCGTTGTTTCACCCATGTGCCAATATTCTTCTGTTGATGGCTTTGCCACCGATTGGCATTTGGTACATTTGGGGAGCAGGGCTGTGGGAGGTGCAGCTTTGGTCATAGCTGAGGCTACTGGCGTTTCTCCTGAGGGCAGAATTTCTCCACACGATTTGGGTATTTACAAAGATGCACATATAGAAAAACTCTCTCAGATAACTGCTTTTATAAAAGAACAAGGTGCTGTTGCGGGCATACAACTTGCACATGCAGGTAGAAAAGCCAGTACTCAAGTGCCTTGGATAGGTAGAGAAAAAGTGAATGAAGCAGATGGAGGCTGGCAGACAGTTGCCCCTTCGGCGATTGCTTATTCAGATACCTATCCACAACCAATTGAACTGGATAACGCGGGTATCAAAAAAATTATTGAAGATTTCAAAACTGCCGCGGAAAGAGCTCTTAAAGCTGGCTTTGAAGTCTTGGAAATTCATGCCGCCCATGGTTATTTATTACATCAATTTTTGTCTCCATTGACCAATCACCGGACAGACGAATATGGCGGAAGTTTTGAAAACAGATGCAGATTGTTGGTAGAAGTGACCCAAAGTTTACTTTCCATTTTACCAAAACATTTACCCCTTTTTGTAAGGATTACTGGAAATGACTGGGCAGAAGGTGGTTTGACAGCTGAAGATGGAGTGAAGATTGCCCAAACTTTAAAAGACCTTGGCGCAGATGTCATGGATGTGACAACTGGAGGTTTGGTAAGTCAGCAGCGCATTCCGGTTGGTCCTGCATATCAATTGCCATTTGCATCTAAAATTAAAAAAGAAACTGGTTCGGTCACTTCAGCAGTAGGTATGATTACAGATGCCGTTCAAGCGGAATCTATCCTAGTGAATGGGGATGCCGACCTCATCATGATGGCAAGAGAATTTCTGAGAGATCCCTATTTTCCATTGCGAGCAGCGCATGAATTAAAGGCTGAGGTTGTCTGGCCAAAACAGTATGAGCGAGGTCAATTTTAAATGAGTTTACAATGCCTTGGGATCCTAATAAATACAACGAATTTAAAAAAGAACGATACAAGCCTTTTTTTGACTTGATAAGCCATCTCCAAGATGCGGCTAATTTGGCTGTAATTGATTTGGGTTGTGGTACTGGCGAACTCACCCAAATCCTTTCCGAAAAATTAACTAGCGCAACGGTACTTGGAATTGATAATTCGGCCTCCATGCTTGCAGAGGCACCTGTTGGAATTTCCAATTTATCATTTCAAGAAAAAACGATAGAACGACAACTTTCCGAATCAACCAAGTGGGATGTCATAGTTGCCAATGCTTCTCTTCAGTGGATTGACAATCATGAAATATTAATTCCACAAATCATTAAACTATTAAATCCACATGGTCAATTGGCCATTCAAATGCCTTCCCAGACAGAAAACATTTTGAATAAATTGCTCTTGGAATTAATTCAGGAAGAACCTTTTAATACCGCACTAAATGCCTGGAAAAGAACTTCTCCAGTGCTGAGTTTGGACGAATACGCAACCATACTTTTCAACAATGGCGGCAAGGAAATGAATGTATATCAAAAGATTTATCCAATAATTGCACAATCACATCAACAATTGTATGATTTCATTTCTGGCTCCTCTTTAGTTCCTTATTTTGAAAGATTGAATGGAGAGCACATAGCGCTATTGGAAAGTACATTCAAAACTCGGATTGCTTTACAATTTCCATCTTTGCCTGCCATTTATGCTTTTAAACGCATCATTATTTATGCACGATTTTGAGGAAATTGCCAATACGTAACAAATAAATATTCAACTAAAAGGATTTGTGAGCAATCTCAACACAAGAGTTATTATGATACAACAGTTTTGGTTGATTCAGCTTTTAAAAGAAATGTAATGGTATTTCAAAATTCGGGCATTATTATTCAATTGGAATATTAATTTTATAACAGAAATATCAGTAGTATTGGCAGTCCCTTGTAATGAAATATACATAAGCCAAACGATAGTGTATGAAAAATAAGATACGACCCAAACAATTACTGCAAATTGCGATATTTACCATAGCCATCGGTTCCTTGGTGATTTTTGTGCCATGGTCTACTTTATTAGTTTGGATTCAACCATTGCCCAATAACGTCCAAAAACAAATTAATACGGGAGTAGGACATGGTCTTGCAGGCATTATTGTTTATGTAGAAAAGCAAGGAAAACCACCTGAATATTTCGCGGCAGGATGGAATAATAAAGAAAATAAAGTTCCAGCCAATCCTCACACATTGTTTAAAATAGCCAGCATAAGCAAATTGTATATTGCTGCTGCCGCAGCCAAATTGGCGAGCACTGGAACCGTTGATTTGGATAAAACACTTGCTGAATACTTGCCTGAATTAGTAGGGAGAATAAAAAATGCCCCAACCATTACGCTCAGAATGCTGCTCAAGCATAGAAGCGGAATCCCAGACTTTATTGACCATCCCAATATGCCTTGGGCCAACTTGCCTGCAAACACCAATGAGTATTTGAATTTAGTACTAGATAGTTCGCCCAATTTTGAGCCAAACAATAGTTATCAATATTCAAATACAAATTATTTACTGGTGGGAAAAATATTGGATAAAGTATTGGGTTACAATCATCAACAATATATAAAAACTGCAATTTTGAATCCTCTTGGTCTAGAAAACACATTTGGCGAACTCAGTGAAGTAAATCTAGCCGCATTGAGCAGTGGATATTATACTGAATACGATGGTGATTTAAAGTCCCAAAATTACATTTGCCCTGGAGGATCTATGGTGGCCAATCTTCAAGATGTTGGTACTTTTTTAAGAGCATTAAATAATGGGGCATTATTTACTCAAGACGAACAAGCCATTTACAGTTCAATTTATCCATATGATCATACAGGGCTTCTGCCAGGTTATTCCAGTATAGCTCGCTACTATAAAGATATAGATTCTGTGGTCATAGTATTCGTAAATACAAGTGGTGGAAATTCCTGGGCAACTATTGAAGTGGTTTATAATCGAATTGTAAAGATTTTACGAAAGAACAATTAATAGTCGCAAATAAAATTTATTGATTATTGGTAGATTCCCCTTTTGTTACCGTTATATCCAATTAAATAAAACATTTTCACTTACTCAATAGTCTTGCCTTCACGACCAACTCCACCACATTTTCTTTCAAGTTTCTGCTAATCGGTATTGCAAAATTTTGGATCGTTATTTCATTGCTTTCCACGCCATCTATTTTTGAAAGAGCTACTAAATAGGATTTATGGACCCGCAAAAACTGAGTTGAATCAAGGTATCCTTCTACCGTTTTAAGTGGCAATAAAGTTAAGAATTTACCTTTAGGGGTATGAATGGTGACGTAATTTTGCTGGGCTTGTACAAATAGAATTTCGTCAATCAGAATTTTTTCATACTTACTGTCACACTTAATAAACAAATAATCAGGTTCATTATTTTGAGGAATATTTTCAAATTTTTGATTCTTCAGTAAGTGTAATTCTTTGGCTTTATTTGCAGCCTTAAAAAAACGGTTGAAAGTAATTGGTTTGAGCAAATAATCTACCACATCAAACGCAAAGCCTTCCAAAGCATAATTTGGGAAAGCAGTGGTGAGAATTACCATGGGTAAGTTGGACTTAATTTTGAGAAAATCTATTCCTGTCATATGAGGCATTTGAATGTCTAAAAAAATGAGATCTATTTTTTCAGATTCAAGTATTTTATTGAGTTCCAGAGGATTTTCGGCAATGGCTACGAGATCTAAATAATCAATTACTTCTACATATTTCGCTAAGCCTTCACTTGCCAATGGTTCGTCATCCACTATCACGGATCGCAGATTCTTCATAATTGGATATTAAGCGTGATTTTATAATTTCTTTCTTCAGATTCGATTTTTAGATGATGCCTTTCGGGATAAATAAGATTCAACCTACGTTGCACATTTTTTAGTCCAATACCTGCATTCTCAGAATTCATACCCATGTTTTTACTATTCTCAATCGTCATCTCTAATTTATTTGCATCATTTACCTCCAAGTACATTTTGATAAAATTCTGTTGAGTTTTACCTTTAGAAACGTGTTTGAATGCATTTTCTACAAATGGAAGCAACATGAATGCAGAAATTTTGAGGTCTTTTGCTGTGTCCTGGTTGATTTCAAAAACCAACTCGGTTTGATTTTCATTGAGCCGCAGTGTTTCTAATGCTATAAAGTTTTCAAGAAAATGTAAGTCTTTTTTGAGCAAAATTTCTGCCTCATTGCATTCATAAAGTTGGTATCGGAGCATTTCTGAAAAGGAAGCTAATGACTCTCTTGCCTGGTCAGGGTTCTTGTCAATCAGTACAAAAATGGAATTGATGGTATTGAATAAAAAATGAGGATTGATTTGAGATTTCAGGTATTTAAGCTCCGTTTCTACATTTTCCTTTTCTAAAACCAATCGCTTTTTCTCCGCATTCAACCAATTTTTACCAAGTTTAAGACTCATGGCCAAAGTCATGCTTCCGATGGTTGAAGGTAAAGCTGCGGTACTAAAAATATTTAGAAACTGGTTTGGAGATTTGCCATACAACTCCTGAAATGAAAGACTTGTAAAATAAGGTGCTGAATAATAGCCGCTAGTAATGAGCGCTGTGCACACCAAAATGGTAATGATCAACCAAAAAATATAGGTTTTATATTTTCCAGAATGCAAATACTTCGGAATGAGGAAATATAAATTAAAATAAACTGCTACAGCCTGAAATAAAATGTATCCAATGAATTTAACTGGAATAACTCCACCAAATAGGTAATGGAACATCTCTTCAAAATTGCCATTCATGTTTATCACCATCCACAGCAAATGGTAGGTGATCCAAAATGGAATATGGTATAGTTTATACTTGTAAAACCAATTAAGCATCAAATCAATTTTTAAGGTGAAAATTAAGCTGTTGTTTGCTGGCTTTGCTATTTTATTGACGTAATGTTTAAAATAATTGATGACAGGAAATGAAGCGTTTCAATAAGATCCTAATAGAGAACTGAAAATTGAATTTAATATCAGGATTTTTAATGAGCTGCATTTCATCATTAATCCATTACTTTTCATCAATACTCAAAATATAAAGAAAATACCCACATTTACTTTGATGAAAATTCAATTGAAAATGAAATGTATTTTCTTTTTACTGCTTACAACTTCTATTTCTGCTTTTGGTCAAATTACGGGAACAGTCAAATCAATCAATGGCGAGCAAATTCCATATGCAAATTTGGTGTTGCTTCAAGCAAATGATTCAACAATTATCGACGGTAGTTCCTCAGATGAATTTGGGTTTTTTGTCATAAATAGCTCCGCTCCAGGTCAGTTTATCTTAAAAATAACTAGCATTGGGTATGTGGATCATTATACCGAGGTAATACTTGTAAATGCATCAAATTCAAAAATAGTGCTTGGTGATATCATCCTTGTGGTTGATTCAAACTTATTAAATGAAGTGTCGGTTTCTGCAAAAAAATTACTCATTAAAAATACCCCAACTGGTAAAACTATTAATATTCAAAGCAGCTTGATGACCAAAGGTAGCAATGCCTTGCAAGTTTTAGAAAGATTACCTGGTGTAATAAGCGATCGGAGAAATAACCAATTCAGTCTAAATGGCCAAAGTGGCGTAACCATTCTTTTTAATGGCCGGAAAATGCAAATGAGCATGGAAGAATTGATGAGTTTGTTGGAAAACACCGTGGCCGATAACATCGAAAAAATTGAATTAATCACCTCTCCCACAGCCCAATACGATGCAGATGGTGGTGCAGGAATCATCAATATTGTATTTAAAAATAATGAATCAATGGGCACAAAAATCAACTTTTCTGGCACAGCAGGTTATGGTTTTAAAGAAAAAGGGGCAATTAATTTTGGGATTTCACGAGGATTTAAAAATCTAAACTTTAATGCTTCTTATGCTTTTTTACATGATCACGCTCGGTCAGGTTACGAAGGTTATGGCACTGCTGGTAGTAGTTTCATATTGGGCGCTATAGAGAATAGTTTTTATGGCTTTACGAGTCGAAAGCAAAACAACCACAATTTCAATTTATTAATCTGGCCAATTTGTAGTGCGTAATTAGGCAGCAGCATATTTAACTT
>ENA-UOWO01004919-UOWO01004919.1-activated-sludge-metagenome-genome-assembly--contig:-NODE-4919-length-14476-cov-5.450107_pt1 | contig 14476 bp, 10 predicted proteins | sample MGYA00238148_ERZ761564 | MGnify/ENA primary metagenome ERZ761564 (study PRJEB28885, sample SAMN05720194) | activated sludge metagenome | isolation source: Anaerobic digester | place: USA...
GAAGCCCGTGCAAATGCAATGCAGGCAAAGACAATAAATGAAAAGATCTCTGCGGAACAAAGGTTGTCTACAGCCCTCGACGGACTGAGAGTTGCCGTGGAAGCATACCCCGATCTGAAGGCAAGTCAGAATTTCCTTGACCTGCAGAACGAAATAGCCGATATTGAAAACAAAATTGCCGCAGCAAGACGTTTTTTCAATTCGGCAACAAAAGAGCTTAATACAGCTATTGAAATATTTCCATCCAATCTTGTTGCAACTCTGTTCAATTTCAAGAGAGAGCCTATGTTCGACCTTGGAGAACAACGTACAACTGTTGAAGAACCACCTAAGATCCAGTTCTGAACATTCACATGAAGTATTTCGGGTTACAAAGCCATATCAGAAAGAACAACAGGAATTCTGTGATAATTCTGATCCTGTTCCCTGTTGTATTTTTTGCCCTGACCTGGCTTTTTTTCCTTCTTACCTCGTTGGGGGAATCAAAGTATTTTATGTCTGAACAGGAACAGTACAACATCATCCCTGTAATCAATTCGAAATTCTTCAATACAATACCATGGATCACTATCGGGGTTATTATCTGGTTTCTGATCGCATGGTTTTCACATACGGCGATGATAAACAATGCAACAGGTTCCAAACCCCTTGAACGAAAGGAGAACAAGCGTATTTATAACCTGGTTGAGAATCTCTGTATCTCGGCGGGTATGCCTATGCCGAAAGTGAATGTTATTGACGATGATTCACTCAACGCTTTTGCCAGTGGTATAAACCAGAACACATACACTGTATCACTTTCAAGGGGCATAATTAACAAGCTTAATGATCAGGAGCTTGAGTCGGTGATCGCCCACGAGCTTACACATATCCGTAACCGGGATGTAAGACTGCTTATAATTTCAATAATTTTTGTGGGAATATTTGCTTTCATATCTGAAACGATGTTCAGATCTATGAGATTCGGAACTGTTTCGAGGGGTAAAAAAGATGGAAGCGCTGCTGCAATGGTCGTTGCCCTGATCCTGGCTACAATTGGATATATTATCGCATCCCTCTTCAGGTTTGCACTTTCGAGGAAGCGTGAATACCTTGCAGATGCGGGAGCAGCTGAGCTTACCAGGAACCCTCTTGCACTCGCTTCAGCCCTGAGAAAAATATCGGGAGATCCTACAATTGAAGCGGTTAAAAGGAATGATGTAGCCCAGATGTTCATCGAAAATCCGCAAAAGGAACTGAAAAATTCATCTGTATCATTCACAACGCTTTTTGCTACCCATCCGCCGATACAGAAGAGAATTGAAATACTTGAGAATTTTTAGGGTTTGGCGTAAAGGCTCAGGGGCGCAAAGGCACAGCGGCAAAGCGGCGCAGGTGCTCAGAGGCATATTAGTCCGGCAGAGAATGCATGACCGTAAGCCTTCACTGAAGCTTCGGCTTACAAAGCACGACCGCATGACATCACCCCTTCTTTTTCCCGAATAATCTCTTTTCCTCTCCTTTTAAAAGACGCCGTATATTTTTTCTGTGGGTTATGAGCAAAGCAACAGCAACCACTACTGAAAATATCCTGAAAAAAACAGAAGGTGTTTTGAAGAAGGTAAGCAAAAGTATTGGAAATGCTATTCCGGCAGCCATTGACCCTATTGACACTATTCCGGTTGACAGGAAGAAGACCATGAAGACGCCCAGGCATAAAAGTGTTACCGGAGGATGGATAGCCAGGAGGATGCCGAACATGGCAGCAACCCCTTTCCCTCCCCTGAATCCTGCAAAAACAGGGAAAATATGACCTGTTATAGCCATTAAACCTGTAAAGATCTGAAGATTGACAAGCATGGCGCTATCTGTTGGAGCCAGGTTAAACAGCCGGGGGAGCATTGCTGCCAGAAATCCCTTGGCCATATCAAATAATAATACCGGGATCCCGGTTTTCCAGCCGAGAACCCGTATTACATTTGTTGCACCCGCATTTCCGCTGCCGTGTTCCCTGACATCGATACCGTGAAAAAGCCTTCCTGCCCATACTGCAGACGGGATTGACCCCAGTAAATAAGCTGTCAGGCCGGCAGCGATTATATAGATTGTTGTCATTTCAGGATATTTACCTGTTCAACCTTGCCTTCAGAGCTTCAAACTGATGTTTAAGTTCTTCAGGCAGACGGTCGCCGAATGTAGCATAATGCGTCGTTATTAATTCAGTTTCAGTCAGCCATTCGTTTTTATCAGTTTTGAGGATCTCAGGCATATCTTTTTCAATTTCGTTCAGTCCGCTTGTATCAATACTTCCGGGTTTTGGAACCAGTCCGACCGGTGTCTCAGTGGCGTTGTCGGCTCCCTCAATACGTTCGAATATCCATTTAAGTGCCCTGATGTTATCACCATATCCCGGCCACAGGAACTTACCCTGTGAACTTTTCCTGAACCAGTTGACGTTAAATATTTTCGGCAGTTTGTTTTTGTCAGGAGCGTTCTTTCCGATCCTGATCCAGTGTGAGAAATAGTCTCCCATATGATATCCGCAGAACGGAAGCATTGCAAAAGGATCACGGCGGACACCGGCTTTCAGTCCTATTGCTGCTGCAGTTACTTCGGAACCGGCTATTGATCCTGCAAAAACACCATGATTCCAGTCGAAGGACTGGTAAACCAGCGGTAATGTATCGGGGCGACGACCTCCGAAAAGGATTGCCGAGATCGGAACTCCGGCAGGATTTTCCCAGTCGCTGTCAATAACAGGGCATTGGCCGGCCGGAGCTGTAAACCGTGCATTCGGATGAGCTGCCGGCTTGCCGTTCGCAGGATCATATTTCTCATCTGTCCATGTAATTGTATTTTCCGGTATGTCGTGGCCGATACCTTCCCACCATATATCACCATCGGGGGTAAGGGCAGTGTTTGTGAAAATTGTATTTGCCCGGCATGAAAGCATGGCATTGGGATTCGTCTTCATTGATGTGTATGGAGCCACTCCGAAAAAGCCATACTCGGGATTGATCGCATATAAGCGGCCGTCTTTCCCGAATTTCATCCAGGCAATATCATCTCCGACACATTCAACTTTCCATCCGGGGATTGTCGGGATCAGCATAGCAAGGTTCGTTTTACCGCACGCACTCGGGAATGCTGCCGCAAAATATTTCTTGATTCCGGCAGGATTTGTAATACCCATTATGAGCATATGTTCGGCCAGCCAACCTTCCCTGCGTGCCATATTGGAAGCAATCCTCAGGGCAAAGCATTTCTTCCCCAGAAGCGCATTTCCACCATAACCGCTTCCATACGACCATATCTCATTGGTCTCGGGGAAGTGAGTGATAAATTTCTGTTCTATAGGAGCACATGGCCATTTTTTATCTTTTTCTCCAGGCTTAAGAGGCGCCCCGACCGAATGTATACAGGGAACAAAATCTTTATCCCCGAGAACATCCAGGACAGCTTTCCCCATCCTTGTCATGATCCTCATATTAACCACAACATAGGGGGAATCGGTGATCTCGACACCTATGTGAGCTATTTCTGAACCAAGCGGGCCCATGCTGAAGGGTATGATATACATTGTACGGCCTTTCATACAACCTTTATATAAACCTAGCAGGGTATTTTTCATTTCGCGTGGATCACACCAGTTGTTCGACGGACCAGCATCTTCCTGCTTTTCCGAACAGATAAAAGTACGGTTCTCCACACGGGCAACATCACTGGGATCACTCTGGAAATAATAACTTCCCGGACGTTTATCTTCGTTGAGCTTTATGGCACTTCCATTATTAACCATCATATCAAGCAGCATCCGATTTTCTTTATCAGAACCGTCGCACCAATGTATTTTTTCAGGCTGACAGATTTCAGCCCATTCTTTTACCCATACGATTAATTTCCGGTTGTTCGTCATAAAAATTCTTTTAAATATTAAAGATTTATCACCCAACTATCGCTCCAAATATATGAATAGATTCCAGAATTAATACAACCTTAATTTTATTTTATTATGATTTTACTAACAATTTCTTCTGAATCACTGATAATTGTTAATGGTTTTAATTAATAATCTCCTGTTATTCCAAAATTATGACCAATATGGCTTAAATGATTAATATTTTCTGTACAGATAATTAAAAAAGGGGCGTTACATTCAACGTCCCTTTATATAACAAAATCAGATTCAGTAATTATTTTCCGGATTTGATTGAAGCCTGTGCCGCTGCCAGTCTGGCTATGGGCACCCTGAAAGGTGAGCAGCTTACGTAGGTCAGACCGGCCTTGAAGCAGAATTCAACTGAAGCAGGGTCACCACCCTGTTCACCGCAGATTCCGATCTTCAGATCTGATCTTGTAGCTCTTCCCTTCTGGACAGCCATATTTATAAGCTGACCAACACCATCCTGGTCAATTGTCTGGAAAGGATCGGCAGCCAGCATCTTATTATCGAGGTATGCATTCATAAATCCGCCGATATCATCACGGCTGAATCCGAATGTCATCTGTGAAAGGTCATTGGTACCAAATGAAAAGAACTCAGCTGTTTTAGCCATACGGTCGGCAAGCAGACAAGCTCTCGGGATCTCGATCATGGTTCCGTATTTGCAATCTATCTTGCTGAGGCCGTATTTTTTACATACTTCATTATAGATATTGTCAAAGATTTTCTTTGTAAAATCAAGTTCTGAAACGTCGCATGTTACGGGGACCATCAATTCAGGTTTCGGGTGTTTACCTTCCTTAATAAGTTCGGCGGTAGCTTCGAACATTGATCTGAGCTGCATTTCAGTAATCTCGGGATAGGTTACTCCCAGGCGGACACCGCGGTGACCCATCATCGGATTTGATTCATGTAATGCTTCTCCGCGTTTTGCCACATCTTCTTTTCTGATGCCGAGAGCTTTTGCCAGTTCTTCCTGTTTTTCTGCTCCCTGTGGAACGAATTCATGAAGCGGCGGGTCGAGGAGCCTGAAAGTTACAGCCAGCCCGTCCATTGCATCAAGGGTGGCTTTCATGTTCTCTTTCGAATATGAATAAAGCTCATCAAGGGCTTTCCGTCTTTCAGCTTCGGTAGCGCTTAATATCATTTTACGCAGCAGGAAGAGAGGTTCTTCTGAACCCTTTCCATAGAACATATGTTCGGTCCGGAAAAGGCCGATACCTTCAGCACCGAAGTCGCGTGCAATTTTTGCATCGGCAGGAGTGTCGGCGTTCGTGCGAACTCCCATTTTACGATACTTGTCAACCAGTGCCATGAATTCCCTGAACCTTGGATTCTCTGAAGCATCCATAAGGGTTAATGCACCGGTATATACAGCTCCTTTTGTCCCGTTGAGTGTAAGGACATCACCCTCTTTAATTACAATACTCGATCCGGAAATTTTTGCTGTTTTAGCAGCTACATCAACATGAAGAGCGCTGGCTCCGACAATACAACATTTACCCCAGCCGCGGGCAACAAGGGCTGCGTGGGATGTCATACCACCGCGGGCGGTAAGGATACCTTCTGCAGCACGCATTCCTTCAACGTCTTCAGGATTGGTCTCTTCGCGAAGAAGAATAACTTTCTCTCCTTTACGGAACCATGCAACAGCATCCTCGGCTGTAAATACAACCTTACCGACAGCTGCTCCGGGGCCTGCAGGCAGACCCTTGACTAATACTTTTACTTTAGATTCGGCTTTGGGGTCACAGATCGGGTGAAGAAGTTCATCGAGCTGTGCGGGATCAACACGTAATACTGCCGTTTTTTCATCGATCAGTTTTTCATGAAGCATATCCATTGCCATATTGAGAGCCGCAGTTCCGGTTCTTTTACCGGCACGGCACTGAAGCATATAAAGAACTCCTTCCTGGATTGTGAATTCTATATCGAGCATGTCGTGGAAGGATTTCTCAAGGATATCACGGATATCACATAATTCCTTGTATGTACCCGGCATGGCTTCCTGCATGCTTTTCAGGTGTTTGTTCTGCTCATTCTTCGTTTCATTGTTAAGAGGGCTGGGGGTGCGGATACCTGCAACCACATCTTCTCCCTGTGCATTGACAAGCCATTCGCCATAGAACAGGTTCTCACCTGTGGCAGGGTTACGGGTAAAAGCAACACCTGTAGCAGATGTATCTCCCATGTTCCCGAATACCATTGCCTGTACATTCACGGCTGTACCCCAGTCATCAGGAATACCCTCGATGCGGCGGTAGGAAACGGCTTTCTTGCCATTCCAGCTCTTGAAAACAGCTTTGATACCTCCTTCAAGCTGTTCCCTTGCATCATCAGGGAACGGAGTCCCGAGAACCTCTTTTACTTTCTTCTTGAATTCTTCAGCCAGGAATTTAAGATCGTCGGCTGTAAGATCCGTATCCGATTTATATCCTTTATTGTGTTTGTACTGATCGAGCATTTCATCAAGAACCTTACGGATCCCTTTACCATCCTGAGGTTCAATACCTTCAGCTTTTTCCATAACCACATCGGCATACATCATTATAAGCCTGCGGTATGAATCCCATACAAACCTCGGATTATTGGTTTTTTTCAGGAATCCCGGAATGGTTGAGGAACAGAGCCCGACATTGAGGACAGTATCCATCATACCCGGCATCGATTTGCGTGCACCTGAACGGCAGGAAACAAGAAGAGCGTTTTCCGGATCACCGTATTTCATGTTCATGGCTTCCTCAGTCAGTTTCATTGCAGACCATACTTCGGGCATAAGATCGGGATGGAGCTGACAGTTATTTTCATAATACTCTGTACAGGCTTCGGTTGTAATTGTAAAACCGGCAGGAACAGGAAGGCCCAGAAGACACATTTCTGCAAGGTTGGCACCTTTACCACCAAGAAGATTCTTCATATCGGCTTTACCGTCCGCAGTTTTCTTTCCAAAGGAGTAAACTCTTTTTACTTTTGACATACTTGTATAGTTTTGAGATAATTAATTAATGTATTTTCAAAATAGGTGGCAAATTTAATATTTATAATTGAATTTCAGAAATCCGGAACCTCACTCATTTTTATGCTCTCGGATGAAACATAAGAAGTGTATCCCGAAGGTAACTTCTGTCGATATGAGTATATATCTCCGTCGTAAGAATCGATTCGTGTCCGAGCATCTCCTGAACAGCTCTCAGATCGGCTCCTCCTTCAATAAGATGTGTGGCAAATGAGTGCCGGAATGTATGCGGACTGATCTTTTTCCTTATATCTGACCGGGCAGCCAGATCCTTTATTATTGTGAAGATCATGGCCCTTGTAAGTTTTCTCCCGCGGCGGTTGAGAAAGACAATGTTCTGATCATGGATCTTTACAAGTTTCTTCCGTTCTTCCTTATATAGTTCAATCTCTTTCAAAGCTTTTCTGCCTATGGGCACAAGCCTTTGCTTGTTCCCTTTTCCGGTGACGGCCACAAATCCCTCACCGTCATGTATATCTGTCAGACGCAATCCGACAAGTTCAGAAACCCTCAGACCACAGCCGTAAAGGGTTTCAATTATCGCTTTATTCCTGTGCCCTTCCGGCCTGCTTAGATCAATTGCAGCTATCATCCTGTCTATCTCCGCAACTGACAGGACTTCAGGTAATTTCAATCCCGTTTTCGGAGATTCTATCAGTGATGCAGGATTCTCACTTATCTCTTCCTCGATAAGAAGAAACCTGAAAAATGATCTTATCCCTGAAATTGTCCGTGCCTGAGTCCTGGCATTCTGATTCCCTGATCCATACCATGAAAGAAATTCTTTCATATCGGAATAACTGACTTCCGGCGGCATCCTTGATATTCCCCTTTCAGAGAAATATGTTTCCAGTTTCTGCACGTCGTCAGAATAGGCTTTAATACTGTTCTCCGACAGCGATTTTTCGAGCCGCAGATATGTTTCAAAATCCTTTATGGCCTGTTTCCAGGATAGGCTCATCGACTTAATTGTATTACGGTAGGTGTCACAAATGTAATCACAAAATCAAACATTTTTACTCCCTGCCTGCCGTCAGCCCAACTTTAAGTACTCCAAACTCCAAACTCCAAACTCCAAACTCCAAACTTTAATTACTGTTTAGTACAATATTTTATATATTTTTACCACCATATAATTCATTATTTTCATATGAAGATCAGCATTATTAATGGTCCCAACCTCAATCTTCTCGGGAAGAGAGAACCTGCAAAATACGGGAGTACCTCCTTCGATGACTACCTGGCTACACTCAGGGAAAGGTATCCCGTTATCGAATTTGATTATTTTCAGTCAAACATTGAAGGAGAGATAATCGATGAGATACAAAGGAAGGGATTTACTTATGATGGGATTATAATTAATGCCGGAGGCTATACACATACATCGGTGGCTATTGCCGACGCCATAGCTTCAGTCCATACCCCGGCTGTAGAGGTTCATATTACGAATATTTCAGCACGTGAGGAGTATCGCCACAGAAGCCTGATAGCTGCCAGATGCCTCGGTTCGGTTGCCGGCTTCGGCCTTGACAGTTACCGGCTGGCAGTGGAAGCTCTTATTGAAAAATTAAAACAAGAAAAAAGTGAATAAGGTTCGCAAAAGAACAAAAATAGTCGCTACTATATCCGACAAGAACTGTGAACCGGATTTTATCAGGCAGTTGTATGAAGCCGGGATGGATGTTGTCAGGATAAACTCGGCACATCTCGACCTGTCAGGAGCATTGCGCATAATTAGAAATGTAAGGGAAGTATCCGATAAGATTGCTATCCTTATTGATACAAAAGGGCCTGAGATAAGGACAACGCTTTGTGACAATCCCATAACTGTTAAAAAAGGGAAAACTATTAAAATTGCCGGTGATCCCGAACAGAAATCATCGCAGGATATGCTTTATGTCAGCCTCAGGCGTTTTGTGGAAGAAATACCCTTAGGCGCAATGGTCATGATCGATGATGGTGAGATTGAACTTAAAGCAGTACGAAAAGAAGGTGATATCCTTGTCTGCAAGGCTGAAAATGACGGGATAATAGGATCCAGGAAGAGTGTTAATGTACCGGGGGTTAAAATAGAACTGCCTTCACTGACTGACAAAGACAGGGTTTTTATTAAGATGGCAGCTGAGAATGATATAGAATTCATAGCACATTCATTTGTAAGGTCACGCCAGGATGCTCTTGATGTTCAGGCTGAAATAGATAAGTATAAGAGCGGAATAAAGATCATAGCCAAGATAGAGAACCAGGAGGGGGTTGAAAATATAACTGATATTCTGGAAGTTGTATATGGCATAATGGTGGCCAGGGGCGATCTGGCAATTGAAATACCTTATGAAAAGATACCATCAATACAGAGGATGATAATATCGAGGTGTATCTATTGCAGGAAACCTGTTATTGTTGCAACCCAGATGCTCCACTCCATGATTGCAAATCCCAGACCGACGAGAGCTGAAGTAAGCGATATTGCCAATGCTATTTATTCACAGACAGATGCAATAATGCTTAGCGGAGAGACTGCTAACGGAAAATATCCTGTGGAAGCTGTCAGGACAATGACAAAGGTGGCCATTGAAGTAGAAAGGAATAAGGAGAAATTCCTTGACACTCCCTTCATAAATGTTACAGGGGAGATCTCATCATATCTGGCAAAAGTAGCGGTTGAAACATCGATCAGGATCGGGGCAAAGGGAATAATTGCCGATACCAGCGGAGGCAGAACGATAAAAGATATGGCAGCATACAGAGGTTATAACCTGATCCTCGCACAGTGTTATACAACAAGGGCAATGCGGGAACTGGCACTTTCATATGGCGTTTATACCAGCTACCAGGAACGCAGGGAATCGATTGATGAGTTTATTCGTATAGCCCTTGATAAGATGACAACGACACATGATTTCAACGGCGATGATGTTGTAGTTGTTCTTGCCGGAAACTTTTCGGGAGGATCCGGATTTTCGTTCATTGAAGTAGGAACTGTTGATTATCTTGTAAACAGGGCAAGAATATCCGGTAAACCGGGCTGATTGGTCTGATTTTTGATGATATTTCCAGGCCTGAAGACATACTGGGATGGTAAAGATTCTGACACTTGCAATATCGGTCATGTTACACCCGGTACATGTAAGCCTCACAAGTATAGAGCATGTACCCGGTACTGATTCCATAAAGGTATTTGTAAGAATGTACTTTGATGATTTCCTGCTCGACTATAAGTTGTTCGATAAAGATTCCGGACAGTCTTATAGTCCTGACAGTCAATCGTTCCCTGAAGAACTTCTGGGCAGGTATCTGACGGGGAAAGTAGTTATTTCGGTAAACAATAAACAGCTTGAAGGCAAGTTATTAAATCAGACACTGGCTACCCGGGATAATGAGATAAGTGCCAACCTTGTTTTCAGGTCAGAGGGCAAACCGGCAGTTATTTCAGTAAGGAATGAGATAATGACGGGGTTATATGAAGATCAGGCTAATATGACAATAATCAGGGTTAATGATTTTGAAGAAGGAGTAAGGCTGACTCCGGAGAAAACAGATCGGACGTTTTTTATAAGGTAACTGGAGGAAGTAAGGAGGCAGGTTATGAAAAGATTTTTGGCGATTTTACTATTATCATTTGACTTTTTGATACTTTCAGCCACCCATAACAGGGCAGGTGAGATAACTTATGTTCAGATTTCGGATTTGACATATGAGATAACAATAACCACATTTACTTATACATTAAGCCTGGCCGACAGGCAGCAGCTTGATGTAGACTGGGGTGATAACACTGTTTCCACTGCTGAAAGGATCGAAAAAGTCACTTTGCCAAATTATTACAGGCGGAATGTTTATAAGATAAAGCATACTTACCCCGGACCGGGTGTTTACAAAATAGTTGTACAGGATCCCAACAGAAATTACGGAGTAAAGAATATCCCGAACAGTGTCAATGTTGTATTCTCAATCTCCACAATACTGATTGTAAATCCGTCGATGGGAAGGAACAGCACTCCCGTTTTGCTAAATCCCCCTTATGACAAGGCTGCCCTGGGATATGTGTTCATTCATAATCCGGCTGCCTACGATCCTGATGGCGACAGTCTTTCATATCAGCTTACAACATGTACTCGTGAAAACGGTAAGCCTATAGAGAATTACACATTGCCTCCCTCTACATACTACCTGCGTGTTGATTCAGTTACTGGCGACCTTATCTGGAATACTCCTGCTGATACGGGGATTTATAATGTTGCAATGGAAATTCAGGAATGGAGAGGTGGAAAAAAAATCGGGACTGTAGTCCGTGATATGCAAATCGAGGTTTTCAAAACCAATAACAAACCTCCGGTGAACAGCCCGCTGAAAAATTTCTGTGTCGAGGTCGGAAAACCCCTTCAGTTCATTGTTTCAGCTACCGATCCGAATGGTGATTATATTCAGCAGATTGCTAACTCGGGTGTCTTTAATATCGAAACATGCAAAGCACAATTTACCAAAATTGATTCGGTTGCCGGATCATCATCTTCGCGCTTCAGCTGGACCCCATGTCATGAAACCGTGAGAAACCAGCCGTACAATATTGTGTTTAAAGCCGATGATAATAATTCAGAACTGAAGCTTTCGGATATTGATAATATGAATATTAAGGTTCTCGGTCCTCCTCCAATTCTTCAGAGCGCTCTTCCACAGGGTAAAATTATCAGACTGAACTGGGCAAACTATGGCACCGATGCAATAGCAGGATTTAACATCTACCGAAGGGAAGGAGCATCAACCTTTGTCCAGGATTCCTGTACATCGGGCTTACCCGCATCAACCGGATTTGTAAGGGTCGGATATGCAACTGGCAATACAACAGTTACTTACATTGATTCTGATAATGACCAGGGCCTCCAGTTTGGTATAGAATACACTTACCGTGTCGTGGCTGTATATAATAACGGTACCGAGAGCAAGGCATCAAACGAGATAACCTCATCGCTTGTTTCAGGTGTCCCCGTGATAAAAAATGTAAGCATTAACAGCACACATCCTTCCACCGGTGCCATTTTCCTTGGCTGGAAAAAACCGTCGAGGCTTGATACAATCCCTGCACCCGGTCCATGGGAATATATTATTTACAGGGCCGAGGGAATTACAGGAACAAACTATCTTAAGGTAAGGTCTATTCCAACATCAACCCTTAATGATACAACATTTACCGACACCCCGGTCAATACACAAACTACCGGATATATCTACAAAATTGAGCTCTGGAACAGAACACCGGGCGGTGAATTCCTTGTAGGTGAAGCGGCATATGCATCATCTGTTTTCCTGACAGCCAATCCCGGCGACAGAAAGGTCAGGTTTATTATCGGGAGAAACGTTCCATGGATAAATACCCGTTATGATTTTTTCAGGCAGAACAGCGTTACAATGAAATTTGACTCGGTAGGTACCACGAACCAACTGGAATTTACTGACTTAAATCTTGAGAACGGGAAAAGCTATTGCTATTATGTCAGATCTGTCGGAGCTTATCCTTCTGAAAATATGCCAAAAAACCTGGTTAATTTCTCACAGATAACCTGTGTTACTCCTGTAGATAATGAAGCTCCCTGCTCCCCCGGACTGCATGTTACCAGCCAGTGTGACAGCCTGTACAACCAACTTCGCTGGACCATCGAAGATACGCTATGTAAGGAAGATATTTCAGGTTACAAGATATGGTATGCAATGACATATGAGGAGACGCTGGCCCTGATAGCAACCATAGACAATAAAAATACTCTTACCTACAAACATTATCCGGGAGATATTATTTCGGGTTGTTATGCCGTATCTGCTTTTGATATACATGGAAATGAAAGTGAAAAATCATTAAAGGTTTGTGTCGACTCGTGTAATTTCTATGAAATTCCCAACGTATTTACTCCAAACGGTGATAATTTCAATGATGAATTGATAGCCAAAGCATCCGGCCTGGTGGAGAAGATAGATTTTAAACTGTTTAACCGGAACGGACTTTTAATCTTCAGCACTAGTGAGCCAAGGATCAACTGGGACGGTACCTATAAGGGCAAGATAGTTTCACCGGGTGTGTACTTTTATCAGTGCGATGTCTTTGAACGGCGAATTACCGGACTGGAACAGTTCCACCTTACAGGATTTGTTCATGTAATAACTGAAAAGGGAGCAGAAGTCAGAAAGGAGGAGACCAAATGAAAACAAGACTACTATATATAGCAGGTATCCTGCTGGCACTTACTGTTCTGGTATTTCCCGAACCGGTATACGGTCAATCAGTCCTCGATTATCTGCTAAAAGCAAAAGCATTCAATTCCACAGGAAGGCCTGATAAGTCTGTTAAGATACTTACAGAAGCATTGGAGAAACAGAAGAATAACCGTCTTCTCCTTGAAAGAGCTGAAGCATATATATTAAAAGGTGACTATTCGGGAGCGATTGCCGATCTGAATTCTGCCAATGATCTTCATGATCAGTCAGGAGAATATGCTCTTGCAAGGGTATATGCACTTAAGGGGGATGCTGCTACTTCCCTGTATCATCTTGAGTTGAGTATGAAGTCTGTTTTCAGGAGGAGTGAAAAGGAAATAATGCTCGATCCGGCATTCAGCAGGATAGAGAACAGGCCGGAATGGAGGCAATTCTGGAAAAAAGACTGGTATTCGTTGACTGAAAAAAAGATATCGGAAATAGAATATTATACTTCAAACGGTAAAATTGAAGAAGCATCGGCGGTTCTTAATGAGCTTGAAAAGAGTTACCCGGGAAGTGTGATTGCAAGGTATGCTGAATCGCTTGTGGATATAACTGCCGGCAGGTTTACATCTGCTGTCAGGATCCTTTCGGAATTACTTGCAACCGATCCCGGAAATGAGAAATATCTGAAAGCCCTGGCTCAGGCACAGGAAAGCCTAAATAATCCGGCGGGTGCTTCAGGTACCTATTCAAAACTACTGAGCCTTGATGTAGCTGATGCGGTTCTTCTTATACAGCGTGCCGAATGTTACAGGAAAACCGGCGAGACTGATAAAGCAATTGCCGATATTGAGAAATATCTTGAATTATATCCCGAAGACATAAAAGCCTTAAGCATGGCAGGAAAGCTGAATGCCACATCGGGAGATAACCTTAAAGCGCTGAAATATTTCTCGGAAAACCTGAAGAATAATCCGAATGATCCTCAGTGTTATTTAGACAGGGCTGGTTCATATTTCGCGGCAAGGTCGTGGGACTGGGCTGTTAAGGATTATGCAATGGCACTGGATCTGGATCCCGGAAATTCCGAGACATGGCTTTACAAGGGCATTGCACTTCTCAACTCAGGAAAAACAGATGATGCCTGCTTTGATTTTAAAAAATCCTTCAGCCTCGGGAACAAGAAAGCTACAGATTATATCAGCAAACACTGTATCAAATAGATACAATGTGCAGGGCATAACCGTCAACCTAAGAAATGCAATAATAACGAAAACTATTGTATATATCTGGAATATAGCTAAATAACTTTCCCCTCCTTTCAAAGGAGGGGTGGCCGGGATTGC
>ENA-UOWO01004921-UOWO01004921.1-activated-sludge-metagenome-genome-assembly--contig:-NODE-4921-length-14474-cov-5.292739_pt1 | contig 14474 bp, 16 predicted proteins | sample MGYA00238148_ERZ761564 | MGnify/ENA primary metagenome ERZ761564 (study PRJEB28885, sample SAMN05720194) | activated sludge metagenome | isolation source: Anaerobic digester | place: USA...
GCTAATTCATTGTATGCGTCAATATGCCGCACGCCAGCCGCAGACAGTCTTTTGTAACGATCCTCCATCTCGTGGGTAGTCCACTTAAGGGAAGAGACCACCTGTTTGGTCTCGACAATTACTGGAGTCAACAAATGCGGTATGTTGTTATAACCACTCAGCTCCACCCGCTTAGGATCAACCAAAATCAATCTCACTTCGTCTGGAGAAGCCCGAAACAAAATTGAGCATAAGAAACTATTGAGTGCGACTGACTTACCTGAGCCAGTCGCACCAGCGATCAACATGTGTGGCATGCGCGAAATATCGACCGCGTATGGTCTGTTGGCAACATCAATGCCCAGCGCTACCAACAATTTTGACTGATTTTGTTGCATTTGCGGCGAGCTGAGCATTTTGCGCAGCGTGACAAATTTAGCAGTGTGATTTGGCACCTCGATACCGACCAGTGAACGTCCGGCAATTGGTGCTTCAATTCTGATTTGACCAGTCGGAGCAGCTAAGGCGAGAGCCAAATCAGTCGATAATCCAGTAATTTTGGATAGTTTTGTACCCCTAGTAATTTCCAGCGCGTACTGGGTGACAGAAGGTCCAAAATTGACTTCTTTAACTTTCGCTTTAATGCCAAACGAATCCAGGGTAGCCTCGATCATATCGGCGTTTTGGGAAACATCGCCCCGATCAGCCTCACCGCCATCGCTTTGATCCAATAAGCTCAAGGGAGGTAATTGCCATGGCCGATTTTGACCAGTCGGGACTGAGCTATTGGCGGAAGAAATAAGTGCCCCCACCTCTTCATCTGGCTCAATTAATGGAGGAATCGTAACCTTCTTTAGAGTCTTGGTTTGTTTAATTTCTTGATCAGAGTCAGGCTCCGCATTGCCAGGATTAATGGTAAATTTCGGCTTATTAATTAGCTGGGGCATTTTAATTCCGGGTAAACTAAATCTTTTTTTCTCGTTTTTATCTTCATTATTCATATTTGGCAAAACTGGTTGGGTTTCTTTATTAGGCTGAGCCTTACCTTTTAGAATACCAATTAATTCAAAGAACTCCTGCAACTTCATTTGTGCCATGATTACCATGCCGACAATAATTAATGTTAGAGAAAAAACCACTGCGCCGGCTGCAGAAAGCAGCCGGCCTAAATTTTGGTTGGTTGCCAAACCAACCTCACCATTACGAAACAAACTCATCCAACCCAAGAAAATCATGATTGTGCCCAATAGCACGTTGGGTTTGGCGGCTGGCCATTTAAACTGGAGAAAGATTAATCCACTGGAAATAAATATAAATGGCAAGAACATTAACGCCAAACCCAGTTTTGAGATTAGAAAACTATTAATGCTACTTAACCAAACCCCCTGACCAGAAAACGAGATTAAAACTAACAAACCAATTGAGATCAACAACACTCCAACAATGGTATAAAGCGTGTGAGCTTTAAGATCGAGCTTGAATGGCAGTTTCGAACGTTTCCGCCTTTTTCCCATATTATAGGATATATCATACTTTTCGCTTGCGTTCAAGCAGGAGTTAAAAATTGGAGAGCTGCTATGCCTTGAAACTCACGATGTTCGCAATTACCAATGGTTCTCGCTTAATTATCTTGTACAACTTGCGCACCAATCTTTTTTCGATTGTTTGCCCCAACTCTTTGTCGGATAAATTTTTGTTTTGAGAAATTGCGTCACGCACAGTTTGTTTGATGAACTCGATCACTTCATCAGCTTTTTGCATGAATACAAACCCGCGGGAAATCAGCTGAATTTGGTCGAGCTTTAGCTCGCCCTTAACTCTGGGCACAATCACCGCCACAATTCCTGCATCGCCAAGCTTGAGCCGGTCTGACAGAACCACTGGGCCGACATCCCCAATTCCCAGCCCATCAACTGTGGTGGGACGCAGCTCAAACTTGGAACCAATACTCGCTCCATCTTGAGTAAATACCACCGTTTCACCACTCCGAGGTCGCAAGATTTGCTCGCCCGAGTAACCCAATAGACGAGCGATGTTTATCGCGAACAAATATCTATGCCGATCGGCGCCGCCGATCGGCATTACCAGCTTCGGCTTCAGCAGCTCCACTACCTGTCGCTGCTCCTGCTTACTCGCGTGCCCAGAATGGTGTAAACCTGGTTCGATAGCTGGGTACAACACGCGGACGTCATTACCAGCCAGCTCATCGATCGATTGATAGTATGGCACCTCATTGCCTGGAATCGCATCGGCGGAAAACACTACCGTATCATCTGCTTTAATTTGTAAAGCAGGGTGCTCACCAAAAATTGCCCTGACCAATGAAGAGCCTTCTTGCCCCTGGCTTCCGGCAATGATTAAACACACTTGGTTGTCAGGCAAAGTATCAATTTGTTTTTTATCTATAATTTGGTCTTGGCGAACTTTAAGTTTGCCCAAATCTCGAGCAACTCTGACATTTTGTTCAACCGATCTGCCCACAAACACCACTTTCCTGCCCAATTTTTGAGCCACGTCAACGGCTTGTTGAATCCGGTGAATGTGAGAACTCATCAGAGTTAAAATGAACTTACCTTTGGTATTAGCCATCAGTTTTTCAAACTCAGCTCCAATTGTTGATTCAGGCTCGGCCGGCTCATTTTTTTCCACCCGTAAACAATCTAGTAACACACACAAAACACCTTGCTCACCCAGTTTAGCCAAACTCTCTAAATCGCTCACCGCCCCATCAACTGGTCTTGGGTCAATTTTGAAATCACTCCCATGATAAATTGATCCAACTGGCGTGGTAATTAACAAATGACGGGTATCTGGAACCGAGTGCGTCATGTTATACGAGGTAAAACCAAAATTGGGACTTAAGCGCACTTCTTTACCAGTTTCAACCACACGAAACTCCACTTCGCGATTCAGCTCACTCACTCTCTCTTGAGCAAACCCAATCGTTAGAGGCGAACCAAAAATGGGAAACTCGGGTAAGTGGGGTAAAACATACGGCAGTGCCGCAATGTGGTCATCATGACCATGAGTCAAAATCATCCCCACAATTTTTTTACCCGCTTCGAGTTTTTTTAATAACGGGGTGATATCTGGGACGAGGATATCGATGCCTGGCATATAAGTTGTGGGAAACCCAATCCCACAATCGACTAACAAGATTTCGTCTTCGTATTATAAAGATACATATTTTGGGTGACGTTGCCCATCCCACCAAGAGGCAGGAGTTGTAAATTTGACATAATAAACCTTTCTTAAATCATCTAATTATTTTTTATTAAACAGCTGAATATTTTCTCCCCAACGTTGATATTTTACATATCCAATCAGTTTATCCAAAGCATTACTGATACTGGAAAATTTATAATCCAAAAAAGCAAATACAAAAGCTCCACCAAAGTACGACAAGCTTGACCAATAGAAAAGATACGCAGCACTAATGGTTGGTGAACCAAAATAGTAACCAATCAAATGAGTGCTAAAAAATATGCCTATTCCGAGCTTGACTAATCTGCTCAAGGTCAGACGTTTTTGTTGCAAAGGTTCCGAAATTAATAAGACTAGATAAAAACCAATTCCAACCAAAAATGATCCCAACATTGCAATGATGAATGTAAACGGTGATAGAGAAAAATTAAACGGCGCGAATAAATTGGCTAAAGCAAGAATAGTAAGAATCAACATACCACCCATGAACAATACTACGTGCGACAGCCATAAATGCATATATTCAGAGTCATGAAAAATGTCATAAAGTGGATCAAAGTTTTTCAGATGAAATGTTTTGGTCAAGGAATGCATACTGAAAAAAGCGTAAATATAAAGAAAAATTAGGCTAAAAAGTGTGTCAGCAAAAAAAACCTGCTTATCACTTAAAAATAAATCGGGACTGGTAGTCAAGATAACAAAAAAAATCGTTTTGATCCAAACGAAAACTAATGGCGCAAACACAAAATTGTATAAAAATTGTACAAGATCAAAATTTAATACGTACTTTTTACCTTGAAATCGATACAAAATTAAAACGGAAAAAACCACAATTACCGGGATGACAAATAAGATTAATTCGGGTTTTAACACTCGTTTATCTTATCACACCAACAATTATTGAAGTGCCTCTCGCACCATCTTAACTTGGTTTTGTTTGGTTACTTCCTCTTTAACCCAATTTAATACCGGGATAATTTTTTCGAAATCGTTGACGAACGTGGTTTTCAACTGAGCGGAACGGAGTGCCGCGGCCGGGTGGTACATGGGTAAAACGTAAACTGGCTTTTCTTGCCAAATCACCCGATGCACCCGGCCGTGAACTTGAGAAACTCGCGCGTCGGGAAGGAATTTTGCCATACTGAAGCGTCCTAGTGTCACAATTAGCTGCGGATCGATCAGCTCAATCTCGCGATTGAGAAACGGGCGAAAAGCTTCAATTTCTTCTGGCAGTGGATCTCGGTTGTCGGGCGGTCGGGCTTTGACAATGTTTGAGATGAAAACTTGCTCTGGAGACAAGCCAACTTCAGTCAGGGTTTTACGCAGTAACTGCCCCGATCGCCCCACAAACGGCCGGCGCTGCACATGTTCGTGGTACCCCGGCGCTTCACCAATAAACATCACTTCGGCTCGGGCATCGCCCTCGCCGTGAACAATGTCAGTTACTTTTGTCACCAACGGCAAATTAGTAAAATTTTCCTCCAACAACTCCTTCAGCTCGCTTAAGTTATTTGCCACAATCACAGTTATATCTTAGCAGATATTTCCACCGTCTCTTTTTATGCTTGTAGCAAAATTTTGCTAAAAGTATTGGTCTGACTGAGCAAAACATATAATAACTAAGCTCTGTTTTTAGTAGTTACTTACTATTCAAATCAGGAAAATTAACAATTGAGCGATTTGATGATCGCAATGTTGAATTGAATACTCTTAAGTTTTAGCAAGATTTTGCTAATTAATTGGGGCAGTTTTCGGTTGAAATGAGGTTGAAACCTAGTTTAAAAAAGAGTAGTTTGCTCAAATTTAGGGTAATTGCAAAAAAATGACTCCGTAACTTAAAAAAATGACGATCTAACGGACTAGGTTAACGGTTGGAAAAGACAGAAGCGGGATTGCGAACTCAATGTGTCACCCCGATCATGATGTAAATCGGGATGAAGTTTGTACTTTTTCGAGACGTCCTTGACCCCGACTCCGCTAAAGCTCCGTCGGGATCTCGCGCTATTGATTTTTCCCAGCTGTGCTTGACAAAGAAGAAGAAGAAGAAGAAAATACCGATCAGTTACAGATAAAAAATCCATATGACTAATCAAGAATCTCAAAACAATACCGGTGGTTTTGAGCGCCCGGTTTCGCCTGATGTAATTGCTGAAAGTGTTGCGGCTTCATTAGCAGGTATACACGCAGCTATTCTTCATTTAACAGATGTCTTAGGAAGATCAGAATCTCAGCAACTTACTCCAGAACAATTATGGCTCAATCAAATACCTGTAATAATCTCGGAAATTTATAAATTAATTGACCGTTATGAGCAATCTAAAGTCGAAAATCGCTTAAATTCATCTAGCATTAATGACGAGTATGAAATGTGCCAAGAACTGATAAGTATTTTTGATGATCTAGATTATGAAATCGATCGTTTATTTAAAAAGAATAATCCAAATTACTTGTATTCTCTGGATTTATTGAAGTTAATCACAAAATTACGTATGTTAATTTCTAGTTCGATAGACGAAATTGATAGCCTCGCTAGTGACAAAGCAACAATCATGGAAGATGCGAACGTTGTTGTTGAGAGAATGACAGACCTATTCTTCGAGCGTTTAGAACAGATCGTCACATTATTAATTACTATTACAGAAAAGTTAAAAACCTCACTTCAAACTGATAATCCAGCAACAACGGCTAGTTAAACAACGCACCAACACAAACTTGTCGTAAAAATTTGATTTTATCAGCACACTAAACTTGCTAATACTGCGGCAAGAAAATTTTCCGGTTTTGCTCGTTCACCACAATCTGTGGGTAACCTTTTTCGACGATAATGCGCGCTGCCTTGCGCACCGCGCCTTGCAAGGTGCGCTGCAGTGAACGAATCCCCATGTCATAACCCAGCGGCCGGATCACGGCGGGCCAAACGTTTTCCTCAATAATAAACTGTTCTGGTTTGAGTCCGGCCGCTTCCAGCAGTCCCGGCAACACATACTTTTGCGCGATCACCATTTTTTCATGATCGGTATAGCTAGGCATCGAGATTTTCTCTAATCGATCTAACACCGCGGTCACAATTTGGGTGGTATTGTTCGCAGTCGCGATAAAAATTGCGTGTGACAAATCAACTGGGTAATCGATATAGGTATCGCGAAATGCATTATTTTGCGCCGGATCAAGCAACTCAACGAGCACACCCATAATATCCCGATTGGCTTCTTCAGCGCTTCTGTCAATCTCGTCGAGCAAAATCACCGGATTACGAACGCCAGCTTCACAAATTCCCTTGATCACCCTGCCCGGCTCAGCGCCCAGAAGTAACCGAGAATCACCACGTAATTCCTTGGCACCACCCATGCCGCCAAACGGGATACGAACCATTTTGCGATCTAAAGCCTCAGCCAACGAATAGGCAAAAGTGGTTTTACCAGTACCCACCAGACCAACTAGTAACAACACTGGTGCTCGAAATTCAGTATCGCCAAACTGCTCTTTACGCATTTTCAACACCGCCACATACTCAAGAAACCGATCTTTGACCTCTTGCATGCCAAAATGATGTTTTTCAAAAATTTGTCTAGTAACTTCTAGGTCCAATCTATCTGGAGTTTCTTTTTCCCAAGGAATTTTCAGCACCCAATCAATAAATTTGGAAACTTTTTCGTACTTTTCGTCGTAACTACCTAGCTCCACCGAGCGCTCAAGCGCCACAATGTCTTTCTTCAGTTTATTCGACATTTCTTCTGGCAAACCCTGAGCTTGGGTCACGCGTACCTTCAGGTCCTCAATCTCTTGCTGGAGAATTTGTTTGTAATCAGACATAGGGCAGTACTTTTCTTCAGTCCAGTGTAACAAAAGCGACGGAGAATGTCACTGTGAGGACAAAATTTGATCTTTAGATAACAACCCAGTTTTTGCGCCAAAATGCTGAATCACTGAGGTTGAGTTACGGAGACCAAATTGGACACACTCCTCGATCGATTTTTGCCAAAGATGAGCGGCAACAAAACCGGTGGCGAAAGCGTCGCCCGCGCCGGTGGCATCCACGGCGCGGGCGACCAGACTGTCAAAACGCTGCTCTGCTCCTTTGACAAACACCCTACCCCCCTTCGGCCCATTGGTCACCACCACTACTGGAATTTGCGTTAGCAAGATCGAGTGCAGTGCTCTCAGCACTGCCCACTCTTTTTCGTTCACAAACAGAATTTCCACCGGCAGTGACAACAGATCAAATTGACCAGCTGCAAGCAGATTTAGTTCTGCCATGCCCGGATTCCAAGACAAACGTTTCATTTCCCCACGGTGATGAAAAATTTCTTTGAGCGTGCTATGTCTACCGGAAATACTACTCAAATGCACCCAATCAGCTGATTTAAGCAACGCCTCAGGTAAATCCGGTGGATCCAGCAGCGAGGCCGCACCCCGGTGCACCATCACCGTCCGATCCCCACTCGGACCAACCAAAATTACCGAGCCACCAGTTTGCTCGCGCCTCTCGTTGATCATTTTAGAAATATCAACGTTACTTTTATTTAAATCGTTTAAGACTAATTGGGCAAATTCATCTTTACCCAACTCGCTAACCAGCGTTGCAGCAAAACCTAGCCGAGCAAGACCCACCGCGGTGTTACTCCCTCCACCGCCAGTGCTGACAGATAAACTATCAAGCTCAAGTTTGTCGCCATATGTATGACAAAGAAGTAAGCCACCATCAGTAGATTGTAGTTGGAACTGATCTGAAGTTACAAAGATATCAACCAAGCTTGAGCCAATACTTAGGACAGTTTGTTTCGTCATCTGCTTATTCCTTTTGCGGCAACTGCGAACGCTCCCGCAACTCAGTTTCAAAAAATTGCAAGGCAGCAATTACCTCTTCTTGATTTTTTACTATCTTATAAACCTTGTGTTCTTTTTCACCAATGAAAAAATTATTACTGATTACTCGTAATACTTCATGCCAAAACTCACCATAAAAAATAATCGGTTTGTGCTTACCATAATAAAGATGACTGAGTAACCAAGCGGTGGTCCACTCACTCAGTGTACCGGTACCGCCTTGAAAACAAACAAAAGCATCGGCCTGATCGATCAGGCCGAACATCCGCTCCACGTAATTGGCCGTTTTAATTTCCAGATCAACAACGTTACTAGATGCTCGCCCCTCAAACTCCGGCATATCGTGTGGCTGGAAAGTCACCGCCACTGTCCGCCCGCCCGCAGACTCGGCGCCGAGGGTGGCGGCCTCCATCGTTCCTGGGCCGCCACCATTGACCACAGTAATCCCGTTGTAAGCCAAGTATCGTGCCACTTTGAACACTTCCTGATAAAGTGGGTGCTGACGATCCACATCGGCGCTACCAAATATTGTGACAGTATCGATAGTACAGTACTGCTTGGGACCTGGAATGGCTACGTTGGCTTTCATTTGACTTTCTTTCTATTAAATTAATCAGCATTTCAACATACCTGATTCATCTTTGCATAGGTAGCAGCAAAATCATCTGATTGCCACAACGCGCTGCCTATAGCGACACTGTCCACACCGAGTTTTTTGAGTTTTTTCATTTTGACAACGTTGATACCACCATCAACTATAATCTGAAAATCAAGCTGATTTTTAGCTCGATACTCAACCACCTGGTCAATCAACGACCAGATGTGTTCAGAAAATTTTTGGCCCTGTTGCCCCGCCTCAACACTCATTACTTGAATTACATCTAACTTGCTCAAAACTTCTTCATCGATCGAGTCAAGCGGTGTATATAAATCGAGGGACAAGCCTACTTGCCAACCTTGATCTCGCACCAACTTGACGTAATTCTCTTGACTGGACATCTTCTCAATTTGAGCAATTACCACTCTGATGGGTAATTGAGCTTTGAAATCGATTAACTCGTACACATAATCCATTGGCTCTTCTACCATCAGGTGAAAATCAGCATTAAGTTGATCGAAGTCCAAGAAAGCATAATCAGCTGGGGTTAATGTTAGATTGTCAGCATAAAAACCATCAATGATATCAATTTGGACTATTTGGATCCCGGCTTGACCAGCCAGCTGCAGCTGGCTGGCTGCTTCTGTCATATCCTCAGTCAAAATCGAGGGTAAAATTGCTAGTTTTTTTTTATCAGTTTTTTTCTTCTTCATACTTACCAATTTCAGCCACTCGCCGCAGATACTTCTCTTCTGTCAACTTGGGTGCATCAAGAAATACTGAAACTAACTCTTTGGCTTGATCCAACTCAAAATAATCTGAAGCGAGAGAAAGGACATTGATATGATCATGTTGCTTGGCGTGCTCTACTTGATCTACAGACCAACCTTGGGCGGCACGAACTCCTCTGACTTTGTTGGCAGCGATGTTGACTCCCACGCCTGAACCGCAGATTAAAATGCCGAGAGCATCGGTGGCGGAGGCGACCGCCTCCGCCACCGCAATCGCCACATCAGGATAATCGTCATCCGGATCAAACTCTTCTGGTCCTAAATCAACCACAGTAACCTCTAATTCTTCTAACCACGGTTTGAGCTCATTCTTGAGCTCAAACCCCCGATGATCTGCGCCAATATAGATTGTCATTGCGTTTTCTAGTGTATCAAACTTGACTCCGCTTGTCTGCGGGATCTCGTTATTTAGAATAAAAATCCCCCCTACGAAGCTTTAGCGAAGTAGGGGGGATTTAGTTCCAAAAAAATCAACGCTTATTTTTTCTTCAACACAGGCATGTTGGTGCGTTTGGTCTCCATGACGGCGTAACCAGCAGGAACAGCGTCAAGTGAGCCGCTGCGAACATCGCGAGCGAAGAAATAAATTCTCTGTTTGCGACCATTTTTGAGGGTCACATCTTTGAAATGCAGGTAGTAAACCTGTTTTTTAGCATTGGTATAGCTATATGCCATACGTGTCCTTTCTTTAGGATGCTACTTACTACTCTATTTATAGCACACTTGAGGTGTGATGCAACAGCCAATCTGGAGTTATTCGGATACCTCTTCATTGACCCTACCCTTGAGGACCACGTTGCCCATATCTCTATCCAAGCTCATCCCCCTCGTGATCATCACATCAACCGGCAGTTGCTCAACTGAAAAAGCACCGCTACCGATCAGGCCGCCTTTACCTTCTGTCAAAGCAAAAGCTTGTTTCGGCTCGGTTGCTCCATCCGGTTGCAACCAAACGTAATAATTATCATTTTCAGCACCACTGGCAATCACACTTAATTTGACCTTACCGTCCTCAATCTCATAGCGCAACACTCCATTAAGAGGTTGAATAGGTGAAGTTTTTTGAACCGCCTCATCCTCTGTTTCGGTCACTTTCGGAGCAACTTCTTCTAGTGGTACTGTCGTATAATCCCCAACGCCACTCAAAGCTTCACTCAGCTCTTCTTCAGACAAATTCTCAATCTCGATACCTTCGCCATAGTCAGAAATTTCACCACGTCGGTCATACCACCTGGTGATCAAAAAGACTACAATGATGACTACTAAGGCAGGGAAAATATATGGTGTAAGTTTATTCATAGTTTGATGCTATTTAACACTCCTTTGATCTATATTCTGCCTAATTAATTCCAGTTGTCAATGACTAATAAGGAACATAACTACTATTCTGACTCAATTGGCCAGACTTGAACACCAGTTTCAGTGTCAATTACTTCAATCGCGGCGGTGGGGCAACTTTGAGCCGCTAATAATTTCGTCTCATCATCGTTTCCCTCTTGACTGATCACTCGAGCAATTCCCTCCTCATCAAGTTCAAACACACCGCCGGCTATCGCCACACAGCTGGCCGCGCTAATACATTTTTCCCTGATTACAGAAACTTGGTACTTACCAATTTGTTTGGTGGTAACATTGCGCTGATCAGACATATTGTTCCTTTGTTTTCGTTAATTAATTATTGAATATTATATTTTAAAGAATTGCAGTTAAAAAAATTTCTCAACGTGAATGTTGGTTGGGCTAACTCCTTTTTCTGTCAAAATTTTACTCACGTCTTGGATCATGTTCGCCCTGCCACACAGGTAAAATCCCGTGGCAGGGCGAAACTCATGCGCCAAGACCAAATCGGTCACTCTGCCAGTACTGAGCGTCCACTCTGGGTGGGGTTGCGACAAGGTGGGATAAAAATGGAAATTGGGTAGCTGCTCGACCAATCCTTGAAACTCATCTAACCAAAATAAATCATTAGCATTGCGCATCCCCCAGTAGAGCACAATCTCTCGCTGGTCTTGGCGCACTTGCACTAGATCTAAAATCATACTTCGCATCGGTGCAATCCCCGAGCCAGTGGCAATAAACACTAACGCCTCTTCACCTTTTCCTGTCAGCACAAACTGGCCCATCGGCCCAATCCCACGAATACTATCGCCAAATTTGAGGTTATCTAAATACTGCGACCCAATTCCACCAGGAGAGCGATCTATCAGTAACTCAATTCCATGTTGGGTAGCTGGCGAAGAGGTAATCGAGTATGAGCGCCGGTGTCCAGCATCATCGATCTGAATTGAAACATACTGACCAGACTTAAAACCAATTTCGTGCGGCTCAGTCAGCTCAAAGTGATACTCCGCAAACTTGTCATTAAACTCAATTTTTTCTTCAAATTTGGCGGTAAATTGCTTTGGTGGATTGAGTTCAGGATTCATCTGCCAAGAGTATAACATTGTCTGACAAGGGTCAGTTAAACTAAGAGATGACGCTGTCACACTGAGTCCCGATGTAAATCGGGATCGAAGTGTGAGAAAACAGCCAATCTATTATCCAATTCTTTCATTCGGCTTACATAAGTTAAATTGGGTTTCCTTTGTTGTAGCAAAATTTTGCTAAATCTTTAAGCTAATTGAGCAAGGTAAGTTGGAAAGCAGTGTTAGTCTTTTGTAACTGACTGGTAGTTAGATCTGGAGTGTTCGTAAGCAGGCGACAAGTAGAACCATGCATTAAATTTATCTTTTAAAAGTTGTAGCAAAATTTTGCTAATTAATAGGGATGAAGTTTGGTTGAAACGAGGTTGAAACCTGGTTTGGTGCCAACTAGATGGATCAAATTTGAGGTGATAACAACAAAGTGACACCGAAACTCAAAATTTAATTAATCTACCGTTCTAACTCAATGGCTGAAAAACCAGCTTGATCCCGACTACGCCAAAGCTTCCGGGGTCTCGTGCTTTTTCTATTTTTCTGCTCGAACTTGACAAAGAGGAAGAAGCAGAAGAAAATGCGATCAGTATAATTAATAATGGATATATTATGTTTGAACCAAAAAATGAATCTACTACCCCAGTCCCAAGTAAGAAAGAAGATAATGATCCTGGTGTTGAAAGAGAGATCTTAAGAGAAGAGGCAATTGTTTATGCATTTCCGATAGCAGAAATTGGAAAAGTGATGGATCATTTGATTTATCACGCCGCCAAAATTGATGAAGCTTTAAGACATGGGGGTTGGAGAATTGACCGAGAAAACACACGACCTGATAGCAGTGGACAAATTGCGATAAGGATAGTCAGGTCCAGGACACCCCAAATGAGACAATTTGATGGAACAACAGCTGAAGAAATTAAAAATAGTTTTGCTCACTGGATGACTGTGCCGTCAGATGCGACTCCAATCTCACCAACCAACTCAGATGATGCTGATGCTTTGGGAATCAAGTTTCTATAGCTTTTTCCCACCCTGCGCCATACCAAAGTCCTAAAGCTAACTTCGCAATGTTGCCGTACTCATCGGTGCGGGTGACAAAGTTACGCGTCACAACCCCAATCATCCCTTGGTTGTGACGAATATCGGCACCGGCGAAAAGCTGGCTTAAAACTGGCCCCATTTCCTCTCCAGCTCTAATCGGATCAGCAATAATTGGTGGTAGCTTAATCCGGGAGCCGTTGGCGGTGTGAACGCGACCATCCTGATCCACCACCGCTCCCCAAACCGTTGACCACAACTCTTCTCCCAAGTCGCACACACCGCCCTCCAGCCCAAAGCCTAAACAAACAACTTTGTTCTTCTTTTTCAACTCAGCTAAACCAGTTGTTAACGCCAATTTTGCCCGGTTAATTGCACCTTGTTTTGTTTCGTCATCGGTTCTAGGTTGTGCCGGCACTCCAGAATTAACTTTAAATCCTTTAACCACCGCTTGCGGCCAATGATCTCCAGTTGCCCTTTTCACCGCGTTCAGCTTCACTCGGTTATCCGAACCAACAAAACAGTAATCTAGTTCTTTGATTGGTTTTGTCAAAAATTGTGTCTGTTGTTTCACTGTTTTTCCTTGGTTAACTCTAATGCCAATGCCCTTTTGACTGTCATCAATCCCAAGCTCAAACACTTGAGTCGCATCGAACTGATCTGCGTCAATCCAAGCTGGGCAAGCAGAGCTTCGCTCTTGAGCCCCAACACTTGTTTGATGCTCATGCCTTTGATCATCTCGGATAAAACACTCATCGCGGCTGTGCTGATCGCACAGCCGCTCCCCTGCCATTTGACTTCGTCAATCTTTTTCCCATCGGCACTCAGCTTCATTCCCACCGTGATTTTATCGCCACAGCTAATATTTCGTTCAGCTTTAATTATCTGCAAGCCAGTTAACTCACCAAAGTTTTTTGGGTACTTGGCCTCCTCTAGAATCACCTGCTGGTAAAGATTGTCAGCGTTATCACTTATCACTGTTTTAAACCTTGTTTGGCTTCCCACTCTCTGACCACTGTCAACGCTTCAGCCTCCAGCTCTTTGAGATGAACAAACTCAATTGGCTGATTAAACGTTTTAATTAATGGGCGGGCATTAGCTGGGGTTTCGTAGTAATCACCTGACACTTTACTCTTCGACACAGCGTACACAATTCGCCTGATTCCCGCCCAGTACGCCACCGCAGTACACATTAGGCAAGATTCCAAACCAATATATAAAGTCGCGCCTGGTAAAAAGCCATTTATATTAAACGCCTCAGTGACTGCTTTAGAATCGGCGTGAAATAATCCCGGAAACGGAACACTAACCGCCGAGGCTAATATTTCACCATCTTTGACTACCACTGCCCCAACAGGAAAATTTCCTTCGTCCAGCGATTTTCTTGATTTAGCAATTGCTTGCTCTAAAAAATGTTTATCCTCATTCATATTTATCTAGTTACTAACCAAATACTTTTTTGACTTTCTTCAACCCATCAATCAGTTTGTCGATATCTTCCGGTGAATTATAAACCCCAAAACTGGCGCGAACAGTCGCCGGCCAACCAAAGTGCGTGTGCAGCGGCATACAACAGTGGTGACCAGAGCGCACAGCAATATTTTCACTATCCAAAATTTG
>ENA-UOWO01004928-UOWO01004928.1-activated-sludge-metagenome-genome-assembly--contig:-NODE-4928-length-14458-cov-5.391932_pt1 | contig 14458 bp, 10 predicted proteins | sample MGYA00238148_ERZ761564 | MGnify/ENA primary metagenome ERZ761564 (study PRJEB28885, sample SAMN05720194) | activated sludge metagenome | isolation source: Anaerobic digester | place: USA...
AGGAGAATAAAGCGGGCAAATTTAATGTATAGAATGCGGTTAATGACTCTGCCTTCGAAAATGGGCTGTCCGGCGTTTACCACATCACCCAGTTGGACGAGCACTTTTTGATGTTCTTTATAGATGTAATTTTTCCCAAGTTCTGCGGTTTTCCCTTCGGGTGTAATCCGAACATAATCTTTCCCACGCAATGAATAGATAGAATCAACTATACCGGAATTTTCGGAGTAAAACACATCGGCCACATTTTGTTTATTGTAGATAATGCCTTTATAGGTAATTTGCCCGAGAATGCTTTCAGGGTGAAGTTCCCAGCCTTTGAAGCTCAGGGATGTCCAATCGTCGTTAGCCGGACGGATCATGGAAGTAATGAAAACAATGATCAGTAATACGGGAGTAATATATTTCAGGATATAGCGGAAAATATTAGGCAGTTTCATATCGGCACCTTTCATGAATTCACTCCAGCCTTTATCTGCCCCAAAAAACCATGAAAACAGTATGGATTCGAACATAGCAAAAACAACCAGAGCAACGGTGCCAGCCCAGTAGTCGAATTCGTCGAAAACACCTTGTTGAAAGAATAACACAACAGGTAGTCCCAAAGCGAGTGTAACTAAAGCAAATGTGAAGGATGCTTTCTTATTGTTGAATTTGAATTCGTCTTTTAGAAAACCCATTATGGGCGTCCCCATGGCCAAAGAAGAAGTTATTCCAGCAAAGAAAAGCAATCCAAAGAAAGCCACACCAGCGATGACGGAAAGAATAGTCCCCCATTGTTCGAAAAGGAAGGGCATGGTGCGAAAAGCCAAGCCTAAACCTCCCAGACTAACCAGGTCGATAACTTTATCTATACCCAAATAACCTACCGAAATAGGGATAATGATTGAGCTTCCAAGAACAATCTCGACAAATTCGTTCATGAATCCTGCCGACATGGCATTTACTGCAATATCGTCACGTTCTCTCAAGTAAGAGGCATAACATTGTATAGAACCCATGCCCACCGAAAGTGTAAAGAAGATTTGCCCTGCAGCAGCCAGCCAGACCTTGGGATTGGTAAGAGAATCATACTGAGGGGTCCACAAGAATGAGAGGCCAACTAAGCCATCATAATTGGCGTTTTCGTTACCTGCTTTTAAGGTAATAGCTTTTATGGCTAAAAAAATTCCAAATACAATAAGCAAGGGAACTCCAATCTTCGAAGCTTTTTCTACTCCTCCCGCCAAACCCCGACTTAAAATCCAGGCATTGAGGGCCAGGCACAATATATAAAAAACGATAGCTTCATAGGGTATACCCGTAGTGGAATGGCTGATATCTACATAACCATCGAAAAAACTACTTACCTGAAGCCGGCTCAAATGATCGAAAGTACCAAAAATGCTGTGAAGAATATACGACATGGTCCAGCTTTCTATGTAACAATAGTAAGCCGCAATGGCTAAATTGCTGAAAAGCCCAAAAACTCCCACATATTTCCAGACTGCCTTTTTGCTCATGCTATGAAGGATAAATGGGGTGGAATGATGTCCGAATTTTCCACCATATCTTCCTACTGTCCATTCGATCATCAATAAGGGAAATCCTAATAATACAAGGCAGACAAGGTAGGGTATAATAAATGCTCCTCCTCCATTCTGCATGGCTTGTACCGGAAAACGCAAAAAATTCCCGAACCCTACAGCATTTCCTGCCATCGCTAAAACAAGACCTACTCTCGAACCCCAATGCTCCCCTTTTAAATCGGCAGTCTTAAAATTTTTCCCCATCCCCGTGGTGCTAATTTATTAATATATATATTATTATGTTTATTATCGAAGTTTTTCTTTTACGAAAAATGACTTGTTTTCGAATAAAATTTTCGAGGCTCTAAAATAAAAAATATTGAAAACATAAATTGATGAACGAAAAATCATTCACGCGACAGGAAAACCGTATGGGAAGAAATTAGCCTGATTTATCCGATGTCATCGTTATTTTTGGGTAAGCAAAGAATGTCCGATTCTGCAATCGAGGCAACGTTTCAGGTTGCAATAATGCGTTTTGAGTTCGATAAGAGCCTGACTTTCGAATGCGTCTTTCGCTTTATACCCAAGCGTTTCCCAGCCTCTTAAAATTTGATTGTTTTCGGGAGGCAAGTCCGATAAAAGATTTTCGATATGTTTCTGATGGCCGCTTTTGCCCGTATAAACGGCCTGAATATGAATGAAAGGAATGACAGAGTTGATAATGATAGAATGGATAAAATCCTTTCCGGCATTTTTTGGTCTGACGGCACTAATTTCTCCAAAACGATAATGTGTATCCCAATAATTCGAAGCCCGGCAAGCCAAAAGTTCTTCCATTTCGATGAGAGAATTGCATTCTGAGAGTTTCGACAAAAGATGTGATGAAGTATTGATGAGCGCGGCCAATTGTGCAATCCGAATGGTAGGAAAACTTGCAGGCCTCATTCTTAAAAATTTCCACAAATAGACGGGAATAGGAGTGAGATGATATTTGTTCTTCAGGAAATGAAATTCTTCTTTTAATTTCCTTTGGTAATCGTCAGAAGCCTCGGCAAGCATGCCTGCCTGACCGAACATGAGGGCTTCGATCTGAAAAAGATTGCCTTTGTGTTTGGCTAATAAATTCAATGGCAATGACCTGGCTAAAAGTTCAAATGGTTGAATATTGGCTTTTAAACCAAAGTTACGTGTCAAAATGATATAAAAGGCTTCTGAAAGATTGTTTTTATTCAGGGTCACGATTTTTGAAATCTCTTCGATCTTCCGTTCGAGGCGCATAACGAGGGAAATTTCGAGCATGGAATGTGTGGTAAGTGGAAATGCTTCGTGAAAATTTCTTGCACAGGGGATCCAGTCTTTTGACATTAAAAAAGTTTGATAACGATTCCATAAGCATGGATCAGTAAAGGGTTTCAGCTCGAGAGTGGGAAATTCTTTGGGTTCTTGCCCACTGAGATCATTTTCGAAAACAGCATGCAGAATGATGTTTTGATAGGCCTTGTCCTTCTCGTGCCCATGCTTGTACCAATCAGATGTATGCAAATGGATTTCGACGTTTCCGGCCCATATTTCATCTTCGATTTTTATTATGGCTTGAATAAAATCGGGCCCTGCATCTTCATTGTGTATTCCTGGTTGAATAATGGTAATAGGTTGACCCGATGTGGTTTGCAGTTCTGGTTTCAACAGGTTGTTTTTCCATAAATAATGCACAAAGGATTCGGTCATTCCATTTTTATATTATTTTGAAAACCAAACAAATCTATAATAATTTGGAAGAATATTGCGAAGAGAGGAAGATTTTGAAAATGAACTTGCGGAAGTCTCTATTGTTGCTCAACTGATGAAAACATCGATCGAAAGTTTTGGGGTGCTTCGATAGATATTTAACGATTCTATGTCTTGATTTGAATTCTTTCTCGAAAATATTGGCAATGATATGATTATAAGTTGAAAGGAATTCATCTGAAAAATTATTTTCTTCGAAACATTTTAAGATATGAAGCCCGGCCAGGTGACCACTCAAAAGTGCATTACCTATTCCTTCTCCGGCCAGGGGGTCCACCAGACGTGCTGCATCGCCAACTTTCAGAATTCTACCCTCCGAATAACTGCCTTTGGGGTATCCAAGAGGCAACCAGCCACCCTGAAGTGATGAGGCTAATGAAGCACTCTGAAATTGACCCGCCAGAATGCTGTGGCTCTGAATGAGCTCGAAAAAATAGTGTCGCAACTGCAAAAGTGAGGCTTTATAATAAGTTATTGGCACATACAAACCTACGTTGGCCAATCCTTCCTGCAGTGGAAAAATCCAGAAATAGCCCGGGAAAATATAAGACGTAAAATAGAATTGCAGGATGTTTTGCTGATGTTCTTCTATCTGAAGGTCTTTCACGAAAGATGAGATGGCAAAAGCCCATGAGTTTCTGACAGATTTGTCACGTATATGTTTAACTCCTGTAGCATCTATCAAAATGGAAGTCTTGTGAAAATTCTTTTCGGTAATCAGCTCGATGTTACCTTCATTTTTCAATGTTTTTAAAACACTGGTTTGGGGGTAAAATTCGATAAATGGATCATCGAGAAGATTTTGAAGCAAATAGAAATCGAATTCCTGCCTGTTTACCGTATAGCCCATTGGTTGCACATCATTTTTTTGCAGGTCGAGTAAAAATGAATAATTGTTATGCTTCAGGGTGTTGATCTGAAATCCATAAATAGGATTTTTATTATCGAAACCATCGAGCAATTTTTTGTTATTGAAACTCAGCTTTCGCAATGTGTTGATAGCTCTTATTCCCAGTTCGCCTCCGCAGGGTTTCGATCGTGGGAAAGCTTTTTTATCGAAAATTTTTATTTTGAGCCCTCTTCCCTTAAGGGTAAGTGCACATGCCAATCCTGCTGGCCCTGCACCAGCTATGGCCACATCACAATCATCAGGCGAATCCATCGCAGATCGGGTATTTTAAGAGATTTACCTTGCGAAATTAAAGAATAAAGTTGTAATTTCTATCGAAACAAAGGAAATGAATTGGAGGGTACAACCTAAAATCAATAAAAAACCCGCCGTAGAGGCGGGTTCAATGGGACTACCGGCGAGCGGTTTGGTTTGTTTACATTTTTAAGTAAAGGGCCCGTTAAATATTAATATCTGCGGTTACCTTGGTAGCCACCACGGTTGTCGTTTCCACCCCGGTGGTTGTTTCTGCGAGGACCTTCTTTACGTTCTTCGGCTTTGTTAACAACGATAGTTCTACCATCTACTTCAGCACCGTTAAGTTCGTCGATTGCCTGCTGAGCTTCAGCATCATTGGGCATTTCAACAAAACCAAAACCTTTACTGCGGCCGGAGAATTTATCTGTGATGATCTTCACCGAAGTTACTTCCCCATGTTCTTCAAAGATTTCTCTTAAATCAGTCTCTTGTAGCTTGAAAGGGAGACTGCCAACAAAAATGTTCATACAAAAACAAAAATTAAGTGAGTAAATTAAAAACGTGCAAAGATATAAACTAATCTAAACGAGTATTCATTTCGGCGAAAAATTGAAAAAATTTTTCCAACTTACTCAGCGAAAAAAATTTTTTTACCCGGAAATTCAAACAATTGATGCGACTTTTCGAATCTCCCATCCAATAAAAATCTTGGCTTTTTGATGAATTCAATTTCCTAATCGACCCTGTCTTGCAATATATATCCCATACGCTGTAAACTTTTCGCCTCATTGCCTATTTTTAATCACCATTCACCAAACCCCATCTTCTTTGCCAGCCTCTTCCTTGCTGTAATAGAATGCAGTGGGATGTGGTAGTTTAAACTTCTCCCGGGCAATCTTCTCGGGAAACAAGTAATATATAATCATAGCCCTGGTACAAACCCCAGTATCTTCTTTCGAAAGCGTAACTTCTATAAATGCAAGATGATGCTTCTGTTCGATCAAGCGTGCTTCTAAATGAATATTACTGCCAATTCCACTTACCGGTTGTAAATACCGAAATTTCATCGATGCAGTTACTCCACCTGTTTTTAGTTTCACAAATACATACCAACTTGCAATTTCATCCATCAAACAAGCCTGAATTCCTCCATGGAGTATATCGTGGTAGCCACAATAATTCTCAGTGAAAAGCCACTCGGCTGTAATAGCATCATCCGTTTCCTTGAACTTCAAGTGAAGACCGTAAGGATTAGTGGGCGAACATCCAAAACAATGGTTATCCTCCTCATCAACGAAAGGATTACGTATATTTCTCATCTTATCCTGTTCGATTCGTTGCAAAGTTAAACCTTCCTCTAGCATAATCTATTGTTGATTCTTCTATGCATGATTAACCATCTGTTTCATAATTTATTATGGTTTATAATTCGTTTTCTGATATTCAACAAAGAAGTCTATACCGATTCGAAAAATCTTTGGGGTATTGCGAAGCGTATCGATCGGGTTCAAACTGGCGCTGGTTGGCTTCTCCTGAAATCAATGGTTTCTAAAGCTGAAAAATGTAAGGTTTAAGTGATATTATCAATGAGAAAATCCTCCTTCATTATATAACTCAATAATTATGAGAAACTGATTGAAATTCATTAGTATATAAATTAGTCGAGGGTTTTCTTTTGGCTTTGATTTTTCGAGCTGGATGACAGAAAAGACTCAACAACCAGTTTTATTTTAAATTTGCAGTGGAAACGGAATAAAATCATTTTCGCATGAAATTATTGGAAGGTAAAACTGCTTTGATTACTGGAGCGGCCAGAGGTATAGGTCGTTCTATTGCCTTGAAGTTTGCTTCGGAAGGGGCTCACATTGCCTTTTCCGATCTTCGTTTGGACGAGGCAACGCAAATTTTGGAAGAAGAAATCCGAGGAATGGGTGTCGAAGCTATGGCTTATGCTTCGGATGCGTCTTCTTTCAGTGACAGTGAGATATTGGTTACGCAGGTTATAGAGGATTTTGGTACGATTGAAATTTTAGTGAACAATGCAGGCATTACGCGTGATAATTTGTTAATGCGCATGAGTGAAGCTGACTGGGACTTGGTAATGAAAGTAAATTTGAAATCGGTTTTCAATCTAACCAAAGCTGTTCAAAAAATTATGTTAAAAAACAGATTCGGAAGCATCATCAACATGTCGTCAGTTGTTGGAGTGAAAGGGAATGCTGGGCAAGCCAATTATTCAGCTTCAAAGGCTGGTATCATTGGTTTTACGAAGTCAATGGCACAAGAACTGGGTTCGCGTAATATTAGATGTAACGCAGTGGCTCCTGGTTTTATTGATACTGAAATGACGGCGAAACTTTCGGAGGAAGTAAAAAGGGAATGGGCCGAAAAAATTCCTTTGAGGCGTGCTGGTCTGCCCGAAGATGTTGCCAATTCCTGCCTTTTCCTTGCTTCTGATTTGTCATCTTATATAACCGGCCAAGTGATACATGTTTGTGGCGGAATGGTTATGTAAACAACATCACTCATTAAGATGTCGTTTATTTTCGAAAATTCCGGCTGGTGGTTGGTGTTAGCCCCTGTGGTGGGCTTCGTTTATGCTTTTGTGTTATATCGCAACACACACGATATCTTCGACCGAAAAATCCAGATTCTGCTCGGAATATTACGTTTTGTAGTGGTTACAATTCTGGTTATCGTTTTGATGGGAGTACTCATAAAACTTACCTCACATCGTTTCGAAAAGCCTTTGGTGGTTTTGGCGCTCGACAATAGCCAATCAATGGCTCAATTACCTGATTCGACCGAAATCAGGAAGAATTTACCTGGACTTTTGAAAAATCTCGAATCAAAACTCGCACCCGAATTTGAAGTTAAGAAAGTGAGTTTCGGTTCATCGGTAAATGACACTTTGAACTTCAGGTTCGACGAATCTGAAACCAACATGGCGTCTTTGCTCACCTATATTCAAGAACGCTATCCCAATAGAATCATCGGTGGATTAGTCCTTGTCTCAGATGGAATCATCAACCGAGGACAAGATCCTTTGACCATGGCTGAATCGAAGTTATACCCAATATTTCCCATAGCTATGGGTGACACTTCAACTCGAAGAGATTTGTTTTTTCAAGAAGTACGTTATAATCAGATTACTTTCACCGGGAATCAATTCCCTGTCGAAATTTATTTAAAGGCCGAATCGTGTAATAGCCAGAAATCGTCAGTAACTATCAGCAGCAATAATAAAAAATTGTGGACATCCGATTTTACGGTTTCTTCCGAAAATCAAATCATAACATTTTCTCCTGCCTTAATGGCCGAAAAACCTGGTATAATCCGCTATACAATCGAAATAAAACCCATTGAAGAAGAGAGCAATGTAAAGAACAATCGGATGGATTTTTTTATCGAGGTAAAAGACACCAGAGTAAAGGTGTTGATTCTGGCCGATGCTCCTCATCCCGATATAGCAGCTTTGAAGAAAGTATTTATTTTTCGGGATATTTATCAGGCCGAAGATTATTTAATCTCCAATTTCGATAAGGATATCCACCAATTCGACCTCATCATCTTTCATCAGCTTCCTTCCACTCGTGTTTCCGTAAATGATATTTACGAGCAAGCGCTGAAGGCAGGCAAACCCGTTATGTTTATTCTTGGCCAGAGTTCGGATATTGAACTGTTGAATGCCATGGAAATCGGATTGAAGGTTACAGCAACAGGAAAGAAATTCGTAAATGCTTATCCACTGCTGGTCGCCGATTTTCAACTTTTCCGTACAGATCATCGTTTGGTAGAGACGTTCGACAAACTTCCTCCTTTGATTTCACCCGATGGAAAATATTCTGTTTCGCCGATTGCCGTTCCTTATCTACTACAGAAAATTGATAATGTACTGACATCGAATCCTTTAATTCTTTTTCATCGCAAGGAAAACCAGTCTGTTGCAATAATTGCCGGTGAAGGCCTTTGGTGGTGGCGCAATATTTTGTATCAGAATTATCGGGATCATGAAATATTCGAAGATTTTATTCATAACATGGTTCAGTATCTAATCAGTAGCGAACCTACGGGAAATTTCAGAGTAAAAGTTGGAAACCGTTTTCGTGGCAACGAACATGTAAAGTTCAATGCCGAATTGTATGATGCCACTTTCAAGTTAGTGAACGAACCTGAAGTTCACCTCGAGATAAAGGATGAAAACGGTGTGAGATATCCTTTTATTTTTAATAGAATAGGGGATATCTATGAGCTCGATGCCGGGATATTCAATCCGGGAATCTATTCATGGACTGCCAGAACCACCTTCAACAAGGAAGAATTATCGGCTGGAGGGATTTTTGTTGTAGAACATACAATTGCCGAAAAAAACTACTTAAAGGCTAATCATCGTCTTCTTTTCGATTTGAGTGAAAATAGCGGAGGAAAAATGGTCTGGCCTGTTCAGACCGATAGTATTCCCCAATGGTTGAAAAAAATGGGAAATACCGCTACTAAAGTCTATACCGAAGAATCTTATGTTAAACTGAATGATTTAGGGTGGCTTTTGGCATTGATGATCATCCTCATATCGGGAGAATGGGCAATAAGGAAATGGTCGGGAATATTATGATCAGATGAGGCGAATAAAAATTTAGATCAATAAATATGAATACTACTGTTATTTATTTGTTTTATGCTTTCTTGGCTATTTTAATACTGAGTTTTGCAGCCGAAAGGATCCTGGACTGGTTGAACATTAGGAATTGGCCCAAGGTATTACCCGATCTTATTCGAGATATATTTCCGGAAGAGAAATTTATGGAAGTCCGACAATATCAGTTAGTAAATTATAAAATAGGATTCATCGAAGCGACGATTACTTCTATCATTACCATTGGGTTTCTATATTTTGGTGGATTTGCATGGCTGGATGGAGTAGCACGGTCCTTTTCATCAAATTTAATCGTACAGTCTCTGATTTTTTTTGGAATTATAGCTGTAGCCACATTTATCATCAGGCTTCCGTTCGATATCTATGATACCTTTGTGATAGAATCGCGGTTTGGATTCAATACCACTACTCCCAGAATCTATATTACTGACCAGCTAAAGTCGGCATTGTTGACCATCTTGATCGGAGTTCCATTGTTTTCGCTTATTGTTTTTCTTTATCAAAAGACCGGAGAATATTTTTGGGTACTGGTTTGGTTGGTGATTAGTATTTTTGCATTATTTATGTCGTTGTTTTACAGTAGTTTGATAGTGCCTTTATTCAACAAGCAAACCCCCATACCCGAGGGAGAATTACGCACTGCCATCGAAGAATTTGCCCATAAAGCGGGATTTAAGGTGAAGGATATTTACGTGATCGACAGTTCGAAGAGGAGCAGTAAGGCCAATGCTTATTTTACCGGCCTTGGACCCGAAAAAAGAATCGTTTTGTATGATACGCTGATAAAAGATTTTAGTATCGATGAGATTCTGGCTGTTTTAGCTCATGAAATTGGACATTACAAGCATCATCATACCACGATAGGGCTTATAACGAGCATTGTTCAGACTGGGTTAATATTGTTCGTATTTTCTCTTTTCGTTAAACCCGGGTCGGAATTGACGGAAGTTTTATGCAATGCTGCAGCAGGTGCCAGGCAAGTAACTCCTTCATTTTATATGGGATTAATTGGCTTTACTCTTTTGTTTAGCCCTATCTCGGCCATCATCGGATTAATCTTCAATTCTATATCACGCAGACATGAATTTCAGGCCGATGCCTATGTAGCAGAACATCAAATGCAGGGCTATTTGCAATCGGCTCTTAAAAAATTATCTGTCAATCATTTGAGTAATCCCTTTCCGCATCCTTTGTACGTAAAAGTGTATTATTCTCATCCTCCATTGATAGAAAGACTGAAGGCATTGGAAAACACTAGTCGAAGAGAACCTCAAGGGAATGGTTTTTAGAAATAGAAGCTGCGGGCTTAATTTTTCGGAAGAAAGATTGGCTAAGTATAAATACTGAGATAATATGATTTCTACTTTCTCATTTAATTCTTAGCCCGAATTTGCCATGAGGGTAGAGATTCAATATAAGAAAGAATAGGGGAAACATCGAGAATTATTTTCTTTTTTCGAGGTTTCACAGTTTCGAAGAATTACATAGCTTTATATAAAATAGGGGAGGGTTACAATCGGATGAAGAAACTGGCCTTGATCATGAATTTAGGTATTTTTTTGCCATCGGGACCCGGGTCGAGGTATGATAATCGATGAAAGGCCTGAACACGTATGATTTTGAGGATGTTTTCTATACCATATGAAACTTCCATGTAGGGTTTGCCAAAGTCCATGATACGGAACTCTGTGATTGGATTTCCGTTGATAGAGGGAGCCAATAAACCTTTTGGATTATCGTTTGTACGTATATAATTTTTCTTTCCATAGGTTGAGAAGACGAAATTGAATCCTGCCACTTCTCTCCATTTGAGGTGTTTGAGCAGCGGAATACGGTTGAAGAACAGGCCATCGAAGTGGTGGAGTAAAATTCCACTGATGGATTTATCGGCAACGAATTCGAAAAAATTCATCATGTTGAAGGCTTTCTCAGCAGCGAATACGGGTTCATTGCCTTGAGGGATAATGGCTTCGGGATAGGGAACTTTTCCCAGAGTAACTTCTCCGGTTAATGAGTAGTCGAGTTGGCCGAAATAACCAGTTCGCCATTTATGCATGACATTTAGGGAAAATTTCTGGAAAGTGAAGTCACTGCCGAGAACATTTTTAAATCCCAATGTAGCATGGAAAGTCCATAATTGTGATTTAAGTGCTTCGGCACCAACGCGCCAGTTGTTTTCCACCAGCCATGTTCTTCTTTTCGAATAGCTGGTAATAAGATGAAATTCGGAAGTACGGTATTTTGTCCGAATGAGGTCATTATCGTCGTAATAGCCAAAATAGTAATCACCTTGAGAATGGAAGGTTTTGGTTCTTATCATCAATTTTGTATTCCAGCCTCGCCAGTGGTCGGTTTCGTACCAGATACGGGCGTCTTGCGAGAGGCTCATCCTGTGAAGATATCCAAACTGAGAAGAAAAGAGGAAGATATAATTGAGGAATACATGGGATTCGAGAAACTCCGGGTCGACTCCCAGGCGCATCATATCATACGAATAACGTAGTCCTATCTTTTCCCATTTGCTGCGGTTTAAGAATCGTTCTACCTGCAAACGGTATTTGAAAGTTTCGTCTTTGAATCCATAAGCGCCATAGCCTGAAAGTATCCAGTAGTAGTTCCAGTTGATATTGGTCCTTACTGAAGTTTGAAATCGAAACCCTTCGACGGGGTTATTGCCAAACATGGTGTACCAGTGCCCAAGTTCTATCTTTCCAAAGTTGTAGTAGCCATCCCAGATGATTCGAAGAGCTCTTCGAATAAATGTAATTTGAGGGGCTTTTTTGAGTGAATCGATTGCCTCGAGCGAACTTTTTACTTGTTCATGATCAGCTATCATTTCTTTGCGCTGCTCGTTCCAAAAGTCGTCGGAATACGTCTTGGCTGCCATATCCACTTCAACGTTTCTATCGTAAAATGAAGGAGGTCGGGGTTGATTGATGATATAATCTTTGTTGGCAATATAGTATTTACCGATGAAGCCTACAGCTGAATCGCTAGTTTGTTGCAGATCGACCAGAACTCTTGTTTTGGTAGGCAGATAGTGGCCTGTAGATTGTCGTTCATAATCTTGTTGAATTTTGTATTTATCGATGAAGTTGATATTCACGGAGCTGGTAATTTCCAGATCGAGGCGGCGTAAGGCGTAATTTTTCGTATCGATCCATATTTTCCCTGAAAAAACCAGATCAAGGGGTCGACGGGGTTTAACTTTCAGTTCGTAACAACTGTCGTTATCAACCATGACGGTATCCATGATAAAATAATCATAGTAAGCAAAACTTCCTGTAGCTAAAGGGGTTATAAACGAGCGGTCGAGAATTTCCTGAAAGTTATTGTAAAAATTATATTCCTGAAGGGTTTTTCCAAGATAAGATTCAAAAATCTGGTAGTTATCGATAATCAGGCCATTCATACGACTTGCTTTCACAACGGTTTTGTTTCGTTTGGGATTTTTCCTGTAATATACCTCATTGATCTGTTCAGAAACGAAAAAGGGTATAACCAATTTTCCTTCCTCGCCAGCGGCTTTTTGTAAACTGTCCATCAAAGCGGAATAAGGCTTGAAGGTTTTGCTATTCTTGAAATTTTCATTGATTTGGTCGAGACTGATGTCAACTTTTACGTAGCTCTTATATTCGTATGCATCTAAATTTTCAGGATTGAAGAATTTTCTATTTTCACGTGCTTTTCTGATAATAGGGTAAGCTGGATTTTCTCCTGCCCTTACTACCACTTCCTCCAATTCAAAAGAAGTGGGTTCGAGTTGAAAATCCAAGGTTTGGTTTTTACCCTTCTGTATCTTTTTCGATTTGGATTTGTAACTGATAACCGTTACAGTGAGAGAATCGCCAGGAGTAGTGGTTTCGAGCCTGTATCTGCCATCAAAATTGGTAGTCGTACCTATAGTAGTTCCTTTGAAGAAGACATTAGCAAAGGGTATGGGTTCGTTGGTATTGGCATCGGTAATCTTGCCCTGAATTATAGTAGTATTTTGGTGAGGTTGGGCTTGTACGATCGTAATACCCCATGAAAACATCATTAGGAGTGAACAAACCACCCACGAATAAAATAACTTGGTTCTCTTATTCGTAAATTGTATAATGTTTGGAATATGCCCATGTTTTATTTGAGTAAAAATGTATTTTGCCGTATGAAAAGGATGGCTTATAATTAACCGAATCTCTTCGAAATAAGATAATGAATGCCACTTTTCATCTATTGATTTATTCATAAAAAAGTTCGACTTCAATCTTTGTTGCCTGATTATCGATAAAAATTTAAAACGAAAATAATCAGAGTATATTTGACAACTGGTTAGTTAAAAAGTTATCAAGCTAATGTAGATTTTTGAACCGGCAAAATTACTATAAATAAATGTATACTTAATATAAATAAAGGGAAAAGATAAATTTGCAGTATGGAATTGATGACATCGAATTTATGGGCAAACAGTCGATTCAGCAGAAGCTTTGGTGTTCGTAGTGTGTTTAGCTTAGTATTCATTCATTTATGTGTTTTTGTTTCTTTAGGTGGGGATTTACCTACTGTTAACCGAGTTTTTGTGATCGAACGCTCGAAAAATGCCAATCAGGTTTGTTATGATTTGAATATTGACAGTCGAGGAAATTTGAATGCCGACAAACCGTTAAAAGTTTATTGGTTAAATAGGACAGACAGGCCTGGAGCTATGGATAATCTGTCGTTGATTCAAGCGAAATATGCTTATGGATATTCATCAAAGTCATTAGGTAATGGGGATTACGAAATCACTTTAGTGGCATTTCCGGAGCGCAAGCTTAGACTTGAGAAAGGTAGCGATGGTAGATATCGAGCAATTATAAGTATAGCTGGGGTTCGGGCGCAATTAACCAGAATTTTTGTACAGTCTGAACCTGGAAATTATACCAAGGTAGCTTGGGTCGATTTGTATGGAATTTCTTTGAACAGTGGTAAGGAGGTAAGTGAGCGAATTATTGCCCGTTAGAAGATTTTGCCTTATAGTGAGGATGTTTTGTGAATAAGGAAATAGGGCTCAGGTAAAGCCTGAGCCCCAATATTAAAAAATTCTTCTATGAAATTTATTTGAATTGTTTTATCTTTTCATCGAGATGGGTGATGGGTTCTTCGTCCATAATTTCTCGCATGGTATTCTTGAGCTTGATATGCTGGATAAAGATATCATGTTCGGGAACCACATCGGGAGAATGCAATGGGCTCTTGAAGTAGAAAGAAAGCCATTCTTGTATTCCGTAGAAGCCAACTCTTTGAGCAAGGTTCATCAACAACACGAGATCGAGAGCAATAGGAGCAGCAAGTATGGAATCACGGCAAAGGAAGTCGATCTTAATTTGCATGGGA